>Ga0126312_10000736_pt1 | contig 20309 bp, 24 predicted proteins | sample Plot104A_FD_92537 | JGI IMG/M metagenome (GOLD analysis project Ga0126312, IMG submission 92537) | Serpentine soil microbial communities from UC McLaughlin Reserve, CA, USA - Plot104A | ecosystem: Environmental > Terrestrial > Soil > Grasslands | place: USA: UC McLaughlin Reserve, Lake County...
GTGCAGGTTGATCAGATCTTCAAGGAGTTTGCCGGCCGCTTCAACGGGAAGACCAGCCCAGTTCAGCTTTACTGGCACAGCTTCGATCTGGCATTGACTCGCTTTTCAGGGAGACGCGCCCCCGAGAGAGAAGGCAGGGTCGAGCGCGAGGCCTACTCGCACGAGGTCATATCCTTCGGCTTCTGGCCCGGTGACAGGAACGTACGCATGCCGGCCTTCTACTCCTACACAGCCCCCGAACCGGACGGACTAACCGATCAGCCCCTCCTACCCCAGGAGGCGTTCTGGGCGCCCGAAGGCGGTACGGCGCTCCTGATGTACGACGATGTGCGCGCGAAAGACTCGCCGAAAGAGACCCTGCTCGAGTTCCTCGAGAGCGCCTATCAGGCCGGAGCGAAGACTGCTGGCTGGGACATCGAGGAGTTGAGGGCCGTACCGGCAGTTTGAGTCAGGCTACAGGTATCGGGACACAGGCTACCGGTTTCAGGATCAGGGGCAGCAGGCAACAGATCAGCCTTAACCCCGTCGACCCAGCTTCCCTATACGTCATTCCCGCGCAAGCGGGAATCCACGCGCCTCGAGCGGTTTCGATCCCACCCTGCGAGGCAAGGGGTGTGAGGCGTCAGGCATCGGGTGTATTGCTTATACCGCCCTGAGGGTCCCTGCAGGACGGGATTGGTGCCTGCTACGGACACGAAGATCTCGTGCAAGAGGTTCACGCTGCGGCCTGCAGTTTAGCCGCGGAGCGTGGCCTGCCACGACCCGCTCCTGTCCATGGCTCCACCCTGATCTGCCACAGTTGGCCCTCCAAACTAACCACTTGCTCGCCGTGTAGAGCACCTGCCCTCCTCTCGCCTCCCTAGACGGACGCTGGCGCGACAGCGTCCCACCTTCTGCTGTTTCGAGATGCTCTTCTTTCGTGGATGGCTGTCAGCCTCGCATGGTTTACAATACGACCCTATGGCGCACTCTGACTCGTGGCGGTTCCGCAGCGTCGCGTCCCTCTCGGCGGTTGCCGCCCTACTCTGCCTTCTCGGGGCATTCTCGATCGCTACCTGGCCCGAAGCCCCTGCTAGCCTTGCTGTGGCGGGTTCGACCCATGTGGAGCAGGGATCGGCCGGAAACCCGCTCGCCGCAAGCTACCTCGCGGTGTCCGCGGATGAGGTAGAGAACGGTGACAAGAGCCCTCTGAAGGCGGGTCTCCTGACCGCGCTCCTGCTCGCGTTCTTCTTCGTGGGAACGGCAGGATGGTCGCCCGCGAGCGGGTATGCGCAGTGGGTAGCCCGCTCCCCTGGCGTCGCTCCCCTACCGTCGTTCGTCCCTCGTCACAACCCACCCTCTCTGGGCGTGTTCAGGCTGTAGGAGGCTCCCCAACTCTGCTCCGAGCGAGCAGAGGAGCCGCTGCACCCGAAACACCAAGCAGAGGAGGGTCATGGTGCAAAACCAAGACGAGCCCGCGCGCGAGCCGTTTCTCAAGAAGTGGTTCTTCGGCAGTTCCGTCCGCGCCGAGCGTGAGGAGAAGGTTCTCAACTACATCATCCACCGCATGAACGAGAAGGCGCCTCTACACGAGGTCATAAGCGAAGATTACGTGCGCCGCAACTGCTCTCGGGACAAGATCCACGAGCTGGTCAACGATCCCGAGTTCGTCCACGCTTGCAGGGAGCATCTCTGGCAGACGTTCAGGTCGGGCGAGCTTGACCCTGGCCGCCGCAAGTCTCAGGCGAGCACCTACGAAAACCCGGCTGACGCTAAGGATGCCGGCGGCCACGCGTGGCCGGGAGCCTGACCGGCCCGGTGGGAAGCGGGTCGACGCCAGCGATCCGGTGCGACCACAGGGGTCCCGCGGTGGTCGAACGGGTGGAGGGCGGCTACACCATGCGCTGCGCGATCTGCCGAAAAGTAGGGCCGCCGCGAAAGACACCGGAAGCCGCCTGTAAGGCGCTGCTGGTGCTTGGCGTGCGCGACGGGTCGCGGCAAGAGGGGCCGGCTTGATCTCGCGGGCTATGAAGCATCTGGTAGAGAGGGCCTGTGCCTGAGGTCCTCGGAAGGCTCTTCGGCCCGCTGACCGGCCTCATAAGCGGGGCGCTCGAGCTGTTCCACTCTATAGGAGCGCCCTGGTGGCTGAGCATCGCTCTACTTACGGTCTCGGTGCGTACGCTCCTGTTTCCACTCACCATCCGCCAGGTCAAGAACATGCGAGCCATGCAGGAGCTCAGGCCCGAGATGGACGAGATACGCACGAGATACAAGGATGACAGCCGGAAGCAGCAAGAGGCTATGATGGCGCTCTATAGGGAGCGTAGGGTAAACCCTCTGGCGGGCTTGCTGCCCGTCCTGGTTCAGGTGCCCGTATTCATCACCATGTACCAGGTTGTGCGCAGCCACGAAGAGACCTTCCCTAGTTTCGCGAGCGGTGGCCTCCTCTGGTTCACCGACCTTACGAAGGCCGATCCTTACTTCATCCTGCCGGTACTCTCGGCCTCTATACTCCTCGCCGCGGGGGAGGTCTCCGCCAGGAACGTCGACCCGCGGCAGAGGCGGTTGATGCGGCTCTTACCCGTCGTGTTCACCGCGTTCATCGCCCGCTTCCCCTCCGGTTTGTTCGTTTATTGGGTGACATCCAACTCGTTCACCCTGACCCAGAACCTGTTCGTCTACCGCAACGGTCTCGGCACATCCCTGGCGCGCGCCCGAGCGGGGACGCGGGGGCACCGCGCGCAAGACCCGGCGGGCAGTTCCTCCCCTAACGGCCGTGATCTGGCGAAAAGCTCATCGGGCCAGGGGGTGAAAAATACAAAAGCCGCCCGGCGAAAGAGAAGCAGGAGGCGATGATCGTCAACGTGTCAGCTTGCTCTATTCTTGCTGACTAGCTTAAAGCGAGAGCCCTACAGGCTCGAGCGTGCTGACCGCTGATCGCGCGCTTTTCGGAAGCCTTGAGCTTCCGAAAAGCGCTTTAGACCACCACCTCGTCCACGTAGCACCAGCGCCAGTCCTCGCCCGGCTCGAACGACCGGATGATCGGGTGGCTGGTGGCGTGAAAGTGCTTGGTAGCGTGCTTGTTTCGAGATTGGTCGCAGCAACCTACATACCCGCAGGTCAGGCACTCGCGCAGGTGAACCCAGGTATCGCTCGTCTTCAGGCACTCTACACAACCCTGGCCACTCGGCTGCACGTCCTGGATCTGGTCGGTGTGCGTACACTGCGGGGTAATACTTCTGAACATCGAGTCTCCTCTCTCTAGGCGGGCGCCGTTTCGCCTTCGGCGCGTCTGGTCTTTGCGGACTTCGCTGCCTCTCCTTTGCCCTCGATCAGAGCCGCGGCCGCCGCCGCGCTGATCAGCGCGAGCCCCGCCGCTACGAACATGGCCGTACGGAAGCCGGCTACGAAGGCCTCGTCTATCGCCCTGTCGACGGCGGCGGCCGCTTGCCCGTCCATTCCCCCTGGCCATCGCGGACCCGATGATGGTCGCTGCCAGAATCCAGGGCGCCTCGCTGCGCGTACACGGCGCCTCGGCCCCATGGACCTTATGGCGCCCTCGTCGCACGGATAATTCAGGGCTGCCATGCGCCTACGCTCCCGCTGCTAGGCGTGAGCGCATCTCAGAAAGACGATCCCGGTTGGGTCAGAAACTCCTCCTCTTCGGGGGTAGTCCGCCGGCCGAGGACCTCGTTGCGGTGGGGGAAACGCCCGAAGCGCTCTATTATCTCCATGTGCCGCACCGCGTAATCGGAGGAATTGCTCGCTCCTCCCAGCGCCCGGAACAGCTCAACCGAGCGACGCTGGTGCTCCAGGTTCTCGCTGTGCATAAAGGGCATGTAGAAGAACATCCGCTGGAAAGCCGGGAGCTCCCTGTCGAGAGCCCCATCGACCGCGTGCTCGGCAGCCAACTGTGCCTTGTGGTCGGTGGCGTAGCTTCTGGGGTCGCCCCTGAACATGTTGCGGGGGAATTGATCCAGCAGTATCACCAGCGCGAGGCAGGTTCGCGCCTCTTCCATCCACCCGTCCAGCTCCCCTGATGCGGCCGCCTCGTGGAGGGCTTCGAAGCGCTCGCGGACTTGCCCGTCAAACTCGGGGTCTTTTGTGAACCACGCCTCGCGGAAGTCACCGTAGCCGGGTTCTCCCTCGCGCCCGAACCAGAAGTCCAGGACGTCGTCCGCGCTCGCGGGATCTGCCTCAATCGGCACGGCCGATCACCGTTATGTCCTCCTCCCTGCGGGTGAAGGTCTCACCCTGGAGGCGCGTGGTGTAGCCCTCGAACATCCAGAGCTCGGGGATGATCTCCGAGACTAGCTCCCCATCGTCGAACATCCTGACCATCGAGCTCTCCGAGACAGCCACCGCTACCGCGTCGGTCTGCTTCGAGATCGAAGCCGCCGCGACGTGCCTGCTCCCAAGGCCGAGGGGTACGCTCAAGCTCTCGGAGACGGCATCGACGTAGCGGGCCGCCGAGAGCACTACTCCGCGGTCCGAGACGAGGAAAGCCCCGTCGAGCTGGGCCAGCTCCTTGAGGGTCTCGCGAACGTCGGGGTCGTCTATGCGCTTGCTCTCATGGGGATGGCCGGCCAGGGGGTCGAGGATCATGGGCCGCGAGCGCCGCATGACCTCCTCGGAGTCGCCGACGACGAAGAGGGTGCCGATCTTGCGTCCCTCCCTCCCTTCGCGTGCGATCTCGACCGCGAGCGCTACCGTCTGCTCGAGCACCCGCGTATCAACCTCGCGCCTCTCCGAGCAGATGTCTTCGAACAGCTCGAACTTGCCTTTCATGAGCACCTACCTTTCACCGGTGTTTCGTACCTTGCGGCCTATCCACCGAGAGATGACACGCCTGCGCGAGGGGCGAGGGGTAACCGCCGCAGGGGTTGTCGAAGGTGTGCCTGTGGCGGAGATCCCTCGCCCGAAGCATCCGGGGAATGTGGTAAACAGCTAGTATTACCGGCCCGACCATAAAATATGCTCCTTGAAATACCGTCTATCAAATACCGGCGCCCCACAATATATGCGTGCTCTGAGGCGCCCGTGAAAATTCTAACACCCGCACAACCCGGCCGTTCGGCCAGGTGTCGCCTCTCTATCCCAACCTCGAGAGAACCCCGGAGAGCCACTGCCTGGCCTCAGCCACCTCCTCGTAGGTAAGGGGGTGGCCCGTGTCGCGCCAGCGCAGGTCCAGGTCCGCGCCGGATTCGCGCAGGATCTCCGCGAGGCGCTCTGTGTTTTGCGGCGCGATCATCCGGTCCCTGCTGCCGGCGGCCAGGAAGACGGGCATCCCCGAGAGGTCAGGGGCCTCCTCGGGCTCGAAAGGCACCATTGCCCTGAAGAGGACGGCGGCGCGCAACAGCCCGGGATGCAGGAGCATCAGGCTCGCCGCGACGTTGGCCCCGTTGGAGTAGCCCACGCCCACAAGCCGCGACGGGTCGAACCCGTACTCCTGCGAAGCGGCAAGGATAAAGTCGGAGAGCTCGTGGGTTCGGAAGACGAGGTCCTCCTGGTCGAAGACGCCCTCGGCGAGGCGCCTGAAGAAGCGCGCGGCGCCGTACTCCGAGACCTTGCCTCTTGGGCTCAGGATCGCCGCCCCCTGCGCCAGCTCTCGCCCGAGGGGCACCAGGTCGTTCTCGTCGCCGCCGGTGCCGTGCAAGAGGAGCAACGTCACCCCCGATTCGCCTGGGATGAAGCGGTGGACGAACCCGAGATCCCTCCCGTTCATCCTCTACCAACCCCCGGCGCCTGTAGCCGTCGGAGTAGCCTCTCCAGCCTCTCGCGTCGCGGCTCGAGCCGGGGGTAGAAGTCCAGGCTGCGCTGCGGATCGCCTCCGTGTGCCGCCGCGTGATAGATACCTGTGGTCTCTACGCTCATCCCTGGCTGCCTAGTGTTCGACGTGCGGGCTCACGAGGACGGGGCCGGGAGCGGCGGTGACGATCTTGGTCGAGACGCTCCCTAGCCGGGTACGCCTCAGGCCCGCAAGACCGCGGCTGCCGACGGCGGTGAGGGGCGGCTTCGATTCCCGTTGGGCTGCCTCGAGTATCACGGCGGCGGGGTAGCCGTCGGAGACCTTGATCTCGGGCCGGCTACCCAGGATGCCTCCAAGCTCTTTAGCCCGCGCTTCGAGCCTGTCCTCGTCCCGCCCCCGCATGTCCGAGAGCGCCTCGGCCGCCGCATCTCTCGCCTCTCCAGGCGGCACCTCGGGGAGGTCAGGGTGGGCGTAGACGAGGAGGACTTGCGCTCCGTAGAGAGCCCCGAGGCTCGCGGCGAGCTCTCCCGCCTTCTTCGCGTCGTCAGAGAAATCCTCGGCGATGATTACCCGCGCCGGGGGCCATGCGCTCTCCCCGCGCCTTATTACCAGCACGGGGACGCGGGCGCGGTGGACGATCTCCTCCGAGTGACTTCCCATGAGGATGCGCCGCACCGTGCCGAGACCCCTACTGCCCAAGACAAGAAGCCCCACCGCGAGCTCCTCGCTCAGCTTGAGGATCTCGTCCGAGGTTCTTCCCCCACGCAGGTGGGCCTGCGTGACCGCGCACCCAGACTCCTCGATCCGCCTCACCTGCTCGTCTAGGATCTCCTGTCCCTGGCGTTTGAGCTCCCTCTTCACGAAGGCGTGGGCGAATCCCGGCACGTCGTGCCAGACGTGCGCTACGTGGAGCTCGGATTGGCTTCTGTTCGCGAGGTCCACCACCGCCTCCGTCGCCCGGCTGGCGTCCTCGGAACCGTCGGTGGCCAGCAGGATCTTAGTCGGAAACGCGCTCATCTCTAACTCCTTTTGCCCTCAGATCCATCCACGCCCCTGCTCCGAATACTACCAACACCGGGCGCTCCAGGCGGTAGAGCATGCGTCGATGCGCCTCAACCACTCTTGCCAGAATCGACTAAAGCGGTCTGCAAAGAGGATGAACCCCTTTGCAGACCACGCCCTCAGCTATCAGCTTGCTCTTTTCTTGTTGACTGCTTAGGGCGAGGCCGCGAAGCGTGGGTCAGCGCTTCCTCTCTCTTCTTCGCTCGTAGTACCTTCCCTCTGCGGGGAGCCCTGCCTCTATCCAGTCTCTCTTGCCACCCGTGTAGTCCCGCACGTTCGAGTATCCCATCGCCGCCAGCTCACGGGCGGCTTTCTCCGAGGCTTCTCACGGAGGATCTATGCAGTAGACGACGATCTCTGTGTCCTTGTCCGGCAGAAGCTCGGGCGCGCGCTCCCTGACCTCGTCTACAGGCAGATGAAGGGCGCCGGGAAGATGGGAGTGGCGATAGTACCTCTCCGCCATCGTGTCGACCAGGAGAAAGTCTTCTCCTCTGTCTACTTTCTGCTTTAACTCCTCGCGCGAGATGGGCTTGACCAATATAGGGCTCCTTCCGAGGTTCCCGGCGTGCATCCGAGAGTCTAACCCATGGTTCCCAGGTGCCGTCTCCGTTTTATGTCGCGTTACTGGAGGGTGCCTATAGCTTCGCGCGCCGACCGTACCAGCTCTGCGCGTCGCACCAGCCCCTCCACGGTCTTCAGGTCGGGAGCAAGGAAGCGGTCCTGCTCCATGAACGGCACCTCGCGCCGGATCCTTTGCACGACGGCGCCGGTTGCGGGTGCGGGCTCGAGAGGAGCACGCAGCTGGAGAGCCTGGGCGGCGCAGAGGGCCTCGACCGCCAGGATGCGCCCGAGGTTGTCCAGCACCACGCGCAGCTTGCGCCCCGCGCTCCAGCCCATGGAGTTGTGGTCCTCCTGCATGGCAGAGGCGGGCAGGGATCCCACGCTCGCGGGGACAGCGAGCCTGCGGTTCTCCTCTGCGAGCGAGGCGGCGGTGTAGTGGGAGACCATAAACCCCGAGTTGGTGCCAGCCCGCGGGCTCAAAAACGGTGGGAGACCCTGCGATCTGGATGGGTCGAGCATCCTGTCTATCCTCTTCTCGGTTATGGCGCCTACCTCGGCGGCTGCGATGGCAAGGAAGTCGAGGGCGAGGGCGAGCGGCTCCCCGTGGAAGTTGCCCGTGCTCTCTACCCTCCCGTCGGGGAGCACTATGGGGTTGTCAGTGGTCGAGCGAAGCTCCAGCTCGGCGATCTGGGCGGCGAAACCCAGGGTATCCCGCGCCGCCCCGTAGACCTGGGGTGCACAACGTAGAGAGTATGCGTCCTGGACCAGGTGGGTCGAGTCCCTGTGAGAGGCCACAATAGAGCTTCCTTCAAGCAGCCTGTGCAGGTTGGTGGCGCTGGACAACTGCCCCGGATGGGGTCTGACGGCGTGCAGCTCCTCGCGGAAGACGCGGTCCGTGCCGAGCAGCGCCTCCACCGACATCGCCGCGGTGACGTCCGCTGTCTTGAGCAGGATCTCGAGGTCTTCAATGGCGAGGACCAGCATCGCAAGCATCCCGTCGGTTCCATTGATGAGGGCAAGCCCCTCTTTGGTCTGTAGCAGAAGGGGCTCGAGCCGTGCCCTCTCGAACGCTTGTCGCGCCGGCACAGGCTCGCCGTCTTCGAGTATCCAGCCTTCCCCTGTGAGGCAGAGGCCGATGTGGGCGAGGGGCGCAAGGTCCCCGCTAGCCCCGAGCGAGCCGTGCTCTGGTACGGCTGGGACGAGCCCGGAGTTGAGCAGCGAGATCAAGGCCTCGACCAGATCCACGCTTACCCCCGAGAGCCCCATCGCGAGGGTCTTCGCACGGATGACCATCATCGCCCGCACGACCTCGGGCTCTACGAACGGCCCCATCCCCGCAGCGTGGCTTCGCAGGACCGAGTGCTGGAGCTCTCTTCTCTCCGGCGTGGGAATGTGCGTGGTAGCCAGCGCCCCGAACCCCGTCGTGACCCCGTAGACAGGGCGCTCCTCCCCGATCATCCCCTCGACGTACCGCCTCGAGACAATGACGCGCTCCCTCGCCGCTTCGCTCAACGTCACCCTCGCTCCGCACCTCGCGACAGCGACAACCGATTCGAGGTCAAGATGGTCTATGCTTACTTCCACGACTCCCACGATCATCACCCCATCTCCAACGCCCATTCTATCGTGGGTAGCCCCCTTCTAGTAAAGGAAGCTCGCAACTCGATGACCGTGGCACCCAGTTCCTTCGCCGCTTTTCCACAGCCTCTTGACAACACCGCTACAGAGATAAATAATTAAATAAATTATACATTCAAAAAAGTGGGGAGTGGTGCCTCGCAGATATGACATGGGCAGGCGGAGAGCATCTGTGGAGGAGACCCGGCGGCGCATTGTGGAGGCTACCCTCGCGCTTCACGCCGAGAAGGGAGCTCTTGGCACCTCCTGGCAGGACATTGCCAGGCGCGCCGACGTTTCGGTGGGGACGGTATACAAGCACTTCCCTACGCTGGACGAGCTCGTGCCTGCTTGTGGGGAGCTGGTCTTCGCCATCAGCCGGCCCCCTTCTCTGGAGAACGCTGCCCGGATCTTCGCGGAGGCCAGCTCGCTCCAGGAGCGTCTCCGGCGCCTGGTCTCCGAATTCTTCGACTTCTACGAGCGTGGGGAGCCTTACCTGGAGATTGATCTCCAGGAGCGCAAGCTCCCTGCGGTCCAGGAGTGGGAGACGCTCATGCGAGCCACTCGCGAAGAGTACACGCGCGAAGCTTTGGGTCCTTTCTATGAGCTGGAGGCTCGCACGGTGCGAGCGGTTAGCGCGCTGATCGACTTTCCTGTCTTCAAGTCCTTCCGACGCCACGACCTCTCGAAGGTAGAGGCCGAAGGAATCTTGGTCGCCATACTGCTGTGCTGGATCGGCGGAACGCTGGTTGGTAGCTCAGGTCGGGGAGGGAGGTCAGAGCAGTCCGAGCGGGAATGAGCCCGGGAACAGTGAGAGGAGGACCCGATGACAGAAGGCACCGCCAGGGCCTACGTGCTCGATGGAGGCGAGGTGCGCTTCGATTAACGTTCTGGAGAAACGCTGTTGCGTTGGGGTCGTGACCGCAACGGAGCAGAGCGAGGAATCGGCGGGATGAGCGCCCGTACCGCTGCGTGGTTCGCGTGGGCTGTGTGCGCGCTCACCCTGGGGGTCACGGTCCTCAGCTTCCTGCTCATTGCTCTGAGCGCGAGCATGAACACCCCTGCCTACTTCTTCTGGCTCGACCTGACGGTCATCGCGGTAGGCTACTCTGTGATCGGCGCTATCATCGCCTCGCGCCTCCCCGACCATCCCATCGGGTGGATCTGTTGCGCTATTGGCCTTATCGCGGCGGTGGATCACTTCGGTGGCGAATACGCCGTCTACGCTCTGCTGGCACGATCCGAGAACCTAGTGGGCGGTAGAGTTATGCTCTGGCTCCAGGGCTGGTTCTGGATGCTTTTTGTCGGCCTCATAGTGTTCTTGCTCCTTCTGTTCCCCAATGGCCAGCTTCCGAGCCGGCGCTGGCGACCTTTCGCGTGGCTGAGCGTGGCTGTGATCTCGTTTGGAGTGATATGGTCTTCGGTCATCTCGCCCGATGTGCGGTTCGACGCGCCTCCCTCTCCGGTCCAGCTGCTCGTGCTCGGTCTCGGCCTCGTGGCGGCGGCCTCCGTGATCGTGGGGAGGCGCGGTGCGCGGGGGGTCGAGCGCCAGCAGATCAAGTGGCTGCTCTATGCGGGAACGATTTGGTTCGTCGGCGCACTCCTCAAGATCGTTATCACCTACTTTGCGCCGGCTGAGGCGTCCTTGGGCCTGTGGGTTGGCTATCTGCTCCTTGCGGTAGGTGGCCTGGGCGGCCCTACCGCGATCGGCATAGCGATACTACGCTACAGGCTCTACGAGATAGACACCCTCATCAACCGCACCCTCGTCTATGGCGCCCTCACCGCGTCGTTAGCGGCTGTTTACTTCGGGGGCGTGGCGGTAACCCAGACGATATTCGGAGTCGCTACCGGACAGGGGCAGCTGCCACAACTCGCGATCGTGGTCTCTACCCTCATCATTGCTGCACTTTTCAACCCGCTGCGTCATCGCATCCAGGGCTTTATAGACAGGCGCTTCTACCGGAGGAAGTACGACGCGGCCATTACGCTGGAGGTCTTCTCTGCCAAGCTGCGCGATGAGACTGACCTGGAGGCACTGAACGAAGAGCTTGTGTCGGTGGTGATAGAGACGATGCAACCCGCGCACGTCTCACTGTGGTTGCGTCCCGATACTGTCGCAAGGGGCAAGCAGGCTGGCTTGCCCGATCGCGGACCGTAGTTACATCGCAAACGCCGGCTCGTAGGTAGGGTCGGTGAGAGCGGGGCGGTCCACGCGGAACGCGTCTATCGGGTACCGAGTTTCGCCGGAGATAGCAAGCTCGGAGAGGATCTTGCCGACCAGGCTCGCGAACTTGAAACCGTGTCCCGCGCCGTTGAAGACGGAGATCTGGGGAATCTCAGGGAGCGCGCCGAGCACGAACTCGCGGTCTGGGGGCATGTCGTAGAGGCAGGTCTTGGTGTAGAGCTCGGGCCCCAACGAGCCGGGGATGCAACGCTCGAGAAAGCTCATGACGTTTGCCAGCGCGCGTTGGTTGGTTTCGAAGGTGCGGGTATCCACTGTGACAACGTCGCCGCCGACGTCCTGGCCAGCCTTGGTAGCCGGCTCGCCGTAGACGGGGACCCCGTAGAAGGTGCTCTCGGGGCCGCCGTGCCAGATCCAGACGGGGAACCTCTCGGGCGAGAACGCTTCGAGGTCAGGGGCCCGAAAGTACGTGACCTGCTCCTGGGTACACGTTATCGGGAGCTCGACACCTACGTGTCGCAACACCCTGTTCGTCCACGCCCCCGCTGCGACGATGAGCCGCCGTCCCGAGAAAACGCCCCCGTCCGTCATCACCTCTATGCCGTCTCCCACGACATCGAGGCTCTGCACCGGGGTGCCATCGAGGATGGTGGCTCCTCTGGAACGGGCGAGAGCGACGTGCGTGGCGTTGGCTTTCGCTGCGTCCACCAGGCCGGCGTCGGCCTGGTGGACGGCGCGCACGTTGTCCTCGAGGCAGAACTGCGGGAAGCGCTCCATTACCTCGTGTGCGGAGAGCTCTTCGTGTGGGATGCCCGCCGCACGCATCGCGCCGGCGCACTGGCTTATGTATTCCGGCTGGTCTTCGATGGGTTCGAGGTCGAGCCCTCCTGACTCGAAGACGAGCCTGGAGCCGGATTCCTCCTCTATTTCGCTCCACGCTTGGTAGGTGTGGGGGGCGAGGGTCGTGTATTCAGGGGCGTGGTAGGAGAGGCGGATGATGCGGGAGTGGTCCTCGGAGCCGCCCCTTTCGTGGCCAAGCTGGAACTGCTCGAGGGCGAGCACGTCTTCTCCCGCCTCCCGGGAGAGCCAGTAAGCCGCTGCGCTCCCGATCCCGCCGCAGCCTACGATTATGTACTCGAAGGTCTTCTTCACTCGTTCTCCACGCGGTGCAGCTCGTAGCCTGACATCGGCTTCCCTGTCCTCGACCGCCACTCGCGCCCGCCTGCCTCCAGCTTGCCGAGGGCCTGCGCCATCTCCTTCACGTGAGAGGCAACCGAGCCGCAACACGAGCCTATATAGCCGTAGCCCATGTCGCGCGCCCTGACGGCGAAGTCCGCGAACGCGGCGCGGGGAAGCTGTATCTTCTCGAGCTCGAAGGGAAACTCCGGGAGCGAGGTGAAGTTGGGCCGGTGGGCGGGGCCGTGGTAGGCGACGGGCTGGGTCGCGAGGTAGGCGTCAGGCACTGCGTCGCGCATCTCCTGCATGATGGGCAGGGTGTGCTCCGGAGAGCGCAGGCAGTTGACGCCGACGATGTCTACCCCCGCACCGGCTAGCCGGCGGGCGCACTCGCCAGGCGAGAGGCCCTCGTAGGAGGTCGGGTCGTTGTCGAAGGTCATCGTGACCATGGCAGGGAGGCCCGTAGCTTTTATGGCTTCGGCGGCGATCAGGGCCTCCCCCAACCAGAGAAAGGTCTCGGCGATGACGAAGTCAACGCCTTCCTCGGTCATGACGGCTAGCTGCCCGTCGAACATCTCCCTGGTGTGGCGGTGGGAGCCGGAATCATCCGGGTCGTAGGCCCACGTCTCGCTCAGGTTGCCTGCGACGAGGACATCGCCCTCGCCCGCGACCTCGCGGGCTATCCTGACCGCCGCCCGGTTCATGTCCGCGACCCTGCCCTCGAGGCCAACCGTCGCCAGCTTGTCCTCGGTGGCGTAGAAGGTGAGGGTTTGTATCACCTCGGCGCCGGCGCGCACGAACTCCCTGTGTAGCTCGGCGAGCGCCTCCGGGCGCGTCAGGCTCACCTCGGGGACGAACGGTCCAGCCTGGACGTAGCCGCGCCGCTCGAGCTCCAGCAGGTACCCGCCGTCTCCGAGCACTACCTCCTCGGACAGCCGTTCGAGTATCCCTCCGGCCATGCGTATCTCCTTCTAGCTGCTATTGCTACTTGCCTTCGCAGCGTATCAGAGACGGCAGAGCGCTTTCAACGCCGCTCCGCTGCGACGGCCTCGCGCACTGCGGGGGCTACCTCTCCGGCGAAGAGCTCGACCTGGCGCTCGCGATCCTCTGAGGGCCAGTGGATAAAGGTGTCCATCCCGTACTCCAGGGCGAGGCGCGTCAGCTGCTCTACCCACTTGGAGGCGGGGCCTTCGAGCAAGCCTTCGCCCTCTGGCCCTATATTGCCAGAGAGGTTGTAGACGTGGCGGATCTCGGCCGGGTCCCTGCCGGCCTCGCTGGCTCCTTGGTCTACTCTCTCGTGCAGCTCGGCCAACCTCTCGGGCGGCGCCCAGCCCATCGACGGAACCCAGCCGTCAGCGAGCCTGCCTACGAGGCCGAGCATTCGCGGGCCCCTGGCCCCGACCCAGATGCCTATGTCGTGAGCGGGATGCGGGCCGGTTCTCATCCCATTCAAGGAGTAGATCTCGCCGTCGAAGCGTACGGATCTCTCCTCGCTCCAGACGAGCCGCATCACGCGTATCGCCTCCTCGACGGATCGGACCGCCTCCCCGGGGCTCCGCCTCGGTCCGCCCATCGCCACGATCGCGTCCCAGAACGCCCCGGCGCCGAGCCCCATCTCCACCCTGCCCCCGGAGAGTACGTCGAGGCTCGCGGCGGCTTTGGCGAGCACTGCAGGGGGACGCAGGGGCAGGCAAGCGACGTCGGGGAAAAAGCGGATGCTCTCGGTGACGGGGACGAGGGTGGAGATCAGGGTCCACGTGTCCAGAAATCGCCGCTGGTACGGATGGTCCTGTATTCCGAGGAGATCCAGGCCGGCCCTGTCGGCCGCCGCAGTTACCCGTACCGCGAAGCCCGGCGGGTGGGCGAGCGGCTCCACGCTCGCCCCGAACTCGAGATCTCTACCGTAATCAGCCATCATCGCTCCTCCGCGCCCCGCTGCGCTCGGCTGCGGCCCTCGCCCGCTCGTAGTTCCGGCCCAGGATATCGAGTACCTCGGAGACGTCTTCCGGCACTTCAAGCGGATAGCTTATGTAGCCCTTTACGCCGGCGCGGTGCGGGCGAGCCCTGCCCTTGGCGAGGATGTCCGCGCGCATCCCCGTCGTGACGGGGAGGTCGGCGATCCGGTCGCGGTGGATGTGTCCGATCTCACGCTTCCCGTAGCGGAAAGCCACTGCCCCGAACCTTCCCGGCTCGGATCTCACGCCGGGCCAACTCAGAACCTCGCGCTCGATGGTAGATAAGGTGTCTTCCATAGTTCCTCCTCAAGCCTCCGGGGCGTGCGCGCTCTTGCCACTAGGTATCCCGCGCGAGGCCGCCAGGGAGATCAGCAGAGCTACGACCAGCAGCAGGAAGGCGTCCGAGAAGGGCGCCGCGTTGAGGGTGTAGAAGGGATCAAGGGCTCCCTCTCCGGCCTCCCTGCGGGCCGACAGAAAGGCGCCGACGATTGCAGGTCCTGTCCCGCCGCCTAGGAAGAAGAGACCGTTGAAGATGCCGAGACCCACGCCCGTCTCCTCCGGGGGCAGGGCGGCCGCCGCTGCGTTGACGTTTGGCGAGTTGGTGAAGGCGAAGCCCACACCCACGCCGAGCATCCCCACCGCTACCACTACCGGCGATGCCCCTGCCGCGAACGTGGAGAGAAAGAGGACACCTAGCAGCATCACAGAAAGACCCGTATAGACGGGCGCCTTGAAGCCGATACGGTCAGAGAGCCGGCCGGCGAAGGGGGAGAGGACCGCGAGCGCTAGGGCCCCCGGCGCCAGGACCAGCCCCACGGCCCCAGGCGGTAGCCCGTTCACCTGAGAGACGAGAAGGGGGATGGAGACGAGGCAGGAGACGTTGACGAGCATGGAGAAGTACCCAACGATCACCGCAGCCACGTACCCCCGGTTCCTGAAGAGGGCGGGGGAGACAAAGGGGTGCTGGGCGCTGGTGATCCGCCGGGCGAACCCTACCGCGGCGAGCGCGGCCCCGGCGAAGCTGCCCCACGAAGAGGGCGAACCGAACCCGGCAACCTGCCCCTGGGTTATTCCGAACAGGAAAAGCCCTGCCGCAAGCCCGAGCAATACTCCACCTGGCACGTCGAAGCCGGGCTCGTCAGTGGGCTCTGTGTCCGGCAACACGTACAGCACACAGGGGATCAGCAGCAGGGTAAGTAGCACCGTCCCGTAGAAGAGCGAGTGCCACCCTGCGAGTTGCACGAGCGCGCCTCCCACCACGGGCCCGACCGCTGCTCCGACACCGACGCTCGATACGATGAGCCCCAGAGCCGTACCCCGTTCGCCGGGGGGCAGCACCTTCACTACCGAGGCGCTCGAGAGAGCCGGTACGGCCGCGCCCCCCGCTGCCTGCACGATGCGCCCGATGACCAGCAGTGGCAGGCTGGGCGCGAGAATGCAGATGAGGCTCCCGAGTGCGAACACCACTAGCCCGAGGGCGAAGGTCCGGCGCAGGCTAAAGAGGTCCGCAGCGCGCCCGTAAAGCGGGATGCCGATGGCGTAGACGAGCAAGAAGCCGGTTATGACCCAGCCGACCTGCGCCTCCGACGCCCCGAAGTCCTCCCTGATGAGGGGGATCGCAACGTTCACCATCGAGCTGTTGAGCACGGAGACGAAGACGGCGGAGGTGAGCACCGCCAGGAGGAGACGCGTAGTGGTTCCCTTCTCCCCGTCCGGGCCGCCGACACTCAAACCGCGGCCCCCGCTACCCCAAGAAGATCGTCATCAAATACCATCGCTCACACCTTCCAAAATAGTCGTGCTAAATGAAGCTTTGCTACTTCGCGGCGAAGCCGGGGTCCAGGTTGGCCCGCACCTTCGTGAGAAGCAGATGAAGTGTCCGGCGCTCCCTTGCGCTCATACCCGAAAAAGCCTTCTCCTCAACCCTCTCCCAGCAGCGGGCGACGGGCTCCTCGAGCGAGCGTCCCTCAACCGTGAGGTAGACCCGGAAGCTCCGCGCGTCCCGCGCGTCCCGGCGCCGCTCCACGAGGCCGCACCCCTCGAGGTGCCGCAGCATCTTGGTTACGGTGGGTGGCTCGACCCCGAGCCTCTCGGCGAGCTCGCCGCCTCGCAGGCCGTCCTGATCCCACAGCTCCATCAGCACCATCTCCTGCCCGACGTGGAGCCCGAGCTGCGCCAGCCGTTCCCCTACGGCGCCTCTGTGCTCGCGGCAGACCTTCGCCAGCGCGTAGCTCGTAGTCTCCTTTACCAGGCGGGTCCGGATCATTGGCCCTCCCTGCCGACGGAACGGCTGTTGGGATCGTACGCGTCGGGGTCGAGGCCCCATTCCACGATGCGCTCGGGGAAGAGCCGGATAACCTCGGCGTCGAACCCAGGACCGATCTCCTCACCACCTTCCCCGAAGACCTCGGCTCGTCCCCTTACCTCCACGCCGCGGGCTCGCCATGGCGGCAACACGTCGTCGACGACGAACGCCGCTAGCCCCGTTTCTCCCGCGTCGCGGTACTTCTTGGTCTTGGCGAAGCCGTGGCCGCCGATGTCGATGGCGTCGAGCTCCTCGTTGTACCGGAACGCTACGGGCACCACATGAGGCTGGCCCGCAGCATTTACCGTCGCGAGCCTGCCGAGCCGCTGTTCTCCTAGATACTCGATCTCTTTGGTGGTAAAGACGCTCACGCTATTTCACCGCCTCCCCGGTCCCATACACAACCCCGCGCCGTCAACCTCTATTCCACCGAACGGGTGCGGGCCAGCCTCCACAAAAATTAGTTAGCCGGCTAACTAATTGTATTCTCGTGGGATAAGGTGTCAAGTTGGTATTGGGTTCCTGTGGCACCAGGGTGGCGGCGGGCGCTAATCCAGGGGGAGGATGGTAAGGAGGGCCGAGACGGTGAAGACGGAGACTGCGGTCGAGACCAGGATAGCGCTTGAGACGCGCTCGACGTAGGTATCGTACTGTCTGGCCACAATAAAGACGTTGGCTGCCACAGGGAGGGAGGCTCCGAGGATAGCGACGGTGGCCCAGAGGGGGTCTACGTCGAAGAGGCGTGTGGTGGCGATCCAGATCGCTGAGGGGTGGAGCAGTAGCTTGAAGAAGGTCATATAGGAGACTTCGCCGATGCCGGCGGAGATGGGGAAGCTGGCGAGGGTGGCGCCGAGGGCGAAGAGGGCGCAGGGGCCTGCGGCGCGGCCGAGGAGGCCCGCGAAGTTCTCTACGGGGGTGGGGAGGCCCAGGCCAGTAGCGGAGAGGAGCAGGCCGGCGAAGATCGAGACTATGATCGGGTTGCGGACCATCGCTCCGGCCACCGATCTCAGGAGCTTGGACCATCCTGCGTCCAACCCCTTCTGGGCTTCGACCAGCACGATGGTAAGCGGAATCAGGACCGTGGCCTCCAGGGTGAGGCCGAGTACCAGTGGGATCACCGCCCGGTCGCCGAACGCTGCGGCTACGAGCGGAATGCCCATGTAGCCCGTGTTGCCGAGCACCGCAGCCGAGCCTTGCAGCGCCGCCTCGCCGCGGCTCACCTCGAACAGGAGACGGCCGAGGACCGCGGCTGCGGCGAACACGACGAGGCCGGCGCCAAGGTAGGCTGCAACGAAAGAACCGTTCGCAATCTCCGAGAGCCGGGAGGAAGCCAGCAGGTCGAAGATGAAGGCGGGCAGGGCGAAGTAGAAGACGAAGGCGTTGACGCCGGCGACGCTCGCCTCGGAGAGGATCCTGAAGCGTCCGGCCGCGTAGCCGCAGAAGATAAGGGCGAAGAAAGGCAGCGCCGTGTCGAGGATTACCTGCAAAGCACGGACATACTAGCAGTCAGCTGTCAGCTTGCTGAGAGCGAGGCCTAGACTAGCGGCCGAAGCGTGCTGACAAGGCGCCCGGCTTAAAGCCGGTGTGCCGGGCTGACAAGCGGAAGTCGAAGGCTGGAGCGTGCTGACTAGCTGATCGCTATGGGGTTACCCGCACCCCGGTCCCCTCGTCCACCTCTCCGACCACGCTACCTGTCGTCCCGTGCTCTTGCAGGGCGCGGGCTAGCTCAGAGGCGTGTTCTTCTGGCACGGCGACCAGTAGCCCACCGCTCGTCTGCGGGTCGTAGAGCGGCAGGAGGTCCTCCGGTCCGACGCCGTCGGTAGATACGCGCGCCTCGAGGTACTCCCTGTTGCTCACGAGGCCGCCCGGGTAGCAGCCGTCTGCGGCGAGTGGTATGGCGCGCTCCCAGACCGGCACCGCGCTTCTGCGCACTACCGCGCCGACGCCGCTCGCCTCGAGCATCTCGGAGAGGTGCCCTATGAAGCCGTAGCCGGTTACGTCCGTCGCCGCGGACGCCCCGGTCTCTCGCACGGCGTCGCGGGCGCCTCTGTTCAGGTGGGAGGCTACTTCGACGGCGTCTTCTATCTCCTCTTCCGAGACCAGATCCCGCTTGAGCGCGGTAGTCAGAATCCCCAATCCGAGCGGCTTCGTGAGCACCAGCGCGTCCCCGGGCTTCGCCCCCGCGTTCCTTACGACCCTGTCTTCTTCGACGAAGCCTGTGACGGAGAGGCCGTATTTCGGCTCTTCGTCCTGCACCGAGTGGCCACCGCAGAGGCGGGCGCCTGACTCCTCGATCCTGGACTGGCCGCCGGCCAGGATCTCACGCAGGATGCCGAGGTCCAGCGAGCAGGGGAAGGCCACAAGGTTCAGGGCTGTGAGCGGCTCGCCGCCCATCGCGTAGATGTCAGAGAAGGCGTTGGATGCGGCGATCTGTCCAAACCTGTAGGGGTCGTCGACTATAGGGGTGAAGAAGTCGGCAGTTTGCAGGAGCAGGCCACCGCCGAACGGGATATACCCTGCATCGTCCCGGGTCTCCATCCCGCTCACGAACCCGTCAACCGCGGTGGGGACAAGCCCCTCGAGAGCCTGCTCCAGGTCCCCCGGAGCGAACTTCGACGCTCAACCCGCCTTGGTCGAGTACTTCGTCAGCCTTATGCGCGTGCGCTCGTCCATCGTCTCGAAGTATACCCGCCGCCAGATGAAACGACGCCGCGCGCCAATTAGCCTACAACGACATCTCCTTGGAGCGGAGAGCGATCTACCCCTTCGCTCGCAGCAGCACGATGCTCGCGCGTGTGAGCACGCTTCGGCCGCCTGGCGGCCTCGGTTTCAGCCATCAGTAAGAGCAGAGCAAGCTGAAATGCTGACGGCGCGGTTTGCAGAGAGAGGTGCTGAACCTCTCTCTGCAAACCGCCATAGATGCTAGAGTCCCTGCGTGGCGGAGAGGACCGACAAGGCGGAGGCGTTCCTTCGAGCGCTCGGGCGGAACGCTGTTGTGCCTGCGGTTCGCGGTCCTGATAGAGATCTCGATGCGGCGCTCGCCGGCGACCATCCCGCGATCTTCGTTCTGGGCGGAGACATCTTCAAGGTTCTCGGGAGGATTAGGGCCCAGAGCCGGCGGCCCCAGATCTACGTGAACGTTGACCTTGTGGGGGGCATCGCCTCCGACGCGAGCGGTCTCCGGTTCCTCTCCCACCAGGTCGATGGGGTCATCTCGACGCACAGGCACGTGATCGAACTCTCCAAAGTGTCAGGGCTCATCACTATACAGCGTCTCTTCGCCATAGACTCCGCGGCGGTCGAGCGGGGCTTGAAGCTCATCCGCCGCGCCGAACCCGAGTTCGTCGAGATACTGCCGGCGCTTGCCTACTGCGAGATAGCTGGGCTGTACTCCGGGGTGCTCGATGTCCCCGTGCTCGCCGGAGGGTTGCTCAAGAGTCGGGAAGACATCTCGGCGATTCTGGAGGCGGGAGCGGTCGGTGTCTCGGCGAGCGATAAGAGGCTGTGGAGCCGTGCTTGACACGAATTTCTGAGACAAGTAGAGTCCGTGACAAAGCCATATAAGTAGCGCAGGCGCAGAGATAAAGAGAGAGAGCCTCGCACGAGACCGCGGAGTCCGGTACCCTGCTACCGGAGGTTGGCAGTTTCGTGCGGGGCTCTCGTCGTGAGGAGGTGATCCGCGGGAGAAGCTAGCAGCGGTTCATGGCGGGAAAGGCGAGA
>Ga0126312_10000737_pt1 | contig 20298 bp, 21 predicted proteins | sample Plot104A_FD_92537 | JGI IMG/M metagenome (GOLD analysis project Ga0126312, IMG submission 92537) | Serpentine soil microbial communities from UC McLaughlin Reserve, CA, USA - Plot104A | ecosystem: Environmental > Terrestrial > Soil > Grasslands | place: USA: UC McLaughlin Reserve, Lake County...
CCGAAGCGCGCGCGGAGTTCGCGGCGTACACCGCCACGATCGCAAAGCGTTATCCGAGCCTGCGCGGCGTGATCGTCGGCAACGAGCCGAACCTGAACCGGTTCTGGCTCCCGCAGTTCAACGACGACGGCAGCGATGCCGCCGCACCCGCATTCCTCCAGCTCCTCGCCCAGACCTATGACGCGATCAAGGTTGCGAATCCGCGCATGCGCGTCGTCGGGATCGGCCTTTCACCACGCGGTAACGACAACCCCGACGGCATGCGGCTGACGCACTCGCCGACGACCTTCCTCCGCGATCTCGGGGTCGCATACCGCGCGAGCGGCCGGACGCTGCCGATCATGGACGCGCTCGCGTTCCATCCCTACGGCGACAACTCGAGCCAGCCGCCGACGTTCGAGCATCCCCGGACGACCTCGATCGGGATCGCCGACTATGGGAAGCTCGTCGGCCTGCTCGCGGAGGCGTTCGACGGCACCGGACAGAAGGGCTCGACGCTGCCGATCCTCTACGACGAGTACGGCGTGGAGACGCGGATCCCGGCCGCGAAGGCGACACTCTACAGCGGGAACGAGCCGACGACGACGCAGCCGACCGACGAGACGACGCAGGGCACCTACTACACCCAGGCGATCTCGCTCGCGTTCTGCCAGCCGCGCGTGGAGGGCATGCTGCTCTTCCACACGGTGGACGAGGAGACGCTCGCTTCGTGGCAGTCAGGGCTCTTCTACGCCGACGGAACGGCGAAGGCGAGCATCGCCGCCGTCCGCGCAGCCGCCTCGCTGTCACGCCGCGGCGTGATTGCAAAGTGCGACGGCCTGCAGTTGACTCCGCGGCTTCGCGTCGTGCGTTGGCCGGCGACGTCGGCGCTTCGCAAGCGCCGCGCCTCGGTGTCGTTCACCTGCCACATCGACTGCCGCTATGAGGCGCTGCTCACGCGCGCCGGACGGCTCGTGACGCTCAAGGTCGGCACCGCAGTCGGCGGAACGCTCAAGTCTCTCCCGTTGCGCACGAACCTCGCAAGCGGCCGGTACACGCTGCGCCTGACGCTGACGGCGACGCTCAACGTCGGTCCTTCGCTGCAGCGCACCAGCGCTCCGCTGCTCGTCCCGTAGAGGCGAGCAGGAAACCGCGCGACACCTTTGAAAAAAGGAAAAGCCTTTGTTAATTCCGAGGGGTTTTCGAGGACGTTGTCTATCGTGAGTCGCGGGATGACGGGTCTGCGGCGATTTCTCCTGCCCGTGACGGCGGCGCTCGCACTTGCGGCGCCCGGCCTCGCGCATGCCGGCGCGCCGATGTTCATGGGCGCCGTGGACAACGCTCCGCTGCAGACGAGCCTCGTCGCGGCGAAGACGAAGATGGAGCTGGCGGAGTTCGCCGGCTTCGACGCAGTGCGCATCGCCGCGTTCTGGGCGCCGGGCCGGGCCTCGATCATCCCCGAGTACGACAAGGCGGTCCTCAAGAACGCCGCCGAGGCGTCGCAGCTCACGGGGATCAGGCTGATCGTCGGCGTCTCCAACCTGAACTCGCGCACGACCCCCAACACGACCGCGAAACAGGAACAGCTCGCGATCTACACGCTCGCGGTCGCGCGCCTGCTGCCGAGCGTGACCGACTTCATCGTCGGCAACGAGCCGAACCTCAACACTTTCTGGCTGCCGCAGTTCGGCAAACCGCAATACAAGTACGTGACGAAGAAGGTGAAGGTGCGCGGCAAGGTCGTGAAGAAGCGCGTGCCGGTCTACAAGACGATCCGCGTCCAGGTGAAGGGCAAGTGGGTCAAGAAGCGGGTTCGCGCCCTCAAGAAGACGCCCGCGAACGTCGCCGCGAACGGCTACACCAACCTGCTCGCGCGGACGTACGACCTCCTCAAGGCCGAGAACTACGCCATCAACGTGATCGGCGGCGGGCTCGCGCCGCGCGGGGGCGACAACCCTCTTGGTGCGCGGCACACGCATTCGCCCGTCCAGTTCCTCCTCGACATGGGTGCGGCGCTCAAGAAGATGAAGCGGCCGCGGCCGATCATGGACGCCTTCGCATTCCATCCGTACCCGGAGTACGCGCGGATCGGCCCGAACTTCGCACACCCGAAGACGAAGAGCATCGGGATGGCCGACTACAACAAGCTTGTCCAGACGCTCACGAAGGCGTTCAAGGGAACGGCGCAGCCCGGGTCGACGCTGCCGATCATCTACGACGAGTTCGGGACGCAGTCGGTGATCCCAGCCGCGAAGGCGCCCCACTACACCAACCTCCGCAACCCTGTTGCGCGCGATGCCGTCAGCGAGGCGACGCAGGCGGCCTACTACAAGCAGGCGCTCGCGATGGCGTACTGCCAGCCGAACGTGATGGGCTTGCTCTTCTTCCACATCGAGGACGAGCGGAACGCGATCGCGTGGCAGTCCGGCCTGTTCTACGCCGACGGCACGGAGAAGTCGAGCCTCGACCCGGTCCGCACCGCGATCTTCAAGGCACGCGACGGCGACCTGACGAGCTGCGCGTCCTCGGCCGGCCCGTTGGCGTTGAAGACTGTCGTGTTCCCGGAGGAGAAGAAATACCCGCTCGCGCACAAGGAATGGCTGATCAAGCTCACGTGCGTCACGAAGTGCAGCTACGTGGCCCGCCTCGAGAAGTACCCGCTCGGCGTGCCGGTGGCGCGCGCGGAGGGCGACGTGGAGCCGAACACGCCGACCGATGTCGTGATCCGGCTCTCACAGGAGGGGCTCCAGCTCGAGCAGGACTACCGCATCGTCGTCCGCTCGTGGAAGTGGGGCCGCATCGGAACGACGGTGATCAAGAACGGGCCGCTGTTCAGCGCCGAGCCGCCGCCACCTCCAGCGCCGCCTCCGCCGCCCCCGCCACCGGCGCCCCCGGTAACTCCGCCGGTTCCAGGCGGCTAGCCTTGGACGCGTGAGCGTCCCCTCGCGCGGCCAGTACGTCGCCTACACGTTCTTCCGCATCAGACCGGAGTGGCGTGCGCTGCCGGTCGAGGAGCGAATCGCGGGCAAGGAGGCGTTCGCCGACGTCGTCGACGAGCTCGCTCCGCGGTTCGAGCATCTGCGCGCGTATTCGTGCACGGGCGTCCGCCCCGACTGCGATTTCTTCCTGTGGAAGATCGGCGAGCGGTTCGAGGACCTGGCCACGCTGGGCGGCGCGCTGAACGGAACGCCACTCGCCGCCTGGCTCGAGACGCCATACTCGTATCTCGCCACGACGAAGGCGTCGCAGTACACGAACGCGCGCAGGCCGCGCAAGATCGTGCCGCGCAACTCGCCGTACCTCGTCGTCTACCCGTTCGTGAAGGTGCGTCGCTGGTACGAGCTGCCGCTCGAGCAGCGTCAGCGCGCGATGGACGAGCACATCCGGATCGGCACCGAGTTCGACTCGATCCACAACCACACGACGTACTCGTTCGGGATCGACGACCAAGAGTTCATGACGGCGTTCGAGTGCGACGAGCCTGCGGACTTCATGCACCTGATGCTGACGCTCCGAGAGTCGGAGGCGTCCCGCTACACCGAACGGGACACCCCCATCTTCGTCGGCCGGCTACTCCCCGTCCGCGCGTGTCTCGACGCGCTCGACGGCGCCGCCGCGCGCGTCGAGGCCTAGCAACAGCGGCGCGCGCGCTACGCGACGTGGCGCTGGTCGCGCCAGGTGCGGAACATCGAGAAGCCGCCGATGCCGAGGATCACCAGGAACGCCACAGCATCCAGACCGTGGGCCGGCTCGGCGAAGTACAGGACGAGCGAGAGGACGATCAGGAGCGCGCCGCCGTAGAACGCGAACAACGCCCGCGTTGGCCAGAGCGAGATCTCACCGCGGCGCTCGCGCCACTGGAGATAGACGAAGAAGGCGATCGCGAGCAGGAATCCGATGCTCGCGAGCAGCGACAGCGCGGCGAGCGTCGGCTGCAGCGAGAGCGCAACGATCACCGCCGCGATCGCGCCGATGATCAGGAACCCGCGGAGCGTCGGGTGGTCGGACAGGAAGGCCCTCATCGGCCCGTCATGTAAGCACGCACCGCGAGTGCGCCGGCGACGAGCGTCGCGCCGCCGAACCAGAGCAGTCGCCGTCGCGGCTCCGTCGGCGCGTACAGCCATGGCGCGAGCGTCGCCAGGAGCGCCATCGTCCCGTACGCGTAGTGCAGCTCGTGCGGTGCCCGCCGATCATCCGAGAGCAGCAGGAGCCCAACCGCTACCTGCGCCACGAGCACCGTCTGCGCCAGTGCGAGCAGCTGGCGCACGGCGGCGTCGCCGCGGCGGAGCCGGTACGCGAGCAGGCTTGCTACACCGGCGGTCCACGTCACCGCGAGCACAGCCACCGCAACCCACTCGTGCGCGGCTAGCATCGGCGCGACCCTAACGAGGATCGGCGCGACCCCAACGAGGAGACGAGATGGTCGAGGAAGGCAAGCCCGCACCGGATTTCGAGCTCGCCGACGACGCGGGTGAGCGCGTCAAGCTGTCCGACTTCCGCGGCCGCCCGGTCGTCCTCTACTTCTATCCCAAGGACGACACGCCCGGGTGCACGACGCAGGCGTGCGCGATTCGCGACGACTACGACGCCTTCGAGCAGCGCGGCGCGGTGGTCCTCGGCGTCAGCCCCGACAGCGAGACTTCGCACGTCAAGTTCAAGGAGAAGTACGGGCTGCCCTTCACGCTCCTCGCCGACCCGGAGCACGAGGTCGCGGAGGCGTACGACGTCTGGAAGGAGCGTTCCTTCGCCGGCCGCAAGTACATGGGTGTCGAACGCTCGACGTTCCTGATCGACAGCGACGGCAAGGTGACGAAGGTGATGCGGCGCGTGAAGCCCGACACTCACGTCGAGCAGGTTCTCGAAGCGCTTCCGTCGTAGCGCGAAAGGTTTTCGCCCGCCGGCAGATAAACGGGTCATGAGAGTCCTCCCGTGGTGGGGGCAGCGCGCGCTTGCAGTGTCCGCCGTCACTGCAGCCCGCTGGACGTCGGAGGCGCCGAGACGGCCGCGCGCAGGCCGCCGCTACGGCTCGTCACCGTCGTGAAGAACCTGCGCCAGCCGACGTACGTCGCGGCGACGACCTCCGAGCCGGGTCGGCTCTACGTCGCGGAGCGACGAGGCGTCGTGCGCGTGATCGAGTCGGGGCGGCTGCGGCGGACGCCGTTCCTGAACATCCGCGCCGCGGTCAGGACCGCAGGCGAGGGCGGGCTGCTCTCGATCGCGTTCCATCCGCAGTACGCGACGAACCGCCGGCTGTACGCGGCGTACACGAACCGAGCCCTACGTCTGTGGCTCGGTTTCAGCGGCGTCAAGGGTCTGCCGCAGATGCTCGAGCGCCTCCGCGTTGATCCGCACCACGTCTTCCTCTGACATCCCGAATAGGTCGCCTATCTCGTCGAACGTGAGACCCTCGTAGTAGCGGAGTGTGATCAGGAGCCTCTCGCGTAGGGGAAGCGACGCGATCGCGGCAGCAAGTCGCTGCGGGATAACGTTCGAGTCAAGACGAGCACCGCGACCGCTTGATCGTGTCACGGCATCGGCCAGCTCGGCGGTTCCTTCCGGCAGTTGCTGACGAATGCGAGTTTCCAGCACCAAAAGTATTCGTGTTAGCTCCGTGAGTCGTGCGCCCAACGAGGCGACGAGACGATTGAGTCCTTGCGCGGCGCGCCATCGCAAGATCCCAAAGACCAATCCCGCAACTCCGACGACGTAAGGGAGGTAATGCAAGACCTCGTCGATCATCTCTTCGACCTCGCTTCGTTCAGGCCGGCGTCTGCCCAGTCGCGTCCGAAAGCCACTTCGCGGCGCTTTCGCCTCGGCGCGGGCGTGGCGTAAAGCGCACGCACGCGCCTGCTTGTCCTCGGGCACAGGCTGCTATAGGGTCGTCGGACGGGGGTCACCGCGTCACGAGCGCTGGAGGGCCCAACATGAGGTACATCCTTTGTGTCATTGCGGTCGGAACGACCGCGATGTTTGCCGTTGTCGGTCCGGGCTTCGCCGATCCACCAGACATGCTCTATAACCCGGTCCCCGCACATCGGCACTTCGTCAGCACGCCAACAGGCGAACTGGTCGCGGTTGGTCCGCAGATCTGCGAGCACCCGGAGCTGCAAGCGGCGTTCAACGAGTTTCACCACAACGTGCACCACTCGTTCATTCCGGGTGTCGGTGAGATCCATACCCTCGGCCCCCAGGGCGGGGCCCCAGGGTTGGTCAATGGGACCGGCGCGGAGCTGATGGCCCGTCCTTGTTCGTTCACCGGCTAACGCATTAGAGCTTCGAGGGGCGGCGCAGGACCTGGTCAGCGCCGCCCCCCTTTGGTCCGGGACGAGACTCGACCGCGCGCCGCTTGCGCGATGGTCGGCAAGCACGAACCGCCGACCGAGTTGTGGGTCAGCGACAGAGAAGCGGGCGGGTCGTCTGGCTCGTCGTCAGCGGCGAAGCAGGTACCGGAACACCGGCCGTCAGGATAGGCAACCCTATTCTTTCGAGGGAGGGGCGGCCCGCCCTGATGCGCCAGAGTCGGAATCTGCGGTGATCTAGGCCAGGGGAGCCTGCGGCGGGCTTCCCTGGCCAGCCGCGCAGTTGCGAGTCGAGGGGCAGGACCTCCGTAACGCGAAGGCGAACAGGATGGACGCGAAGGAACCAATGAGGCTCTGCGAGCGAGCGTGGACCTTGCCGGTGCTCGCATCGCGGTTTCCATTCTCGCGGCCGCTGACCTCCTCGGCCCGAACGAAGGCGCAGGAACGAGCAGCTAGTCCGCCGTTTTTGCGCGGCGCGCTACACGGGGTCGCGGAGCGAACATCTAAGAATCGGGACGACCTCTCGCAATAAGAATCGGGACGACCTCTCGCTTCAGATCGTCGGAAAGGTCGTCATCCCTTCCGACGCATCGGCCGGCCGTCCTGGATGGTACGGGTAACCGCCCCCTGGAAGTACGGTGCACACGCTGTTCGCCAACCCGGCGCAGGACAAGGATCGAGCGCGTCAACTCAGAAGGAGATCCATATGCGAAGTCGAGCCAACTTCCTGCTGCTCGCCGCTCTCGTAGCCGGAGCAACCATCCTCGTGCTGCCGGCGACGGCGAGCGCGGATGCACGGGTAATCACCCAGACGTCCTGTGTCGCGTACGCGAACGCGGGTGCGAACTTCTACTCGGGTTCGGGCACGATCGTGGTCACGGACACAGCTGACGTTGTGACAACGTGCCACCTCACGCTCGTGTACGGCACGCCCGTTGCCGAGCCGACGAGAACGAACCCCTACGGCCCTTGCGAACTCCTGCAGTTGCCGAGTGGCCAAGCGGAGCTGAACTGCCACTACTCGCTGCTCTGACGCTCCACACTGATGGCTTATGAGGGGCGTCGCACGCGGCGCCCCTCAGCGGTCGGTACGCGAACCTCACGTCGGCACATTCCGGGCACCGAACGCGCGAGGCCGGGTCGGTCAGCCGATGTAAACGTCGCGGCTCGCTTCTTCCGAGCGATCGCTCCGCGGTTGGCGGTCGGTATCTGCGCCTCGGCTGGAGTTGCATGAGCGGCACAGCACTCGCAGCGGGCCGAGCGGTGGCCGCCGCGGCGAGCGGCGTGACGTGGTCAGCCGTGAGGTCGCTCGTTGCGCCGCAGTTCGAGCACCACGGATGTGCTGCGATCACCGCAACCGGTTGGACGAAGAAGATCGCGCGGAAGCCAGCATCGACGTGCGCCGGCCGCAAGCTCGCAGCCAAATCACCCATTTGCGTGATGGCGGACTCCGCGCTCGGGCGTACCGTGGATTGCGGAGCCCGATGTCGAGCCATCCGGGCCAGGCCCGGCCCTCCGCCGCACCCCGCTGCGGCGGGTGGGGGTCTGGGCATCGGGCTCCCCCACCGCGACTCCCAGCCCCCAAGCCTCGCGCGACGCGGAGCCGCGCAACTCGGCGCATACGTCGTCCTCGACTCCACTACACAGCTCTACGAAGAAGATCGCGGTGAAGCCGGCCTCGATGAGCTCCGGCGCGATGTCCCAGTCGATCGCGACGATGCGCCGCTGCTGCCCCTCGCCGAGCGTAAACGACTCCGATCTCGTCGCGCGACTGCCAACCGATCGGCTCAGACTCGCGCGCGGTCGCGTTCGTGGACTGGTTGTGGACCTCGCCGCCGCCGCTCATAGAGAAGTTCCTGCAAAGACGGGCTATGCGGATGAGAGGACTTGAACCTCCACGGGGTCGCCCCCACACGGACCTGAACCGTGCGCGTCTACCAATTCCGCCACATCCGCGCGAAAACGCAGTGTAGCGAGCAGCTTCTCTCAGTCCCACGCGCGAAGCGGGCCGCTGGCCGGCTTCGTCAGCACAGCGTCACGTCGTCGCGCTGTCCGCGGAAGTCGAGCCCGAAGGGCGACTTCTGCGGAGCGCCTTCACGGGTTGCCCCCACACGGACCTGAACCGTGCGCGTCTACCAATTCCGCCACATCCGCGCGAAAACGGAGTGAGCGGTGGCCTTTCAGCTCTTCGGGCGGCAGGGCGGCACGTGGCTACGATTCTCACTCTTGAAGCGCGGTCTGATTCTTCTGGCGCTGCTTGCGGCGGCCGCGCCCGGGCAGGCGTCCGCGCGGGGGCGGGAGGTCGAGGTCGTCGTTTCGCTGAAGGAGCCGGGGCTGGCCGGGGCGGCGTTGTCCGATCGGGCGCTTGCCTCCGTGACCTACAGCCGCAGTCGCCTGAACCTCGCCTCGCCGTCGGCCGTCTCGTACCAGCAACTGATCCGGCGCCGACAGGCGGTCGTCGTTCGCGACATCGTGAGGACGATTCCGGGCGCACGCATTCGCTGGCGCTTCACGGTCACGTTCAACGGCCTCGCCGTCGTCGTCCCCGCAGGCGAGCTCAGGCGGCTTTCGCGGGTGCCCGGCATCGCGCGCGTCTGGTACGGCGGTCGTTACCACACGAGCCTCGACCGCAGCGTTCCTCTGATCGGGGCGCCGGCACTGTGGGGCACGCCGCCGGTGACCGCGGGGCACGGCCAGAAGATTGCGGTCATCGATGAGGGCGTCGACCAGACGCACCCGTTCTTCAACCCGGCGGGACTCACGATGCCGGTCGGATTCCCCAAGGGCAATCGCGCGTTCACGAGCGCGAAGGTGATCGCCGCCCGTGCCTTCCCTCCCCCGAGCCCGAGGTGGCGGAACGCGGCGCTGCCGTTCGATCCGATCTACTCCGAGCACGGGACTCATGTCGCGGGCATCGCGGCGGGCGACCGGGGAACACGCGCGACGGGCTTCGCGCGGGCGCCGTTGCTCTCCGGCGTCGCGCCCGGCGCGTATATCGGTAACTACAAGGCGCTCACGATCCCGACGCCGGACTTCGGCCTCGACGGGAACGCGCCGGAGATCGCCGCCGCGATCGAAGCGGCCGTCCGCGACGGCATGGACGTCCTCAACCTGTCTATCGGTGAGCCGGAAATCGCGCCGGCACGAGACATCGTCGTCCGCGCGCTCAACGGCGCCGCCGCCGCCGGTGTCGTCCCCGTCGTGGCGGCCGGCAACGACTTCGAAGAGTTTGGTCGCGGCTCGGTCGGCTCACCGGGCTCGACGCCGAGCGCGATCACCGTCGCGGCGTCGACGACGAATCGGGGGACGACACCCGACCTCATCGCGTCGTTCTCGTCCGCGGGGCCGACGCCCATCTCGGGCCAGCTGAAACCCGACGTGACGGCGCCGGGCGAGGCGATCGTGTCGTCCGTGCCCGCGCGTGAGGGCACCTGGACGGCGTTCAGCGGCACGAGCATGGCGACGCCGCACGTCGCGGGAGCGGCGGCACTCCTCCGCGAGCGGCACCCCGCGTGGACAGTGGCGCAGATCAAATCGGCGCTGGAGCAGACGGGCGCGCGCGTGCGGACCGCGGGAAACGAGGTTCCGCCCACGCGTGAAGGCGGCGGACGAATCGATCTCGTCAAGGCCGACAACCCGCTCGTCTTTGCGGCGCCGAGCGGCGTCTCCTTCGGAATGCTGCGGCCCGCGTCCACGAAGGAAGTCACGGTCGCGCTCGCGGACGCAGGCGGCGGCGGGGGCGCATGGTCGGTTCAGGTGATCCCCGCCCAGGCTCCGGTGACGGCTCCGACGACCATCACCGTTCCCGGATCGCTGGCGCTTCGCGCCGCGATCGGAGCGTCGGCCGGTGACGGCGAGGCGAGCGGCTTCGTCGTGCTGACGAGGGGCACAGACGTCCGCAGGATCCCCTGGTGGGTCGGGATCAGCCGCCCGAGCCTCGGCGCTGCCGTCCGGACGCTCGTCCGCACTGGGACTTACCGTGGCAACACTGCGCGCGGACGCGCGAACGTCGCTGAGTACGGCTATCCGAGGCCGACGATCCGCGCGCTCTCCGGCCCCGAGCAGCTGTTCACGTTCCGCCTTACCCGCAGCGTGGCGAACTTCGGCATGCGGATCGTTTCTCGAGGACCCGGCGTCGCTGTCCAACCGCGAATCGTCTACGGCCGCGACGAGAACCGCCTCGTGGGCTATACGGCGCTGCCGCTCGATCTCAATCCCTATCGCGCGCGATACGGACGCGCCGTGCCGGTCAGCGGCGCAATCCTGCCGGAACGCGGCACGTATTCACTCGTCTTCGACTCGCGGAGCCGGAACGCGGCGGGGCCGTTCGCGTTCCGCCTCTGGGTCAACGATACGACGCCACCGAGGATCCGCTTCCTGCGCTACCGGAGCGGGGTCGTCTACGTCTCGGTCACCGATGCGGGCGCGGGCGTCGACCCGTCGACGATCGCGGCGCGGGTGGACGGCAGGGCGCGGCGAGGGATTTTCCGCGGCAGCGTGCTCCGCCTGAGGACCGGCGTGCTCGGCCGCGGCGTCCATCGGCTTGCAGTCGAGGTCGCCGACTTTCAGGAGACGAAGAACATGGAGGACGTTCTGCGGATCCTCCCGAACACGCGCGTCTACCGCGCGACGTTCCGGATCCGGTAACCGCGCGCTTAGTCGCGCTCGTCGATCGTCGGCAGGCGCGAGAGGTCGCGCTCGACGCTGGCGGCGAACTCCTCCAGCGATTCCTCCGATCGCACGAGCTTCAGATTCTGCTTGCGCTTCGCCCGTTCACGGCTGCGGCGGGCCTCCGAACCGACCCAGCCGTCGAGCCTCGGCCATTCGGCCGCGATCAGCACGGCGACCGCACATGCCAGGAGCGCGACCCAGACCACGCCCATACGGAGGCGATTCTACCCATCGCTCGACTCCGCTCCAATCGGGCCGCATCTTGCGGCACTTGTGCTCTTTGGTACCGCTGGCGTCGCGGCCAAAGCCCTTTCTTTCCGCGGGGGATTCGAGTAGAAAGAGATCCTCGTGCAGGCGTGGATGATCCTCCCGTACTTCGTCCTCTGGGCGACCCTCGCGAACGCGCTGTTCGTCAAGGCGCAGCTTGTGCCCCCGCTGTGCGCACATTGCGGCCGGCGCCGACGCGAGAATCACACCTGCTTCTCCGACAGAGTCACGCGCTGAGTCATAGGCGCGGCCGGGGCTACGATGCCCCGATGCGCGACGTTCTCGACGACCTCGAACGGCTCCGCGCTCGCGGCGAGCGGGTCGCGATCGCCACCGTCGTCGCCACGCGTCGCTCGGCGCCGCGCCCGATCGGATCGAAGCTCGTCGTCTCGGAGAGGGGTGAGCTCCACGGATCCGTCTCGGGCGGTTGCGTCGAGGCCGAGGTGGTCGAGGCGTGTCGCGAGGTCCTCGGCGGCGGGCCGTCCCAGTTTCTCACGTACGGGATCTCCGACGAGCAGGCATTTCAGGTCGGGCTTCCATGTGGCGGCGAGATCGACGTCGCGGTGTACGAGCCGGATTCGGACGTGCTCGACGAGCTCGCGGCGATTGTCCGGCGCGGCGAGCGCGCTGTTGCGTTCACCGACCTCGACGACGGGGCGCAGTGGGTCGCGCGCGAAGGGACGGATGCTGACGCCGACGGCCTTTTGCGGGACGGCGTCTCGCGCGTGCTGGAGCTCGACGACCGGCGCGTCTTCGCCGAGGTCTTCGGGCCGCCCCCGCTCCTGCTCGTGTTCGGCGCCGTCGACACGGCGGAGGCGTTGTGCCGATTCGCGAAGGAGGTCGGCTGGCGCACGGTCGTCAGCGATGCGCGCGCACGGTTCGCGACCGGTGAGCGGCTGCCCAGCGCCGACGAAATCATTGTCGCCTGGCCCGACGAGGCGCTCGCGCGCGTTCGTCCGGATCATGCGACCGCCGTCGTCGTACTGACGCACGACGACAAGTTCGACGTCCCTGCGCTACTCGGCGCGCTCGCGACGGACGCGTTCTACATCGGAGCGCTCGGCTCAAGGCGGACGCAGGCGAAGCGGCGCGAGGCACTGCTCGAAGCGGGCGTGGACGATAGGCAACTCGAGCGGCTCCACGGCCCGGCGGGCCTCGACATCGGCGGCCACACGCCGGCCGAGACAGCCGTCTCGATGCTGGCGGAGATTCTCGCCGTCCGCGCGGGCCGCGATGGTGGCCCACTGCGCGAGTCGGGCCGGCGCATTCACGCTCAAGTCTGAGCCGGTCGCGTCGCGGGCTCGGGACCGTCTCGAGCAGCCACGGCTGCAAAAGCGTACTGCGATACCTGGCACGTACCGGGTACGGGTGTACGCAGTACAACCCTGGTTCCGCTGCACTGGGGCGGATTACCGTATCGCGGTACCTGGCACGTACCGGGTACGTACCTGGCACCAAGACATGGCTCAAATCGCCAAACGGCGGCGTGCGGCGACGACGGCTGCAGCGACGTCCTGAGGGCCTGGAGCGAACCGGGGAGCGTCCTCGGCAGGCGGCTCGAACGTCCCCGCGCGAACCTGCCCCGCGACCTGCTCATGCGCGTCCCGAAACGCCATGCCCTCCCGCACCAGCGCCTCGGCGGCGTCCGTCGCGCGGAGCAGCGGGTCGGCCCCCGCAGCGGCGAGCCGGGGCCGGTCGAACTCGAGCGAGCGGAGGAGCGCGGCGAGCGCGGCGAGCGCGGGCTGCACATCCCGTCGCGCCGCGAACACCGCCGGCTTGTCCTCCTGGAGGTCGCGGTCATACGCGAGCGGCAAACTTTTCACGACCGCAAGCAGACCCGTCAGGCGCCCCAGCATCGTTCCGGCCTTGCCGCGCACGAGCTCCGCGACGTCCGGGTTCAGCTTCTGAGGCATCATCGACGACCCCGTCGCCGCCTCCTCCGGCAGTCGCACGAAGCCGAACTCGCTCGAGGCCCAGAGGACGAGCTCCTCGCCGATCCGGGACAGGTGCGTGAACAGCACGGCGCCGGCGTAGAGGTAGTCGAGGGCGAAGTCCCGGTCGGCGACGGCATCGATCGAGTTCCGAACCTGCTCGCCGCTCGGCGGCAGGGGCAGCGTCGAGCCACCCGCGGCGCCGGCGCCGAGCGGCGACGGCGCGGCAGCCTCGCGCGCGAACGCGAAGCGACCGAGATCGCGTTCGAGCATCTCGACCCACGCGAGGAGGTGGTGCCCGAGAGTCACCGGCACCGCGCGCTGTAGGTGCGTGTACGCGGGCATCGGCGTTTCGGCCTCGTCGTCCGCGCGATCGAGGACGACGCGGCAGAGCTCACGGATGGCTCGAGTCGCGTCGTCGCAGGCATCCTGCACGTACAGGCGCAGCGCAGCCGCGACCTGATCGTTCCGCGATCGCCCGGCATGGATCTTACGGCCGACGTCGCCCAGTTGCCGCTCGATCGCCGTATGCACGTCCTCGTCTTCCTCGCCGACCGATTCGATGCGCGAAAGCGCCTCCTGCACGGCCGACAACTCGTCTCCGGTCAAGATCCCGGCCTGCTCGAGCCGGCGCGCGTGCTCGAGCGTGGCCGCACAGTCATACGGCAGCAACTCCGCGTCGTCGGCGCGTAGGAACTCCCAAGCCTCGGGCGCGAGCTTCCGCCCCGCGACCCGCCCTGCCCAGAGCGTCATGCCGGAGCGAGCTTACGCTCGCGCGCAGCCGCGAGCTCGACCTCCATCGCCGCGATCCGCAGGAAGCCTTCCGACGCATCGTGCGGGAACGCGTCGCCCGTGCCGTACGACGCGAGCGAATGCGCGTAGAGCGCGTTGTCGGAGCGTCGGCCGACGATCGCAGGCGACACCGGCTGCAGGCGGACGCGGACGTCGCCGCTCACGAGCTCCTGCGTCTTCGCGACGAATGCGTCCAACGCGGCACGAACCGGCGCGAACCACAGCCCGTCGTAGACCGTCTTCGCCCAAACCGGCTCAAGTGACCGCTTCGTCTCCAGCTCGGCCTTCGTCAGCACCAGCTCCTCGAGCGCCTGGTGGGCTGGGATCAGCGTCAGGGCCGCCGGCGCCTCGTAGAGCTCGCGGCTCTTGATTCCGACGGCGCGGTCTTCGACCATGTCGATCCGCCCGATGCCGTAGGTGCCTGCCCGCTCGTTCAGAGAAGCGATCAGCTCCGCCAGCTCGAGCTCGTCGCCATCGAGCGCGACCGGCAACCCCTCCTCGAACGCGATCACGACTTCCTCGGACTCGGGAGCCTCGGCGGGAGACGACGTGAGCGCGAATGCATCCTCGGGCGGCGCGACCCATGGATCCTCGAGCATCCCCGCCTCGATCGCGCGGCCGAAGAGGTTGTCGTCGATCGAATACGGGGAGTCCTGCTTCGCCTCGACGGGGATCCCGTGCTCCTCCGCGTACGCGATTTCGGCGTCACGCGTCCAGATGCGGTCGCGGAGCGGCGCGATCACCCGCACGCCCGGGTACCGCGCCTTGAAGGCCAGCTCGAAGCGCAACTGGTCGTTGCCCTTGCCCGTGCAGCCGTGGACGACCGCCTCGGCGCCCGCGTCGAGCGCGACCTCGGCGACTGCGTCCGCGATCACAGGCCGGGACAGCGCAGAGATCAACGGATATTTCCCCTCGTAGAGCGCGTTAGCGAGCAGCGCCTTCGCAACCTGCTCGTCGGCGAACTCGCTCTTGCGGTCGAGTAGAAGGACGTCGTCGGCGCCTGCCGCCCGTCCGCGCGCGAACGCCGGCGCGAAGTCGGCGTCCTGTCCGACGTCGACGAGGACCGCGATCACCTCGTCGAAGCCGTAATCCTCCTTCAGCCACGCCATTGCGCAGCTCGTGTCCAGCCCGCCCGAATAGGCGAGTACGGCGGTTCCGTTCCCGTGCAGCAGCATCTAGGTGTCCCCCTCCAGGTGGTGTCGCAACTCGAGCTCGATCGTCTCGGCCGGAACGCCCTGCCGTGCGACGACCATGATCGTGTCGTCGCCGGCGACGGTCCCAATCACATCGGGAAGCTGAGCCGCGTCGATCGCGCGCGCCAGCGCGTTCGCGTGGCCCGGCAAGGTGGTGATGACGAGGAGGTTGTCACTCGACTGCAGCGTGGTCGCCCAGCGGCGAAGCGCCCCTGTCAGCTCGCTCAGCCGGTCGAGGTCCGACGCCCCGGGCAGCGCGTACACGAGGCGGCCGTCCGCGTCGCGAACCTTGACGAGGCCGAGCTGCGCGATGTCGCGCGACACGGTCGTCTGCACCGCGTCGATGCCGTGGACGCGCAGGGCTTCGGCGACCTCTTCCTGCGTCGACAGACGCTGGTCCTGGACGAGCCGGAGGATCGCGCCCTGCCGCTCGAACTTGCTCATTTAAGGACCTCCTCGAGGATGGCCAGGGCCTGTGCGAGCTCGTCGCGAGTGATCGTCAGCGGCGGGGTGATCCGGAGAGTCCGCTCGCCGGCGGCGCAGACGAGCAGCCGCTTTTCGCGGCAGGCGTCGATGACGTCGCCCGGCTCTCGCCCCGCGAGCTCGACACCGAGCAGAAGCCCGGCACCGCGCACATCCGTCACCGCCGGAAGCGCCGAGAGCCGCTCGACGAGCCATGCGCCGTTGCTGTGGACATCCGCCAGCAGCTCGTCGTCGATCGTCTCGCAGACGGCACACGCCGCCGCGCATGCGACCGGGTTGCCGCCAAACGTCGAGCCGTGGTCGCCGGGAACGAACGCACCGGCCGCGGCGTCGCCGACCAGCAGCGTGCCGATCGGCAGCCCGTTGGCCAGCCCCTTCGCGAGCGTCACCGCATCCGGTCGGATTCCGAGCCGCTCCCAGGCGAAGAACGTGCCGGTCCGCCCCACGCCCGTTTGCACCTCGTCGAAGACGAGCAACGCCCCGTGCGTGTCGGCGACTTCGCGGGCCGCTTGGACGAACTGCTTCTCGAGCGCATGGATCCCGCCCTCGCCCTGGATCGGCTCCAGGAGGACACACGCCGTGTCAGCGTCGACCGCGTCGGCAAGCGCTCCGATGTCGTTCGCCGGCACGAACGTCACGCCCGGCACGAGCGGCTCGAACGCAGCGCGCTTCGCCGGCTGTCCGGTGGCGGCGAGCGCGCCCGCTGTCCGGCCGTGGAACGAGTTGTCCAGCGCAACGATGCCTTTGCGGCCCGTCGCCTTGCGCGCGTACTTGATCGCGGCCTCGACCGCCTCCGCGCCCGAATTGCAGAAGAACGCCTGCGCGCCGCCGAAGCGCTCCGAGAGCAGCTGCGCGAGGCGCTGCATCGGCTCGGTTCCATAAAGGTTGGACGTGTGCCAGAGCCGCTCGAGCTGAGCTTGCGCGGCCGCGAGCGGCGCTGGATGTCGATGCCCGAGCGCGACGACGGCGATGCCCGCGACGAGGTCGAGGTAGCGCACTCCGTCGTCGGCGGTCAGCCAAGCTCCGTCGCCGTCGACGAACGTCACGTCCGCACGCGGATACGTGTCCAGGAGCGGCGACTGGAGCGTCGCGTTCACGCAACCACCGCCGTCTCGCCGATGTGGGCCTGGACGCCGAGCCTCGCTGCGGTGAGGGCAGCACGGAGCTTCGGAACGATCCCATCGGTGAGGACGCCCGAGTCGAGCAGCCGCGCCGCCTCCTCCGCGTCGACGACAGGTACCACCACGCCGCGCTCGAGCACCCCCGGCACGTCCGTGACGAACACGATTCGCTCTGCTCCCAGGCCGACCGCGAGCGCCGCGGCGGCCTCGTCGGCGTTGACATTCAGCGGTCCCTCTGCGAGCGGGGCGACGACGGGAATCTTTCCCGCGGCGACCGCCGCCAGGACGGCGGTGGGCGCCGAGGGAACCGGATCGCCGACGAGGCCGAGCGCCGCAACCTGGGTCGCCTTCAGTCCGATCCGGTCGCCGAACAGCGGCACCGCATCGTCCCCGAGCGCCGCGCATACCGCCGCATTCACGTCGGCCATCGACTGCCGAACGACCTCGAGGCCGTCGCGCGTCGTGACGCGCCGTCCGCCGACGAAGTCGACCCGCAGGCCGCGCCGCTTCATTTCGGCCGAGATCTGAGGCCCGGCACCGTGGACGACGGCGGTCGGGCCGGACGCGGCGACCTCGAGGATCGCATCCGCTGCCTCGGCGGCGACCGCGCCGCCGCATTTCACGACCGTCGGGCTCACGATCTGTAGTCCGCGTTGATTCGCACGTAGTCGTAGGAGAAGTCGGTTGTGAGATAGCGCGCGGTGCCCTCGCCGAGCCCGAGGTCGAGCTCGATCGTCGGCGTGGCGGCGTCCTCGGGCTCGACCTCGTGCAGCGTGCCTCGCTCCAGCACGAGCGAGCCGTTGTAGCGGAGGCTGACGAGCTCCGGGTCGAGGTGCGCGAAGCCCCCGTTGAACGGCGCGGAGCCGGCCGCGGCGAGCACGCGGCCCCAGTTCGCGTCCTTGCCGAAGAGCGCCGTCTTCACGAGCGGCGAGGTCGCGATTCGCCGCGCGACCGCCTTCGCTTCCGCTGAGCTCGCGGCGCCCGAGACGGCGATCTCGGCGACGACGGTTGCGCCCTCGCCGTCCGCGACGATCTGCGCCGCCAGCTCGCGGCAGACCGTCTGCAGCGCCTCGGCGAAGGCCGCGTCGTCGCGTGGCACCCCGGACGCGCCGTTGGCCAGCAGGACAACGGTGTCGTTCGTCGAGCACTCGCCGTCGACCGAGATCGAGTTGAAGCTCTCCTCGACCGCCGGACGCAGGAACTCCATCGGCTCGCCCGGCTCGAGCGGGTAGTCCGTCGTCAGGATCGCGAGCATCGTCGCGAGCTGCGGATGGATCATCCCCGAGCCCTTCGCGATGCCGCCGACGGTGAAGCCGCCTCTTTCCGCTCGCGCGGTCTTCGGCCGTGTGTCGGTGGTCATGATCGCCCGCGCCGCCGCTTCGCCACCGTCGGCGCCGAGGGCGACAGCCGCATCGCCGAGGCGCGGCAGGATGCGCTCGACAGGCAGCCGCTCGCCGATCACGCCGGTCGAGAGGACGAGCACCTGCTTCGAGTCGACGCCGAGCACGCGCGCCGCCTCCGCAGCGGTTGCCCGCGCGGCGCGCATGCCCGCTTCCCCGGTCGCGGCGTTCGCGTTCCCCGAATTTGCGACGACGGCCTGCGGCTGCGCCGCCTCGAGGTGCTCGCGACTGACGACGACAGGTGCGGCCTGGACGCGATTGGCCGTGAACATCGCGGCGCCGACTGCAGGTGCCGTCGACCGCACGAGGGCGAGGTCGAGCGCGGCCCGGCGAAGGCCGCAATGGATGCCTGCGGCCTCGAACCCGCGCGCCGCGGTGACGCTCATACCAGCACTCCGGTGAGGCGCAATCCCGCGGTCTCGTCGAGGCCGAGCGCGAGGTTCGCGTTCTGCACCGCGTTCCCGGCGGCTCCCTTACCGAGGTTGTCGAGGACGCAGACGACGACGGCGCGGCCGGTTGAGAGATCCTCGTACAGCGCGATCTCTGCGCAGTCGCTCTGCTGGACGCGCGACAGCTCGGGCTGTACGCCCTCGGCGAGAACGCGCACGGCCGGCGCCTGCGCGTAAGCGTCCTCCAGCAGCGGACGCAAGTTCTCGAGCGCCTCGACGTAGCACGTCGCGAGCAGCCCGCGCCGGACCGGCAGCAGGTGTGGGACGAAGCAGACCGCGAAGCCGAGCTCCTGCTCGAGCTCGGGCGCGTGCTGATGGGTGCCGACGCGGTATGGCGACAGGTTCTCCAGCACGAACCCGGCGTGCGAGGATGCCTTCAGGGCTCGGCCGGCGCCCGATACGCCCGATTTGGCGTCGACGACGACGCCGGCGTGCTCGATCGCGTCGACGATCGGCGCGAGCGCCAGCAGCGCCGCGGTGGCGTAGCAGCCGGGGTTCGCGAGCAGCCGTCCATCGGCGGCGCCGTGCTCCGGAAGCGCGTAGCTCCACTCTGCGAGCTCTGCCGGCGCCGGATGGTCGAAGCCGTACCACTCGCGATACAGCGACGCGTCCCGCAGTCGGTGCGCGCCGGATAGGTCGACGACGACTCCGTGCTCCGGCGGCTCGAGCCCGGCTGCGTCCTCGTGGGCGAGGCACCAGAAGACGACGTCGGCTTCCGCGTCCGCGGCTTCGGCGTTCGGAACGAAGGCCGGCAGGTTGCCGTTCAGGCGCGGGTCGAGCGCCCCGGCCGCCTCGCCGGCGAGCGACTCGGAGCCGAGCGCGACCAGCTCGAGGTCCGGGTGGACGAGAACGCGGTCAAGCGTCTCCTGGCCGGAGTAGCCCGAAGCACCGAGGATCGCGGCGGTCGGCACGCGCGTAGTATGCCCGACTTCTGCTTTTTATGCACATCGGCCGGAATCGCTTCGGCTCCTGTGGAAGGCGTGACCACGCCCATGCCAGCCGGGCTACGCGCCGCTCAGTAAAGCCGCATCGGCAGGCCCGCCAGCGGCTCGCCTCCCGCTGCCGTCACGAGCCAGGTGTCCTGCATGTAGAGGCACTCGCGGCCGTCGGCCGAGATCGCGTGCGGGTGCATCGAGAACACCATGTTCTCCGCCAGCTCCGTCTCGACCCCCTCGCCGATCTTCGGGAACTCGATCATCGTCATGCCGATCGAATGCCCGGTGACGTGCCCGAGGTGGTAGCCGCGCCGCGTGAATCCTTCCGACACAGCGCGATGGACGTCGTGCGCCGTCGCCCCCGGCCGAAGCGCTCCGCGCGCCGCTTCGAAGTACTCCTCGTAAGCCTCCAGCATTCGTACCACCTCCGGCGTGGGCTGCCCGAGCGCGCGCGAGACCTCGACCCAGTGGCCGCCCGGGCCGGCGACCTCGAGCGACGGGATGCAGAACTCTCCGAGGACCATGTCGCGACGCGCGAGCGCGAACTCCGGGCCTGACAGCACCATGTTCATCGTCAGCCGACGGCAGCCGCGTTCGACGAACAGCCGCTCGGCGGGCGCCAGCACCTCGGCCGCGGCCTTCCCCGGCGCGTACTGCTCGCGGAAGACGTGAAAGCCGTCGGTGTTGATGCGCACGCTCTCCCGCACCGAATCGAGCTCCGCGTCTGACTTCACCGCGCGCGCGAGATCGAATCGCTCGTCCCACGGGACGAGCTCGG
>Ga0126312_10000738_pt1 | contig 20294 bp, 20 predicted proteins | sample Plot104A_FD_92537 | JGI IMG/M metagenome (GOLD analysis project Ga0126312, IMG submission 92537) | Serpentine soil microbial communities from UC McLaughlin Reserve, CA, USA - Plot104A | ecosystem: Environmental > Terrestrial > Soil > Grasslands | place: USA: UC McLaughlin Reserve, Lake County...
GGTCGGCGATCATCCCCGGAATGCTCCTCGGCGGATGGGGGACCGGGATCATCAACCCGATCATGGCCGCGGCGTCGCTAGGCGTGGTCCCGCCGTCACAGGGCGGCATCGCCTCGGGCACCAACAACACCTTCCGCGAGGCGGGGCAGACAGCCGGGATCGCCGTACTCGGGACGCTGCTCTTCCACACCGTGGGCACGGAGATGGAGTCCTCGCTGGCCGGGACGGCGCTCAGCGAGCAGGCCCCCGAGCTCGGGGACGCAGTCGCAGGCGGACTCGCGCAGAGGGCCGCCGCCGCCTTGCCCGAGGAGCTCCGGATGCAGTTCATGGACGCCGCACAGGCGAGCTACGTGGCCGGCCTGCAGCAGATCTTCATTGTCTCCGGCGTCGTCGCCCTGCTCGGGGCGATCTCGACGGTCGTGCTCGTCCGTAAGGAGGATCTGAAGTTCCCCACGGCGGGCGCCGGGCACTGACCTCCGTTGCCGAGGGTTCGCTTTGCGTCCCCTTAAGTCCACTCCGATCACCGTCCTGGGTTGTGGCCCCTATGGGGACCTGACCCAGGACGACGCCCGGGTCGACGTCCATTGCCGCGCACTGGGGGGCGCCGATGACGTACGAGGTGATGATCGCCGACAGTCCGTCCACGGCAAAGGTCCGCGACCCGTGGACCGTGGCCGTGCTGAGCGTGCTGACGCTCGGGCTGTACTCGCTGTTCTGGTGGTATTCGATCAATCGCGAGATGCGCGATCTCGGGCACGCGCGGGCAGCCGACGGTCTCGGCGAGCGGCCCGAGATGGCGGCACTCGCCTTCTCGGGGCTCAGCGTCTTCACGCTGTACGTGGCGCTGGTCTGGACGATCGTCACGACCACCCGCCGCGTTCGACGTGCGCAACGCCTCAGCGGCCAGACGGCGAGCCTCAACGGCTGGATCAGCGCAGGCTTGTGGATCTTCACGCTCGGCATCGGCGGGCTCGTCTACACACAGCACGAGCTGTGGACAGCGCACGGCACCGCGTCCTCCACCGTTACCGCCGGCGAGCCAGGACCGACGCTGCACATCGAGGACCCCGTGGAGTGGCCCGTGGAGCACCCCGCGCTCTGGGACCCAACCACGCGGCGCGCGTACAGGAAGCGCTACGGGAAACCCCCGGGCGCCTGACGCCAGGTCGCCCGATCGGTTCCGGGACGGGCTGGTGTCCGTAGTGGTGACGACCACATCGAAGGAGCACGAGATGATGCTCGAGGGCAAGACCGCGGTGATCTACGGCGGCGGCGGCGCGATCGGCGGCGCCGTTGCGCGTGCGTTTGCGGGTGCGGGCGCGCACGTCTACCTCGCCGGCCGCACAAGGCCCCGGCTCGAGGCGGTGGCGAACGACATCGGCGATGCAGCGCACGTGGCGGAGCTCGACGCACTCGACGAGCGCGCCGTCGCCGACCACGCCGACGCCGTGGCGGCAGAGGCGGGGCGCATCGATCTCGCGTTGAACGCCGTGGCCTTCCCGCACGTGAACAACGCGCCCCTCGCCAACCTCGCTGTCGAGGACGTCATGCATCCGATCGACGCCTTCCTGCGGACCAACCTGATCACCGCCAAGGCGGTTGCGCGGCACATGACGGCGCGCCGGTCGGGAACGATCTTGACCCTCTCGACGGCCGGTTCGCGGTTCGTGCGGCCCGGGAACCTCGGCTTCGGCACCGCCTGCGCGGCGATCGAGCAGATGACCCAGCGGCTGGCGGTCGAGCTCGGGCCGAGCGGCGTCCGGCTCGTGTGCCTGCGACCGACGGCGATCGCAGACGCGGCCTCCAACGGTTCCTACACCGGCGAGCTGTTCGCGCCGTTGGCCGCGGCGTCGGGCGTCAGCGTCGAGCAGATGCTCGCGCAGTGGGGCGAGGACCAGACGGTGCTCGGGCGGCTGCCGACGCTGGCCCAGGTCGCCGACACGGCGGTCTTCGTGGCATCGGACCGCGCGGGAGCGATCACCGGCGCCGTGGTCGACCTGACCTCCGGGAACGCCGTGCGCAACAGCGGACAGGCCCTGATCGGTCTGCTGGACTAGGAAGGCTTACTCCGGCGCCAGGCCCAGCTGGCTGACCCGCTTGGCCGTGTCCTCGAGGCCCCAGGCCGCGCTGATGCGCCCGTCGGCGACCGTGAAGAAGTAGACCTCGTCGACGTCCTCGAAGCGGCGGCCGCTGGGCGGGTGCCCGCGCCACTCGCCGGTGTGGGTCCCCGAGCAGCGGAAGCGGCCCACGACCGTGTCGCCCTCCGCGACCAACTGGACGATCTCCATCGACACGTCCGAGAACGAGTCGAGGAAGGGCGCGATCCAGCCGCGGGCCGCCTGCGCCATCTCCGGGCTGTAGACCGCGTCGAGCACGTCGAGCCGCCCCTCGTTCATCACCTCGTCGATCAGCCGTCGTACCAACGTCTTGCCGTCGTTCACGCCTAGACTTTGCAACTTGAACTCGACTTCAAGTCAAGAGCCCGCGATGCGGATCGGCGAGGTCGCCGCCCAGGCCGGCGTCAACACGTCGCTGATCCGCTACTACGACCGCATCGGCCTGCTGCCCGCGCCCGAGCGGGTCAGCGGTCAGCGCCGCTACGACCCGGCGGTCCTCCGGCGGCTGACGGTGATCGACATCGCGCAGCGCGCCGGGCTGTCGCTCGACGAGATCAAGGGGCTCCTGGACATCGGCACGGATCCGCTCTCCGAGCGGCTCCAGACACTGGCCGCACGCAAGCTGCCGGAGATCGAGGCGCTGATCGACCGCGCCGAGCGCGTGCGCACCTGGCTGACCGCCGCGACCGGCTGCGAATGCCAGTCGATCGACGACTGCGCGCTCTTCGATTTGCCGGTCTAGAGCGGCCTTTGGCCCTCTGTACAAGACGGGACGGGCCGGATTTGTACGCGTGGCGGTTGAGGCCCTCCACCCGGGCGCACAGGATCGCCGCGGCAGACTGACTCGGCAAGAGGGGAAGGAACGCGCTGTGAAGCTCGTTATCGGGATCGTTCGTCCGGAGAAGACGAACGACGTACTGGAGGCGCTGTTCCGCTGCGAGGTCCGCGGCGTTTCCATGTCGCGCGTGCAAGGCCACGGTGGTGAGCTCGACCGCGTCGAGACCTACCGCGGAACAACCGTGCAGATGGGGTTGGAAGACAAGATGCGGTTCGAGATCGCCGTGTCCGACGAGTTCGTCGACCCGACGATCACGGCACTCTGCGAGGGTGCGCGCACGGGCGAAGTCGGCGACGGCAAGATCTTCGTGCTGCCGCTCGAGCGCGCGGTGCGTATTCGCACCGGCGAGATGGACCACGACGCCGTGACCCCGGTGGGCGCATGAGCGGCGTCGACACGGGCGATACCGCCTGGATGCTGACCGCCACGGCGCTGGTGATCCTCATGACGCCGGCGCTGGGCCTCTTCTACGCGGGCCTCGTCCGCGAGAAGAACACGCTCAACACCTTCATGATGTCGATCGCCGCACTCGCGGTGGCCACCGTGACCTGGGCGGCTGTGGGCTACTCGTTCGCCTTCGACGAGGGCAACGGCATCATCGGCGGCTTCGGGCACGCGTTCCTGCACGACGTCACGTTCACGCCGCGCGACGGGACGACGATCCCACACCTCGTCTTCTTCGCCTTCCAGGCCAGCTTCTGCATCATCACGACGGCGCTGGTCTCCGGCGCGGTCGTCGAGCGCATGCGGTTCGGCGCCTACCTGGCCTTCATCGCACTGTGGTCGGTGCTGGTCTACGGGGTGCTGGCGCACTGGTCGTTCGGCGGCGGCTGGCTCCAGGAGAACGGCATGCTCGACTTCGCCGGCGGCGTGCCGGTGGAGATGGGCTCCGGCTTCTCCGCGTTGGCGGCCGCCCTGGTGGTCCGCGCGCGCAAGGACTACGGCCGCCAGGCGCTGCTGCCCCACAATGCGGTCTACGTCGTGCTCGGCGCGGGCCTGCTCTGGTTCGGCTGGTTCGGCTTCAACGGCGGCAGCGGCTTCTCGACCGGGAACGCGAGCGTGCTGGCCTTCACCAACACGCTGCTGGCCCCGGCGTCGACGCTCGTCGTCTGGTTCGTCCTGGACGCGATCCGCGGCCGCAAGGTGACCGCGATCGGCGCCGCGACGGCGATCATCGTCGGCTGCGTGCTGATCACCCCCGCGGGTGGCTTCGTCAGCCCGGGCTGGGCGATGCTGCTCGGCGGCCTGGGCGCGCTACCGAGTTACGCGGTCATCGTGCTGCGGCCGCGCTCCCGGGTCGACGAGACGCTTGACGTGCTCGCCGCCCACGGCGTGGCCGGCTTCACCGGCATCCTGTTCGTCGGGTTCTTCGCGCAGAAGGCGTGGAACGGTCTCTCCGACGGCATCCTCTACGGCAACGCCGACCAGCTGCTGTGGCAGGGCCTGGGGGCGCTGACCGCTCCGCTGTACGCGTTCGGGATGACGTTCCTGCTGCTGAAGCTGCTGGGGCTGGCCATGCCCCTACGGGTCACCGAAAGCCAGGAGGCCATCGGCTTGGACGTCATCCAGCATGGCGAGGAGGCCTACGCCAGCGGCGAGGGCGCGATCCTGATCCGTCCGGAGGAGGACGACGGCCGGGTCAAGGTGCCGGTCGCCAATCCGATCTAGCCGGGATCAGCGCCGGACGATCCTGAACGGAAGTCGCTTGGCGGCCGAGGCGTTGCCCGCAGCGTCCTCGGCCGTCAGCGACGCCTGGTAGTTCGCCGGCTTGAGCGCCTTGGTGCCGACCTTGCCCGACCACTTGCGGGTGTTCGGCCCGGCGGCGCCGTCCTGCGCGAACGAGCCGACCTTGACCAGGCGCACGCACGGCCTGCCGCGCCGGTTGCTGCGCGACGGCTTGCGGCAGGAGCTGCCGACCCGACGGCCGGCGTCCTTGCGCTCGACCGTGAACACCACGCGGGCCGGCTCGGACAGCGCGTAGACGAAGCTCGTTCCCTTCTTCGCGCGCGACGTCACCACCGGCTCGGCGGCGCCTCGGGCGTCGACCGCGAACGTGCGGTTGGTCAGCCGCGCGGCCTGCACCGTGGGCGCGAGCGTGTCGGGAACGACGACGTCTCCGCTGCCGCGGTCAGTACCGCCGCCATCGCCTCCGCCGGCGCCCGGCCCGTTCTGGGCGGCCGGGCCATCGCCGACCGGCCCGGGCTTCGCGACGATCGTGGTCGGGTCGGTGGCCCGGTCGTTCGCGGCGTTCTCGCCGCTGCGCGAGACGCTCGCGGTGTTGACCACGCTGCCCGGCGCGTCCGCCGCCACGTCGACCGTCACGGTGATCGGCGGGTAGGAGGCGCCGGCCGCAAGCGTGTCGCTGCGCGAGCAGCTGACCGTACCCGCGTCGCAGGTCCAGCCGTCGCCCGAGATCGCGGTCGCGGTCAGGCCGGCGGGCAGCGTGTCGGCCACGCTGACCGCGCCCGTGCTCTGGCGGTTGCCGCTGTTGCGCGCGACCAGCGTGTAGGTGCGGCCCGTGTCGCCCTGCGTGAAGTCACCGGCGTGCGACTTGGTCAGCGTCATGTCCGGGCCGTTCACGTTGACGGTGCTCTGCGCGGTCGCGGCCGGCCAGGGGCGGCCGTCGCGCACGCTCGTCCCGGTCAGCGTCGCGGTGTTGGTGAACGTGCCGCCCGGGAAGATCGTCGAGCACGTGTAGGTCCAGGTCTCCCCGCGGCTCAGCAGCGTGTCCATGTTGGCGTCGCCGCCGGTGAAGGTGACCGGCGAGCAGCGGTCGTCGGACAGGTTCGGGTCGTTGAGATGGACCGGGACGTCCATCGGGTTGAGCGGGCTGTCGTTGGTGACGCTGTAGGCGTACGTCACGCCCAGCGGCGCGTCGCCGGCGGCCGGAGTCGGCGTGACGCTGACCGTCGCGTGCGGGCGCGAGATGACGAGCGGCGAGCCGAGCGACCCGATGGCGCCGGTCGTGTCACCGCCGGGGAAGTGCTGGGTACCGCTGACGGCCAGCGTCACCTGGCCGCGGAACACCCCGTCGTCGAAGTTCACGGTGTGCTCGACGGCCGGGAACTCGTGGAACGGCGCGCCACCGGGCAGATCGATGTCGTTGGTCAGCGTCACCGTCTGCCCGCCCGGCGTCCCGTCCGGCTTCGGGAACTGCAGCGTCACCGTCGCGTCCGTTATGTCGCAGGCACCGGTACCGAAGTTGCCGACCCTGGGGATCACGGAGACGACATCGCCGTTGCGGTGGATGATCCCGATGCTGGAGTCGCCGCTGCCGCCGAGCTGGAACCTGATGCCCGAGGTGGTGCATGCGGCCGGACTCTGGTGTGCCACCGCCGGTGAGGCGGTTGTCGCTGCGAGGGCGACGGTGGAACAGAGGACGAGGGCTGACAGGGCTCGGTGGGCGCGCATGCAGCCAACGTAAACCGCTGATCTGCTTTTCACCGCCCGGCTGTGCGTGGTCGCACATAGGGCGTATGCGCGCTTACAACTCGGCCAACCGCCGCTCCAGGAAGCGGCGCTCGGCCGGGTCCGTCGCCAGCTCGAGTGCGCGCGCGTACGCCGAGCGCGCCTCCTGGGCGCGGCCCATCCGGCGCAGCAGGTCCGCGCGCGTCGCGTGCAGGTAGCGGTAGTCGTCGAGGCCCTCGATCCGGTCGACGATCGCGAGCCCGGCCTCGGGGCTCTCGGCGGCGGCGACCGCCACGGCGCGGTTCAGCTCGACCACCGGCGAGCCCGTCATCTGCGCGAGCCGCGCGTAGAGCGCCGCGATCTGCGGCCAGTCGCGCGGCTCGTCCACGTGCAGCGACGCGATCGCGGCCTGCAGCACGTACGGCCCCCGGCCGCGCAGGGCCAGTGCGCGGTCGAGCACCACGCGGCCATCGTGGATCTGGCCCATGTCCCAGTCCCTGCGGTCCTGGTCGGCGATCAGCACGAGCTCGCCGTTGCGGAAGCGCGCGTTGCGGCGTGCGTCGTGCAGCAGCATGAGCGCCATGAGCCCGTGCACCTCGGGCTCGTCGGGCATCAGCTCGGTAAGCGCGCCGCCCAGCCGGATCGCCTCGGCCGCCAGGTCGCGCCGGCCGCCGCCGTAGCCCTCGTTGAAGATCAGGTAGACGACCGCCAGCACGGCGGCCAGGCGGTCGGGCAGAAGGTGGTCGGGCGGCACCCGGAACGGGATGCCCGCGTCGCGGATCTTGCGCTTGGCCCGCACGATCCGCTGGGCCATCGTCGCCTCCGGCACCAGGAAGGCCCGAGCGATCTCGTCGGTGCCCAGCCCCCCGAGTGTCCGCAGCGTCAGCGCCACCTGCGCGTCCAGCGACAGCGCCGGGTGGCAGCAGGTGAAGATCAGCTCGAGCCGCTCGTCCTGGAACTCGGTGTCGTCGTCGTAGTGCACTTCGTCCTCGACTGCCTCGGGTGGGAGGTCGAGCTCCCGCGCCTTGGCGGCGAGCGTCTTCTCGCGGCGGACGCGGTCGATGGCCCGGTTGCGCGCGGTTGTGATGAGCCAGGCCCGCGGGTTGGCGGGCAGGCCGTCGCGCGGCCAGCGCTCGGCGGCGGTCGCGAACGCCTCCTGTGCGGCCTCCTCGGCGAGGTCGAAGTCGCCGAGGAGGCCGATGAGGATGGCGAGGACGCGGCCCCACTCCTCCCGGAAGACCTGCTCGATCAGCGCTCCACCACCGGGCGGACCTCGACGGCGCCGCCGTGGCGGGCGGCCGGGATGCGCGAGGCGACCTCGATCGCGGCGTCCAGGTCGTCGGCCTCGAACAGGTAGTAGCCGCCGAGCTCCTCCTTGGTCTCGAGGAACGGCCCGTCGGTGGTGAGCGTGCGACCGTCCTGCACCCGGACCGTCGTCGCCGTCGAGGTCGGCTGGAGCTGGTCGCCGCCAAGCGTGCGCGGGTCGGCCTGGATGTCCAGGTACTCCTGGAAGATGGCGTTCTGCTCGTCCTCGGAGAGCTCGTCCCAGCCCTCGTTGTTGGCGTAGATCAGCAGCATGTACTTCACGGCGTTCCCTCCTGTGGGAGTCGGTCGACGTCCCTGGGACGAACGGGGACGGCGGAAATCGACAGATTCGAGGATCCGGCGCCCGACTGCCTAGCGCACGGTGAAGAAGACGATGCTGCGGCGCTTCTTGGGCGTCTCCTTGTTGCCCGCGGCGTCGACCCCCCGGGCCTGCACGCGGTACTTGCCCGGCTTGAGCCCCACGGGGAAGGTGAACGTCCAGTTCGCGGTACCCGTCGCGTTGAAGAGGACCGGCCGGCGGCAGTTCTGCGGCTTGGTCAGCCGGTAGCGGTCGGGCCGCTTGAAGAAGCGGCAGTTGACGCCGGTGCGGCCGGCCACGCGGGCGAGCGAGACCTGCACGCGGCGCAGGCCCGCCGGGCAGGGCGCCCCCTGGTCGGCGGACGTGCCCGCCAGCTGGAGTCCCTTGCGGGCGGCGATCCGGCCGCCGCCGGCCGCCTGCACGCCCGCCTTGACGAGCGTCGTCACCGGCGGCTGCTTGTCCTTGCAGCCCGGCGGGGGCGCGGGGGTCTCGCCGCCGCCCGACGGCGTGGTCGTCTGTGTGGTGTCGTCGGTGCGCGTGGCCGGCGTGGTCACCGGCCGGTCGTCGGTCGGGTCGCAGGCGTCGCCGCGGCCGTCGCCGTCGACGTCGGCCTGGTCCGGGTTGGCGACCGACGGGCAGTTGTCCGATCCGTCGGGCACGCCGTCGCCGTCGTCGTCGTCGTCACAGGCGTCGCCCTGGCCGTCGCCGTCGGTGTCCGCCTGGTCGGGGTTGGCCACGGTGGGGCAGTTGTCGAGCTCGACCGGCACGCCGTCGCCGTCCGCGTCGGTGGGCGTGCCGTCCAGCCGCGCGACCACCGTCTGCGTGGGGGTGGGCGAGCCGAAGGTGAGGCCGAACACGATCACCTGACCGTTCGCCTGCCGGGCCACGTCGAAGGCGAACTGGTTCTGCCCCAGCGGCACCGTGGTGACGCCGTCGTTCGACCAGGTGTTGTCCGGGTCCCCATCGTCGGTGAAGCGGGCGACCAGCATGTCGTCGAGCGTCCCCGTCGTGCTGTGCTGCGTCCCCGCGACGACGATGCGCCCGTCGCGCTGGATCATCAGCCCGCTCAGGTCGGCCGGAGCCGGCGACAGGGCACTGCCACCCGTCGCGGTCGCTCGGCCGCCCGTGCCGAAGCTGGTGTCGAGGTGACCGTCGCCGTCGTAGCGAGCGACCACAGCGTCGTTGACCGTGTTGCTCGCGCCGCTCTCGCCGACGACCACGAGGTTGCCGTCGCGGTCGAACTCGGCCTTGTTCGCGTGGTCGAAGCCCCCGAAGCTGGTGATGGTCTGGCCGTTCGTCCCGAACCCGTTGTCGGTCCCGCCGGTCGACGTGAGGCCGACGAGCGCGAAGTCCGAGTCCGTGTTCGACGCCTGGTTCATGCCCACCAGCACGATCCGGCCGTCGCTGGGTCGCACGACCACGTCGTGCACGTGCGACCCGCCGGACAGAGCGACGTCCCTGTAGCCGTTGGGGCTCCCGAACCCCGCCGTGTCGAGGTCGCCCTGCGAAGTGAAGCGCGCGACGCGCATGCCCGCGCTCGCCGGCGCCTCCCCGGCGACCAGGATCTTGCCGTCGGGCGCGACCGTCATCGACAGCCCCACGCCGCCCGCCACGAGGGACGTCTTGCCCGAACGCGTAGGACTCGCGACGACGTCGCCGAACGTGGTGTCGAGGTCCCCCGTGGTCGTCAGCCGCACAACCGCGATGCGTGAGGTGGTCCGCCCCGCGACCAGGATCTTGCCGTCGCTCTGGATGGCGACGTCGAAGGCGGCGTCGTCCGTCTGATCGTTGACGGGGATCACCTTGGTGCCGTTCGTGCCGAAGTCCGAGTCGGGCGTCCCGTCGGCGTTGTAGCGGCGCACCAGGAAGTCGTCGTTGGTGGCTCCGCTCGCGCGGGTCGACGCGGCGACGACGATCTTGTCGTCGGCCTGGACGGCCATGCCGCCGCCGGTCGCCGTGTTGATCACGGCCGGCTGGCTTATCGCGGTGGCGACGATGCCGGTGCCGCTCGAGCCGAACGACGTGTCGAGGTCCCCCTCGGCCGCCTGAGCCGACGGTGCGCCGGCCATCACCGCGATCGCGAGGAGCCCTGCCCAGGTGAGCCGGCGGTTGCCCACACGCCGAACCTAACCCGGCCGCGTTTTCTCCACACGCCAGTCGGGCACCTCGACTGAGAACGGATGAAGACACACGAGATCATCAGCATCGTCACCGTCCCGTTCTTCATGGGGGCGATCGGCTACGTCACGAACTGGACCGGCGTGTGGATGCTGTTCGAGCCCGTGCAGTTCAAGGGCGTCAAGGTCCCCGGCCTGAAGAAGGTGGCGGAGATATTCCCGCGCAAGGTCCAGGACGTGCCGGGGATCATGAACGGCGGCCTGGGCTGGCAGGGGATCATCCCCTCGCGCGCCGCCAAGATGGGCTCGATCGCGGTCGACAAGGGCATCGCCAAGGTCGGCAGCGCGGCGGACTTCTACGGCAAGCTCGAGCCCGATCGGATGGCCCGGCACATCGTCGAGTCCTCACGCGGCGACATCCGCGAGCTGGTCGACACCGCCATACAGCGTGAGCACCCGCAGCTCTGGCGACAGCTGACCCCCGACCTGCGCGAGGCCGTGCACGAGCGCGTCGAGCGCCAGTTCCCCGACATCGTCCAGTCGGTCACCGACGAGATCGGCGAGAACATCGATCAGCTGCTCGACGTCAAGCTCATGGTCATCCGCAAGATCGAGGAGCGGCCCGAGCTCAGCAACAAGATCTTCAGGTCGGTGGGCGCGAAGGAGTTCCGCTTCATCATCAACTTCGGGTTCTGGTTCGGCTTCGCCTGCGGCTTCCCGAGCGCCGGGATCTTCTACCTGCTGCACTCGCCGATCACGCTGATCGTCCTGGGCACGATCGTGGGCTGGGTGACCAACTGGCTCGCGATCACGATGATCTTCGAGCCGGTCGAGGAGAAGCGCATCCTCGGCTTCAAGTACCAGGGCCTGTTCATCCGCCGCCAGCACGAGGTCGCCGACATCTACTCGCAGGTGATCTCCGAGGACATCGTCACGATCGAGAACATCGGCGACGAGCTGCTGCACGGCGCGAGCGCCGACCGCACACGCTCGATGGTGCGCAACGCGCTGCGGCCGGCGATCGATCAGGCGGTGGGCGGCGTGCGCCCGCTGATCCGGCTGGCGGTGGGACCGCAGGAGTACGATGCGATCCGCGAGACCGTCGCGCTCGAGGGGGTGGAGTACACGATGACGCCGCTCACGGACTCGGGCTTCAACCGCGAGCAGAGCGAGCGCGTGCAGAAGCTGATCGCGGAGCGGATGCGCGAGATGTCGGCGCAGGACTTCTCCGACATGCTGCGCTCGGTGGTGCGCCAGGACGAGTGGCTGCTGATCGCGCACGGCGCCGTGCTGGGCATCGTGGGTGGCGCCCTGCACGCGGTGATGTTCCCGGGTTAGCCATGGCGCGCGCGAGCGAACGACACCAGGCGCGGCTCAACGCGGGCTCGAACGGCAGCGACGGGGACGTCGACCTCGTTCGCGCCGCGCCCGTACTGGCCCGGCTGGCGTTCGCCGCCTGGCTGCGTGCGACGGGCTGGACGCTGCAGACGTCGATCGCCGCCTCGACGCGCGTGATCCGGGGCGCCGCCAACGGCGAGTCGCCGACGGCCATCATCCGCGACGTCGAGCAGGAGATCCGCCAGTACGCGCGCCAGCTCCTGGGAATCGAGTCGGCGAACAGCGACGACACCGCCGGCGAGGCCGAGCCGGTCGACGCCGAGGTCGTGGAGGACGACCGGCCGACGCTCGAGGAGCTGCGCGAGCAGGGGCGGGACCTGCTGCGGCGCTCGGCCGACGTCTACGACGACGACGACGCGCACCCCGCGTACGCGCGGATCCTCCAGGAGCTCGCGCCGGACGAGGCGCGCATCCTTCGCCTCTTGGCGCGGGAGGGGCCCCAGCCGGCGGTCGACGTGCGCACGGCGGGGCCGCTGGCGATCGCGCGCTCCGAGCTGGTCGCACCCGGGCTGAACATGATCGGCCTGGCCGCGGGCATCAAGCACAACGACCGGCTCAAGGCGTACCTGGACAACCTCTACCGCCTCGGCCTGATCTGGTTCTCGCGCGAGCCGCTGCGCGATCCGCTCGAGTACCAGGTGCTGGAGGCGCAGCCCGAGGTGGCCGAGGCGATGGAGGAGGCCGGTCGGGGCAAGACCGTCCGCCGCTCGATCCACCTGACCGACTTCGGCGAGGACTTCTGCGAGCTGGTGCTGCCCGAGGACACCGCGGAGCTCAAGGCGATCCAGCGCGGCAACCGCGAGAGCCAGAAGCGGAAGAAGAGGAACAGGGACAGCTAGGCCGCGTCAGCGCACGACTCGGAAGCGCAGCACGCTCGGCTTGCTCGCCAGGCCGCCCGCGGTTGCGACGATCGAGGCGCGGTACTGGCCCGGCTTGAGCGCCCGGCGGCCTATGCGCCCCGAGAACGGGGCGCTGTTCGGCCCGGGCTCGGCGCTTCGTGTGAGCGTGCCGCGGCGGACGAGGCGGGTGCACCGCTTCTTCCGCGCGAGCCGCTTCGTCGGCTTGACGCAGCGGCGGCCGGACCGGCGCCCGGGCAGGGCCTGGCCGATCTCGATCGCGACGGAGGCCGGCTTGTCGAGCGCGAACCGGAACGTCGTGCCGACCGGCGCGCGGCGTCGCTTGGCGGCGCTCGTCGCGGTCGACTGCTTCCCGACGCGGAACGTCCGGTTGGTCAATGAGACGTTCGCAAGGCCCGGCACGGACGCGATCACGCCAGAGCCGCCCCCCGACCCGCCCGGACCGGCGCCGGTCACGTCGACGGTGCCGGTCTGCGATGCGCTGTTGCCGGCCGAGTCGGTCGCGGTGACCGTCGTCGACCGGCCACCCGCGGTCGAGAAGACATGCGACGGATTCGCGCCGGTGTCGAGGCCGTCGCCGAAGTCCCAGGAGAACGACACCGGACCCCAGACGTCGAAGGCCTGCACCGCGAACGCCGCGGGCGTGCCGACCTGCGCCGTGGCGGGGATCGACACGTCGTGGAGCTGCGGCGGAGTGGCGTCGAAGCCGCGCGCGTGCGCGACGCGTCCGGGTCCCAACGCCGGCCCCTGGAGCCAGGCGATCACGCCGTCGCCCCCGGCGCTCATGCCAGAGCGGGTCGCGAACGCCTCGACCGCGGCGTCGCTGACCATGAGCGGCGCCCCGAAGGAACCGCCCGGCGGGCGCAAGGCCGCGAACGCGCGGAACTTGCCGGACGATATCTGGGCCCAGGTGACCAGGGCCTGGCCCGAGGCGTCGACACCGATCTCGGCTGGGGCCACGGCGCCGCCGAAGTCGCCGATCGGCTGGGGGGTCCCCGGGGCGTCTACGCCGTTGCTCGTATAGGTGCGCGTGAAGGGCCGGAACGCGGTCCCGTTGGCGTTGCCGCCGGTCCACTCGACGACGACGGAGCCGGCACCGATCCCCACCGCGGGCGAAAAGGCGTCGTTCGGTGGCGTGCTGAAGTTCGTCCCGGTGCCTGACGCCGCGACCTCGGGCCCGGCCGCCATCACTCCGCCCGCCGGGACCGCCAGCATGATCGCGTCGCTGCGCGACGTGGTCGGCAACATCTGACAGTCGCTCGAGGAGTTGGTGCGCTGCACGACGCCCGCGGGGTGACCCTCCCGGTCGATCGCGACACGCACGCCGCTGAACGTCGTGCTGGTGCCCAGCGTGGGGCAGGTGACGGTGTGATCGGAGAACGGCGTCGACATAGTCCAGGCCCCGTTCCTGCGCACGCCGAAGACCATGTCGGTGTTGCAGTGGAAGCCTACGATCGCGTCACCCGACGGCGCGAGGGCGAGGTCGGCGTCGAACGCGCCGCAGCTCGTGGACAGCGGCACGGCGGCGGCGCCGGCGAGCGAGGCGCCCGCGGGAGTGGTGAGGACGAACTCGCGGTCCGTCATCGCGGTGTCGACGCCGTGGACGAACGTGATCTGCCCTCCGGCGTCGACGCCGACGAGCGGCGTGATTGCCGGGTTGACGAGCTCTGGCTTGCGAAACGCCCCACCGGCGGGACGCGACGAGAAGGCGACCGCGAACGTGCTCGGGCTCTTCCTCTCGTCCCAGGCCACAGCCGTGTCGCCCCTGTCGTTTACCGCCAGCTGAACGTTGCTGAGGGTGCGGCCGGTCGGCGGATCGGTGGGGTTGACCTTGGCGTCCAGGACCGCAGGTGCCGACCAGTCCTGCCCGGGCGGACGCAGTGCCACCGCGACCTTCCCTTCGACACCCGAACCCTGGTCGATCCAGGCCACCGCGGCGAACCCGTTCGGCGCGAACGCGGCCTGAACGTCCGTCGCGTCGAGTGCGGGCGCCGGGAACGCGTGGTCTTCAGAACCGAGTCCGGCCGCTGCTGCGGTGCCTGCCGGCAAAACAACCGTGAGACAGGCGGCGATTCGACCTAGGCTCCAGAGGAGCCGCGACCGCATGGTTCGAGCCTAGGTCACATGCTCGCTGCTGGCCAGCACTACACGGGCGAACGCTCCGAACAGGCGCTCGGCGCGCTCCTCCTGGCCGGGCAGGTTCTCTGCGTCGGCGCCTCGCGCGTCGGCCTCGACCACGCCGGCCTCGGCCAGCCAGGCGCCGTAGCTGGCGTACCAGCCCTCGAGCGCGACGGCGTCGGCCTCGGGGTGGAACTGGACGCCCCAGGCGCACTCCCCGGCGCGGAAGGCGGTGACGCCGGCGCCGTGCCTGGTCAGTAGCTCCGTGGCGCCCGGCGGCAGATCGAAGCAGTCCTCGTTCCAGTGCAGCCCGCGGACCGGCGAACCGAGCGCCTCGGCCAGCGGGTCGCCGGCGGCGGCCGGCGTGGGCTCGACCTCGACCCAGGCGACCGTCCGCCGCGGCGCGCGGACTACCCGCGCGCCGAGCGCATGGGCCAGCAGCTGGCCACCCAGGCAGATCCCGAGCACCGGCACCCGCGCGTCGACCGCCTGGCCGAGTAGTGCGGCCTCGTCGGTGAGGAGCAGGTCGCGGTCGATGTCGACCACGGATTGACTGCCACCGAGCGACAGGATCCCGTCGACCTCGCCCAGCTCGGGCAGCGGATCGCCGTCCAGCAGGAAGCGCTCGTCGATCACGAGCCCGGCCTCGCGCAGCGGGCGCTCGGCCAGGCCCAGGAACGGCTCGGGCAGGTGGTGGAGTACGGCGAGCCTCACGCCGACTCGACGCGCATCGCGATACGCCAGGGGTCGCGCAGCACGATCGCGCCGCTGTCCCGCTCGATCGCCACGCCGGCAGCCTCGGCGCGGGCACGCAGCGCGTCGACGCTCTGGGCGTCGGGCAGCACGACCGTCCAGTGCCGCAGGCCGACGACGCCCTCGGGCTCCGCCGGGACGCCCTCGCCCCGCCAGACGTTGAACGCCAGGTGGTGGTGGTAGCCGCCCGCGGCCACGAAGCCCGCGGTGGGCAGCCGGACCGTCTCCTCGAAGCCAACGACGTCGCGGTAGAAACGCAGCCCTTCCTCGACGTCGCCGACGTGCAGGTGCAGGTGGCCGACGCGCAGCCCGGGCGCGGCCTCGGCGTTCGGGTGGCCGTCGCCGGCCGCCGCCATCAGGTCGCCCAGGTCGAGCGGCTGCGGCCCGATGTTGTAGGCGGTCAGCTCGGGCCACTGCTCGCGCGGGCGGTCGGCGGCCAGCTCGATGCCGTTGCCATCGGGGTCGGGCACGTAGATCGCCTCGTGCGTGCCGTGGTCGGACGCGCCCTGGATCGGCGTGCGGGTGATGGCCAGGCGGCCCGCGGCGTGCGCGAGCTCGGCCCGCGTGGGGAACAGCAGCGCGTAGTGGTAGAGGCCGGCGTGACGCCCGGCCGGGCGCGCGCCGCGGTCCTCGTGCAGCACGACGACGGAACCGTCGCTCGCGCCCATCGTGGCCACGCCGTCCGCGCGGTGGAGCAGCGTCAGGCCGATCGCCGACACGTAGAACGGGATCGAGCGGTCGAGGTCGGTGACCGTCAGGTGCACGGGGCCCAGGCGCAGCGTGCCGGGCAGCGCAGCCGTGGTGGTGTTCTGGATCGAGGTCATGCTCCAAGGATCGCCCAGGACGGGCCGAGCGCCCATGGCACTAACTCAGGAATCGATGGACTTCCCGCGCGAGCGGGCGCGGTAGGCCACCGGCGGCACGCCGTGGTAGCGCTTGAACGCGCGCGAGAAGTAGAGCTGGTCGTCGAACCCGGCCCGGAAGGCGACCGCGCCGATCGTCAGGTCGGTGAACCGCAGCAGCCGGGCCGCCTCGAGCATGACGCGGTCGGTGATCAGCTCCTTGGTCGAGCGGCCGGTGATGTGGGTGAGCGCCTTCGACAGCGCGGCGGCCGGGACGCGCAGGGCGTCGGCGTAGTGCGCTGCGTCGTGATGGCGGGCGAAGTCCTGCTCGAGCAGCCGGGCGAAGCGGCGGTGCAGCTGCACCTCGGCGTCGTCCGGGTCGCGCCGCTCGGTGCGGGTGGCGTCGTACCAGCGCTCGGTCCAGAGCAGCACGACGCTCAGCAGATGCCGTTCGAGCTCGGCGCTGCGGCCGTCGGGCGGGCGCGCGGTCTCGGCCGCCAGCGAGGCGATCAGCGCGTCCAGGCGGTCGTGCTCGCCGGGCGGGACGGGCACGCGGCGGCCGCCGCGCTCCATGACGAGCCAGCCCGGCGTGCCCTCGCCGAACAGCACCTCGTCGCCGAAGCGCACGACCGCGCCGAACAGGGCCTCGGCCTCCTGGAACTGGTGGACCTGACCGCGGCCGATCACGGTGATCGAGCCGGGGACGACCGGCAGCGGCTCGCCGTCGATCAGCTGGCGCCCGCCGCCCGAGCGGATCCAGATCAGCTCGTGGTAGTCGTGGCGGTGCGGATCGCGCACGGTGTCGAGGCGCATGCCGTCGAGCGTGACCACCTGGACCGGCGCGCCGCCAAGGGTGTCGACCGCCAGGTCGCTCATCGGTGCTGGTCCAGGAAGCGCTCGAGCAGCTCGTTGAACCCCGGCGCGCGGTGAACGGCGTGGCCCGCGCCCTCCAGCCGCTCGCGGTGCGCCGACAGCCGTCCGGCCAGCGCGTCGCAGACCGCCTCGAGGGCCGGGTGATGACCGCCAGAGACGATCAGCGCGGGCACGCCCGCAACGTTGATCGCCGTCAGGTCCGGGTCGGCCTTCGTCGGCGGGCGCGTGCCGCGCGCGAGCCGGCGTGCCTCGTCGAGCTCCTCGCCCAGCGCGTCGGCCGCCGTGTCGCCCAGGCCGGCCATGCGCTCGAAGGCGGCCGCCTCCTCCTCGGGCGCCTCGCCCCCCAGGTAGGCGCTCGACAGCTCGGCCAGCGCGGCCACCCCCGGGTGGTCGAGGGCCACGCCGAACAGCGGCGGCTCGAGCAGCGTGAGCGACCGAACGTGCTCGGGCGCCCGGCCCGCGGCGACCAGCAGCCCCACCCCGCCGTAGGAGTGGGCCACGGCGTGCGGGCGCTCGCTCCGGAGCAGCTCGATCAGGTCGTCGGCGTCGACGTCGAAGTCCTGGCGCTCCGCGGGTGGGCTGCCGGCAAAGCCGCGCCGGGAGGGAATCAGCAGCCGCCGGCGCTCGGCCAGCGCCTCCTGCGCCGCCCACGTCGACCGCGGGCCGACGCCGCCGTGAACGAGCAGCAGCGGCTCGCCCTCGCCCAGGGTCCGCACGGCGAGCGGTTCGCGCATCCGCGCGAGGCTACCGGCGCAGCAGACGCATGTAGCGGATGCCGTTGCGCACGTACGCCTGCGTCTCGTCTATCGGCGGGACGCCGCGGTACTTCTGCACGGTGCCGGGGCCGGCGTTGTAGGCGGCCATGATCAGCTTCGGGTTGGTGCCGACCATGCGCTTCAGGTCGGCCACCAGCGCCGCTGCCGAGTGGATCGAGTCGGCCGCGTCGTAGATCGACACGTCGCCGTCACCGTCACCGTCGCGCCGGTAGGCCTGCCAGACGTTGCCGCAGCTCGCCACCTGGCAGATCTGCATCGGCCCGGAGCAGCAGCCCGCGAAGTTCAGTCCGGACGAGACGCCCGGGAGCGTGGAGCGGCCGTGGTCGGACTCGTTCTTGCCGAGCGCCGCGAGCAGCCGCCATTCGATGCCGTAGCGGCGGGCGGCGGCGCGGTAGTGCTTGAGGTAGCGGCGCGGAACATCGGTGCGCGCGAACGAGCGGACCGGCGCCTCGCCGCGGCGGCGCGGGCGCTTCGGCTCCGGCGTGGCCTCGGGGGCCGGACCGGCGCCGGCGGAGGGAACCCAGTTGGGGTCGACGACCGTGCCGCCGTTGGGGACGGTGCCGCCGGTACTGCCCGGGCCGGTGGTCGTGTTCGCGGAGGTGCCGCCGTTGGCGCCCCACGACGACGCAGGGACGAGCACGAGCAAAGCCAGGGCGAGGGCGACGGCGCGGCGCATATTCGCGATATCGGACGCAGGTGCGATGCGTTCAGTCCCGCACGACGCCGTTCACGCCGGTCCCAACGGCCAGATGAGGACGTCCTGGCGGCGGGCGAAGTGCAGCAGCGGCTCGCCACCGAGCCCGAACCCGTAGGGCGCGGCCATCGTGTTCTCCTCGATCTCCGCGTACGCCGGCTGCAGCGGCCAGGATGGGTGGTGGATGTCCGCGCGCAGCAGCCGCGCGCGCTCGTCGACCGTGTACAGGCAGTAGCGCTCGGCCAGCCAGTACTCGATCGACCCGGGCTGCGGCGCGCGCGCCGGCCCCGCCGGCCCGTAGGTGGCGCGGAAGGCGGCGGGCGGCCCGTGCAGGCGCGCGGACCGGTAGGACACGCGGTCGCCCTGCACGTCGATCGACATGCGCGAGCGGAAGTAGGGCAGCCGGTAGGCCCGCCGCGCGCCCAGCACGGCGGCGGCGCTGCCCGCGTCGAGGCTCAGGAAGTGGATGCCCGGGCGGCCGTCGACCGTCGCGTAGGTGCGCACGTTCAGCTCCGGGAACGCCGCCATTCCGGGCAGCGGCGGCGCGTTCCGCAGACGCGCTCCGCGGATGCCGAAGGGCGTCACGCCGATCCACGCCCGGCCGTCCCGCAGGTCGAGCGGGATCGAGGGATGGATGACCTGCCGCAGGTGATCGGGATCGACCGGCCAGTGCGCGAACAGCAGGTCGTGCCAGGTCTGGCCCATGAGCCACCGGCCCTCCGGCAGCGGCCAGGGCCGGTGGTGGCGGATCGCGAGCGTGCGCGGCTGACGTCGCGCCGCCCGCATGTCCTCGCGGGAGAGCACCGCCGGAGTATTCCGGGCGCGCCCGGCATCATGCGCGCCTCATGGACCTCGTGCTGCTCGCGGTGGCCGGGCTCGCGGCCGGCGCGGTCAACGCGGTCGCCGGCGGCGGATCGCTGATCTCGTTCCCGGCGCTGCTGGCCGCCGGCCTGCCGAGCGTGGCCGCCAACGTGACGAACGCGGTGGCCGTCCTGCCCGGCTACCTGGGCGGGACGATCGCGTACCGCCGCGAGCTCGACGGCCAGCGCGGCCGGGCGGTCGCGCTCGGCCTGACGGCCGCGTTCGGCGCCGTCGCGGGCGCCGCGCTGCTGATCGTGACCTCCGAGGACGTGTTCGACGCCGTCGTCCCGTTCCTGATCCTGGCGGCCTGCGCGCTGCTGGCCGGCCAACCGGCGCTGTCGCGGCGGCTGCGCCCGCCGTCGGCCGAGCGCGGCGCGCACCGCTCGCCGCGCCTGCACCTGGCGGCGTTCGCGGCGGCGGTGTACGGCGGCTACTTCGGCGCCGGGCTCGGGATCATGCTGCTGGCCGTGCTGGCGCTCGGCCTGGCCGACGACCTACAGCGCCTGAACGCGCTCAAGGGCCTCTTGTCGCTCGTGATCGGCGTGGCGTCGGTGGCGTTCTTCGTCGCCTTCGGGCCGGTCCGCTGGCCGGAGGCGGCGGTCATGGCGGCGGCCAGCTTCGCCGGCGGCCACGCGGGTGTCGCGGTCGCCCGGCGGCTACCGGCGAACGTGCTGCGCGGCCTGGTCGTCGCCTTCGGCGTCGGCGTGTCGATCTGGCTGCTCGTCGACTAGCGGACCACCAGGCTGGCGCGGCGCGTCGTCCCGTCGGCGCTGACGCTCAGCGCGTACCGACCCCGCGACAGCGCCGGCAGGTCGATCCGGTTCAGCCCGGCGCGCAGGCGAACCCGCCGGCGGCGCAGGACCTGCCCGCCGCGGGCGATCTCGATCGACGCGCTCGTGGCGCGCGCCGCCCGCAGGCGCAGCACGCCGTCCCGGCCGGCCCGGGCGCGCTGGCGGCGGAAGAACGTCAGGTGCTGCCGCGCGCTCGCGGCCCCCGTGTCGCAGGGCGTCGGGCTCGA
>Ga0126312_10000739_pt1 | contig 20292 bp, 19 predicted proteins | sample Plot104A_FD_92537 | JGI IMG/M metagenome (GOLD analysis project Ga0126312, IMG submission 92537) | Serpentine soil microbial communities from UC McLaughlin Reserve, CA, USA - Plot104A | ecosystem: Environmental > Terrestrial > Soil > Grasslands | place: USA: UC McLaughlin Reserve, Lake County...
GAGAACCGCAACAAATACGGCGAGGGGTTCATCAACTGCTTCTACGACTACCACAAGAACCTGAGCCCCGAAGAATGGGTCTGGCCGAAGGAGAAGTACGACAGGTACTCAGAAGAGGACATGATGCACGACCTCTTCGAGACAGGATATGTGGATGTAGCAATCTTCCAGCCTACCTACCTGACCGAATTCTTCCCCCACGGCTTCAACACTACTGAGCAGAACGCGGTCTTGAAGGAGAAGTATCCGGACAAGTTTATCCTCAACGGCTACTTCGACCCGCGCGAGGGCGTGCAGGGACTCGAGCAGTTCGAGGAGCTGGTAGACAAGTACGATCTCAAGGGCGTCAAGCTCTATACGGCCGAGTGGAAGGGAGACTCCAAGGGCTGGAAGCTCTCTGATCCCTCGGCCACCAAGTACCTGGAGAAATGCGTGGAGCTCGGGGTCAAAAACATCCACGTCCACAAAGGTCCGACCATCTGGCCATTGAACCGGGACGCGTTCGACGTCGCGGACGTAGATGAGGCAGCATCAGAGTTTCCGGATCTCAATTTCATCGTGGAGCACGTCGGGTTGCCAAGGCTCGAGGATTTCTGCTGGATCGGAACGCAGGAGCCCAATGTCTACGGTGGACTGGCGGTCGCAATGCCGTTCATTCACACGCGCCGACATTACTTCGCCACGATCATCGGCGAACTTCTGTACTGGCTGGGAGAAGATCGACTGCTCTTCGCCAGCGACTACGCGATCTGGTCGCCGAAGTGGCTCGTCGAGGAGTTCGTAGCCTTACAAATGCCCGAGTCTGGCGAGTTCGAGGACTTCTCAGAGCTCACGCCGGAGATCAAGCGCAAGATACTGGGTCTCAACGCTGCAAAGCTCTACGACATCGAAGTGCCGGAGGAGCTACGGGTCGAGCATGCGGGCACGGGCCCCGCAGTCACCGAGAAACCTGCCGCCGACCTGTCCACATGATGGTAGACGAGGCAGAGGTTCTGGGCGCCCTTTCGGGCGTCCGGGACCCCGAGCTGGATGAGCCCATAACGGAGCTGGGCTTCGTCTCGGATCTCGAGATAGATGGCGAATCAGTAAGTATTCGGCTGCGGCTGCCGACCTATTTCTGCGCCCCTAACTTCGCCTACCTGATGGTCGCTGATACAAGAGAAGCGGCTCTCTCCGTACCCGGCATCGGTAGGATCAACGTAATCCTCGAAGAACACTACGCCTCAGAGGAAGTAAGCACGGGAGTCAATGCCGGAGGTGGATTCGACGACGCTTTCCCAGGTGAGACCGAAGGTCCTGACCTCGAAGAGTTGCGAACGATCTTTCGCCGCAAGTCCTTCGTCTCGCGGCAGGAACGACTGTGCCGGACGCTGCTCTCGGAAGGCCGCTCACCTCAGGAGCTCGCCGCGATGCGCCTCGGGGAGACGGCGCCATCGCAGGATTTCGAGAAGTACTTGGAGCGCCGCAAGGAGCTCGGGCTCGACGTCTCGGAGGAGGCACCCCTCGTTGTGGACCCGGACGGCAACAGGGTGCCCGAGCAGGCCGTCATCGAGCACCTCAGGTTCGCGAAGACCGTCAGGGTGAGCATCGAGGGCAACGCGGGGCTGTGCCGGGGGCTGCTAGACGTGCGCTACGGTGGCAGGCGCGGGGTGGGACAGAAGGAGGAGGCTACGCTATGAAGGCTGCGCGGTTGCACCGCTACGACGAGAGTATTCCCCAAGACAGCCTCGAGGTCGAGGAGATTGACGAGCCGAGAATAGAGAACCCCTTCGATGTGATAGTACGCATCGGGGCGGCGGGGCTCTGCCGCACGGACATACACGTCGTCGAGGGCCAGTGGCAACCGATACAGGACGCGGACAACACGCTGTTGCCATACGTCCTCGGGCACGAGAACTCAGGCTGGGTCGAGGAGATCGGCTCTGCGGTGACCAACGTCGAGGTCGGGGACACGGTTATCTGCCACCCGCTAATGACCTGCGGCCTTTGCCGGGCGTGCCGGGCCGGGGACGACATGCACTGCGAGTACGGCGAGTTCCCCGGCATCTCCCGCGACGGCGGCTTCGCCGATCTCATGAAAACCAACGCCCGCGCGCTGGTGAAGCTGGACCCCATCCTGGAGCCCAAGGACATAGCTGCCCTTGCCGACGCTGGCCTCACCGCATACCACGCCGTCAGGAAGTCGGTGCCCGACCTCTACGCGGGCACGAAGGCGGTGGTGATCGGCGCGGGGGGCCTGGGGCACATCGGCATCCAGTGCCTCAAGGCTCTTACCCCTACCGAGATCATCGTAACCGATCCTAGCGAGCATGCCCTCGAGCTCGCCAGGGAGTGGGGCGCCGACCAGACCGTAAGAGTGGAAGATGGCTACGTGGACACCGTCCTTGAGATGACCGACGGCAACGGCGCCGAAGTCGTCTTCGACTACGTCGGCGAGCGCGGCGCGCAGGAAGATGCCTGGATGATGACCCGCCAGGGCGGGTCGCACTACGTCATCGGCTACGGTGGCATGGTGGAGGTCCCGGCCATAGACATCATCTCTACCGAGCGCAACATCACCGGCAACCTGGTCGGCACCTACAACGACCTCGCCGAACTGATGATGCTCACCGCCCAGGGGAAGGTCAACCTGCACACCTCGACATACCCGCTGGACGCCGTCAACGACGCCATCCAGGACCTCAACAACGGCCAGCTCAGGGGAAGAGGTATCCTGATCCCCGAAGGCGCAGCGTAAGTAGCAGGTCAGCCACTCAGCAAGAGCTTGGGTAGGCGAGAGCTGACTAGCTGAAGTGCTGACAAGCGCCCGACAGGGCGCGTGCTGAAATGCTGAAAATCAACGTGCGAGGTCTCTTGCCGCGGGTAGGCCGGGGACGCCCTCGGCGGCGAGGACGGCGCGGACGATGGCCACCTCGATGACCCGCGCCCCCCAGGCCCCCACGACGTCGGGCGTCGCCTCCACTGTACCCGTTGACGCGGCGAAGACGAGGTCCCCGTCCACGGTCGTGTGGACCGGGTAGATGGCGCGGGCCAGGCCGTCGTGGGCCATCTGCGCGACCTTGTTTACCTGCGGCCTGGAGAGACGCGCGTTGGTAGCCACGATACCCAGGGTCGTGCTCTCCCCCCAATGCAGGCGCGCAGCGGCCTCGGGGAGCAGCTCCACCGTATCGCCCAGCGTGCCGTCATCCAGCCGCGGACCTGCTAACACCTTACGGGTCTTTGGGTCCCTGACCTCACCGAAGGCGTTCACGGCGGCGAGGGCGCCGACGACGAGGCCGCCATCGAGGTGAACTGAGGCGCTTCCGAGGCCGCCTTTCATCGCGTGATCCATGCCGAGGACCTTCCCTACCGTAGCCCCCGTGCCTGCTCCCACGCTCCCCTGGGCGAAATCGCCGTCCGTGGCCGATGCGGCTGCCAGATAACCCATCGCCGCGTCGGGGCGCACCGAGGGATCTCCGACTACTACGTCGAAGAGAACGGCCGCCGAGACCAGGGGTATGCGGGTCGCGCCAACGTCGAGGCCGACGTGCTTCTCTTCGAGGAAGCGGACGACGCCGTCTACAGCGGCGAGCCCGAAGGCACTGCCTCCGGTCAGGAGGAGGGCATGCGTAGGATGAACGGCGCCAACCGGTCCCAGGCGGTCGGTCTCGCGCGTGCCCGGCGAGGAGCCACGTACGTCCACGCCGACCACGGCTCCATCGTGGCCTTCGAAGAGAACGGCGGTGCAACCTGTGATCCCCTCGCTGTCCGTTGCATGGCCAACGAGGATGCCGGGCACGTCGCAGAGGTTATCCGGCACGGTGGCGTTAGGAGTCCGTGCGTGGAGGAGACTCTGGCACCTCCCACTCGTCGGTGTCGGCGGGTATGATGCCGGGGTTGTCCTTTGCCAGGGAGCCGAGAGAGATCAGTTCCTGATCTGTGCGCCTGGTGCCGAACTGGACGAAAACGGAGTCTTTAACCATGGAGTAATCGACGACTTTGCCTTCCCTATCACCGAGCTTCACCGTCGAGTTGCGGAAGGGTGCGCGCTGCTTGAACTCTTTGTAAGTGTCGTGCTCGTAGCGCATGCAGCACTTCACCTCTCCGCAACAACCCAGGATCTTCTCGTTCGGCGTCACGCCCTGCTGCCTGGCCAGCCTGACGTTGACGGGGCCCATGCTCCTGGCGCCGCTCCACGTCGCGCAGCACAAAGGCAGGCCGCACGTGTCGCATCCGCCAGCGTCCCCCGACCGCTCTATGAAACGGAATTCCCTCAAGGCGACCTGCGCGTCGTAGGCCCGTTCGAGACCGCCCTTGACGGGACCCAGATCCACTTCCTTGTCGTCGGTCTGGTACTTGACCTCGATGTAGGAGCCGTCCAGGGAGATGTCGCAACCTATAAACTGCACGCCTTCGATCGTGTGGTCCCTGGCGAGCTTCCTGGCCTCTTCCCTGACGCCGCGTCCCCGTTCCCTGTTGCGATCCTCGGTTCTGGCGTCCTCCTCCGTGAGGATCCTGACTATGTCGTAGGGTTCCGTGTAAGGCTCGCGGCGGCGGGGCGTCAACGCGACGCGGCCGACCATCTCCCCCACCTCCGTCGCCACGACTACCGAATATCCGACCCTGAGGTCCAGATCCCGCGCGTAGCAGAGCCTGGCCATGCTCCAGCCAGGGACCCTGACGTCCACGAGCCTGGGGAGAATTCGAGTGTCTTCCGCCGTATGCGCGATAACGTCACCTCCAGGATCGCCTCCGAAGAGACATTATACGCAAGTGCCGCGCGCGCTTCCCCCAGCGCACGCGCCGACCCCGCCCAATCCGCCCCCGGATACTCGTCCACGAACTCTCGTATCTCCCCCACCCTGTCCGTGTTGGCGACCAGTTCCTCCGCCCCGGACGCTATCATCGCAGCATCCCTGTAAAGAAGGGCGAGCAGTTCCAGGGCCTCCTGTACCGCGCCGTCCCGCGCCGCCCTACCCGCGCGCCTGGCCCCCTCCTTCGCACGCCGCTCCGACTCCTCGAACCGCGCGATGAACTCGTGCTCCCGCGCTTCGCCCACGGCTTCGGCGCGGCCCACGATCTTCCTTACCGCCTCGTGTCGCCCCTCGGAGTCCTCCGAGAAAGAGAACGCGGCGCTGAAGACTGCCTCGCGCAGCTCCCTGAACTCGGGATCCTCCGCGTACCGCAGCGAGAGCCCGATGCTTCCCCTACCGAGCTGGGCCGCGAGTTCGGGCTCGGCCGCACCCCTCTCCCGCAGGAACCCGGCGACGACGCCCGTCGGCACGGGGTTGAATCGTAGGGCCTGGGCGCGGGAGAGAATCGTGGGCAGCACCCCCTCCCGCGAGGTCGCGAGCAGCACGAAGACCGTCTCGCCTTCGGGCTCCTCGAGCGTCTTGAGGAGCGCGTTCGCGGCCTGTACGTTGAGTGTGTCCGCCTGCAGGATGAACACCCGGCGGGTGCCCTCGAAAGGTCGACTCGCCGCCAGACGGACGATCTCCCTCACCTGCCCGATGGTCGTGGACGCTCCCTGGGGTAGTATCTCCGCCAGGTCGGGATGCAGCCCCCTGAGCGCCCTGTCTTCCGCCGTCGCGTCGTCTCCAGAGACCAGCGCGGCCCCAAACCTCAGTGCCGCCATCCGCTTGCCCACACCGGGGGGCCCGTGGAACAGATAAGCTTGCGAGACTTCACCGGTCTCTAGAGCCAGTCCGAGTAACCGCAGCGCCGTCTCGTTGCCGAGTACGCCTTCGAACCTGTCGCTCCGGTCAGCCACCATCTTCCCGAGTATATTGCAGGTCGCGCATCCTACCCACCACCAGCCGGGCGAGGTCGTGCGGGGAGAGCGAGGCGTCGAGGACTTCGATTCTCTCGGGCTCCAGACGAGCCAGTTCCTCAAAACCCTCCTCGACACGCCGCATAAAGCCAGCTCCTACAGCCTCGATCCTATCGGGAGGCATCCCGAGCTCCCTGGCCCGCCGCTCTCTCTCGTCCCGATCCAGCCGCAGATAGAAGGTCCTGTCGGGCACGACGGTCCCCACGGCGTAGGCGTTGAGGGCGCGTACTGCTTCGACGCCGAGTCCTCTTCCGAAGCCCTGGTAGGCGAGGCTCGAGTCAAGGTGGCGCTCGCAGAGCACGTTCTCGCCGGCTTCGAGACGCGGGAGTATCGTCACCCGCACGTGATCGGCGCGGGCCGCTGCATACAGATACGCCTCCGTCCAGGCATCCATCTCTGTCTCGGGATCCAGGACGAACTCCCTGATGCGTTCGGCCGCCGGGGTGCCGCCGGGCTCGCGGGTGAAGTACGTCGCAGGTATCGAACCCGCGAGGAGTGCTCTGATAGCACGTACCAGGGTGGACTTGCCCGAGAAGTCAGGGCCTTCAATCGTTACGAAGATGCCCTTCTTTGTATCTTGCGCGGCGGGCCTTCCCGCTAGGCCGCGACCCTGCGCAGGGCATGCCGCTCCGCCGCCGAGACATGCGCCTCAAACAGGCTCTCCTGCTGCGGACCGGCGCCGCGCATCGCCTCAGCGTGCCACTGCACGCCGAGCAGCCACCGCTCGGAGACATCCTCAGCCTCGACGGCCTCGATCACCCCATCCGAGGAGCAGCCCGTCGCGAGAAGCCCTTCGGCCAGGTCCTTGATTCCCTGATGGTGGTAAGAATTCACCTTTACCACCTCGCGGCCCATGACCTCGGCAAGGTAGGACCCGTCCGTGACTCTTACCTCGTGCGTCGGCTGCCACTTGGGGGTGTCCAGCCTGTGCTCGAGCACATCCCCCTCCCACTGCGAAGGAAGGTCCTGGTACAACGTCCCGCCAAGGGCCACGTTCAACACCTGCATTCCCCGGCAGATGCCGAAGATCGGTATTCCCCGCCGCAGGGCTTGCCCTACCAGCACCGTCTCGAAAGCATCCCGCTCCGGGAGCGTTATCCCCAGTTCGGGAAGCGGCTCCTCGCCGTAGTAGCCGGGATCCAGGTCGCTCCCACCGCTCAAGAGCAACCCGTCGAGGCTGTGGATCATCGCCTCAGCTGCCCCCTCATCCCCCGTAGGCGGTAACACCACAGGCACGCCTCCCGCCCCCGCTACACCCTCCACGTAGTCGAGGTCGGCCCTTACAAATTTGCCCAGCGGTCGCTCCGCAAAAGCGTCCGCATCTTCTTTCAACGTCGCCGTTATGCCAATGATCGGGGCCAAGCGCTACTCATCCTTTAACAACACTTAACTTAACTATATACGGCAGAATACCAGACTACGACTATGATGGCGAGGAGAATAAGGTAACCGGTCGCGCGGATATACGCGGAAGGTTCACTGAAATGGGGCTCTTCAGCCAGGTCGAGGTCGAGTCTACTCTCTATGTGGTGGACTTCTGAAGTTCCTGGGCGCTCTGTGTCGATGAGCCCTCACCCCCCTCTTTCGCCTTCTCGGCAGCCTCCCGCTGCTCCTGCTTCTTAGGGCAGTCCATATTAATGCATGTCACCCACGGGCGCTTGCCTCCGAGCACTTTTATCTCCGGCGAGCCGCAGGCGTCGCACTGGGTACCCAGGGGTATGATCTCCCCCCGTTGCGGGAGCGGGTAGGTGACCCGGCAGTTCGGGTAGCCCGTGCAGCCTACGAAGCGCTTACGACTCTTACGGTTGCGGCGGATGATAAGGTCGTGCCCGCTCTCGGGGCATTTGCCTATTATCTCGTCGGTCCTTATGCCCTCCCACACGATATCCGCGAACTCGGTCTCGGAGCTCTGCAGATGGTCGTAGACCCTGCGGAGCACGTCGCGCGATGAGTCCACGACGGACGCCTTGCTGATCTTGCCCTCGGAGATCTCATCCATGCTCCTCTCCAGCTCGGCGGTCATCTCGTGTGAGGCGATCTCGGAGGCGAAGTCCGTGAGGGCCTGCGCCACGGCCATACCCTTCTCGGTCGGGACCAGTGGGTCGTCGTGGACGTAGCCGCGGTCGTAGAGGTTCTGGATGATGTTCGGGCGCGTCGCCTTCGTGCCTAGCCCGAGGTTCTCCATCACGGTTATGAGTCGGCCGGCGCCGTAGCGGCCCGGAGGCTGGGTCTCCTTGGCGAGAATCTCCTTGCCGATGACCTGAACGACACCGCCCTCGGAGAGGTTCGGTATCTCTTCGTCCGCGCGCCTGCCGTAAGGGTAGACGCCGAGCCAACCCTCTTGTGTAACGACCGTCCCGCCTGTGACGAGCGGTTCGCCACCCGAGTCGAAGCGCAGCGTCGTGCGCAGCGTCTTCGCCGGGGCGGAGAGGGTGGCGAGGAAGCGCCTTACCAGGAGCTGGTAGATCTTCCACCGGTCGTCGCGCATCGACTTTTTCGAGGCGTAGCCGGTCGGGTAGATCGGGGGGTGGTCCGTCGTCTCTTTCTTCCCCCGCGTGGGCGAGAGTTTGTCCTGGGAGAGCAGCCCCTTGGCGTGCTGCCCGACTCCTTCCACGCGACCCAGGTACCCTAGCACTTCGCGCAGGTCGAGCGAGCGTGGGTAGACGGTGTTGTCCGTCCTGGGATAGGAGATGTAGCCGTCCGTGTACAGGTCCTCGGCTATACGGGCGGCCCTGGAAGGACTGAAGCCGATGTTCGCGGCGGCCGTCAGGAAGGCCGTCGTGTTGAACGGCGTAGGCGGGCTGCGGGTCGCGGACTTCTGCTGGACCTCGACGACCGTGGCGGTGTCGGCGATGTTGTCGTAGGCGCCCTTCGCCATCGCCTCTTCCTCGAAGCGCTCGGTCTGGTGGCGGACGGTGAACGGCTCGCCGTTCATTAGGTCTACCTCCAGTTCCCAGTAAGGCTCGGGGACGAAGGCGCGACGCTCGCGCTCGCGGTCGGCTATGAGGACGAGCGTCGGCGACTGGACGCGCCCTACCGAGAGGAAGGCGTTCCCGTAACGCTTCGTGGCGCGTGAGACCCAGCGGGTCAGGGTCGCGCCCCAGATCAGATCTATATCCTGCCGCGCCTCGCCGGCGTCGGCCAGGTCGTTGGAGACCTGCTTGAGCTCGTCGAAGGCTCGGCCGACCTCGCCCGGCGTGAGGGCGGAGAAGCGGGCCCGCTCGACGTGGCCTGCGAGCTTCGGGTTCGCCTCGAAGACCACGGAGAGGGCCTCTACCCCGATCAACTCTCCCTCCCGGTCGAAGTCCGTGGCGATGACCACGCTGTCCGCCTTCTTGGCGAGCGAAGCCACGGCCTGGGCCACGCCCCTCTCCGAGACAGACTTGAGGATCTCCGCGTCTATGAGCTCCCGCGGCTCGACCTTCTGCCAGTTCGAATACTCCTCGGGATACTCAGGGTTGAGGACGTGCCCCTTGAGCCCGACCGAGACCGTCTCCTCCCCCTTCCACATGAACGTGTGGTGCGGCACGGAGCGGTGCTTGCCTTCCTTGACAGACCCCTCAGAGAGGAACTGGGCGATCTTCTTCGCCGTGTTTGCCTTCTCGGAGATAATTAGTCGCATCTTGATCCTGGTTATAACACAATGCAGCGGGTTGCTTCGCTTCCGAGGAGAAGACGTTCACTCTACCGCTTCGTTAGCTAAGAACCGGAGACGGGGAGAGACTCGGCCTGACGGTGGATCTCGCGAAGCTGTTCGACCAGACGTGTCGGCTCCGGGACGACCAGGCTGTCCCTGATCTCCCCCGAGTCTACTTCGTAGGCACTGGCGACCTCCGGTTCGATCACTATGTGGCCATCTTCCCGCAAGGTCTCGACGTTCCTCTGTACGGCCGCCTTGCTCCACATTACGTCGTTGACGTTGGGATAGAAGACTACCGGTCGCAGAGAGGCGAGGATGGTGGTGGTAAGCAAGTTCGAACCCAGGCCGTTGGCGGCCTGCCCGATCACGTTCGCCGTAGCGGGTAAGACCACGAACATCTCGCACCACCTGGCTAGCTCTATGTGCCCCGGTCTCTTCTCCAGGGTTGGTTGCTGGTCCAGGAAGACAGCATCACAGATCAAAGCGACGGTGGAGGGCGGCATCATGGAAGCCGCGGCGGCGGTCATGATCACCCTAACCTCCCTGGCAAGCTCGGCGCGCAGGGTGGCGAGGTAGGAAGGAAGGCTGAGGACAGCCACGGACCCGGAGACCCCTACCAACAAACGATCCATCACGATTCCCTCCCTACTCTATGCTGGTATGTCAGGCCCCGGCAACCACCTTCTCATAGTCCTCGCGCAGGCGCCTGGTCTGGTCCATACACGCCATCTGAAAAGGTATCCAACTCGGGAAGTCCGGTTCGGCTAGCCTGGCGGATTCGGCGAAGAACGCCTCCGCGTGGCTGAGAGCCTCGGAGACTGCACCCTCGGCCAGAGCTCTCTCGTAGAACGTGTCCGGGTCCGGCAGATCACCGACGACAAGGTCACCAGAGGACGGATGAAAGGAGCAAAGAGCGCGCCCTACAGCCCAAGTCAGGTTACGGTTCCGGAAGTCCTCTTCTACGTCGAGGGCGTCGTCGTAGAACTGGACGCCGAGCGCCCAGTTGTGCCAGGTGGACCTCGCGCGCTGAAGTAGGCCGTCCTCGGCCCCCGTAAGCAGGAGCACGGCGTCCACCGGAGCGCGAACGGGACCGTGCCTCTTTCTGGCATGCTCGGCGTATGCTTCAACGGTGATCGGGGGTACGATCCCCCCGAACCGGGCACCGTCGAGGACCAGCGACAACCCGTGGCTGGCATGGAGCTCCGCGAGGATAGGGAAGAAGGATGAGGCGGCACCACCGTCGAGGACCCTGGCGTAGTGGGAGTGGATTAGCGTGAGCAAGGCCTCGTTGAGCCGGTGGGCCGGGGTCAATCCGGGCGCGGCACCAGGATCGTCAACCATCTCGTCGAGCCAGCGGTTGCGCGCGTACTCCAGCTTCGCCGCCACGGCCAGCTCGCGCAGCCGGGCCTCGTCGACTCTTTCCCGCAATGCGTGGGGTAGGAAGTGAAGAGGCATCAGGTGTACGGCAGGTTCATCCACGGTCAAGTACGTGTAGTACGACTCGAAGACCTTCTCCCGCGTCAGAGACAGGGAGAGGGCTGCCCTTTCAGCCTCTTCACCGATACGGCGAGCATTCAGCATCGCGGATGTGGCGAGATCCACACCCTCCGAGCGTCGGGCCCGTGATGCGCACACGTCGCCACCAAAAGTGTGTAGCCTTCGTCCAGGGACCTCTCCTCAGCAGTTCCAGCCGCTGCAACCTCGCCGCTGTACGACGATGGCTCCGTTGCCAATCGCCAGATAAGGCGTCTGCCCTAGCGCGGCACTAACGTAAGGCGTGGTGCTCCCTGCATCAGCACCGCTCAACTCCTGCGCGGTGCGGGCCCTGACCCTCGCCAGCAAGCCTGACCTGCCCAACGACGCACCGGCCTTCCGGTCATCGATGTGGTTGTCGTGTTGCAACCCGATCCCTCCCTCACAAAGTCGGTCTTCTCCGTCCTTTCTCTTACTCTCTACTTCATTGACTGTGTGCGTTCTATCCTGGGCGTGCCCTCCATTCTCATTCGGGGTCATCCAATCTCCGCAGAGAGCGTTTCGCGGCGTCATACGCCTCGGCGGCCGCGCTGTGCTTGGCCGCGTCGCGAGGTTGCATCGATATCTGGGCCGGATCGATCATCTTCGCATCGGCGGCGCTTACGGCGACTATGTAGTGCCAGAGTGGTGGCGTTCGCGCGCCTTCGCCCTCACCGTGGTTATCGACCAGGTCGAGCGCTGCCTTTAGCGCATCGTGCAGGGGTGCGGACTTGACCGTCTGAGGTTCGTGGGTGCGCGATCTCCAGCCTGCGGCCCAGCTTATCTTCGAAGCCAGTACATCGTCGCACAGGATCTCTTCCTGGAGTTCGTAGAGCTTGCGCGCGGCCCCGGGCGTAATATTCTGTGTCTCGCTGGAAGGATCTTTCATGACGGCTACCAGGCGGATCGTAGCCAGGGCTTTCTGCGTCTCCGACTCGGGCAAACCCTTCATACGGCAAGCCGCCACGACGGCGTCCGAGGCGTACGTCAACCGATCCGCCGCACCGGCGCTGACAGCGCGCCACTCGAGGGACTCGAACTGTTCCTGGGCATGGAGCCATCCTGTCTGAAGCCGGTGCAGGAGCGTCGTGGCGACTGCGGGCGTGTACCGCAGGGAGAGTCCGACGGTAAAGGCGAGAATGCAGATGATGGCCAAACATGCCTCGAGCGTGTTCAGCGTCTCCAGGATAGTTCGCCGGCCGTCGCCCTCGAGCCAGACCCTCAAACCGGCAAAGATCGTCGATTCCAACGCGATAGTGGCTATGCACACCATGCCCACAGCGAACGCGAGATTCTTGAAGTAGAAACGTCGTTTGAGCCGTGGTGCCCATGCGGCCATCACAAATACCAGCGCCGCGAAGCCCGCGTAGAGTGCCTCAGGGGCCATGATCAAACCCTTCAAGACGAAGAACTGGGGTGGCGCGGGGGCATAAACACGCATGGCCCGTGAGGGCCAGATGAGTCCTACGGCGGTAGCGAGACCAACCGAGAGTAGCAGCACGAGCGGCGCCGACCCAAGTATAGCTCGCAACCGGGGCCTGCGCGCCACCGGCTCCGCCGGGAGGGTGCCGAGTTGGACGGACAGGCCCCCGGCCAAGGCGAGGCATACCCACGCTACTATAAGCACTATGGGCAACTCCGTCATAACTGCGACCACGATCTCCGCCCGCCCGCCGGAGAGGTCGACCAGGGCCACGGCGCCGAACATCAGCGCCACAAAGAGCAAATTGCACGCCGCAAAGACGCTGAACTTGGTCCTTCTCTTGGGCAGGAGAAAACACAAGAAGACGAGGAACGCCACGAAGCTTACGCTCCCGAGCACGAGAGCCTGGTGTTGGGCCGCACTCATAGCACGTCGTACATGTCGTGGGCGTAGGGATTCTCGTCTCCGAGGCAGCCGGCGAAGAGAGCATACGAGGCCCTCAGGTTCGCCTCGCGCTCTCGGAGCGACTCCGCGGCAAAAGGGTTTCCTCGGGCGAGCTTCTTTCCTTTCGTGAGCGGAAGGGTCGTATACTTTGCCTCCTCATCATGCTGGTCGTCCTCTTCGAATTCCTCGTCGGGCTCGATCAGGAGGTCACCGGCCGCCAGATGCCCGAGCTCGTGCAAGATGGTCAGGGTGAGGACCAACGGGGGCAGGCTGCCAGGTACGAAGATGGCCGCCATGTTCACCTGCTCCGAGTAGCGTAGTTCGCCAAGCCGTCCCGAGATCGCCAAGCGGCGCGAAAGTTCGGGGTACCAGGAGTCCGGGATCACATGTACGCCTATGGAGATGTTCAGATAATCCCCGAGAGCATCGGAATAATCTTCGGGTTCGAACCTCCTGCCCGACAGGCCGAGGATAGCCAGTTCTTCCTGAAACTCGGCGGCCGTGAGCAGGGATCTCGCTCCATCGACATGCGATTGTGCGGCGCCCAGGTTGCTGAGTGGACGCCAGAAGCTGGCCAACCTCGTCAGAAAGAGGCCTGTGAGGTAGCGTTTCGGCACGTCAGCGTTCATCGTCGACCTCGCGTGCGTCCTCGAATTGCCTGATGATACCGAGGATCATCTGTCTCTCACGACCGGGCAGGTGTAGGCTCCTGTGGGCTATGGCGCTTACCGTCTCGTCCCGGAAGATGCTCATCGCCTCTTCATCCAGAATCGGCGGCTTTCTCGTCGAATCGAGGAAGTACGCGGGATGTACGCCAAACGCCTCCGCCAGGGTAACCACCTGGTTCAAAGACGGGTCGGTCAGTTTCCCCGCCCTGATCTGCTCGACGTCTTCCTCGGTCAGCTCTCCCAGGCTCATCCGGGCTACCTCGGCATTGGTAAATGGTCTTTCCGTAGTCTCGTTCTTTATGGTGTCGAAGAGCTGGTTGGTCTTTTCGGCAACGCTCACGTGCCCCGGTACGGGTTCAACAGCTGCCCCGTCCCCTAGACCGGGACTCTCCTCGAACCACAACTCCGGAGGGAAGTCCATGACCTTGGCTATGGCTTTCAACTTCTCGAAACCGGGGTTCTCGATCCTGCCCTTGCGCAAATTGGTGATGTAAGAGCGCGTCACGATGCCACCCGTCGCCTCGTCGATCTCCTGGCCACTCCACCTGCGCCCGTCCTGACGAGGGTACATCTCTAAGAGGGCCTCGAACTTCTGCGCGATGTGCATCTGAGCCTTCCGCCTCCACCCCATTAGTCTTCTGGTTTGATATACGATACCATACTCTGTATCGTTTAAGCAATACAACCACGGGGAGAAGAGTTGTTGAACGGTAGCACAGAGCCCTCCGGGCCCAAGGGGAAGGTGTGCTGAGGCGGTTACGGGCGCTACTTTTCTGGAAGCCCCTTCAGGCAAGCTCTTTCCGACGGCTGTGGGCCGGGGCGGGGCTTTCGATGCTGGCGGACCAGGCTTTCCTGGTGGCCCTGACGTGGCTGGTGCTACGCGTTAGCGGCTCTGGCGCCGAGCTTGGCGCGGTGCTGGCGGTCGCATCCATACCAGGCACCTTGTTAACACCGGCGGGCGGGCTCTTGAGCGATCGATATTCGCCGGCGTGGGTCATGATCTGGGCCAGTGCGGGACGTGTCTTGCTCTTGGCGCTCTTGACCGTGTTGATCGTGACTGACGCAACACAGCTCTGGCAGGTGTATGTCATTGCAGCGAGCTTGAGCGCCCTCGATGCACTCTACTACCCCGCGTCGATGGCGATCCTACCGAGCCTGGTCGACCGCAGCCGTCTCAGCGCCGCGAACGCCCTGACCCAGGGCGCCGAGCAGGTCAGTAGCATCTTGGGCCCCGCGCTGGCGGGTGTTCTGCTCGCGCTCTTCGGTCTGGGAGCCATTTTTGGCGCTACCGCCATTCTGTTCATGATCGCAACAGCCTTGTTCGGCGCCGTCGCGCGGGCCGCCAAGCAGGTTGTGCCCTCGGCCGCTGACGCGCCGGAGGAGTACGATGGGCAGAGCAGGGCGATCCCCGCATTCGTCGAAGGGATACGCTACGTATGGCGCGACAGGGTCATTCGTACTCTACTCTTGATTCTGCTCGGCACGAACCTCGCCATGATGGGACCTCTTTACGTCGGTGGGGCCGTCCTTGCCGAAGTGCGCCTCGGAGGCGCCGGCGCCTTCGGCACCCTGGTCGGGGCCGCGGGAGTAGGGTCCCTGATCGGGGCCGCCGGTGCAGGATCGGTGAGTACTTTCAGACGTCGGGGCTCTATAGAGCTGGTATTGACAGGCCTGCTCGGTATCATCGTCGGGGCGATCGCCTTCGTACCCAACCTGGTGAGCGCGGTAGCCCTCGCCACCGCGATCGGCGCGACAGCGAGCTTCCTCGGGGTCATAACGATTTCATGGCTTCAAGAACGCACGGAACAGGGTTTGATCGGCCGGGTGATGAGCATCGCTATGTTCTCGGCCGTCGCCCTGGATCCGATCTCCTTCGCCCTCGCCGGGGTGCTCGTGGAGCTCAACCTGATAACCATGTTCCTGGCCGCAGGAACCCTCCTCCTACTCACCGCCCTGTTCGGAGCACTTAGCCACACGATGCGAGAAGCAGACTAGCTTCTCAACTTCTCAGCACGCTGCGCCCTTCAGGCTCCGCTTGTCAGCCAGTCAGCATTTCAGCCGGTCAGCTTCTTGTTCTCCCTCGTGGCCGATTGCGCGGTCCACACTAGGTCAATGTCCCTGTAAATCGTTTTAGCAACAATAACTACAAACTTGTTAAGATTCTTGCGGTTAGTAGGTAGCGATGTTAAAGTGCGTCCTACCGGGCTGAGGCAGTCAGGGATTGTTGGAGGTAAGGAACGCAGAGTTCCTTGTATTGGGGAGAAGTAGGGACGTGTCATGAGAGCATGGTTCGGTACCGGCCTTGGGAGGGTCGGTCTCTTTACGCTCGGTATCGTCATGCTGATTACCATCGCCGCGCTTGCTCTGGCCGGCAGGGGCATGCTCTCTGGGGCTGAGGCGCATCCTGCCGAGAGGGCTATCGAGCCTGTGGGGGCGAAGGAAGCAACACCGGAGCCCGTCAAGGAGACAGCAGCCAGGACGGCGGACAAGACAGAGCCTAAGAACAAGGCGGATCAGGTAGAGCGGGCCGTCGAAGAACCCAACCCCGCGCCAGCCAGAGTGTCCGACTCGTCGGCATCTGGCTCGGCGTCTGGCTCGGCGTCTGCTTCGTCGTCGGCCCCTGCGGACACGATGATGTATCTGAGTGTTCCCGCCATGGGCATCTCCGACATTCCCGTGGTCGAGGGCATTACGGAGGCGAGCCTCTCGCAAGGCGCAGGCCACATGCCCGGCACTGGCTACCCGTGGGTTCCTGGCTCCAACACCTACATAGCCGGTCACAGGATAGGATACCCTGGCACCCCTAGCGACCACGTGTTCTGGAACCTGCCCAACCTGAGTCAGGGGGACCGGATCATCCTCACCGACTCGAACGGCACGACCTACACCTACGCGGTGAGCGAGATCTTCGAGGTGTCGCCATCGGACATGTCCGTGACGGCACCCACCGGCGGCGACGTAGTCTCCTTGCAGACTTGCATCGAAAACTATGGGGACTACTGGACCCCAGGTCCCAACTGGTATGTCAGGTACGTCGTCCGTGGCGAGAGGATCTAGATCGGCGTGTGGAAGGTCCCAGGCCTTCCACACGCCGGGCATCAGGATTTGTGCAGGATCGGTTTCTTGCCGAGAAGAGTTACGCTGTAAGCTTTTGGCCTAGTTCTTGTGAAGTGCGCTATAGGCCAAAGGCGATCTCTACTGTTTTTCGAGAGGATCCAGGGCAGCGTCGCCTAGCAGATGCCGGACTAGCAGGAGCCCGCAGATGCCGAGAAGGGTGGCGAACCAGAGGGTTGCCAGACGGATCACGAGCGTAAGCGCGCCGGCGATTCCCGTCGAGAGGTTCGCCACGGCGGCGAACTGTCCGTAGAGACCGGCTTCGACGGCCCCGATCCCACCGGGGAGCATGCTCAGGACCCCGAGGAGCGAGCTTACTGCGAACACGAAGACTATGAGGAGGAAAGGTCGGTTCACACCCAGTCCTACGGCGCAGAGGTACACACCGGTACATTCCAGGCCCCAAGAGAAGAAGGAGATGGCGGTCCCCACGAGGAGCGGTCTCGTCGCCAGGAGCTCGTTGGAGGCTCCTTGAAAATCTCCCACGTGTGGGGCGAGACGGTTCAGCAGAGGCAACTTCGAGAGGACGCGTTCGGCTGCAAGCGAGAGGCGTTTGGAGCGCAGGACGGCGATCCCGAAGACCGCTACGGCGAGGAACATCAGCAGCGTCCAGGGGGGCAAGTTCAGTGCGAGGGCGCCGAGGAAGCCCCACAAGACCATGCCTGTACCGTCGGTGGCGCGTTCGGCGACGACGGCGGGGGCCGTGCGCGCTATCGGGGCGCCGGTGGCCCTGCGGACGAAGACGCTCTTAAGCACCTCGCCGAGCTTGCCAGGTGAGATCGTCATGGAGAGTCCTGACGTGAAGATGGCGGCGTTCGTCCCCGTTGGAACGGAGACCTTCAGGACCCTCAGGTAGTATGTCCAGCGGAAGAAGCGTCCGACGTAGGAGAGGGCGACGAGGCCGAGGATCGCGGGTATGAGGGCATAGTCGAAGCTGTCGAGAGCCGCGACGAGCTTGTCGAAGTCGGAGAAGACGGCGAGGATCAGGTACACGGCGGCGCCCAGGGCGAGGGCGAGGACGAGGTTTCGTCTCAGCCGTTCCACAGGGGTATTACGTAGATGACCATTCCGACCACGACCAGCCAGAGGAACAGCGCGATCTGCAGCGGCCTGTCGGAGAGGAGCAATGTGTCGGGGTTACCGCCGCCGTCGCGGTGGACGAGCAACATGTAGCGGAAGACCCCGTAGACCACGAAAGGGATGCTCGCCATCATGAAGATCTGATCCTGCCTCTCGTAGACCGTGAAGGTGTAGAGGGTATAGGCGATGATCGTCGCCGAGATCATGATGTTCATCATCTCGTCGAGCATAGGAACGGAGTAGTCTCTGAGGTTCTTGCGATGAACCACCGCGCCTTCGCCCAGCGTAGCGATCTCGTGACGGCGCTTGGAGAAGCCGAGGAAGAGCGTCAGGAGCCCGGTACACACGATGAGCCACGGCGAGATGGGGCTACTGACAGCGGCGACGCCGGCGAGCGCCCTTATGACGAACCCGGCCGAGATGCTCATGACGTCGAGGATCGCCGTGTGCTTGAGGATAGCCGTATAGAAAACCTGCAAGACGAGGTATGCCACACCGGCGAGCCCGACGCCGTAAGGCAGCAAGGTGAAGCTCAAGGCGAGGGCACAGGTTGCCAGCAGGGCGGCGAAGATCGCGGCGGAGCGGGGCGAGATCTCACCTCTCGCGACGGGTCTGAACCGCTTGAGTGGGTGCTTGCGGTCCTCCTCGACGTCGAGCACGTCGTTGGCGGCGTACACGGCCCCAGAGAGCGCGCAGAAGACCACGAAAGCGAGCAACGCATGCGCCACGGCGGTCGCCGAGAATGCCTTCTCCGCAAAGACCACCCCGGCCAGCACGAACCCGTTCTTGGTCCACTGCCTGGGCCGGACCAGTTGCAGATAAGAGCTCGCGAGTCCATTGGAACGGTCGGCTTCCACGATTGCCGGTTGTACCACAGCAGGCACCAGGTTTCAGGCTACAGGCATCAGGTTTACGCCTGTCTAAAGAGCAACCGGGCGGCATTATCGCCCCGTCCGCTATACCGACGCAGCCCAGGCGAGGGCGCGTAAGAGCTACGCGGTGGCGCCACGCGCAAACCCGCCTGAAGCTTCAAAAAGCGTGAACAGAATGATTGAAAAAGCAAACTAGTCTCTCCACAATTGGCCGGACGATGGAGCCGACGAGACGACAGGTTTTCACAGAGTGGTTCCGCCTTGCCAGGCCTTTCAGCCTCACTGCGGCGGCCGTGCCCGTGTTCTTCGGAACGGCGCTGGCGTTCAAGGAGGGCTCGTTCGCGTGGGGACCATTCTTAGCCATGCTCTTGGGCAGCCTCCTCATACAGGCGGCCACCAACATGTTCAACGAGTTCTACGACGAGCAGCGCGGCCTCGACGTGGCAGGGACGGTCGGAATCGCCGGCTCGATAGTGAGTGGTCGCGTGAGCGCGCGACTCGTCCTGGCCGGTGCGCTCCTGTGCTACACCCTTGCGCTGTTTCTCGGGATCTACCTGATATCCGTGGGCGGCTTGCCGATACTCGTCCTCGGGTGCCTCTCGGCGCTCGGAGGCTACCTCTACTCGGCGGGGCCACGTCCTATCGCCTACACCCCCGCGAGCGAGCTCGCAGTGTTCCTCTTTATGGGGATCTTGATCGTCGTTATAGCCTACGCGGTGCAAGCTCACGCCTTTCCGGCATACGTGCCGTTGGCGGCGTTACCCATCGGTGGGCTTGTGGCCGCGATCCTGCTCGCCAACAATATCAGGGATCTGATCTCCGACCGTAGAGGCGGAAGGCGAACGCTGCCCGTAGTCTTCGGCAGGGAGGTAGGGATCCTCGTGTACCGGGCTCTCTTGCTGGAAGCCTACGTCGCCGTGGCCATCCTTATGGCCTTCGGCATCGTCCCCCTCGAGTGCTCCCTCGTCTTCCCGAGCATGTTACCCGCCCTCCGCCTCTGGCGTGACGTGGCCAGCTACTCGACGCCGAGGCGCCTGGACCCCGTGGTCAAGCGGACGGCGGGACTCCACCTCGTCTTCGGATTGCTCTACACGGTGGGGGTTCTCATCGGTGCGTGAGAACCACAGGCCGTTCAGGGCGAGCCTTCTGGTATCCGGGGTCGAGCCGGAGAGGATCTTCGCCGCCCTCCTCGACGTGAGAAGCTTCCCCGAGTGGGCTTCCGGCGTTCGAAGCTCCCGCGCGGTCGACGCCGCCAGCAGGGCGGAGACGAAGTACATACGGCCCGGCGTCAGGCTGGAGTTCACCTTGAGCGCCGCCGGTCTTACGCACGAGGTGGCGAGCACCGTGACGGTGGTCGAGCCCCCACGCCGGCTGGAATGGACCTACGTCGAAGGCGCCCATGGGGGTGGCGGCTGGCTCCTCGAGGAGGAGGGCCCAGAGACCGTCCGGATAACCATCTCGACGGACTACCGGATCAGACCATCCTGGCTCGACAGGATAGCCCACAAGCCGTTCTTCCGCGGTCTCACCGAGGACCTGCTCAGGCGCTCGATGCGCCGCTTCGACGCGTACTTGAAGAAGTACTAGAGATCCCGCTCATGCCCGTTCTCCGGGTGATCATCGGCCTCTTCGAAGTCGCCCATCTCAGGCCCATCAGCCTCGTCCACTGCAGGCTCTTCGAGCTCTTCACCCTCATCCTCGAAGTCCCTCGCGAGTTCGTGTGCCGTGAC
>Ga0126312_10000741_pt1 | contig 20270 bp, 24 predicted proteins | sample Plot104A_FD_92537 | JGI IMG/M metagenome (GOLD analysis project Ga0126312, IMG submission 92537) | Serpentine soil microbial communities from UC McLaughlin Reserve, CA, USA - Plot104A | ecosystem: Environmental > Terrestrial > Soil > Grasslands | place: USA: UC McLaughlin Reserve, Lake County...
GGACACGTGGATTACCTCCTGCCCCTTAGGCTCTCTCAGGCCCTTCCAAATATCTAGTGACGATCGTCCTCTTCCCCGTCGGAGAATTCACCGGGACCAACGGCAGAAGGTGCCTCTGAATCACTAGGAGACACAGCCTCCAGAGCGTCTTATGCCGCTCAGCTGGAGCTTTCCCCCATCGCCGTCGCCTTGGGCACGGCGCTCAGATTTGAGTTGGATCAGTGGGTGGGCTGTAGCGGGCGCAACTCCCAGTCGTAAATCACAGACGTACGCAGGACAAGATCCTGCAGGGAGCGGTTTTGGCCACTGACCAGCACCCAGAGCAGCCCGATTGGAAACATTACGTAAAGGACCGCACGGACGACGGCTGCAAGCGGACGGAGCCGTCGGCCCTCCCGGTTGACGACGCGCAACCCCATGACGTGGTTGCCGTATGTGCGGCCGTTAGCCCTCCAGCTCACGGCGAGATAGAGAGTGAGCAGCATGCAGCCGACGGCATACACCAACCCAGGTGACGGCGCCGGAGCGCTGAAGTTGCGGGGGTCGAAAAGGAATATGAACGCCGTCAGGCCGAGGTACAACGCACCCAACGCAATAATGACGATCCCGAGGTCAATTGCACCCGCTGCGACGCGTGTCGCGAGCCCCGCGCGGTGGCCCTGGTAGGGCCTAGCCTCGCGGGGGACCGGGTCGACCTGCATGCTCACGACCGCCGCTCCTGCTGAGGCGGCTTCCGCGGGGCCGGTAGTGGCGGCTCCTTCTGAGCCGCGTCGGCTGGCACGGGAAGCTCGGCTCGAATGCGTGACTCAGGTTCGCCCGGAGCATCCGTACGCCGTGGCCGGCGTCGGCGGATCATGCGGTCAATGAGGCGTGCGATCGCTATGTCGGCCTCGATGCTCTCCATGCGAACGTCACGGACGACGTCGGAGGCCATTGACCCGGTCGACTGGCGGATGATCTCCGGAAGGTCGATGCCATTGACGATTTCCTCAGCAATGCCCACGAGGTCAAGGCGCCGCACGATCGCGTCGACGTCCACGCGGCTGACGACGTTATCGATGTCGATCCTCTCCACGATTGCGTCAACATCGATGCGCTTGGCGATCGCGTCGATGTCGACCTCGGACACGATGGCATTGATATCCACCTGACGAACGATCCCGTCGATGTCAACCTGGCGCACTATCGCGTCGATGTCCACCTTGCTCACAATCGCGTCGATGTCCACCTGACGAACGATCCCGTCGATGTCAACCTCGCGCAGGATCGCGTCGATATCCATCCGGTCGACGATTGCGGCGATGTCTACCGTCGAGACCAGTGCGTCGATGTCGACGCGCTCACGCACAAGCGTTGTGAGGTCCAGGCTGTCGAGCACCTCGTCCACTACAGGCGGAACGACGGCCGCGATGACCCGGCTCAGGTCGGCACCGGTGGATGTCCGCGCTAGCTGCCCCCGGCCGGCGAGGGCCTCGACGACACGGGCCGGATGCAGGCGTTCGTGTAGGAGGGGAGGGTGCATAACCCGCCGTCCAATGGGCGCGGCTGCCCGAGCGAAGAGGCGCGTCACTGCCACAGCTGTGTTGGTCGCCATCGCGGCTGCACCCAGTGCCGCGTCTGCGGCTGCGGGCACGGTGCGTTCCGACAAGCTTCCTTGGTGCGGCTCCTCCATGCACCCATGATCCTCCCCCGAGGGGCGCCCCGCCTCACCTGGAAGGGGCTCGCGTATGTCGACACTCTGGCCGTGTCGGTGACAACGCGATAGCGCGAATCTGTGCGGCGACCCACACCGCTCGGCGCAGACCACCTGTAGAACGGCAAACCCGGCCCGTACCTAGGCGCAGGCTCCCTCCGCAACGTGGGCCACTCCCTGCGCCGCGACCTCAAGCGCGGGCTTGCGGGCGGCGGGAACCGCGACCAGTGGGCTGCCGGCGTGGCTTAAGCAGTAGTGACCCACCGAGCCCACGATGAGTCGGCCCAGTCCCACATGTTCCGGTGTTCGGATGACCAGCAGCGATGCATTCCTTGATTGTCGGACCGAGACGGGTCCGGCGTCGCCGCGGGCGAATTGGATAAACCAGTCCGGCCGCGGGTTGATCTCGTCGAATACCGCCGTAATGCTGGCGCGTTAGAGCGCATCGACTTCATCGAAGGACAGGCGCCGCTCCATATCACTGTCCAGCCCTGGGCTGCGCACCCCGAATGGCAACTCAGCGCATGCACTGCACGCAGCACCATGCCCGTACGGTACGCGTCCGCCAGCTCGTCCCGCCGTTGCTCGACGGGGGCAATAGCGCTCACGATCACCTGCAGCAGATGCGCTCGAGCCGCCTACCGGCCAAGCCGAACAGTGGGCCCAGCAATCGCCATGGCCCTCGTCCGCGAAGGTCCCAGGCCCCGATGACCTAGCAACCTGCTGGGGGCGCGGGGGAGATGGTCTGCTCACCGAGGACGTCCATCCCAGCTGACTGGATGGCGAACTCGAGGTGATCAGGCCGGGCGTACGAGACCACCTCGATGTAGACATTGCCAATCCGCCCAAATGACTTGGCCCGTTGCACGAACCTGGTCCCCACCCCGACGGGCCCAGCCGTGATCTTCTCGGCGGAGAGTATGAGGGGGTTGTAGAGCGGTTCGTTCGCAGGTCAGCGAGGAAGTCGAACAGATCCTCAGCCGGACGGCTGAAGACGGTACGGCCCACGATCTTTGTCATCGCGTGACTTCTCGACTCTCCGACGTACCCAGCGCCCCGGAACATCGCCAGTGGCCGAGACGGACGCCGTGTCCATCTCCCACGAAGTAAACCCACATGCCACCGAGCGCAACTGCGAGGAACGCAAGCAGACCTGCCACGACACGCGCGTGGATCCGGTGTCCGATCCGATCGGCGGTACGACCGGCATCCAGGGTCACGAACACCAGTACGAGCCCGAAAAGCTAGGTTCCGAATACTGCACCCGGTCGGCCTGCTCCAATGTGGAGCAGGAACAGGTCGTTGAACGTGGTGCCGAAGACGTAATAGGCGTAGGTGCACGCCAGGTAGGCAAGCGCTCCGGCCCACCAACTCGGCACGTTGCGAGCCCCGCCGGGAGCGAAGCATCGAGTACACCAGGGCCGGCACTGCGATGGCAAGCGTGACGAGGTCGTAACCCCGAAGCATCTCCGCGGTAGCGGCCGGCTCGCCGTACGCGCCGTCGAGCAGGAGCCCGGCAACACAAGCTATTAGAGCGAGAACGGCGACAACGATAGAGAGCATGTACGCGGCGAGCCTGGTTCTGACCGGAACGTCCGGAGAAGTCGATCCCGCATAGCGTCTGGCGCCGACTCTTGCCCGTTAGCGGGCCTGATCATGGTCATGTCACGCACCTACCCAGTCAAAAAGCAACTCGGCTGGTTCCTGTAGAGCCAAAGGTCCCATCCCACCCAGGCCGTCCGACTCGAGCCACCCTTAGCCGGGCCGACCGGTGACTTAAGGCGGGCGCCCCGCTTCGTGAGTGGAGAAAGTGGGGTTGGGAGATTCCGTGGCTGGCATCAGGACCTCGGTCGCGGCCCCAGACGGGTGCAGCATGGAGCGCCGGCTGATGATGACGATCACGGCCGCGGCGATCAGAAAGAGATGGTTCTCCAAGAGCTCGCCTCGGACCACGCCGGATTGTTCATCTGGAAGTGAACAGCATCGGGATCAGGATGCTGCCACGCGCTGCGACGAATATCGGCGTCACCAGCACACCCAAGGCCAGCACGCCGATCCAATACGGTCCGAATGCTAGGCCGACCGCGGCGATCCGCTGAGCAGGATGCAGGGTATGCCAAAGACCCCGGATCGCGCCCAGGATGATCCGGTGCCCGAGATTTGCTCCCTCAACCCGGCTTGGCGCTGCACTCCAGTCAGTGGCCAGCGCCGACGATGGCGGCGCTTGTCCGGAGGGAACCTAGGATTGGTTGACAAAATGACACAACGCATCGCAAGCTCGCGGAAAGGCTGTACCTTCCTCACTCCGCTGGGGGTCACCGAGTTCGATGGATGATTCTTCCGCTCAACAGGCCGGGCCGATCAAGGTCTTCCTGCTGGACGACCACGAGATCGTGCGGCGCGGGATAGCGGATCTGCTGCACACAACCAGAGATCTTTCAGTTACCGGCGAGGCGAGCACCGTGGCTGAGGCACTCCATCGCATTCCGGCGGCCCGGCCAGATGTCGCGATATTGGATGCACGGCTTCCCGACGGGAGCGGTATCGAGCTATGCCGTGAGATACGGTCCTCGTTCCCAAACACGCAGTGTCTGATTTTGACCTCATATGACGATGACGAGGCGCTCTTCTCGGCGGTCATGGCCGGCGCCGCGGGATATCTGCTCAAGGAAGTCGGCGGTTCCTCACTAACGGACGCAATTCGGCAAGTCGCCGCCGGCCGGTCGCTTCTGGACTCCGCTGTGACCGGCAAACTTCTCGAGCGGCTTCGCCATCCACCGACTGAAGATCCTCGCCTGGCCTCGCTCACGGAGCGAGAACGACAAATCCTGGATCTGATCGTGGAGGGCCTGACCAATCGTGAGATCGGAGCTCGACTGTTCCTCGCCGAGAAGACGGTTAAGAACTACGTGTCGGCCTTGCTCATGAAACTCAATATTGCGAGCCGCACCCAAGCCGCGGTCTTCGGGTCCCAGTTTCACCGACCGTCCAACGACGGCCCGTCCCAGGCAACCTAGGTCCCGCCGGACGGGGACTCAGGACCCTGTTTCCGCCCTCGGACGACGCCGATGGTAGGGGTGTGGGCGCCACGGACGGGCAACGCATCATCGTTGGGGTCAACGCCCCGCGTGAATCCCAGAACGCCGCCCTCTGGGCGGCACAGGAAGCCCGCCTCCGACGCCTGGATCTCATCATTGCCCACGTCACTCCAGACAGCGCCAGCCCAAACCCGGACACCGCCGTCGACAGGGAGAACCTCCTGAATTCCAGCGCCGCCGCGGCGTCGCAGCGGGAGCCGAGCGTCGCTGTCGGAACGCTGCTGCTGCGCGGCGTGGTCAGCGAGGCGCTGGTACGGCTGACGAAATCAGCCGCACTGTTGGTTGTCGGTGTCGACTCCGCGAAGCCGCGATCCGCTTATGGTGCTCTCGGAAGTGTCGAGGATCGGCTACTGGTCCACGCCAGCTGCCCAGTGGTCACCGTCTTGCAGTCCCCCCGCTTCCGATACGAACGCCAGCACCGCGTCGTCGCACTTTGGACGGGGGGCACCGGCAGTGAACACATCCTGACCCAGTCATGCGCAGAGGCCGCCCTCAGCGACGCCCGGCTAACTGTGTTAGTCGCGTCCGAAAGCGCTGCATCACCGGGAGGAATGAACTCAGCAAACCATGATCGCCTGCGGGCGGAGGCCTTGGTCATGTCTGCCGTGCGCACCGGGGACATTCAGGTGGACGTCGTTCACGCTGAGGGTCAACTAGCCTCCGAACTCAGTCGGCTGTCGGCCAGCGCAGACCTCCTGGTGCTGGGATGCCAGCACTCCGATGACAGATGGAGTATTCGAACCGGACTCCTGGCCAGCCTGGCCATGCGGAACACGTCCTGTCCGGTTATGTTCATCAACACAACGACCCCCCAGCGCTAGAACACCTTTGAATGAACAGCACGATTGAACACGGGCGGTACGATTTCGGCTTCATGCTGAGCGTGAGCGCCGCGTGCCCAGGTGGAGGAGTGGGCGGGGGCGGTGTCGTCTCCAGATGTAGAAGGCGCGACGACCGCTGACAACTAGTGAGGCAGCCGGGAGAAAGCCGGAGAGCCGCGCCCGCCGCTTTCTGCCCGGGATCTGGGTGTTGCGCCGCTATCAGCGGAGCTGGCTGCGCGGGGACATTCTTGCCGGCGTGACGGTCGCGGCCTACCTGGTTCCGCAGGTGATGGCGTACGCAGAGGTTGCCGGGCTTCCCGCGGTCGCCGGATTGTGGGCTGCCGTCGGCCCGCTTGTGGTCTATGCAATCCTCGGCTCCTCTCGCCAGCTCTCCGTCGGGTCCGAGTCCAGCACCGCACTGATGACGGCGGCAGCGGTTACCGTGCTTATTTCCGGTGATCAGCAGCGTTATGCCGAGACTGCGGCCGCGCTGGCGCTCGCCGTGAGCGCGGTCTTCGTGCTGGCCTGGCTTGCACGGCTTGGCTTCCTAGCCGGCCTGCTGTCTCATCCGGTCCTCATTGGATACATGGCCGGCATCGCGCTGCTGATGATCGTCAGCCAACTTGGCAATGTGACCGGTGTTCCCGTGGAAGGGGAAACCGTCCTTACGGAGCTACGGTTTCTTGCCGCCCATCTCGATCAGCTTCACCGCCCTACCCTGCTGGTGGCTGCTGGCACCTTCGCACTGCTTGTGGCATTTGGCCGGTTACTGCCGAAGTGGCCCGGTCCGCTGATTGCGATGGTGCTGGCAGCGGTCGCCGTAGCGGCGCTGGATCTCAACCGTGCCGGAGTCCAAACCGTCGGCCACATCCCCGGGGACCTGCCGCCGGCATCGATTCCCGACTTCTCCAGCCTCGACTTCAGAACTCTGCTGCCGAGCTGCGCTTGGCGTAGCGATCGTCGCCTACTCCGACAATGTTGTGACAGCCAGGGCCTTTGCCGCGAAGCGGCGGGAGGCCATCGACGCTCGCCAAGAGTTGCTTGCCGTCGGTGGGGCCAACCTGGCCGCCGGCATGTTCTCGGGATTTCCGGTCAGCAGCGGCAGCCGTACGGTGATCGGCGACACCCTGGGCAGCCGCACGTAGCTGTACTCCCTAGTCGCGGCAACGGTCGTGCTACTGGCGACCGTGTTCCTGGGCCCGGCGCTGTCCACGTTTCCGTTAGCAGCCCTCGGCGCGGTCGTCATTTTCGCCGCACTCCGGTTGATCGATCTCCCAGAGCTTCGCCGGATCGCTCGGTTCCGTCGCAGCGAACTGTTCCTGGCGCTGACCACGACGGCTGCAGTCTTGATCTTGGATGTGCTGTACGGGATAGCAGTTGCCATCAGCCTGTCGATATTGGACCTGCTCCGGCGCATCGCTCGCCCGCACGAGTGGCATTTTGGGTTATGTCCCAGGCGTGGCCGGCATGCATGACGTCGACGACTACGCAACCGGCCGCCAGGTGCCAGGTCTGCTGGTCTATCGCTATGACGCGCCGCTGTTCTTCGCCAATGCCGAGGACTTCAAGCGTCGAGCCCTTGCCTCCGTCGACGCTGCGGATACGCGCGTGGAGTGGTTCGTGTTGAACGCCGAGGCGAACATAGAGGTAGACCTCACGGCGGTCGACGCATTGGAGGAGCTACGCAAGACGCTGTCGGAGCGCGACATCGTCTTCCCTCTCGCCAGGGTAAGTCTGAGCTGCGTGAGACGTTGGCGACAGCCGGTTTCGTGGACCGGATAGGGGAGCATCTTCTGTTCATGACGTTGCCTACGGCGGTGGCCGCTTACAACGAGTGGTACGCCGCCCGTTATGGCAGTGACCCCCCGACAATGGAGAACTGAGGGTCAGTTTCGCGCACAGCGCGCCTGCCTTCATCCCGATAGCCTGGCGGTGAACTCCGGCCCCTCTTGAGCGGCGCCCTGTCAGCAAAGGAGCTGTCGATGTCGTCAACTACCGGGACTAGCGCCAGAATGCCCCTTTCCGAGAGATTCCGCGCGCTACGTGCGAGCGGCTGTTGGGTGAGCACACAGTCGGCCGGGTGGCGTGGAACGCGCCGGACGGTCCCGAACTGGTCCCGATCAATTACTCCTACTACAACAAAACCATCGTCTTCCGGACTGTGCCGGACGGCGTGCTGTCGCAGCTGGCACGCCGCACGAATGTCGCTTTCGAGATCGATGGGCTGGACGAAGAAACCCGCACCGGTTGGAGCGTTGTGGTGCGGGGGGCCGCCGAGCGTGTCACGCAGGACTTCGATCTCGGCGAGCTGTGGACCAAGGCGGGACCCGTGCCCTGGGCGGTCGGAAACCGTACACTGCACATCGCCATCGGCCCTCGACCATCACAGGACGGCAGGTTGTCGCCCGCTGAAGTTCGCCCCAAGCCAGTCAGGTCAGCGGGACGGTCCAGTGAACCCGGGTGCCGGACACCTCGGGGTCAACTCGGAGCTCGCCACCGAGTGCATTGGCTCGTTGCTCCAAGTTCGCCAGTCCGCTGCGGGGTTCGCCGCCGGTCAGCCCGGTGCCGTTGCCGATGACGTCGATAGTCAGCCGGTGTCCGGTCACGCGCAGCTCAACCGACAGGTTGCTGGCGTGGGCATGCTTGGCCGCATTTTGTCGCGGCCTCCCGGACCACTGCTTCCGCCTCGGTGATCAGGCGATCATCAACGACGGTGTCCACCGGCCCCCGGAACCCGACGCCAGGCCGGAACGCCAGCGCCGGAGTCACCTGTTCGACCACCGCCAGAATCGCGCCGCGCAGCGACGGGCCGGCAGATTCATGGCCGCGCAGCTGGAAGATGGACGTGCGGATCTGCCGAATGGTGTCGTCCAGATCGGCAACAACCTGATTCAGCTTCCGGTTTGACTGTTCGTTCTCACCAGCAACTGCCAAGCCCTGCACCGTGAGGCCAACCGCGAAGAGTCGCTGGATCACATGATCATGCAGGTCCCGGGCGATGCGGTCCCGGTCCTCAAGGAGCGCCAGCCGCTCCTGATCAGCACGAGCAGTCGCTAGCTCTATCGCAATAGCAGCCTGACTGGCGAACGCCTCGGCCATCTCCAGGTCCGCCGACCCGAAGGCGTGCCGCCCGCGGACACGTCCGGCAACGATCGCACCGTGTGGCCCAGCCCTGCCCTGCAAAGGGACAGCCATTGCGGCGTTGATGGGGGTGACCCTGCGGAGGTGAATCACGTAACGCTGCTGATCCTCGACAGATCCCAGCCGGACCCCTCGTCCGGTTTCTATGGCCAGCTCCGCGAGACTGTTCTCCCTGGGATAGGAGATGTCAGCCAGCTCATCTGCCCCGTAGCCGGATGCAACCGTCACACTCAGCAGGCCGGGATCGTCCGTGACGGGCAGCACCAAGCTCACCACATCTGCCTCAGCCAACCGGAGCACGTGGTCGGCGATCAGCTGGAGTGGTTTTCGATCATCCCCAGCAGTCAGCAGGGCAGCCGTGACCTCCGCTGAAGACTGCAGCCATTGTTGACGGCGCCGCGACTCCTCGTACAACCGCGCGTTTTCGATAGCGCTGCCAGCAGTGGCGGCCAGTGCCAGCACCAGCTGCTCGTCTTCTGCGCTGAAGGCACCACTGACATGGTCGCTTAGATAAAGATTGCCGTACACCTCGTTGCGAGACCGAATTGGGACGCCCAGGAAACTCTGCATCTGTGGGTGGTTCGGCGGGAACCCGGAGGATCTCGGGTCGTCAGCTATCCGATTCAGCCGGATAGGACGAGGATCATCGATCAACGCCCCGAGGACCCCGCGTCCTTTGGGCAGCTCTCCAATTTGGCTGACGGTGGCGTCATCCATCCCGACATGAACGAACTGCTCCAGCAGACCGTCGGCACCAATAACGCCGAGGGCGCCGTATCGTGCCTTGACCAGGTCTCTTGCCGCCTCCACTATCCGGCGCAGGACTGCTGGCAGCGACAGTTCGGCGACAATCGCGCGGTTGGCGGCCAGCAGTCGGCGGAGGCGCTCCTGTGCATCGATCACTTCCTCGGCGCGCTCCATGAGCTCTGCCAGCAAGCGCTCGATGGGAACAGGGCCCGGCGCAGTCTCGGGATCATGGCGCGACATCCCCGCCTCCGCGTCATGCCCAGTCACGATTTCGAGAATATTTCTCACGTACCTTTTCTGAATAGGCTTCTTCACTCTCTGCGACCAAGCCAGCAAGCCTGCGAGGCCGGTCCTCCCGGACGAACTGCCCTGGTTGGGCCGGATCAGCGGGTGCAGGCTAGAGCAGTATCGCTAGAAACCACCAGGAGTCTGATGCCTCGAGAGAGTACGGCAGTGATCCTCCGACGCGGCGCGGTGGCCAGCCTGATTGGCGTCTTCCTGCTGGTTGCCTGCTCGATGGCGACCGGCTCCGGGACCCCCGCGACCGAGAACCGGCCAGTCAGTGGCTTCAGCAATGTCGAGTTGGCTGGCTCTGGCGAGCTCATTGTCGAGCAAACTGGTACCGAGTCGTTGACCCTCGAAGCTGATGACAACCTCCTCCCGCTGCTCACGAGCGAGGTTTCGGGCGACACGCTGCACCTGGGTGTCAGGCCCAACACGACTTTGAGACCCAGGACGCCGATCATCTACCGCCTGACCGTCAGCCAACTCACCGGACTCGAGGTTTCTGGCTCGGGCACAGTGACGGCCACCACGATCCAAGCCGACCGGTTAAGAGTCAAAATAAGCGGATCCGGAAGGATCACCGTGACGGGCGACGTCGTCGAGCAAGAACTAGAGATCTCCGGCTCCGGTGAATACCGGGCGAACCAGCTCCTCAGTAGGACCCTTCAGGCCCGAATCTCTGGAAGCGGCAATGCGGACGTCAACGTGACGGAGTCGCTCGATGTCGATATAAGTGGCAGCGGATCGCTCACCTACCAAGGCGACCCCCAGATCAGCCAGCAGATCAGCGGTTCCGGGAAGTTAATCGAGCGATAGCAGGTTCCCAATACCTCGCCAGGGATTCCCGATCCCGTGAATCGTGCCCGCTGTGCGGCTGGCTCTCCACCGACCGGCCGGCAGCGTGCAGCACGACTGCGGCCCGCGCCGAAACCCAGGGGTTCATCCGGTGCCGACTCACACCTCCCCAGTCAACGAGCGAACGCTGACTGGGGACCATGGCCCGGGTCGGCCGGTAGTAGCGGTGTTCGGCCGGGAAGCCGCCGTCAGACAGCCGCTTGCCCTCCAGCAGATCAAGCGCTGGGCTGCAACGGTCGTCGCCAATACGCCCTGACTCGGCCAGCACGGTAAGTCCGAACAGGACGTCGTAATGCCAGTATCACGGATAGTGCAGCTCGACGAAGGATGGATGGATCATGCTTCCGTCCCGCAGCCGCAGGTACAGCCGATGCCTGAGGAAGAGCTCCGCCGCTGCGTCCGCAGCCTCGGCGGAGCTGCGGTCTAAGTGCATCGACGCATGCAGGGAAAGTGCCCGAAGTGGATGAGGGATTCAGCGAAGGAGGAGCTCCTGCCGCTTGCCTTGCGGTCGCAGTTCCAACCGCCGTCGGGCCACTGCGCCTGGCGCAGCCGCTCAGCCAGTTGCTCGGCGCGCTCGTCCGCCAGGCCGAGGCTCAGCACGGCCCAAAGGGCGTTGCCTTCGATGGAGCCGTGCAGGAGCGGCAGCCCGCGAACCCGTCCGAGACTGTCGAGGTAGTCGCCTGAAAACAGCCAGCCGAGCATCTGGTCGCGCAACGGGGTGAGCGTCGGGTCGCCCGGCGGATACCCCAACTCGGCCAGCATCACAAGCACCCAATGCGCGCCGTACCACTTCCGATAGGGGTGGGCGTTGATGGTCCCGTCCGGGACCCGCTCGGACAACAGCGTCGTCACCCGAGCCGAGCTGCGTACCTGCTGTCGCAGGTCGTTAGCATCGGCGTCATCAGCTCGCTGTAGACCAAGACGGATCTGCAGCCGGACCGACGGTTCGTCCGACTGGAGTAACTGATCAAGCAGAGGCACCGTTCCGCTCCTGACGCCTGCGCTGTCGAACCGGGAGAACGTGACGAACGGAGCACTTTGCATGGCGGCCCGTGTCCCGTTGCCACGACTCTAGGACGGAGCTCACCCAGTCGGGCAATGGACTTCTGCGTTGGTCACCCTCGACGGATTGTGGTCCGTTCGTGGCCGTGCTGGTCCTTGCCATGCCGGTAAGGACCTTAGGCCTTTCCTTAGGGGCCAGATCGCCCTTCGGCACCATCGAACATCGGAGCAACGTCGGTGCTGGCGGGAGCAGTCACCGAGAAGCGGACGCCGGTAGCGGAGGTGTGTCATGGCCAATATCGGTCAACAGCAGCTAGGGGCCAGAGTCGATGAGATCCTGAACCGCTGGCCGGCCGTCGGCCTGGTGTTGGGAGTGGTCCGCAACGGGTCCACCGAATTCTTCTACCGACACGGCGTCGCAGACATCGAAGCCAACACTCCCGTCAACGAAGACACGGTCTTCCGGATCGGGTCGATCACCAAGACTTTCACCGCCGTTGCTGTGATGCAGCTGTGGGAGCGGGGATTGCTCGAGCTGGACGCTCCGGCAAATGACTATCTTCGCGCCTTCCGGCTGGTCTCGGCTGATGGGGGCTGGCGCCCCGCGACGGTCCGGAATCTGCTGACACATACGGCCGGAGTTCCTGAGTGGGTGCGCCCGTTGCGAATGGTCCGCACGCGGTGGTTCGGGGAGAGCTTCGCGCTGGACGAGCCCCTGCCGACGCTGGCAGAGTTCTATCGTGGCGCTCTCCGCCTGGCAGTGGAGCCTGGCACCATATGGGCGTATACCGATCACGGCTTTGCGCCGCTCGGCCAGATCGTCGAGGACGTTAGCGGCCGGCCGCTGGACCGCTACCTGAGCGAGAACCTCTTTGAACCCTTGGCATGGCCACCAGCGACCTGCTGCGCTCTGATCGGGTCAAAGCGCGGCTTGCGAAGGGGTACACGCTGGGCGCAAAGGGCGCGAAAGCGCTCACCGACCGACAGGGCGTCACCGCGGCAGCGGGCTCGATCTATTCCACGCCGAGGGATATGGCGCGCTACCTCACCGCCCTACTCGGCGGCGGCTCGGGCGAGGGCCGGGCGATCCTCAAGCCGGAGACCCTCGCCGTGATGTTCCAGCCGCACTACCAGCCCGATCCACGGATACCCGGGATGGGTTTGGCGTTTTGGCGTGCCGACCTGAGCGGGCATCTCGCAGTGGAGCACCAGGGTGTCGTGCCCGGGTTCAACTCGCAGATCGTCCTCGCGCCGGATGACGGCGTGGCTGTGATGGCCTTCACGAACGGATCCAGGAACGCCTCGGCTTGGGGCTGCTCCGCGACCTCATCGACGCGCCGGATCAGGGTATCCGTACCGATGTCCCCAGCGCCCCGACAGGTGGGGAGACATCTGCGGCTGGTATCGACCGCGCGTCCAGCGGACCGACATGATGGCGTGGTCCATGCTCGGTGCCGGAGCCGAGGTCACCGTGCGGCGCGGCCAGCTGACGGTGCGGACTCTCAGCCCGATACCGGCGCTGTACCGCGGTCTTCGGTTGCATCCCGATGACCCGGAGGATCCGTACATCTTCCGGATCGACGTCTCCCAGTATGGCCTGGGCACAGCACGCATCGTGTTCAGCCGCGACGCTGCGGGGGCAACGACAGGGTTGCACTTCGAGAGAATTCTGCTGTCCGCGGAAAAGAGCACGGCTCCAGTGAACCCCAGGATGTGGGCGCGTGGAGCGGCTGCTGGGCTGGGTGCGGCCGCCACAGTGAAGGCTGTCAGGCGATCGCGTCGCCGGCGGTACGGCGCGAGATGGACATGAGCGCTACAACAGTCGCAGACCTCTGGCGTATGAGCGCCACCGAGCTGGCGGAAGTGATCAGAACCAGGCAGGCATCCAGTCGGGAAGTCGTCGAGGCTCATCTACGGCGGATCGAAGCGGTCAACTCGTCGATCAACGCGGTCGTCATCGTCCTGGCCGAGCGGGCACTCGAAGAGGCGAAGGTCGCGGACCGTGCGGTCGCCGCTGGGGCTGATCTGCCTCCGTTCCACGGCGTGCCCTTCACGGTCAAGGAGAACCTCGATGTCGCCGGCACGCCGACCACGCAGGGGTTCAAGGCACTTGCCAACGCCTATCCGAGTCGGGATGCGCCAATCGTGGAGCGTCTGAAGGCTGCCGGTGCGATCCCGATCGGCCGGACGAACCTCCCCAGCGGTGCCATCCGTTGGCACTGCGAGAGCGAGCTATGGGGAGCAACCGTGAACCCGTGGGACCGGTCCCGAACGCCAGGCGCCTCAAGCGCAGGCGAGGCCGCTGCGATCGCCACGGGCATGAGTCCGTTGGGTCTCGGGAACGACGGTCTCGGATCGCTCCGCCATCCCGCCCAGTGCTGCGGCGTCACCGCGCTGAAGCCCACGTTGGGACGCATCCCGCACGCAAGCAGCCTCGGGCCGGCGGACGTCGCGACGATCGGCGTCCAGTTGAGCAGCGTCAACGGGCCGCTGGCGCGGCGGGTCGCCGATCTGCGGGGAGCATTGGAACTGATTGCCGGGCCGAGCTGGCGGGACCCGTGGACAGTGCCGGCGCCGCTGAGCGTCTCGCAGCCTCTCAGGCCGATCCGAGTTGCCGTTGTGCTCGACCCTGCCGGCCAGGGAACCGCGAAGCAGGTGCAGGACGGAGTTCGCAAAGCTGCCCACGCCCTCGAGGACGCCGGTTGCACTGTGGACGAGATTGAGCCGCCGTCCATCGATGCGGCAGCCCAGGCCCTGGTGGTGATGCTCAGCACCCCGGGCACGAGGGCGGTATGGGAGCAGGTGATGCCGCCCTGGCTGCCTGCGCCCACCCGCCAGTTCATGGCGGCGTTTTTCGGGGCGGCGGGCGATCCCGAGTGGTGGCGGCTGAGCAAAGTTTCATCACCCGGCACTCGGTACTGCGATCGTGGGGGGAGTTCCAGGAGACGTACCCGTTGATCGTCGCCCCCATCGCCACCGATATTCCGTCTGTGGCAGGGAGCGATCTGGACGAAGGTCGCGTGGCCGCAGACCTGCGCACGATGCGTATGGCCATGGCCGTCAACGCGCTCGGACTTCCCGCAGTGGCGGTGCCGGTGGGCATCCAGGACGGTTTGCCGCAGGCCGTCCAGGTGATTGGCCCCCGCTATCGCGAGGACCTGTGCCTCGACGCCGCCGGCATGAGCGAGGACATTGTCGGCATCATCACGCCAATCGATCCTCGCGAGGGACGAGGGGCTGCGTCAGACCGTGGCCGAGAGTCGGCTCGCGCGGGCTCGGAAGGCGTCGCTGTACCGGAGCGCCTGGATCGGAATCGCCGCTCACAGCAAAATCAAGAAGATAGCTGAGACCGGAGTCGGCTGAGATGACTTGGTTATCGCTTCAGTCCGTCACGAAAGTGCCTTCTCCATTGGGCCGTTTGCAACCCTGCCAAGGACTGAGCGACCATGACGACCGGCGGGCAGCTCCGGCACTACGAGCAGGATTCCCTGCAGGGTGGCCGCTAAGGCGACCACGGTGGTGGTCAGGCCGGTGACGCTCACCTCGTTGTCCGCGGCGTGAAATTGACGACGAGCAAGATGCTTCCGCGGGACCGGTTGTAAAGCCAGGTCAGGATGATCGCGACAGCCACTACTTCGACGAGATGGGCGGGGAACTGGCTCAGGGGAAGCTTGTCGATGATAAAGAACTCCACGTGCCATAGCCACCACAAGACCCTCAGGACCGATGTCGCGGGCAGCGGCCGAAATCGACGTTGAAGCTGCGGCAACGCGTAACCGCGCCAGCCGACCTCCTCGCCAACGCTCGCTGCCACAGTTGCTAGGACGAACAAGAACGCAGCGGCTCCGCTGGAGCCTCCAAACTATCGGAGAACATCGGTGGAATCCGGAAGGCTCTGGCCGGTCAGTAACAGTGCCGCCAAGGTGAGCAGAAACAACGCGACCGGGCTGGTCGCCACGAGCCACCACCGCAGCCCGACTCTCCAGCGTGTCAGCCCGGACAACAGGCCGCGGAAGCCAGCCCGACCCGTCGTTAGTGCGATAACGGCGATCGCAGCGAGCATCGGCCCGAGGCTTGGCAGCACGGGAATGGCCCACGCAGCCCAGCTGATTACGTACGCCAGCAGAAAGGAGGCGGCAAGCGCGCAGCTGTTCATGCGAGCCGTTCCACCGTCCGCGATTGGCACGCGCTCGAGCCACACGAACGTCGAGCAGATGCACTACCCAAACCACCGACAACGCCGAAGAGCCGCATTGGCGCAGCCATCGAGGCTTGCACGCGCTCTACGACGGCCACGCGCTCTTTCGGTGGGGTGACAGTGCGGAAGGTATGGAACGAAGCGAGAGCCAGGAACGGCGCCGGACCTGCTCCCGCCCTGCTGATTAGAGAGATCGTCGTCTATCCGACCGTGAAGAAGCCCTGGTATTTTGCGGGCCGACGGGACGCGCTATAGGTTCGACCCAAGTAAGTCGGAGATCCGCTGGACGACCTAGCAGCAAATAACCGACCAGGAAGGCTGTGAAAGATGGCACAATGCGATTTCTTCGACTGTAAAGAGATTGCAGTCGACCAGGTTCCTGCCCCAGGAGTGGAAGGCGGCAACCTCAACATCTGCGGTATACACCAAAATGCTCTCAAGTCGCCTCGCGTCACGTACGAGGTCGATATGAAAGCCCATAAACTGCGTATGCGCATCCAAGAAGCTTCCCCCGATAAATGAATAAAGCCCCTAACGCATAATTACGGGTACACTGGCTACGGTTCGCCAGGATCTTTCCTTACCTTCTCGTCCGTGAGGGTTCAAGGGTTGGCGGCGGGAGCCAGTGGCTTCTGTCGCCGTTGACTGACTGCCCGGCGCTCCTTGCGATGCGCTAACAAGATGGCGGCAAACATGATCGCCATGACGTCGACAAAGCCAGCGTCTAAAAGCCTAGGGCAGGTCAATGCTGGCCTGCAGATTGTTGTAGAACGAGCCGTTCGGTATGAGGACGGGCCACAAAACCAGCACATTGTTTACGCATGCATAGGCGATGCCGTACGCCAGGCCCAGCCCGAAAAGGAACACCCTTTCTCGGGCTCCATGCGGTAGCCGAGATGGTAAAACGCGTACAGTGCTGCAGCGGCAACCGCGCCTGGGATAGCGCCGAAGCTGGCGCTGAACCGCGTTGGGCAAAACCTCGGAAGAAGATCGCTTCGAAGTGGCCTACCATCAGCGCCATCGTGAGCAATGGCACCCAATCAACTGGTGCCGGTAGTTGATATCCGTACAGCGTCAGGAAAAACTGGACCCCGCCCAAGATCAGTCCAAGGCCAACGACATGTCGCCAATTCTTTATGGTTGGGCCAAGATCCTCGAGGGGCCGACCGCGCATCCAGACCTTGCATAAGGCTGGTGTCGTAGGCGTGCCCACGGGCCCGGTCGACGGCGCGATGCCTTCCAGGGCGGAGGTGCTCTGGGAACCGCAGCGAGCCCCCGTCGTGGTGATGGATCAGCTCGCAATGACCGGGTGGCCGGTGCGTTCCCGGTCCGAAAGCGCAATCCGCAGCGGCACGAGACCGGATCGATGGGTTGGTCGGTGGGTGCATGCAGGCCACAATCCGCTGGGTGAACACTTCGACGATGACAGCGACACGCGGCCGGAGTGCCCACATAAAGAAGTCGGCCACCCACAGTCAGTTGGGTACCTCGGCCCGGAACTGGCGGTCGAGCATGGCGCAGAACGCCCGGCAACCAGAGACGGGTGACTAAAGACTCCGCAAAAAAGGGACCGTCCGCCTCTGGTGCCGAAGCCAAAGCTCCTGCTGGCATCGGAAGCGAAAGGTGGCATCTCCCGGTAGCCGATGGAGCACCCATCGGTGAGGCAAGAAAGGAGCACAGACGATGAGCGCGTCCCAGATCAGACCTGACGAAGGCGAGCACACCACGTACGCATATGGCCGAATCGATGCCCGCGAGCTGACGGCGACGCTGGCTCAAGTCCTCGACCGCTGGCCGTGCGCGGGAATAGCAATCGCGGTGATCACTGAGGGAGGCCTCACCTGGTTCCACGGTCATGGGCTCGCCGATGTGGGCGCGAAGACGCCGATCACCGAGGAAACCGTCTTTCGCATCGGATCGCTCACCAAGACCTTCACCGGAGTTGCCCTGATGCAGCTGTGGGAGCAGGGGTTGGTGGACCTAGACGCGCCGGCAAACGACTACCTTCGCACGTTTCGGCTGGTCCCGGCGAAGCCGAACCTGTCGCCCCCCACTGTCCGGCACCTCCTTACCCATACCGCAAGAGTCGGTTACTGGCGGCGGCTGTCGGACCTGCTCCAGCCAGGCGTCGGCTCGGGTGACCGAGCCCGACCATCAGGCGCGCCGCCCCTTGCGCAGTATTACCGCCGGGGCCTGCCTGTGGAAGTGGAGCCAGGGACGAAGTGGGCGTACAGCAACCACGGATTCGCCGCGCTCGGGCAGATGGTCGAGGACGTGACCGGCCAGCCGTTGGATCTCTACCTCCGAGACCGCATCTTCGACCCCCTGGGCATGGAGCACACCGACCTCATCCGATCCGAACGGGTCCAACCCAACCTGGCCACCGGATACGTGCTGCGCTCCCGCGGTCTCAAGAAGGTGGCCGACCGCGAAGTCCCGACGGTGGGCTCGGGCGGGATGTACTCCACCACTGCGGACATCGCTCGGTACGTCGCCGCCCTGCTGAGGATCGCAGGCAAGGAGCAAGGCTCGGTGCTGAAGCCCGAGACCGTGACGGCCATGTTCCAACCACACTTTCAACCGGATCGACGTGTGCCGGGCATGGGTTTGGCGTTCGAGCTCGGCGAGGAGGGGGGTCAGAAGGCTGTTGGCAAGACTGGCGTCCTGTCTGGCTTCCATTCGGCGATGGCCTTTGCTCCAGAGAAGGGGATCGGGGTCGCCGTCTTCAGCAACACCGGCGGCCGCGATGGTCGCGGCGCGACCGTGCCGCTCGCGAGCATGCTCCTTCGTCTCCTGCTCGGCCTCTCCGTTGACCCGATCCGTGTCGACATCCCGCCACGTCCGGAGAACTAGAGCAAATCTGTGGTTGGCACGGCCCGGCCCCCGGTCCAGTTACCAACCTGTTCCTAAGGCCTCTGATGGGGGCCGGAGCGGAGGTTGTGGTTAAGGGTGGCCACCTGACGCTGAAGCCTCTCTCGCCAATCCCATCGATGCGACGGGGGTTCCGCCTGTACCCTGACGATCCCGACGACCCCCGGGTGTTCCGCATCTACTTCCCAGAGTTCGGGATGAACTTCCGTGTCGTGTTCGACGGCGGGCCTAAAGACGGGTCGGCCACGCGCCTCTTGTTGGACGTGATGTCATTTGAGAGGCGGCCCGACTTCAGCAATCCCAGACCGTGGGCGACCGGCGGACTGGCCGCCGGCACTGCGGCGCTGGCCATCCGCGGCGTCGTGCATCATCGCCGTGCCAGACGCACCTGATCGGGTGCGGTCAAGCTGGAGAGCGCCCGTCACGGACGCGCGCGGTGGACTCAACCAGTAAGCGGAGCTCGTCGCGTGCGCTTGCTGCGAAGACATCGATGTCGGGATAGGCATCCGCATCGCCGACCACCATGATGTTGAACTGCCCCGCGTAGGACAGCGCGCCAACTCCAAGAGACTCATTCCCGACGAGATTCACCAGCGGAAACACCTCGATAACTTGCGCCCCGGCGAAGTACAGCGAGGTCTGGGGACCCGGCAGATCAGCGCTAACGACGTTCACGCGCTGCCGGATGATGAGTTTGAGCATCACTCCTCGGACCAGCCCGCTGTGGAACATCGTGCCCAACGAGGGACGGCTGATCGCTTTGCGTTTGGCGGTCTCCATGGCGATCTGCTTGAGCCTCTGACCGGGGTCGGCGATCCCAAGAGGAACGGGGACGATCATCTGGCTGATCAGATTCCCCCCTACCTGACCGGGCCGGCCTTTGCGCAGCGAAACAGGCACGAAGATCGGCAGGAGGACCCCTTCAATCGGTTCACCGCGGTTGCCTAGCAGCCCTCGCAGGCCCCCAGCGATGACTGACAGCAGCACATCATTCACCGTGGCGTCATGGGCGTGCGCAACCTGTTTGACCAGCTCCAAACTGCCACGCACCAATGCGAGGGTGCGGTCCTGACCGATCACCCGATTCAGGCTCGTTTGGGGTCCGGGTTTCTCGGCGAGGAGTTCGCGTATTGCCGGCATCGCGGCTCGTGCCCGGCGAAGGATCGCCGTCGGCCGGGTAATCCCGCTCAAGACACTGCTCAACTCCGCGATGTGACGCTGAAGGCTGTCATGGAGCAAGGCACCTGCCGACGGCCATGGTCCAGGCGCCCATCGCTGTGCTGGTACCGACGCCGAGCTCGGCGCCGTGTCCAACAATGTACTGAGCTCAAACAGTCCTGCAATGCCGTCGGCGACGACATGGTGGAGTCGCACGAACATGCCGATACGGTCATTGGACAACCCCATGATGAACCAGATCTCCCACAGTGGCCGTGACCGGTCCAGTCGGCGCCGCCGCAGCCGCGCGACTGTGTGCAGCAGGTCCGCTTCGTCAGCCGGAGCATGAAGTTGCTCGACGCGGAGGTGATCGCTCAGGTCGAAGGCCGGTGCATCTACCC
>Ga0126312_10000742_pt1 | contig 20258 bp, 24 predicted proteins | sample Plot104A_FD_92537 | JGI IMG/M metagenome (GOLD analysis project Ga0126312, IMG submission 92537) | Serpentine soil microbial communities from UC McLaughlin Reserve, CA, USA - Plot104A | ecosystem: Environmental > Terrestrial > Soil > Grasslands | place: USA: UC McLaughlin Reserve, Lake County...
CTCGCCGGAGGCGTTCAACACGATCATGCTCGGCGACAAGTCCTGGGTCTTCCTCTCGCTGATGATCTGGTTCGCCGTCATGACCATGGCCTCCACGGCCTACTTCATACACAAGCTCAGGTTCGCCGTGAAGCCGACCCCCACCCTGCACAAGCTTTCCGTCGGCGCTCTGGGCTTCACGGCCCTCTTCGCGATGCTCAACACCATCCCATCCGACGCCAACATAATCCCTCAGCTCGGGCTGTCGTTCCTCGGCGGGGAGGACACGAAGATACCGCTTGGGTCTATGTACCCCTGGAAGTACATCGGCCTTATAGGGCTGATGCTGGTAGGCTTCTTCGTCCTGGCGCTGTACCTGAGGGCGACCGCCACGGGCTTCCATTGGGGACGGGCAAGCAGATGGAGCCAGTACGCGCTTATGGCATGTGCCGTAACCGTAGTGCTCACCATGTTAACGATGGGGTACACCCGCGAGACGGCGAGGAGGGTAGACGATGATCCGGGGTACCTGATCTACAACTGCATCACACTCCAGCAGGAGTTGACACCCCCCGAGACCTGTCCGGCGGGCGACAGCCTAGGCGGGGGAGGGTAGCGGTGCTCGCCCTGCTGCTACAGGAGGGGTTCGCCTGGGCACTCCCCCCGGTGCTGCGCTTCTTCGCGGGGTTCTTCCTGGTCCTCGTCCTCTACATCGGGGCGTTCCTGTTTACGTACTGGATCAGCAAAGACGAGTAGAGACGTTCGACCGCGATGCTTCGAAGGGGCGCCCCCCGGCGCCCCTTCGCTTTGGGTTAGAATCTAGGGTAGAGACCAGGAGGGAACCTTGTCGGAGATACCCCTTTTCCCGCTGAACGTGGTGCTGATGCCGGGGACGCCCCTGCCGCTGCACATCTTCGAGGAGCGCTACAAGCAGATGGTCAACGAGTGCCTCGACTCGGAGACGGAGTTCGGGATGGTCCTGGCCGACGAGGACGGGACGCGGGGGGTGGGATGCACGGCGAGGATCGTCGAACTCGTGCAGCGCTTCGAAGACGGTCGGATGGTGATACTGGTCGAAGGGTCCCGGCGCTTCAAGCTGAACAACATCATGACCGGCAAGCCGTACTACGTCGGGGACGTCGATTACCTGGAGGATGGGCCCGATGACGACGTGAGCTCTCTGGCCGAGGAGTGCGTGGCGCTCCTGGAGCGGGTGGTCGAGGCCGCGACCGAAGGGGCGGTAGACGTCGAGATAGAGCCGCCCTACCGCAACCTCTCGTTCGCCATCGCCGGACGCATCGAGTTCGACCTTGAAACGAGGCAGCAGATCCTGGAGCTCCTCACTGAAAAGGAGCGTCTGGAGAAGGTCAAAGAGCTCCTCACTGAGGCCGCCGACAGGCTCGAGCGCGACCGCCAGGCCCGAAAGCTGGCCGAGACGAACGGGCACTTGCGCAAAGGCTGGAAACCGAAGCCGTCTGGGGATTAGACGTCGAGACGATTACTGTCTTCTTTAGAGAGGACATAAACCATCTCCCTCATTTTGCGTGCCCAAGAGATAGAAGCAACTGCCGAACCGTTCGACAAGAACACGAAGAGTAACTGTCCGGGTAGACATAACTAACCTGAGTTCTAACCTGAGTTGCCCCCTATAGACGCTGGATGGAGAAGGCTAACAGGAAGCAGACGATCAGCTCGAAGCCTCGCGGCGTGACCGCGTGGATCTTTTTGGGGAAGAAGCTCGTCAATCGGCTAAAGACCGTTTCTATGTATTGGCGGATCGGCTTGCCCAAGAACTCCTCCCACGCCGCCATAGGTCGCTTGGAGTTCTTCTTACGCTGAGCTCTCAGGTACAGGCCGACCTCTTCGAGCAAATCCTCGTGGTCGTAGTCGGTGTAGCCCTTGTCGGCATAATGATCGAGCCTTCGGGCAAGTCCAACTCCACCTCTTTGATATCGCCACGTCAGCCTTGAACCCGCCGCCAATGCGAACTCCACCGGCTCTCCGGATCCGGTAAGCACCAGATGCACCCGCAAGCCGTAGAAGTAGCGTCGCTTGCTCGGGACGTAGCCGCGAAACGTATTGGCGCCGGATTCTTTTAGGGAATAAAGCCGGCAGCGACGGATGCGGATGTTGTCGCACACCGGTACCGGCAGGGAGGCCACAGCATATGCGCCTTCGGGAGCGTGGCGCTGGATGTTGGTGGGGAGCGCGCTCATGTCGTCGGGAGGCTCGCGTCGGGCAGGCTACCCCGCGCGGGGGCAGCAAGGAAGATGTCTCGCTTGAAACCGCCCCTTCTCGATCGCTATGGCTCGGGGATAAAGTCCCTGAGACGCCGGACGTTGCGGCTGTCCACCTTGTAGACCAGCGGGTCGGCGGCGAGGCTGTCTTCGCCCGCGGCGGCCTTTATGCGCTCGACGAGGTTCTCCTCGACGAGCCAGGCGGTCGAGGGGAGGACGACCGCCAAGAGCCTGAGGCGGGGGCCGCCCTCGGGGGTCTCGTCGCGTTGCACGAGGCGCGGCGGGATCAGGTAGAGTTCGTGCCCCTCCTGTATCTCTTCGAGGACGCGTTTCGCAGCCTCCTCGTCTTTGAGTTGCACCTCGATGGTGAAGCGTTGCTGGCCGGAGACGTAGTTCGTCACGCCGGTGAGGGAGCCATTGGGGACGTAGATGACCTCGCCGGAGAGGGCCCGGATGGTGGTGGTCCTGAGCCCGAACTCCTCGACCATGCCCGCAGCTTTTTGGGGCTCGACCGCTATGAAGTCTCCGACGCTGTACTGGTTCTCGAAGAGGATGAAGAAGCCCGCGATTATGTCGCGTAGGAAGCCTTGCGCCCCAAAACCCACGATGGCCGCCAAGAGGGAAGCCCCTGCGATCCCCGGTAGCACGTTGCGCAGGAAGATGCTCAAGACGAAGAGCGCGACGATGGCGAAGACGACGTACCGCAAAGTGTTGCGGACGAGCGTGATGGCGGTGTCCTGACGTTTTATGCGGGCGAGGGTGCTGGCATCCAGAGCCTCCTCGTCCTCGGGCCTGCGCCACCTTAGGATGCGGGGGGTAAGGTGGACGGCGGCGCGATAGAAGGCGACCGCCAGAACGATGATTAGCACCGTTAGTATCAGGTTGACGATGAACTGAGGACCGGTCAGGTAGCCGACGACGCCCTCGTAGAAGCTGTCGAGGGTCTGTTGCAGGATAGAATCAGCCTCTTCGGTGGCCTCCTTGCCGGTCTCCGCGGCCTTCTGCACGATACCGCTCGTCTCTTCCCCGGTGGTCTCGCCCTGGAGGATCACGGCCAGCGAGTATGACAAGGACCGCATCTACTTGGAGCCGTGGCGTTCGAGGGCGAGCCGTATGAGGCGGTCGAGGAGATCTGCGTAGGGGAGCCCGCTGGCCGCCCAGAGCTTCGGGTAGACGCTAGTGGGGGTGAAGCCGGGGATCGTGTTGATCTCGTTGAGGAGGAGCCTTTCGGTGCCGCGCTCGAGGAAGAAGTCCACCCGAGCCATGCCCGCGGCGTCTATGGACGTGTAGGCAGCACGGGCCACGCGCCGTACTTCCGAAGCGACGTCGTCAGGTATCCGTGCGGGGGCGCCTAACTCCATGCCGCCCTCGGTGTACTTGGCTTCGTAATCGTAGAACTCGTGCTCCTTGACGACTATCTCGCCCGGAACCGAGACCTCCGGCTCTTCGTTGCCGAGCACGGAGACCTCTATCTCGCGGGCCTCTATCCCCTGCTCGACGATTATTCGTCGGTCGAGTCCGGCCGCGAGGTCGAGGGCCTCGCGGAGCTCTTTGGTGTTCGTGGCCTTGTTGATGCCGACGCTGGAGCCTAAGTTCGAGGGCTTCACGAAGCAGGGGTATCCCAGCGCGCTCTCTACCTCTCGGACCGCGTGTTCCCGGTCTTTTTCCCACGCTTTGCGGTCGAGGCCGAGCCACTCGACCTGCGGGAGACCGTGGAAGGCGAAGATCTTCTTCATCGTCACCTTGTCCATGCCGACGGCACTCGCCAGCACTCCCGAGCCGACGTAGGGGACGTCGGCGAGCTCGAGCATGCCCTGGACGGTGCCGTCCTCGCCGTATGGGCCGTGCAGAACGGGGAAGACTACGTCCGCGGTGCCAAGATCGACGGGCAACTTTTCGTAGGTCGGGACGAGCTCGGTGGCGTTTATGGAGGAGTCTTCAAGGGAGGAGCCCGCGAGTTCCCGGGCGCGGGATTCGAGCTCGCGTATGGGGTCGCCCGAGGAGATCCAACGCCCCTCCCGCGTTATGCCGACGGGGAGGACCTCGTAGCGCCCGCTCCCGCGCAGGGCGTCCGCGATGGCCCGGGCCGAGGCCAAAGAGACCTCGTGCTCCCCACCCCGTCCGCCGAAGATGAGCATGACCCGCACCACCGCGCCCCTAGCCTCCTCTCTTCCTAAAACACGCCCATCCTAGCAAAGAGAGAGCGGTCTGCGGTCGTACCCTAGGATCGGGCATCTTCTGCGGAATGGGGCGAAAGCCCCAGAGCGCCCGACTCTTTCTGGAGCGCCGCGACGACGAAGTCTATGTGCTCGTTCAGGTCCACGCCGAGCTCCTCGGCGCCCCGGACGATGTCTTCCCGGTTCACCGTGGCGGCGAAGGACTTCTGCTTCATCTTCTTGCGGACGCTCTTGGCATTGAGGCCCTCAAGACTCTCGGGTCTCACCAAAGCGCAGGCCGTTACGAAGCCGGAGAGCTCGTCCACCGCGTACAGGGTCTTCGCGAGCGGCGTTTTGCGGGGCACGTCGAGGTAGTCGGCATGCCCTTTTATCGCCTCGAGCACGTCCTCCGGATAGCCCCTCCGCGACAGCTCCCGCACACCCGTCATCGGGTGCTCAGCGGGGGTGGGGTGCTTCTCGTAATCCATGTCGTGTAAGAGGCCTGTGATCCCCCACTTCTCCTCGTCCTCGCCGAAGGCGCGGGCGTAGGCTCGCATGGCGGCCTCGACGGCCAGAGCGTGCTTTCGTAAGGAGTCGCTCTCTGTCCACTCGCATAATAGCTTCCAGGATTTCTTGCGGTTCATTCGGTACCTCCCATAGTGCTACGGCAAGCGAGCGATCATTGTACCGTTCGGCAGATCGAGAGGCTGGCCGCAAACCCCGTGGAATCTGGAGCCTAACTTCTCTCCGCTAGCTCGCGCGCTCGCAGGAGCACCGCATCGAGCATGGGCTCGGTGAGGACGCCGGTGAAAGTGTTCTGCTGGGAGGGGTGGTAGCAGCCGAGGAGGATGGGGCCAGAGGCTACTACTTCGTGCACGGCGCCGTGGGAGAACCTGGGCTTTGGCCTGACCGCGTGGAGGCGTAAGGCGCACTCCCAGGCGAAGGCGCCGAGACAGACGACGACCCGTGCGGGGAGCAGTTCGAGCTCGCGGGCGGCGTAGGGAAGGCAGTTGTCTCGCTCTCCTGGCGTCGGTTTGTTCTGCGGCGGCGCGCAGCGGACGGCGGCGGAGATCCAGAGGCTAAAGAGGCGCAAGCCGTCGTCGGCGTACCGGGAGACCGGGGCGCTCGAGAAACCCGTGCGATAGAGCGCACCGAAGAGGAAGTCGCCGGAGCGGTCGCCGGTGAAGTAGCGGCCGGTGCGGTTGGCCCCGTGGGCAGCGGGGGCTAACCCGAGGACGACCACCCGGGCGTCCGGGTCCCCGAACCCGGGGACAGGACGGCCCCAGTACTCTTCGTTGGCGTAAGCGGCCTTCTTATCGCGGGCGACCCTCTCGCGCCACTCGACGAGGCGCGGGCAGCGCCGGCAGGAGGTTACTTCCCTTTCGAGCGCTGCGAGGAGGCGCTCCTCTTTTTGGTCCATGCTTTTTTAAGCACCGTAGCGGTTGAGCTTGAGGGCGTGCCCCATGAGGAGGCCCATGATCTCCTCCGCCGCGATGACGCCCAGCGAACCGCCCGCGCAGGCGCGCTCCCCGAAGCTCTCCGCCGTCGGCAGGGTATACTCCGAGGAGAGGAGGAGCGGGACCCCGTGCCAGGAGTGGCTCTTAATCTTCGCCGGGGTCGCGTGGTCGCCGGTCACGGCGAGGGCGTCGGGGCCGAGGTTCAGGAGGTCCGGCACGAGGGCGTCCACCTCTTCTATGACCGCGGACTTGCGCTCGAATTCGCCATCTTCGCCGGCGGCGTCCGTAGCCTTGACGTGGACGAAGAAGAAGTCGTAGGAATCCCAGTTGCTAGTGAGGGTCTCGAACTCGCCGGCTATCCCCTCGCCTTCTTTTAGGATCTCCATACCGGCGAGGCGAGCGAGGCCCTTGTACATGGGGTAGGCGGCGATGGCCGCCGCGCGGAGCTTGTAGACTTCGTCGAACCTGGAGAGCGCCGGGTGCATCCCGAAGCCGCGCAAGAGGACGGTGTTCGCCGGATGGTGGTCCTCGAGGATTTCGTTGGCCTGCTCGATGAAGGTGTTGGCGAGCTCAGTGCTCTTCTTCGCCTCGCCTCCCGCGCCGTCCGTGGGCTCAACGGGGAGCGGTTCGAGACCCGTTCTCTGGGGGTCAGAGTCCGAGAGGGCGTCAGAGAGGTCCGGAGCACGGAAGACGACGACGGCTCGGTGTTCCTTTTCGTGCGTGACGAAAACTTGAGCGCTATCGAGCGACACATTCTCGTTGAGGAGGTCCACGAGTTTGGAAGCTTCTTCGGTGGGGATGCGGCCTGCTCTCCGGTCGGAGATCATGCCGGCCTCGTCCTTGGTGGCGAAGTTGATCCTGGCCGCGAGGTCGCTCTCTTCGAGCTCGAAGCCTACCCCCAAGGCGCTAAGTACGCCGCGGCCGACCTTGTACTTTAAGGGATTGTAGCCGAAGAGCCCTAAGTGACCGGGACCGCTGCCGGGGCTTACGCCTGCGGCGACGGGCCTTTGGAGGCCGAGGTCGGAACGGGCGGCCAAGGCGTCGAAGTTCGGGGCGTTCGCGGCCTCGAGTTCGGTCCTGCCGAAGGGGTCCATCGGGAGACCTCCGAGCCCGTCCAGGACGAGCAAGACGATCTTGGAGTCAGTGACGACCGACAGCTCGCGCATGAGGTTCAGGTCCAAGGCGGCGTCCTCCTCCTAAGGTCATCGCTTTGCGGTGCAAGAAGTTTAGCAGAGAAGGCCTGTATAATTCCCGGTTCGGAGCGTAGAAAACGGCTGCGTGTAACGAAGCGTCGGGGGTGGCGGATGAAGATAGAAACGGTGGATCTTGGCTTCATGGGGACGGAGGAGATCATCGCCTCCTTCCTTCTCATAGGGGAGGGATCGGCGGCGCTGGTCGAGACCGGCCCTACGACCTGTATCGAGAACCTTAGGTGGGGCCTCGCGGATAACGGCGTCGAGCCCGAGGATGTGAAGAAGGTCTTCCTAACCCACATTCACCTGGATCACTCCGGGGCATCGGGCCACCTGGCTGAGAGGTTGGCGAACGCCGTTTTCTACGTCCACGAGGTCGGCTACCCGCACCTCGTAGACCCCTCGAAGCTCTTAAAAAGCGCCACGCGCCTCTACGGCGAGGAGAACATGGACGAGCTTTTCGGCAAGGCCTGGCCTGTACCGGAGGATCGCCTCGTCAGGCTCGAAGGCGGCGAGGAGATCGAGGCTGCGGGTGGCGCTCTGCAGGCATACTACACGCCGGGACACGCATATCACCATTTGGCTTACCTCGAGCCGGAGTCGGGAATGCTCTTCACCGGGGACGTGGCGGGGGTGCGCTTGCCCGGCCAATCGTACGTAAAGCCGCCGACACCCCCGCCGGAGGTGGACATCGAGGCCTGGAAGGGGAGCATCGAGGGCATACGCAAGCTAGCGCCGCGCTTTTTGTGCCCCACGCACTTCGGCTCTTACAAGGACGTAGAGCGGCACCTGGGCGAGCTCGAGCAGCGCCTGGAGGACTGGCTGCTCCTCGTCGAGGAGCGCATGGACGAGGAGCGCTCGCAGGAAGATATCGCCGAGGAGCTGGAGGCGAAGGGCGACGCGGAGATGCTACGCGAGGGCTCCGATCCCGAGGAGTCTGAGCGCTACGAACTCGCAGCCAACTACGAGATGCTGGTGGCGGGCCTCATGCGCTACGTCTCGAAGCAGCGCGAGAGCGCCTAAAGTCCGCTTTTACTCTTGCCAGACCGGCGGTATCTCCCACACAGCCAGACGAAGCCGTCTTTACCGCAGGAGATGCCGGTGTCGCCATTGGGAGAGAAGGCCAAGCCGACGAGCTAGACCGCGTGTCCGCCGATGCGCCCTATTCATTTGCCGCTCTCGATGTCCCAGAGCCGGACGGAGCCGTCCAAGCCGCCTGAAAGGGCCAGAAGACCCTCGGGATCGAAGGCCAGGCACGAGACGCTTTGCTTGTGCGCACCGAACCTCCCCCCGAAGCGTTGGACGATGTGGCCCCTCCTGAAGTTCAGCAGATCGACCTCTCCGGAGCCTTCGCCGTAGAGGCTCTCTCGGCCGTCAAGTGCGCAGGCCACACGTGTGACCGCGTGCCTGCCCACTTTGCGGTGGCAGACTTCGCGCTCGCCCTCGACGTTCCACAAACGGCTGGCGTTGTCCTGGCTGCCGGCGAGGGTGCGGCCGCCATCCGGCGCGTAGGCGACGTCCGAGGGTTCTTTCTCGTTGCCGAAGCGGAGGACTTCCTCACCTCTCCTTATGTCTCACAGGCGTACCGCCAGCTCCGCTTCGGCGGACCCCGCGAACGCGTCGTCGCTGACGGTGAGCGCGCGATGGCCGTCGGAGGAGAGGACCAGGTCGATGACGTTCTCCATGACGTCCCCGAAACGGCGGACCTCGCTGCCGCTTTCGACGTCCCACACCCGGAGGGCCCCTCGCTCAAGAGGCCGAGGAGCACCCGTCTTCCGCCAAAGGAGAAGGCGGCCGCGCCGACCTCACCTCCACGGTCCACGCGAAAAGAACGGGCCTCTAGAAACTCGCTTCCGAAGAGGCTCCCGAGTATGCCCAAGACGGCTTCCCTTCTGCGGGCCGAGATCTCCCGGGTAGCCGGGCTCCTTTAAGCGTTCTTCACGGCTTCGGCGATGTCCTGGAGGCCCTGGTTGGCGTCGGAGAAGAGCATCATGGTCCTGTCCTGGTCGTAGAAGAGCTCGTTGTCCACGCCGGCGAAGCCAGGGCTTAAACTACGCTTGACGAAGATGACCCTCTTTGCGTGGTCTACGTCGAGGATTGGCATGCCGGAGATGGCGCTCTGGCGCTCCTTGTCGCGGGCAACCGGGTTTACGACGTCGTTCGCGCCGACCACGATCACGGCGTCGGTCTCGTCGAACTCGGGGTTGATGTCCTCCATGTCGTAGAGCTTCTCGTAGGGCACGTCAGCCTCGGTGAGGAGGACGTTCATGTGCCCGGGCATGCGTCCCGCGACGGGGTGGATGCCGAACTTCACCTCCTTACCCTCCGATTCCAGCGTCTGCATAAGGTCGTGCATCGCGTTCTGGGCCTGCGCTGCGGCGAGGCCGTAGCCGGGCACGATCACGACCTTCTCCGCCTCGTTCTTGAGGAAAGAGCCCACGTCCTCGGCGGAGGCCTCGTTGACCTCCCTCTCCTCCTGATCCTCGTCCTGTCCAGCGGCGACAATGCCCTGGAAGATGATGCTGCCCAAGGGACGACCCAAAGAGCTGCTCATCAGCCGGGTGAGTATCGTCCCTGAAGCGCCCACCAGTGTACCGCCGATGAGGAGGGCGTAGTTGTTGAGCACGAACCCCGCCGCCGCCGCGGCCAGTCCAGTGAAGGCGTTCAAGAGCGAGATAACGACGGGCATGTCTGCCCCGCCTATGGGTATCACGAACAAGAAGCCCAAAAGGAGCGAGGCGACGAGGATGGCAATTATAGAGACCAACGGCGTGAGTAAAGAGGAAAGTCCTATGGCCCCGGCTATCGCTCCGCCCGCCAAGACGTTCGCGCTCAGGGCGAGGATGCCCAAAAAGACGAGGGCGTTCACCACCTGCTGTGCCGGGAAAGTGACCGACCCGGAAAAGGCGAACTCCTGGAGCTTGCTGACCGCCACGATGCTTCCCGAGAAGCTTATCGAACCGACGATGACGGTGAAGAGTCCCGTGATCACGGCGACCCAGCTTGTCGCCCTGCCCTGGTAGAACTCCGAGACCGCCACGAGCGCTATACACCCGCCGCCGAGGCCGTTAAAAGTGGCGACCATCTGGGGCATCGCCGTTAGCGGCACCCTCTGCGCCGAGAACGCCCCGAGGATCGTCCCTAAAAGCACCCCTACTCCGATTCCCAGGGCGTTGATAAAACCGGGCCTGAACTCGGAGACGAAGAGCGTCGCGACGAGGGCTATGATCATGCCCAGGGCGGCCAGAGTGTTTCCGGAGCGGGCGGTCTCCGGTTCGCGCAGGCGACGGATGCCGGTGACGAACAGCGCGGCCGCGACAAGGTAGGCTACGAACGTCGCTATCTGCTCCACGCCCTAGCCCTTCTTCTTTCGGGCCCAGTCAGGCTTGAACATCCCGAGCATCCGGTGCGTCACCCAGAAGCCGCCCACCACGTTCATCGCCCCGAAGACGACGGCTATAAAGCCTATAATCATGGTGAAGAGGTCGTCCCCGGCCGCCAAAGCGAGCATACCGCCTACCAGGACGATGCCGTGGATCGCGTTCGTCGCGCTCATGAGCGGCGTGTGCAGCAGGGTCGGGACCCTAGATATCAGCTCCCACCCCAAAAACGCGGCTATGATGAAGATGGCGATCTGCGTCAGCAGTTGTTCCATTGACCTTTAAGCCTCGCTTTCTTCGGCGGCACCCGAGAGCGCCTCGCGGATGTTATCGTGGCGGATCTCGCCGTCGTGGGCTATGCACATTGAGTCTATGATCTCGTCCTCGAAGTCCAAATCGAACTGGAGGTCCTTCTCGTCGGAATCTTCGTCGGAGGCATCTTCGACTATGTGGTCCACGAAGCTCTTCATGTTGCGCGAGTAGAGCTGGCTCGCGTGGATCGGCATCTGGCTCGGCAGGTTCACGGGGCCGACGATCGAGACGTAGTCGTGCTCGATGGTCTCGCCGACCTCGGTGAGCTCGCAATTGCCGCCGGCCAGGTCCACGATGACCGACCCCGGTTGCATCTCCTCGACCATGTCCTGCGTAACGAGAGTCGGCGGCGGGGCGCCGGGCACGATCGCCGTGGTTATTACGATGTCCGTGCCCTGGAGGTGCTCGCGAACTAGCTTGTAGTCCTCTTCCTGCTTCTCTTGCGAGAACGGCCCCTCCTGCTGCTCATCTTCCTCATCCTCGGAGGCTTCCGCGCCGTCTTCGGGCGGTTCGGGTGGTCGGACAAAGGAGTAGAACCCTAAAAACTCCATGACTTTGCGCCAGGGCGCGGGTTCGTACTCTTCATCTTCCTCGGCCTCTTGTTCGTCTTCCTCCAGGTCCGCGGAGTCTATGAACGTGGCGCCCAGAGAATGCACCTGCTCCTTGGTTGCGGGCATGATGTCGTATGCGTAAACCTCGGCGCCAAGACGGCCCATGGTGGCGATCGCCTGCAGCCCCGCGACTGCGGCGCCCAAGACGATGACCTTCGCCGCCTTGGTGCTGCCGGCGGCGGTGCTCAACGTGGGGACGTACTTGCCCAAGGTGTCAGCGCCGATGATGGCGCACTTGTACCCCGCGATGGAGCCCATCGAAGAGAGCGCGTCCATACTCTGCGCCGCCCCGGTGCGGGGGATGAACTCGTTAGAGAAGATTGTGACGCGCGCGTCGGCGAGCTTCTTTACGAGCTCCGGGTTCTGCGGGCCGTTGAGGAAGCAGACGAGCACCTGGCTTTCGCGCATGTGCCCGACCTCGTCTTCCGTCGGCGGCGCCACCTTGACCACAATGTCGGACTCGCCGTAGACCTCCTCGGGCCCCTCGGCGACCTGGGCCCCGGCCTCCTCGTAGTCCTCGTCGAGGTTGTAACCTCGGCCGGCCCCGGCCTCGACGAGGACTTCGTAGCCGTCTTTGACGAGCCTGCCGACGGTCTCGGGCACGAGGCCGACCCGCCGTTCGCCCTCCACTGTCTCCTTAGGTACCCCTATCTTCATAGAATCTCCTCTAGGCACCCCTTCGCTCTTACTGGTCGCTGCGATTATAGTGAGGGGAAAGGTCATCCGCCACCGTATATTGTGCCTCGCTGGGATCGTATTAGGAGAGCGGAATACAAACCGTAATCTTCATGTAACCTACACGTTATCTCCGAGGCGTAGATTGTTTTGTGTAGCTCACAGCTGAGCGGGTTTGGAAGAAAGGTGCTAGGGCCATGAAGGTGCATCGGTCGAGATACCGGTCTCCGAAGAGGTACCCAGTAAGGGATCGAAGGAAGAAGCGGACGGGGAGGCGGCGGAGAGGCTCCGCGCTCGCCACGCTCCTCGTGGTCGCCGGCCTGTGTCTCGTGGCGTACGCCCTTTTGGGCCAGAACTTGCCTTTGCTGGACACCGCCACGAACGACGAGCCTTCCTCCGCCGACATCAGGGACACCCAGCTCAAGCTCACCGTTCCGAAGATGGAGCGGGTGAACGAGCTGAACGTCTACGATGCCCCGGGAAGCGATGAGTCCGTGCTCGAGGACGGCGCCATGCACCTCCGGGGCACGGGCTTCCCCTGGGAGCAGGGGTCCAACGTCTACATAGCCGGCCACCGCCTAGGCTACCTCGGCACGGACAGCTACCTTGTGTTCTACGATCTGGACAAGCTGGTGGAGGGGGACGAGGTTATCCTGACCGATGCCGACGGCACACGCTACACTTACAGGGTCTTCAGGAACATCGTCGCCGACCCCTGGGACTGGTCGGTCGCCGAGCCCGTTCCGGGCAAAAGCATCGTCTCCTTGCAAACCTGCACTCTCCCCGACTACACCCAGAGGATCGTCGTACAGGCCGAACTGATGGGGACTGCCTAGCAGATAGCTGTCTGCTTCTGCTCCCGCGGCACTCGCCCGCGGCCTCGTGTGAGGCGGCCGGTAGCGGTCTCCTAGAGGGATGCGCAAGGCGGCGGCCCAACGGCGGGATACAGGCATCGCACGGCGGTTGCTTCGCCGACGGCACCCACACCCGCCTCTGCCCGAGAGAGAGTGAAGAACCTTTAGGCAGCCAGGTTCTGCTCCTCGAGGAGCCTTTCTAGCGCAGGAGCTTACGTAAATCCTCGAGGCTACGCTATATTACGCACGTCGAGACGCGGACCTTTGGAGGCGTTGGTGGAGAACCGGATGACCGGGCACAACGAGGCGAAGGACGAGGGAAGGTCCTCTGTGCCACGGTCTTCCGAACCGCCGGCGGGTACGGACCGGCGGGAGATAGAGTGGCAGTACGAAGCCCCCGATGGGCTAGAGCGAGTCGAGGAATGGTTGCTAGAGAGAAACGTGTCAGAGCCGTTCGGGCTCGCTGTCCTCGAAGGTTCCTCGGCGGAGCTCGTAGACGCCTACTACGACACGGTGGATTGGCGGCTTTACCGCGCCGGCTACGCTTTGCGTGTCCGCCAGGAGGCCGGAGGGAGCTATCAGGCGACGATGAAGACCCTCACGCCCGCAGGCGGTGTCGCCGGCAACCTCCGGGGGTGGCATGAGATCTCCGAGCCGCTAAAGAGCGACGAGGTCGATGCGCTCCTCGAGGCGACCGGCCTCGTCGGTAGACGCTTCAAGGAGTTCGTTTGTCCGCGCCGGTTACGTTCCCTTTTCGTGGTCCGCACCTGCCGCCGGACCTTTGGCCTCGTCTCCGCTGGCGTCCGGGTCGGGGAGGTAGCGCTCGACCGTTCGGAGATAGCGCTCGACGTCGACGAGCCGACCCGCCTGGTGCGGGTCGAGATCGAGGCGGACCCCTCCGCAACGACCATCCCTCAGAAGTTGGAGGGTTTCGCGGAAGCGATGGAGGAAGCCCTCGGGCTGCGGTCGATCGCGATCTCCAAGTACGAGGCCGGTCTCTCCGCGACCGGCCAGAGCCCGAAAGGCGAGCTGGGGGCAGGGACCAAAGACGCAACGGAGAAGTAGAAGTTTTGGACCTTTATGTGGTCAGGCACGCGGTGGCCCACTAACGCGACAAGGACCGTTGGCCGGACGACTCGAAGCGTCCGCTGACGCAAAGGGGCGAGGAGCGGTTTCGGCGCGCTGCCGGAGGGATCATATGGCTTGTGCCCGAGGTTGGCCTGGTCCTCAGCAGCCCTTTCGCCCGGGCGTGGCGGGCGGCGGAGATCCTAGAACAGGCGGGCTGGCATGAGCCCATCACTTGCGAAGAGCTGGATCCCGGTTACCCGCCGCACAAGGTCCTGGCCACTCTAGCGCGCTACGAAGATTCGGGTTCCGTGGCGGTCGTGAGGCACTGGCCCAGTTGCACGAGATGGTCTCGTACCTCTTGACCGGCGACGCCGAGGGGCTGCGCGTCCAGATCAAAAAAGGCGGAGCGGTCCGCCTCCAGTTCGACGGCCTCCTCGAGCCGGGCGTCGGCTCCCTGCGCTGGCTCCTCACGGCCAAGGCGCTGCGGATCATGGGGGGCACGGCCCGCTGGCCTCGGACGGCTAGCCGCCCAGCGGTATCTCCGCGAGGGTTTCGAGCTCGGGGTACCGGGAGGAGTTCAGGTCGAGCAGGGTGAGCTCTACGCGCTCGACTTGGAACGCGCCCACAGTCCACTCGCGGTAGCGCTCGACGGTGCTGACGAACGCTTCGGGAGCGGGCGTGCCATCCGGGGCCTGCAGGTAGGCCAGGGTGAGGTGTAACGGCCCGGATGGACATTCGAGCCCACACCGCTCGCAGATGGCTTCCCGCAGCTCCCCCAGCCTCCCGCCGTCGCGTACCTCGACGAACGCCGCCCCGGAGAAGACGTTGAGGTTCGCAAGTTTTACTGTAAAGGCGGGGAAACTTCGTAGCACTTCCCGGGCCTCGGCCGCAAGCTCCTCAAGACGCTCACGCGAGATCTCGTTCTCGGCCTTGGGCTTCGAGACTAGGAAGCCTAAGAACAGCAGCGTTACGTGCATGAAATGGTCTGGATGCAGGGAGACGAACGGGAAGGGCCGCAGGGCGTCCCTCAATGGCGCGAGGCTGCGCTGCAGGATCGGGGCTTCGACCGGTACCACCAACGAGGCCGAGAGTGCGTGCCCGTCCTGCCACTCCGGGTCCGTGTGCCCCCCGAACTCCAGGCAACGCTCCCTCTTGAACCTCTCCCACACCTCGGCGTACTTGTCCATCCCAGATATTGTAATAATTACGCAGCGTGCAGGAAGGCAGCTCCTGGGGTGGCTGAGATGCTCGGGGAGGCACGAAATCGGACAAGCGGGGGACCACGCCAAACGAGAAACCGGTAGCCGAGGATCGAGGCCCAAGGTGTACCCACTCCCCCGAGAGCTGGCCCACCACGCCCGTAGGGATACCTTTGCTCCCGACGAGCTGCGCGCTGCTTGTCGGGAGGCCGGAGAGGGCCTGGGGTGGGCGGACGTCGAAGAAGCCCGGTTTAGGTCGGCGGCCGAGATGGTGGAGATGTGGCGGGGGCTGGACCTGCCGGCGTGGGTGGCGCCCTACGCCCTCCGGGACGCCCGGCTCGGCTACCTGCGCGGCTACGAGGAAGCGCTCGTCGCCGGTGGGTTGGCGGAGCACTGGGTTGAAGAGGCGGCCCGAGCACGCTGGGGCGACGGCTGGCGGGAAAAGCTCCGCGCCGCCCGCGAGAGGAACGCCGCCGGCGACTGACCGCCGCGGTCGACCGCCGTGCTACCGTCGGGCCCCGGAAACATCGAAGGGCCAGAGGTGATCTTGAACTCAAGCTGTACAACACCCAAAGGTGGCGAAGAAGCTTAACACGAGCTTCTGTGTTCTGTTTGCCACTGTGCGAAGACCTCACGGAGGATTGTCTCATGGGCGAACGATGAGGGTAGCCAGTGGCTCCCACGATAGCGGGCTTTTTACACCGAGGCTTAAGAGACCGGCCCTTAAGTGATGCTGTAGGGCTCCTTTTCGGTACTCTGCGAATAGGGTTCCGCTGATGTAGGCGTTGATAGTTTTAAGGCAGCTGTTCGGAGAATCTACCTTGTGCGAAGAACCCTGCTTGTTTCTGCTTTGAGGCGAATCTGAGGTACAACCTGTCTCCTATAGGCGCAAGGCTTCCGGAGTCACTATAGCTCTAGCTGTTTTGACTTTTCGCTAGGGTGATGGCGCTAGCAAGTTCTTCCAGATGCTTCGACCCGATAAGCAATCTCTCACCACTTCTAAGCTGAAGTTGCACTCCTCGTCCACTTATGGGGTTGACCTTCATCATATAAAGGTATCGCCCGCCATCGAATGCGCTACCCAGACTCCAAAAGTGCGTCCCCCAGTACTCTCTATCTAATAGCGGCCTATATGTATGCACTTCCCAGTAAGCGATGGCGCTTAGCGAAACGTCTTTTATTCTGGGGGGTAAGAAGGATACAGGCACCCTAAGGGGATAAATCCTTAGATGAAGGTGACTAGAATCCAGCTTGCTGACGAGTTTGATGATGAAGTTTGGCACGGCTAGAAGAAGGAAAAACAGGGCGAGTGCACTAAGGATCAGAGCACTGAGGACAAACCTTGACCCCTCAAGCCACAGCAGGATTACAGGATAACCGAGGGCAACAACGGGTAGTAGCGCGATAGCCATTATCCAAAAGGGGAAGCGCTGCTCTTCTTCGAAATAAAGTCGCTCTACCCATTCTTCCATGTTATTAAAGCATGACCACGGTTAAGAGCAGATGCAAGCCTCTAGGCGGGGCATCTGCTCCGTGTGTACCGCGTAGCTACCGGCTTTCTAAGAGCCTTTACATCGATTTGCACCAGGAGGTCTAGAGCGCTTGGCTAATCTCGAGTAGGTGCCCGTCCGGATCCCGGAAGAAACAACTACACGGCCGCCTTGTAGCTCTCGCGGCTCTCGATGCGCTCGATCCAAGCTGCCACATTTGGATACTCCTTGAGGGAGACCTCGCCCCTTTCCTCAAGTTCGCGCAAGCGAACAAAGTTGCCGGCGTAGGCTATATCTGCCAACGAGAACTCATCGGCAAGGTAGTCACGAACCTTAAGCCGTTCTTCCAGCTTCCCCAGTGTCGTCTTCAGCTTCTCGAAGGCCTCCGAGATCCTCTCCTCTGAAAACCCTCGCTCGCGGCCCACGCTCGCAGCGAACACGGTCGGGAAGAAATCGGTGTCGGCGAAGGCCATCCAGATCCTAGCGTAAGCCCTCCGCTTAGGGCCCTCCGGCATCAGCTTCGGCTCGTCGATCACCTCGTCAAGATACTGGTTAACGACGTTCGACTCGTAGAGGGAGTCGCCGTCCACGACGACCACCGGAACCTTGCCGGTGGGGCTGGCGGCGAGGAATTCCTCACTCTTGTTACTTAAATCGACCTCATTAACTTCAAAGTCTATCCGCTTCTCGTGCAGCACCATCCTGGTCCGCCGAGCGTAGGGTCAGCGCTGAGTGTTGTACAGTATTGGCTTCATCCGAAAATCGTCTCCGTTGATAGTTCGTGAATGCTCCAGATAGTAGCATTCGACCACCGATCTTCGATCTGGAGTTAGCCTCAAATAACACAATTGTCTAGTATTGAAAGCAAACCCACATGTATTAACTACGCAACAGACATCTAGCCTACTGGTGCCTGTTCGAAGCGTACCTCTCGGCCGCCCTCAGTGAGACGCGCGTGAAAGCGGAGTTGGTTTGTGACTTTGGCGCATGATAGGCCAATTGATTCCAAAATACGAAGCGATCTGAACTCAGATTCCATGCCCGGGCTAGCCTTAGCGGAGCCAGGCCTGTCAGATGTACGCTTGGGGCGAGCGTAGATTAGAATTCGCGTGCGAACTCTACTGGGAGAGAAAGAGGAGCGAGAAGAATTGACTGTTGAGAAGATTCAGGTCGTAGGTGCAGGGCAGATGGGCAGCGGCATAGCCCAGGTTGTCGCGCAGTCCGGGCTTTCCGTGCACCTTTCGGATGTGGACGAGGGAGCCTTAGAGCAGGGCCTTCAGACGATAAAGAAGAACCTGGCTCGCTCCGTCGAGAGGGAACGCATCTCCCAAGACGAGATGGACGAAGCCCTCGGGCGCATCGAGTCGGGGACAGAGTACGCTGCCGACGCGGGCTTTGCGATAGAGGCTGTGGCCGAGGTCGCCGAGGTGAAGACGGAGGTGTACCAGGCCTTGAACGAGCAGCTCGGGGACGACGCGATCCTGGCTACGAACACCTCCTCGATCTCCATCACCAGGCTCGGGACGCAGACACACCGGCCTGAGAAGTTCGTTGGGATGCATTTCTTCTACCCGGTACCGCTCATGAATCTCGTCGAGATCGTCCGTGGCGTCCAGACCAGCGACGAGACCTGTCAAGCCGCCCACGAATTGGCCGAACGCCTGGGCAAAGAGTCGGTGGAGGTGCAGGACTTCCCGGGTTTCGTCTCCAATCGCGTCCTGATGCCCATGATCAACGAGGCCATCTACTGCGTGATGGAGGGTGTCGCCGAGCCTGAGGAAGTGGACGAGGTGATGAAGCTCGGGATGAGCCACCCAATAGGACCTTTAGCGCTCGCGGACCTGATCGGCCTCGACACGTGCCTGCACGTTATGAAGGTCTTGCATGCAGGCTTCGACGATAGCAAGTACCGGCCCTGCCCGCTCTTGAAGCGCTATGTGGCCGCCGGGTGGCTCGGGCGAAAGAGCGGGCGCGGGTTCTACGAGTACGAGTAGCTTGTGGTGTCGCAAAGCGTCGCTCGATGGGAATATCGAGACTCCTTAGCCACTTCCCAAATAGTTTCTGGCGGCAACCCCTTGAATAGAGGCATCGGCAACCCCTACTCTAGATGTCAACACTTCTAAGGATATGTCAGATTTCGATTTGTGCCGGTATGCGATGGCACGCAAAAAGGATAAAATTAACAAATAGTGGAGAAGCGGAAGGAGGATACATGCGAGCACTCGACTGCGACTGCGGCCAGCACCTGGAAGCCTCCGATGATCAGAAGCTATTCGACGAAGCCCAAAAGCATATGAATCGAGACCACCCCGAGATGCAACTTAGTGCCGAACGGGTCCGTGAAATCGTCACGGAGAAGGCTTACGACAAGAAGCCCGATCTCCTGGCAGGAATAGACATCCCTCCACGGGCAGCCGCCTTCATGGGAGGCGAGGGAATGCCTCCTAGTAGCACGAGGCCTGAGCTCCGCCAAAAACCACAGGACAGCGTGCAGGCGAACGAGGAGCAAGAAGGGAAGAAAGGCTTGGTAGACAAGATCAAAGGCAAACTGACGGGCCAATAGGAGAAAACGGATGATAACAAGGCCCAGGACGTTTAGGGTGCCGATTTAGAGGTTCCAAGAAAGTAGGGGTTTGAGTATTCCCTCGGAGTACTGGAAGGAGCAATGTATGGCAAACATAAGCGTTGGGGAGAGGTTTCCAGCCTTCATACTACCGGACGAGCAGGGACAGCCCTTCGACCTGCGCAGCGAGCTTGCCGAAGCTCCCTTGATGCTCGTCTTCTACCGAGGCGACTGGTGACCGTACTGCAACGGGCAGCTGGTCAGCTTTGCCAGGGACCACCAAGAGTTCGAGGAGCGCGGGGTTAGGCTCGCCGGCATCAGCGTCGACCCCCCGAGTCTCAACGCCGCGATGGTGGAGAAGCTTGATCTTCCCTTCCCCCTCCTCAGCGATCCACGTGGGGAGCTCATAAAGCGCTGCGGTCTGTGGAACGATGAGGAAGGTGTCTCTGAGCCAGCAATCGTAGCCCTCGACAAGGCGGGGACGGTGCAGTACCTGTACTCTGGGGGCACTGACTTCGCCGACCGCCCGCAGGAGGAGTCCTTGCTCTACATCCTGGATAAGGTGGGCAGCGATGGCGAGTATGGTGGGGGTGAGCCTGACATCCGGATTTCTGCGGAAGAGGCCGAAAACGAGACCGTGCGCCCGGACAAGCCGGCTATGTCACTCGAGCAACTACAGCCATACTACAGGGGAGTTTACTTCGCCACCGTCTCGATGAATAAGAAGCTCGCAGACGAGGGCCTCCAGAGAGAAAGTATCGCGAAGAGGGTCAACGACTACCAAGGGCTGGTCACCGAGTACAACGCGGCCATCAAGGAAACTGTCAAGGTCAAGGGCGGCTAAGGTTCAGCAAGAGCCGTCGGATTCATTGCGTTAAGAGCGTACTTTGGTAAAGGAGAGAATTAGAACTGTTTTGTACGCTCTCGCGTACGCGGAAACCCATCTATACTCTCTTCTCTCCTCCGGACTTGAGAGGAATGGCTGCGTCAGCCTCGAAAGGAAGCCGAAGAACTCGCCACCGCCGCGGCCCAGGTTCGTCGCAGCCACGCCGGGATGAACGCAATTGGCGGTAACGCCAGTACC
>Ga0126312_10000743_pt1 | contig 20257 bp, 19 predicted proteins | sample Plot104A_FD_92537 | JGI IMG/M metagenome (GOLD analysis project Ga0126312, IMG submission 92537) | Serpentine soil microbial communities from UC McLaughlin Reserve, CA, USA - Plot104A | ecosystem: Environmental > Terrestrial > Soil > Grasslands | place: USA: UC McLaughlin Reserve, Lake County...
GTTTCGACTGCCAGCTTGACCAAGTCCTGCCTTGTCATCGACTTGGTCTCGACCGCTGCGTCGGCAATCTCCTTGATGCTATCTGGTATCGGCTTGACAATCGTTTTGGGCGTTATCCTGTACTCCTTGTTGAATTCCAGTTGCTTTTTGCGCCTGCGCTCTGTTTCCTCAATAGCCTGCTTCATTGACTCTGTAACATGGTCGGAATAGAGTACCACAGCACCATCAAGGTTGCGGGCAGCGCGGCCAAAAGTCTGGATGAGGCTCGTAGTGTTGCGCAAAAATCCTTCCTTGTCTGCATCAAGGATGGCGACAAGCGAGACCTCGGGAATGTCAAGGCCCTCCCTCAGCAGGTTGATGCCTACCAGCGCGTCAAATTCGCCGAGGCGCAGCTGCCTTATCAGTTCTGTACGCTCTAGGCCTTCAATTTCAGAATGCAAATAGCGCACTCGCACCTCACTCTTAGCCAGAAACTCTGCGAGATCTTCCGCCATTCTCTTTGTCAGCGTTGTTACGAGTGTGCGCTGGCTGTGTTTTGCTCTAGCTTTTATCTCTTTTATCAAGTCCTCCATCTGGTTCTTGGTCGGCCTAATTTCGACCTTGGGGTCGACCAGCCCGGTGGGCCTCACAAGCTGCTCGGCGACCTGCCAGCTTGACTTGAGCTCGTACGGCCCCGGCGTCGCAGACACAAAGATGACATTCCTGAGGTATTTCTCGAACTCTTCAAATTTTAGAGGGCGGTTGTCGTAGGCGCTTGGCAGGCGGAACCCATAGTCGACTAGCATCTTTTTGCGGGTATGGTCGCCATTGTACATGCCGTGCAACTGCGGCAATGTTACATGGGACTCGTCAATGACGAGCAAAAAGTCGTCACCGAAAAAGTCAAGCAGGCAGTAAGGCGGCTGGCCCGGAGCCCTGCCGTCCAAATGGCGGGAATAGTTTTCAATGCCTGAGCAATAGCCAAGCTCCTCTATCATTTCTAGGTCGTATTTCGTGCGCTGGGCGAGCCTCTGCTTTTCAAGCTCTGACGGGAGGGTCGGGAGCCAGTTTGCCAGCTCGCGCTTTATCGACTCAACGGCGCTGTTCCTCGAGTCGTCGTCAGTGATGTAGTGCTTGGCGGGAAATATCTTGACTGCATTGACGTCGCGTATTTTCTTCATGGTGACGTGGTCATGGATGCTTATCCGCTCTATTTCGTCGCCAAACATGGAAATGCGGATAATGTCGTCAGAGTAGCCGGGTATGATGTCGATGGTATCGCCCTTGACCCGAAAGTTGCCCGGAACTAGCGACAGCTCGTTTCGCTCATAGCGCGCTTCAATGAAATTGTGTATAAGCACCTTGCGGTCAATCGTCATGCCCCTTGTTACCGGGATTGCGCTCTCCTCCCACTCTTTGGGAGATCCAAGAGAGTAGATGCACGACACTGTCGACACGATAATTGTGGGCTCACTGGACATTAGCATTGCAGTTGCCTCGAGCCTCATTTTCTCTATTTTTTCATTCACTTCCGTGTCCTTTTCAATGTAAGTGTCGGTCTGCGGCAGGTAGCTTTCCGGCTGGTAGTAATCGTAGAAACTGACGAAATAGCCGACGTTGTTTTGAGGAAAGAATTCCTTGAACTCGGCATACAATTGCGCCGCAAGGGTCTTGTTGTGCGAAATGACAAGCGTGTTCTTGTTCGTCCTTGCGATGACGTTTGCAATGGTGAATGTCTTGCCACTGCCAGTCACACCAAGGAGGGTCTGCCGACCACGTTTGTGCACGCCTATGACGAGCTGCTCGATTGCTTCAGGCTGGTCTCCGCTGGGCGGAAAGGCATCCTTTGCCAGAGTAAAGCTTCTAGAGCTGGTAAGCAAGCAGAACACATTTTCAAAACGCGCATATATGGATAATGCCTCTCAGGCTACCGCGTCTGCTCTTTCCTTCTGTGAGTTTCTTCGTAATGGTTGTCTGCCTCTTCCTTCGTGGTAAACTGCATGCCGTAATGCCTGCACTTGAATGAATACCCGGTATAATCGGACATTGCAAACTAAGTGTAGCAAACAAACTAGATATTGGTTAGCAGTGTCGCCGTTACCGTTAAGAGCTTTGCCGTGCAATAGGATGATAGATGTCAGAAGAGACTGCAGCAGGCCTTGACAGGACTATACGCATGATAGACATCGCCCTTGCGATAGGGAGATATGTCGTGCTTGTTCTGGCTCTGTTTGTCATAGCTATGATCGCACTGGCTGCCTACAATTTCGCAATAGGTAGCATTGCAGGTGGAGTGATATCGTCGTTGTTTGCACTTGGAGCCTTGATCCTTCTTGCGCAGATATTGCAGAGGCGGAGGCGCGGATACCGCCGCATGCGGGCAAGCCGAGCCGAAATCAGACAGAAGGAATACCGAGAAACCAAAGTGGCCTAGACAGCAAATCTTTTGTCCCACCCTTGCGCTATAAAGACATGGAAAAGTTCGATGTTCCGCAAGTAACCAAGCAGGAGTTCTTGGATTTTCTGCAAGGCAAAGCCGGCGTGCGCATCGACAATTACATTGAAAGCGCAGTCGAAGTCGCCGAAGAAGTTCATTCAGGTCTTATGAGGGAAGACGGCACCTCTCCATTTCTCGAAACGCATACTTGGCCGGTTACGATGGACGTTGTAAGTCATTACCGGTCAGCAATCCGCAACATCACAAGCGTCGAAATTGCGGCCGCAATCCTGCACGACGTGATGGAAGACGACGACCGCATCCTGAATCTGCACGAGTCAAAGTCGTACGGCTTTGAAGCGTACATCGCCTACAGGTTCGGCAGTACGATACGCGACGTCGCCACCGAGCTGAAGATAAAGCCCCTTGAAAACTACTCCGGCTCTAGCGACATCGATCGCCAGCTGGCGCGCTTTCAGGAGTACTGCGACATCCTGCGCGACGCCGAGTATGACATCAAGGTGATAAAGCTTGCTGATAGGCTCAATAACATGGCTTTCATCAGGCGCGTGCCGGGGCACGACAAGATAAGGCGCTACACGAGGGAAGCCGAGGACTTTTACATTGCCTATACCATGCTCCCGCCCAAGATGCCCGAGTTCTACGGCCGCATGAGGACGGCGTATGAGGAGTTGCGGGCGATGCCTCTAAAGGCCATTGCCGCATAACTTTCCTTCATAAGCCATTTAAAGGTAGTAAATGGAGGTAAAAGGGGACATATGGGAACAAACCTAAACGTTGCGGTTATTGTCAAATTAGAGCCTGATTTCTCAGAAGGCAACGTCAGCTACAACGCCGACGGCACTCTTAACAGAGCCGAGACAAAGAGCATCCTCGGGCCGCATAGCGCCATAGCGTCAAGCGCCGCGTTCTATGCAAAGGTGAGGTATGGCGCCCGGATCATGGTGGGAACTATGGGGCCACCCATTGCTGACAGTGCGTTGGCGCAGGCGCAGCTCTTGTGCGACGCCGACGAGCTTCATTTATACAGCGACAGGATTTTTGCCGGCGCCGACACGCTCGCCACCGCCGAAGTGCTCAAGACTGGCGTCCTGAAAGCTGAAGGCGGCAAGATGGACATCGTGTTTTCTGGACACCGTGCATCGGATGGTGAAACCGGCCAAACAGGACCCCAGACTGCGTGGAAGCTCGGCTTTACGTTCCTTGGCAATGTCATAGACTACGACATCGACATCGAGAACAGAGTAGTGAGGGCAAAGCGCCTGATCTCGCTCCAGGGCTTTTATGATGTCATTGAGGAGGTGGAGGCACCACTGCCGGTGTTCATCGCCATTGACCCGTCGTACAAGGCGTCGTTTAACACCGTCTCGCAGAGGCTTGCATTTGACAAATATCGGGAGCAGGCAAAAACGCGCTCGCAGAACTACAAGCAATACCTAAAAGTGTTCAACGCGCAGCAACTGGGCGTTGACCCAAAACTAGTGGGATTGCCCGGGTCGCCGACAATCGTCTACAAAGTTGAAAAAATTCCAAAGGCAAAGGCCGGCCGCAAGGCAGAAATCGTCGACGGATCGAGCCGCGAGCAATTGAGGAAGGTCGCGGCAAAGATGTACGAAGCGCTTGGAGGCATGGTCATAAGATGAGCCGCAGCGACAAGTACCAGCATGTTTACGTTGTAATCGAGCACGAGGATGGCAAGCCGGTGCCAGTCAGCCTCGAGATGCTGGGCGAGGCGCGTCGGCTCATGGACGGCTTTAACAACAAATATTCTGCAGACGAAAAGGTCGTCGCAGTAGTGCTTGGTCACGATGTGCGCAAGCTGTGCGAGGAGCTGATATTTTATGGCGCTGACGCCGTCATTTATGCAGACAGCCCGGAGCTGCGCTATACTCGAAATCTTGTTGACACCAAGGTGATAAGCAAGATAGGAGCAAGCAAAGAGCTGGCGAGCAAATTTGCATCTGACGCCTCCAGCTTTGTCAAGCCGCGGTACATGTTCTTTGCTGCAGACAGCATTGGCAGGCACCTTTCTTCGACCGCGCTTGCAGAGCTTGAATCTGGCCTTGCGTCAGATATCAACAAGCTTGTCATAGAGGACTTGGTGATAAAGCATGAGCACAAGACAAAGGGCCAGCCGATGATGTACGAAAAAACACTCGAGATGTACCGCCCTGATTTCTCGGGATTTCTCTGGACCACCATCCTGTGCCTTGACAACCGCAACCCTCCCATTGCGCGCGAGTACCACCCGCAGGCGTGCAGCATTATCCCTGGGGTGTTTACGCCAATCGAGCGCGACGAGACTAGGCGCGGCGCAATAGTGAACTATGCGCCCACGTTTGACGAGTGCGACCTGAAAGTGAAAATACTTGACAGGAAGATAGTGAAAAGCGCAGTCGACTTTGACAGCCACAAGGCCGTTGTGAGCTTTGGGAGAGGCATCAAGGACGCGCCAGAGCAGAACATCAAGCTGGTGGCCGAGCTTGCAAAGCAACTTGAAGCCGAAGTAGGTGTGTCATTGCCTATATCGAAAAAGCCATTTTCCGTCAGCGAAGGCATCAGCTCAACATACATGATCCCTGACAGAGTAATCGGCACGAGCGGCCGCAAGGTTGCGCCCCTGCTCTATGTCGCAGTAGGGATAAGTGGCGCGATGCAGCACATCGCCGGCATGAAAGAATCCGGCTTTGTAGTGGTCATCAACCCCGACGATGAGTCGCCGATAAAGGACGAGTGCGACATCTTTATCAAGGGAAGGATGGAAGACGTCATCCCGCTTTTGCTTGAGGAACTGAGAAAGCAAAAGCCTGCTATAGAGGTGAGGAAATAAAAAATGGAAAGCTACGACGTTGTAATAATCGGCGGAGGCTCTGCAGGCCTTGCAGCGCTCAGGCAACTGTCAAACCTGGGCAAGCAGGCGATACTGATTGAAGCGGGCAGGCAGGCCGGCACCAAGAACGTCTCTGGCGGCATCCTGTATTCGAAAAAGCCCAAGCAGGGCAGGGCGCATAATGTCGAAGACGTTTATGGCCCGGCGTTCCTGACAGACTTGCCGGTCGAGCGCAAGATAACAAAATACATGCTCCACTCTAGTTCACGGAACAAGATCTTTACGATGGACTTGACTGCAGCGCATGAGTACCAGGCAAACTTTGGCTACTCTGTGCTATTGAGCAGGCTCAACTCGTGGTTTGCCAAGCAGGCAGGCGAAGCAGCCGAGCGGCATGGAGGAGGCATCGTGTCGGGCGTTCACGTGCGCTCGATTAGTTGGCGAGAGGGTGACAACAAAACAATAGTTGAAACAGACGAGCTGGAGCCGTTTGAAGTCAAGGCGGTGATTGCGGCAGATGGCGTCAACTCTGAAGTTGCCGAGATGACTGGCGCAAGGCGCAAGTTCACGCCAGAGCAGTTATACCAAGGCGTCAAGGTGATCGTCAAGCTGCCAGAGGAGATAATCGAGGAGAGGTTTGGCATAGGGCCTGAAGAAGGAGTGGCCCACCTCTTTGCCGGCGACATCACACTCAACCACATCGGCGGCGGATTCCTCTATACAAACCGCGAAACGCTCTCAATTGGCGCGGTGTATCACTATGATTCACTTATGAGCCGGCCGGCAGAGCCTCACCGGCTGATAAACGCCCTGCTAAAGAACCCGATGGTCACCGAATTAATCAAAGACGAGGTTGCAGTCAAGGGAGAGATAGACAGGAACCTGCCAAAGGAGGAGCAGCTGAGAGCGCGGTTTGCGGTCAGCAAGCTGATAAAGACATGGAACGAGCTTCGCGACGCCTACTACTCTCCGGCTGCGAGGAAGAAGCTGATCGACGGTGGAAAATACAAGTCAGAAGACGAGATCAGGGCAAGGCTCGAGTCTGTCAGGGGCGATCTGGAGAACAAGTACAGCACCAAGTTTGTCACCGACTACGTCGAGCTGGAGTATTCTGCGAAGCTGGTGCCTGACGGCAAGCGCTGCATGATGAAAAAGCCGTACCATAACAACGTGCTGTTTGTGGGAGATGCGGCCGGCAGGGGCGTGTTTATCGGGCCGAGGATCGAGGGCCTGAACGTAGGAATCGACGACGGTGTCAGAGCTGCAAATGCGGTTGCCCGCGCAATCGACAGGAACAACTGTTCGCCGCAGTACATGGGCGAGTACTATAGCCAGCTCGTGGAGGAGAGTCCCTACACGCGGGATATGAAGGAAATAGACAAGGACTACCTAAAGATATTCCTTGATGCAGCAAAGGATGTGCCAAAGGACATCATCGGTCAGCGTTACGGTATGGTCTTCAAGCTGATGTCAAGCGGCACGCTAAGGGGGCTTGCGGTTGGCTTTGCCAACATCCTCGGCTACGATAGGCTGCTACCGCTCGTGGAATCTGAGGACACGTACGTTCAGGTGCCAATCGAGCTTGCAGAAAAGATGGGCCGGCCAATCACCGCAACGTACGAACCGTCGATACCGACGCTTGCAGAGCGCGTTGCCCGGCTGAAATACGACGACGATAGGGTGTCACACATCAAGATTCTGAATCCAAAATCAGAGTTCATGAAAAAGATGGTCATACTCTGCCCAACAAACTGCTACAGCATGGAGGGAGGCGACGTGACGCTCCAGCACGAGGCATGCATCGAGTGTGGGACGTGCGCCAAAGAAACCGAGTGGCGTCACCCAAGGGGAGAAAAAGGAGTAGTCTACCAGTATGGCTAGTTCTTCCACTTGATGGAACATCCGATGGAAGGATCAAAGTCCTTTTCTATCTTTTCTTCCTTCAATATCTTGCGCACGTTGTTCTCCATCACCAGCACTCTTGGAGTCGCTTCCGGGTCTAGCGCGTCGTTTATCTTGCCGTGGAATGCAAGCCTGCCGTCTGTAAAGAGGAACGGGTCTGGCGTGCATACTGCGCCATACGCTCTTGCCACATCCTGGCTTTCGTCTATCAGGTAGGGAAAGTTCAGCCTGTAGTTCTTGGCGAACTTGACCATGTTGTCAAATCCTTCGTCCTGATAATTGGGGTCGTTGCTGTTTATTCCGATTACCTGCAATTCAGAAGGCTTGAACTTGCCCTGCAGCGCGACAATGTCGCCTATCCTTGCCTTGACGTACGGGCAGTGGTTGCAGATGAACACGACAAGCGTAGCCTTACTCTTAAATTCCTGCAGTGAGTGCACCTTACCGTCCACGCCTTTCAACGCAAAATCGGGAGCCTTGCTTCCCGTCTTGAGAACCTGAGGTGATGAAGCGGTCTTGACCATGCCCTACAATGCCATGTAAAGATATTATATCTATTGCGAATTGTGCTTTCTTTTCTTGCCTTTCATCGCTTTTTCGGCCGCTTCGCTTTGGTCTTGTGAGTTTCCTCCTGCTGCTTTGATTGCTGCCGACGTCATCATTATTGTTGCTTGCCACCTTTGCAGACTTGATGGCTTCGATGCGCAACCTACTTCTTTATCTCGTCATTTGCCGTCATGTCCTTTATCTCTCATCAAACGCCTATGGCATTTCTGCAGAGCTGCCGTGACTAGCTCTTGAACAGCCTGCCTCTTCTTATCAAGGCTCAATGACCGCTTGGCAGAGTCTTTGAGCTGTCAGAAACGTTCATTCTTGGCTGACAATGCGATAAGCGGATAATAGTCATTGGAGTTATTTATGTTCTGACGCGCATGTTTTCCTATCTGAATCTGGCTAGACCTTGCAGATTCGAACTAGTAGTAGTATCATCTTACGCCATCTATTCTACCAAGACGTTTTTTATGGCCGGGACTATGAACGACGGATCGGTGTCTGGTTCCATGCTTACAAGCAGAGTCTTCTCATCGTGCAGGCTCAGCGACACGAAGGACAGCTTTTCCATTTTGATGTAGATGTACTCTAGCTCGCCGAGGTTGCTCCTGAACTCCTTCAGATCCCTTATGCGAGAGACCGTGCGCAGGTAAAACAGATCGTCCTTGCCGTGGGCAAGAAGCGGCACAACGCTACTACGCATGCCACCTTCTAGCAGCCTGCCCTCTCTGTCCAGTATTCCTGCAAACCGGATTCTCGAATCCATGTTCATGACAAGGTCGCGGAGGGTCTTCAGGCTTGTCGATGCCGACTGCTGCACCATATGTGTGTAGCATAATCCTCGTCAAGGTTTGATATAAGGAGAGAGTTGCCTCAGAGTTAGAGTTATAAAATAACTCTGCAAAATGTAAGGTAATGTATCCCGGTGACAGAGATGGCGGCAACAATAGCAGGCTCTTGCCTATCATTTTGCTAGCAGTATCTGCCGTAGCTATCGTTGCTACTATCGTTTTGTGGTTCTATGGCATCTACTTTTTCTTTTTCTTCCTGCCGATCACGTTCAGCCTTCCTTGGTCGATAAAGAGGCTCTGGCGCAGCGGGGCAAAGAAGCAGTGGAATGTAGAAGACCTGCGCTAGAAGATTTTTAGCTTCATTTGAAGCTTAATGGATAAGATTGATGCTATATCAGGTAAGCATCGATGGCATTTGTTCTCTGGATGACCGGCCTTCCCTGCTCGGGTAAGACCAGCATAGCAAGGGCCCTTCAGCCGAAAATACCGAACCTTGCACTGCTGGATGGTGACGACTTGAGGGAATGGCTCTCCCCCAAGGACTTTACAAGGGAAGGACGCAACGAGCACAACCGCAAAGTGGCCTATCTAGCGCGGTTGCTCGCAAAGCACAACGTTCCTGTCTGCGTTTCGCTCATCAGCCCTTTCAGGGAAAACAGGGAAACCGCGCGCAAGATAATTGGCAGCAATTTTGTTGAGGTCTATGTCAGGTGTCCGCTAGACATCTGCGAATCGCGCGATGTCAAGGGAATGTACAACAAAGCTAGGAAAAATGAGATCAGCAACTTTACCGGGGTAAGCGACCCGTACGAAGCGCCTGACGCTCCAGAGCTGATGGTGGACACCGAAAGCCAGACGGTTGAAAAAAGTACTGATGCCGTACTTGATTACCTCTACGCAAGCAGGCTGCTGCCGCTGGCAATGAGTGAAAGCGCTGCATAATAGTTTGCAGGCAGCAAGCACTGAAAATAACTAGCTTCTTCGTAAATAGCATGGAGTACCAAGCAAGCCATGGCTAGTGCCGCAGCTCTTCAAAATTCAAAAATGGCAAAGCTGCATTGACGCCTGCATGCGGTGCGCCGAGGCCTGCGAGTTCTGCGCCACGTCAGACCTCAAAGAGAAGGACGTAAAGATGATGGCAACCTGCCCCAGATTAACAGGGAATGCGCGTCCGTCTGCTGGACTTCGGTCTCCCTGATGTCGATGGACAGCCGGTTTGCAAAGCAGTATTGCAACCTGTGTGCCGACATTTGCGAGGCTTCTGCGAGGGAGTGCGAAAAGCATAGGGTAGATCACTGCCAGAAATGCGCGCAGATATGCCGCGCGTGCGCAGACGAATGCAGAAGAATGGCAAGGCAAAAAAAGACACACTTTGTCTATGTCTAGGCTATGCCAAGGGTCTGCCTGAGCTCAAGCGTAGATTCTTCCAGATCCTTCTTTTGATCGTCGCTTGCGTTCTGCTTCCACTTTGTGTTCATGTTGCTGGTTTTTGGGATGCTCTCTTCAAACCTGCCGTACCAGTCCAGCTCACAAAACTCGACAACCCTCTTGATTTCATCGTAGGGCCGGGCTATCAGATCCTCGTACCTTAATTCGTAATACCTGTCAGGCCCAAAGGCGCCTGCCTCCTTTGCCTTCCTGACTAGCTCCGCCCACGCGCTTCCGTAATTGAACAGCTCCGAGCGCTCGGGCTCGTACTTCTCGCCCAGAATCTTTTTCAGGCTGAGCAGGAACATTGTGGGGTTTGCCTCGCCCTTTTTGTTCAGGATCGAGTACGCGACAGCCCTCCCATCCCTGATCATGTGAATGAATTTTGCGTCTGGAAAAATCCTGCCAAGTATCCTGACCCTGACGCAGTGCTGCAGGTTCTTGTTTATGAACCGGGGCCGCTTCCAGATGTTCTGCACAGCCAGAACATTCTTTCTATAATAAGCCGCCATCTGGGGCGTAAAGTCGTTTTCCGTCAAATAGTTGTATGTGCCAAAATACTTTATCCAGAAGGCGTTTGCCTCATGTGGGACGCTGGAAGCCTGGTCACGATGAAACAGGTTCTGCACCCTGAATAGCGCCGTCCTCTTGTCGCCGACAACCCTGCCATGCTTGTGTATCCCAGCCCTGAGCATGTTGAGCGTGACGTACGCTAGGTCCTTATGTGTGCAGAGCGCATCATACAGGAGCGTAGTGCCAGAGCCCGGCGCCCCCATTATGAAAACAGGCTTGATGACTGGAGATAGAGAAAAAGCATCATTATTGCTCATGCGTATACGTCTAAAGAAACGCCCCTGTTGCTTTTATGAATTAACGCAGATTCTGCTAGAGGTCATTCCACCGGAACTTGCTTCGCAAATTCATATCAAGAAAACTGGGAATTCGAGATGGATATCGCAAGTGGTAGCCTCTTCAGCCGACTACAACCCAAGAGAGTACTGGCTTGCCCGTGGCAAGGTGTACAAGGAGCAGTTCAAGTACGACCCGGAAAAGCGCCTTCAGGAAGATGTGCTTCTGGACTACCTCAAAACAATATCGCCCTTTCCAACAACCGTCCTTGAGATCGGGTGCGGCTTTGGTAGGATCTCGGACCTTGTCCTGTCAAATTTCCCAGACATAAAGGAGTACGTAGCAATGGACATGTCGCCTGAGCAGCTGGCAAATGCAAAAAGCTATGTCAAGAAGTCAGACAAGATCCGCTTCATAGAGTCAGACATACAGTCGCTACAGCTTGACAGGAAATACGACTTGGTGCTTGCAGTATCTGTCCTTTTGCACATACTGCCCGGCGAAATCGAACAGGTGGCCGGCAGGCTCGTAAGCCTGTCAAAAAGGCACGTCATCAACGTCGACTATTACGAAGACGGACCAAGCACGCAACTCGCCCCTCATAATTTCATGCACCGATACGAGGCGATATACCAGAGCCTGCCTTCCGTAGAGAGCGTCAAGAGGGTTCCAGTTGCCAAGAAAAAGGCATTTTCCACGCTCAACGCTAAGCAGTCGCTGTTTCACGCACTGGTGGCGGCACCGGATCAATAATATAGCTAGCCGGCGCTCCATCAATACAATGGACTCGATCATCGACGCCATCCTGCAGCTGCCAGAGCGCAAGCTCGTCATCTCGCAAAACGACATTTACCTTGACGACAAGCAAGCCAAGAACGAGATTTTCATCGTGATGGTTGAGGAGTCGAGAGGATCGGCAGGAGGCAGGGCTGCCGGCTCAGGCTATCGGCGCATTAACAGAATTTACGGCTTTTCCTGCGGTGGCGGCAGGTGTGACAAGTTCTTTGACACCGACGACCAGTCCAAGATCGAGCAATTCGACATACCTTACAGCGCGGTGGCGATGGACATCAGGCTATCAGATGGCAGGCCGTACGTCGTGCAGGGCATCGTTGACCCCAACTTTGTGGAGTGTTACCACTCGCTAATACAAGCAATCTAAAATAGGCTTGCCGACCAACAGGTAGCAGGGATGTCTGAAGAGCACCACCGCCAGCGCTTTGAGCAGATGGCGTCGGCCATCGAAGACTTGCTGTACATGGGAGCCATAAGGCTTGCAAGCGATCAGGATAGCAAGGCGTTGTTGTCGCCTCAGTTCTCGCTTGTAGCGTCAAACGTTATGGAGGGCATGAAGATAAAAGAAGACGCTGACAGCGACAATATCATGAAGCTGATGTACTATTCGCTTCTTATCTACATGAACGAGCATCTCAAGGTCCCCAAGTCGCTCATGATGGCGTTTGGCAACGACCTTGAGAAAAACAGAGAAAACATGGGGGAGTGTGGCGAGCTTGTCACCACCTATGTCACTATACTGACAGAGATATGGGCGCAGAATAGAAAGCAACAACAACAAAAATAATTATCGTTGTGGGAAGATCGGAAAATCCGTCCACGTTGTTTCCGCTGTCTGCTGCTGTTGTTGTTGAGTCATAGCCGCCTTCTTGCCTGATGATGAATCGATCTCCCTCACGCTCAGATTCTTGAAGTCCCATTCTATGTTGTATGACCTGAAAGCTACTATGGGGCCTGATTCTGTGTCAGGATATGGCCTCTTTCCTTGTCACAGTCTTCATGGTCAAACTTTTTCTTGTCGGCGCATCATCCGCCATTGTCTACAAGCTCGCTTACCAGCTTTCACTCATTTGTTGCGCGCTAGTCAAAGTATGCCTCCATCTTGACTGCCTCGTCATTGTTGATGTTGTAAATTATAACCTTGAAGCCGAACCACTCTCCGTCATAATAATACCTCCTGTAGTCGCGCTTGGTGACAAGCGGCTCATCCCTGGCCGTTTCTTTTCTGCGCTCTTGGGTGTAGCCGCCAGTGTGCGAGATCTCTTTATTCCACCTTACGCGGCCGTCAAGGTGCAGCCGCCGCTTGATAGATGTTCCTATACAGGGCTCGTCGTCGCTGTGCTCCTCGCCTCTTCGCACGCACCACTGGAGAACGTTGCCAAGGTCGGAATCATCATTTGACGCATGAGCCAAGGTCTTGATGACCTTTGCATAGCCCCGATTATCTCGACGTTCTGCCACTCTTCTTCACCCTCTGGCGCGTAAACGTTCATCCTGACCTGATTCTTGCCATTGTCCTCTCTGCTCACCCGCTAAGACCAGTCAGGCTGCTGATCGATGCCTATTCTTGGGTCAAATATTCCGTCCTCAGGGTCGTCCATGTTGACGAACCATTCCCTGCCACTGTCCTTTGTCGGGTAAATCTGGGTAATCCCGAACCTGTCCTGGACCTGGCGTCAGTGGCGCCTCCATCGAGAGAGGCAAGCGCATTGCCAGAAAATGGAATTACGACTATTGATGCAAGTGCTATATTTATTATTCCTATAGATTTTGCCTCTAGTATATTCTTGTTAGCAAGAATGTCGTAAAAAATGAATCATAGGGACTTGGTCCAGGGCGCCCTAGCCAGAAAAACCCTCCTCTAGACGGCATGATTTTTAAGGCAAGGTGCCGTACCTGCCCCCACTGCGTGCCATGTTCGTGAGGTCGCTCAAGCCGTCGCTGATAGAGTCGATACCCGTGCTGAGGAGAAATGCTGCCGCCAAGCCAAAGGTATGGGTAGAAGCCTATGGCTGCTCTGCGAGCATGGCTGACTCTGAAATGATAAGCGGGCTTTTAAAAAGCGCCGGCTATGAAGTTGCGGCAAAGCAGAGCGAGGGCGCCCTCAACCTCATCGTCACGTGCTCTGTCAAGGATGCGACTGAGCACAAGATGGTAGGCAAGATAAAGTCGCTGACTGAGTCCGGCAAGCCGCTGGTGGTTGCCGGGTGCCTGCCAAAGGCAGACAGGGCAAAGGTCGAGTTGCTGAGCCCCTCGGCAAGCCTGCTAGGGCCACATTCCATCGAGAGATCCGCCGACGTCGTTGAATCTGCCCTTGCGGGGAGCAGGCTCGTCGCGATTGAAGACTCGATATCTGACAAGGTAAACATCCCAAGGGTAAGGGTCAACCCAGTAGTCAGCATCGTCGAGATAGCGAGCGGCTGCATGAGCGAGTGCACATTCTGCCAGACAAAGCTTGCCAAGGGCTGGCTTCGCAGCTACCGTATGGGAGACATCATGAAGCAGATCCGGTCGGACGTTGTTGAAGGCGGCTGCAGAGAGGTGTGGCTCACCTCGACTGACAACGGCTGCTATGGCAAAGACATCGGCTCCGACTTGGTGGAGCTTCTCAAGGCTTGCTGCTCGATTGAAGGCGACTTTAAGATCAGGCTCGGCATGATGAACCCGATGTACCTGCCCAAGATGGTGAGCAGGCTGGTCGAGGTATTTCATGAAAACGACAAGCTCTTCAAGTTCCTGCACATCCCTGTCGAAAGCGGGAGCAACGGGGTGCTGAGAAAGATGAAGCGGGGCCACACTGCAAGGACGTTTCTTGACGCAGTGCAGTCCTTTCGAAAGAAAATCCCCACGATGACGATTTCTACTGACGTGATCGTGGGGTTTCCGACAGAGACTGAGGGCGACTTCCAGGCCACACTCGACCTGCTTGAGAAGGCAGAACCGGACATCGTCAATTCTTCGCGCTACGGCGCCCGGCCGGGCACAGAATCGGCAAAGTGGAAACGCGAGCGCGTCAGCTTTCAAGTTGCCAAGGAAAGGTCGGGACGACTCCACATGCTGGCAAGGAAAATCGCAAAAAAGCGCAACTCTCTCTGGCAGGGTTGGCAGGGCGAAATCGTTGTCGACGAAATAATCGGCAAGGTGGCGCAGGGCAGGAACTATGCGTACAAGCCTGTAGTAGTAGTACCGGGATCGCCGGAGCAATTTTCGCTTGGCGACCAAAAGCGCGTGCAAGTATATGATTTTTCCAACTTTTCATTGAAGGGCAGGATAATTTAAAAAAAACAAGCTCAACTTTGTTACACTGCGGGTAGCTTCAGTTTAGTTACCAAAGTTTTTTAAGATCCTTGTATACTTGTGGACGGGGAGCTCGGGGGACCGTGAGCGATACCGATCTATTGATCAAGAATCCTGTGCTGCTGGTTGGCATCGGCGGCGCAGGAAGCAAGATAGCGACCGCGACAAGCGCGGCCATAGGATCCAGGTGCCTTTTGATAAGCAATGACAAAAAAGATCTGATTGAAAATAACAACAACAAGAATTGTAGTTCTGTTTTCATTGATTCCGGCGGGTGGATCAACCCGTCAAGCTACAAGCTGCGATCCTTTGTGCAATCACGCTGCGACGAGATAGCTTCTGCGACGCGGGGCTTTCCCACGATTATCATTGTCTCAAACCTTGCAGGGCGGGCCGGCACCGCGATGGGTCCGATTGTTTGCAAGGCGGCAAAAGAGGCAAGCACAGTAATTTCAGTTGCCATCATGCCATTCAAGTTCGAGAAGGACAGGATTTTCCACTCGGGCACTGCGCTGAGACGTGTCCGCGAGGCGTCACACTCGACCATCGTGCTTGACAACGATGCATTCCTTGACAACAATCCCGAGCTCTCAAAGGAGGAATGCTTCAAGGTAACAAACAGTGCCATCGTCGAGGTAATCGGCTCAATTTCTTCCGCTGCCGGCGTCAGGTCCGATATGAACGTCCTATGTACCAGCAGGGAAAGCAGCGACTCAGAGTCGTCTCTCTGCGACTCTGTAGCAATGCTGTACGACGACGTGGCTAACGCAAGCTCGATCAGGCGCGCCATGCTGTACGTCATGGGCGGGGACAAGGTCTCTGTCGGCGCCTTGAACCAGCTAGTGAGCTGCGTGCAGGGGATATTCAAGGAAGATGGGACGACCGAAGTCGTGATGTCCTCGATGGCAGCCTCTGACGGCATGCGGGTTCACCTTGTCGCTTCTGTGCCCCAGAAGACAAGGTTTGATAGGTACGATCCGCTAGGCGACATCATCCCGGACACGCTTGACTGGGACGAGCCGGACTCTGCGCCGGACATCCAGCTGGCGATCCCGCGCATCGAATAGGTTATTATAACATCCAGCCGCAGCTACTACTCCTTGCCAGATGATATCCTGCGGTTGCAGATGCATAGTGTGCAAGAGCCAGCAGCTCGAAAGCCACAGCTTTGTGGCGTCGGACGGCTACAACGACATCCACCACACGTGCAGGTCGTGCGGCACCTATTTCAACCGCCTTGAGGGCGAGACGTATCCCCGATGCGACACCTGCCATTTCCCAAAAGTTTGAAATCTCTACTAGCTAACTGACAGGTTTTTGCAGTACATGCTGTTGCAGGGCTTGCTCTCATCAAGTTTGACGTCCTTCATCTTTTTCTTGTCATAGATAGTCTGCAAGAACTTGTAGCAGATGGGGCAAACATCGATCAACGAGCATAAAGAAATTTGGGGGACTTAATAAAAAAGTCGATCAGTCAGTTAGGCTTTATCCTGACCACGATCTCGATTCTGGCAAGCGGCCTCTGACTATTCTCCTGCACGCACTCAGAATCCTGTCGTACACTCTGGCGACCGGGTTGCCGTACCTGTTGCAAAGAGCATCGAGTGCGGCCTCTCAAACTGCTGATACAGGCGCTCGTACGTGAGACCCTTGACGCACATCGGCGCCGATTGCCTTAAGCGCCTAGCGCTGTCAATTTGACTTAGTAGTGACATTGGTTAAAACGCGCCTGGAGCCTTTATCTAGTGTCCGGCTCAACTTTGTGCTCACGGAGCGAAATTATTTGCACCGGCAGTACTCACACTTCATGAAGTCAAGACGTGGTCGTGATCTATCTTATACGTCAAATTTCTGGAATATCTTGTGAGTGTAGCAGAACACCTGCGCAACATCTTCGCTGATGCATGGAAGCTCTGACGATTGGTAAAACTTGTACACCCCTACGTACTTGCATGTCATGCTGCATTGCTTTTCCATAAGACTTGGCGATTGTGAGAGGGAGTTTGGAGCATAAGATAGAATGGCGCCAGATATTTCCTATTGTTTGTTGTCTTTTATTAGACAGATAACGAATGTCATGAGGTTCTCGCCTCAAAAGGAAATTGAGGGAAGTTTTTACTTGCTTGGCGCTTTGGGTTTTTCTTCGGCTTTTGCTTCTTCTGGCTTGGCCTCGGCAGCGGCCGCCATTGTTGTCTCCGCCGCAGCAGCCGCCTCCGGCTTCTTATCTTCTTCTTCTTCTTTAGTTATAGCACTTGTCTCGGCAGTAGCAGCCGGCAAGTCCTCGTATAGCGAGACAGTGACCACGCCATCTTCGTCTTTGGCCATCTTTACTCGCACCTTTCTCGGCGGGTTGGTCTTGCCTCTTGACCATATCTGCCTGTTGAGGTCCTGGTCAAGCTTGATCTCCTCGCTTTTCATGTGCTTTTGCGCAAACTCGCGGATCATGTTGACGACTCTGTCGGTGCGCCTGTACTCGGGAGTGAGCCAAGCCTTTCCGAGATTGATAGTGTAAACGCGTGTAAGGTTTTCTTCAACTGTTGCCATTTTTTCTCATCAACCTACGTTCACGTCAGACCTGCGCCAAAGCCTGCGCTTGGGGTTGGTCCTGACCTTCCTGTTTGTCCTGATGACTACCCACGCCGGCACCGGCCTGTTCTGCCTTGTGCGCTTCATCAACCGCTTTTTGCGGGAGGTATTTTTCCGGGCAGCCATATACGACCGTAGGATTCCCTTTTTCCGCTTTTTAAGTGTTGGCTTGCCGTCACTTCCGCATCCTGAAAAATATGAAGAGCATCACAAACGGCACGGCAGCAAGCGCAAAGGCGTACTCGGCGTTCATAACCGACGACAGAGCTATCTGCAAGCCAAGGTACAGCGTGATGCCTGCCGGGATCAGGCCGAAAATGATAAACCTGTGACTTCTCACCTTGAATTTTTCAATGTCCCTGTATGGGTACTGCAGGTGATGGTAGACCACCGGCATGACAAAAAGCGATAGGGCTATCGTGATTGAAAAGAGCGCGACTAGCAAGGAAATCCTGTCAATGAATGCGAAATTCTCTGGTACCCTTATCGAGATTTCTAGCAGGAACCCGAAAAGGATGCCTGCAAAGGCCGTTAGCACCGTGCTTTCGCGAAGCACCGTCCCATAGTCCTGCACGAGCCTGTCCCTTGCCTCATCCTCTTTCCTGTTCAACGCCACATAATATAGGCGGGTAATCTTAACAAGGGTTTGTATCGCGCCTAATAGTTGATTAGGCAGCGATAGGAATGATGATGCTGCAATGCCTGAGCAGGACATCATGGACAACGTCCACAGGTACTTTGCTACCACTGTTGCATTGATAACCACAAAGGGGAGCAAGTATGGCCAGAACGCGATGGCCGCCGAGTGGACGATGCAGATCTCGTACGAGCCAATGCTAATCGCGGTCTTTGTCCACGAGTCGCCGACATACTGGAACATAGAGGAGAACAGGGTGTTTGGCGTCAATATCGCCTCAGAGGAGCAGGCTGAGCTGGTGAACATTGCCGGCGGCTATTCTGGCACTGAGATAGACAAGCTTGCAATACCGGGCGCCTTTGAAACATACAGAGCAAAGCACATCGACGTCCCGATGATAAAGGGGTGCGCGCTGAACGCCGAATGCAAAGTTATCATAACAGAAAAGATGGGCGACCACATAATGGTGGTGGGCGAGGCTGTCAGCGCGAAATTTGACGACGGCAAATTCCCGCTCGTATACACGCGGGGAAATTATAGAAAGCTGTCAAGGTCAAAAATCCCATCTGGTAGAAAGGGTGTGCGCGTGGCGCACTCGCAGATGTCTGAATTCAAAAAGATGTCAAAGGGCCAATTCGTGCTCAAGGCAGCCGCGGCTGTGATAAGACAGAACCGCAAGATACTGCTTCAAAAATTTGGCGATTGCTGGATCGTGCCTATGGTGGCAGTCAACAGAAGCACCAGCTACAGAGAGGCACTCCAGGAGCACCTTGCTTCGATCAAAGTGTTTGCACAAGTTGGAAGCATAAGCGGCATAGAGCGCATGATGCTCAAGAGCGACAAGGCAGAACTTCGAGCCAACGTTATCACATTTGACTGCAGGTTCTCCTCGCTTGGAGAAGGCTCTGGTGCTACGTGGTTTGCCAGACCGCCGAAAAACATCGCTCTCAGGAACCTACTTGGCAAAAAGTCCTGACTGCACTATTTCTTCTGTGGCGGCAAGCAGCTTCTTGACATCGCCTTCGTCGTGCGCGTACGAGAGCGCTCCCATCTTAGTAGGAAGGAAGAATATGCCGTAGTCAGCCACCAGGGCAAAGTGGTATTTTGCCAGTAGCGCTTTGTCAGACGTGGCAACATCGCTTGCGTTCGTGACAACATGCTTGCGAAAGTGCGTCAGAAATATAGAGCCAGTGCCTATCACCTGGCATGGGATCTCTGCTTCTGCAAATATCTTTGTCAACCCTTTCCTTGCCATGTTGCCAAGCCTATCTATCTTTGTATATACACCTTTGTTCTTTTTCAAAAAGTTCAGCGTGGCAAGCCCTGCAGTCATGGTGACAGGGTTGGCAGAAAATGTTCCTCCGCCTATCGCGCAGCGCACCTCCTTGTCCTTCCTTGCGACCGGGTCTGCAAGCGACATGATCTCTTTGTCGCCGCACACAATGCCGATGGGCATTCCGCCGCCGGCTATCTTGCCAAGCGTGAATAGATCGGGCTCGAGTTTGTAAATGCTCGCAGCGCCGTTCAGAGAAAGCCTGAATCCTGTGACTATTTCGTCGAGTATGAACAGGCTGCCGTTCTTTTTCGCAAATTCCTGCAGGCCCTGCAGGTAGCCGTCTACCGGCGTAATGCAGCCAGCGCCGCCCAGCACCGGCTCGATAATTACGCAGGCAAGATCGTCCTTGATAGTTTCAAGGACCTTAAGTGACGCGTCAAGGTTGTTGAATGGAATGGATTCAACGTACTGGCCCTCGTCTTGTACAAGGCCGGGCCCTTCCTCTGCTTCGAATGGGTAGTTGACCGTCTGCATGAGCGTAGTGTTAAAGCCGTGCCAGCCGCCTATCGCTTTTGCAATAACGCGCCTGCCAGTTTTTGCGCGCGCAAGCCTGACTGCGTACATCGTGGCCTCGGAGCCGGTGCTCGAGAAGCGCATCATCTCTGCCCTTGGCATCAGCTTTTGTATTGTCTCGCCAAGCTCGATGCTCACGTCATTGACAGTGCCATAGAGGGTGCCGTTTCGTGCCTGCTGCGCGAGCGCGTCTGCCACCGGCTTGGGCGAATGCCCAAGAATAAGTGCCCAGTGGCCCATCCAGTAATCAGTGTATTTGTTGCCATCGACGTCGCGCAGCTGCCTGCCTTTGGCAGAATTGACA
>Ga0126312_10000744_pt1 | contig 20253 bp, 20 predicted proteins | sample Plot104A_FD_92537 | JGI IMG/M metagenome (GOLD analysis project Ga0126312, IMG submission 92537) | Serpentine soil microbial communities from UC McLaughlin Reserve, CA, USA - Plot104A | ecosystem: Environmental > Terrestrial > Soil > Grasslands | place: USA: UC McLaughlin Reserve, Lake County...
AACCTGTTCAGCGGCGGCAGCCTCTCGCGGCTGTCCCTGTTCGCGCTGGGGATCATGCCGTACATCACCGCCTCGATCATCCTCCAGCTCATGACGGTCGTCGTCCCGTCGCTGGAGCGCCTCCAGAAGGAGGGGGAGGTCGGTCAGCAGAAGATCACGCAGTACACGCGTTACCTGACGGTTGGGCTCGCGTTCGCGCAGTCGCTCGGGTACGTGTTCCTCTTCCGCTCCTTCCAGAACCAGGCCGGGACGAGCGTCGTCGGCACGCTCACCTTCGCCAAGGTGTTCTTGATCGTGATCTGCCTCACCGCGGGGACGACGCTCTTGATGTGGCTGGGCGAGCTGATCACCCAGCGGGGGATCGGCAACGGGATCTCGCTGATGATCTTCGCCTCGATCGCGTCGAGCATTCCCACCGGGATCACGAAGTGGTGGAGCAATCCCGATCAGGTCTTCGTCGTGATGATGCCGTTCATCGCGTTGGCGGTGATCGTGGGAATCGTCTTCGTCCAGGAGGGCCAGCGCCGGATCCCGGTCCAGTACGCGAAGCGGATCGTCGGCCGGCGCATGACGACCGGCGGCTCCACCTATCTGCCGCTCCGGGTCAACATGGCCGGCGTCATCCCCGTGATCTTCGCCGCCTCGATCATGGCCTTCCCGCCGACGATCGGACAGCTTCTCAACACCCCGGCCGCGCTCGACTTCGCCGCCTTCTTCAACCCGAACGGGTGGGCCTACGTGGTGGGCGAGGTGTTCTTCATCGTCATCTTCACCTACTTCTACACGGCGGTCACGTTCAACCCGGTCGACCAGGCCGAGAACCTGAAGAAGTACGGAGGCTTCGTCCCCGGGGTGAGACCGGGGCGACCTACCGCCGAATACCTGGACCGAATCCTGTCCAGGCTCACCTTCCCAGGGGCCCTCTACCTCGGCGCCGTCGCCGCGCTGCCGACCATCCTCATCAACCAGACCTCAGCCAACTTCTTCTTCGGCGGGACCTCGATCCTGATCGTGATCGGCGTCGCGCTCGACACCGTCAAGCAGCTCGAGGCGCAGCTCATGATGCGCAACTACGAGGGCTTCTTGAAGTAGTTAGGGCGCCGTGCGCGAGTTCTGATAGCTCCCGCGCCGTACGCGGCCGCCGACAGCGATCCCGTGTTACGGCCTGAACTTGGCTGGGTAGGGAAAGCGCTACGGTCCCGCCGGCATCCCGGCGCAATCCGCGCGCCAGCCGCGCGCGTTTCGCCTTCAGTCTGGTCGGTATGGAAGGGGCCGGCTACGTTTCGGGTCGTATCGGAACCAAACGTAGCCGACCCCGGGTGGATGGTCACCGACCCTCCGGTGGGTGGAGTCCGCGACGCGGTGAGCGCGGTTGACCGCATCATCGCCGGCCGCGCCGACCGCCAGCACGGTGTCGTCGCGACCTGGCAGCTGCGCGGCGACGGCATCGGGCCCACGACAATCAAGCGCCGCACTGCCGATCGCCGCCTGCAGCGGCTGCATCGCGGTGTCTATGCCGTCGGCCACACGCGGACGACCATTCACGGCAGGTGGATGGCCGCCGTGCTCGCGCTCGGTCCCGATGCCGTGCTCAGCCATCGAGAGGCCGCGGCTCTGTGGGCCTTGAGGGCCTCCAATCGCGCTTCTATCGACGTCACGGTCGCGCGAACATCACGGCGGCGGCGCAAGCGGATCACCGTCCACCGCACCGGCCAGCTCCACCCAGAGGACCGAACCCGGCGCCAAGGCATCCCGGTCACGTCTGTCGCGCGCACCCTGCTCGACCTCGCGGAGATCGTCTCCTCCACCCAGCTTCAACGGGCCTACGAGGAAGCCGCGCGTCTGGGCGTGCTCGATACGAAGGCCGTCACGGCGCTACTCGCTCGCTCGAACGGCCGCCACGGCGTCGCTGCCCTGCGTGCGATGCTCGAATACGACCCAACGCCCGTCCTCGACTCGAAGTCCGAGCTCGAATCGCGCTTCCTCGACGTCGTGCGCGACGCCGGGCTTCCCCTGCCGCAGCTGAACGTCCTCGTCGAGGGCTTCCTGGTCGACGCGTATTGGCCGGGGGCCAGACTGGCCGTCGAGCTGCAGAGCTATGGCTTTCACTCCCACCGCCGAGCGTTCGAGCGTAATCACTCAAAGCTCGCTCACCTGAAGGTCGCCGGGTACGAAGTCCTGGCCCTGACCCACCGGCAGGTCACCCGCGAGCCGCAATGGGTTGCCCGGGCTGTCGCCAGCCTGCTCCCCCGGTCATCTAGGCTCTTCCGCCGTGTCGGAACTAAACCTCGTGCTGCTCGGCCCGCCCGGTTCCGGTAAGGGAACCCAGGGTGAGCGGCTGCAGGAAGACTTCCGCCTGCCGTACTACGCGACGGGGGACATCCTGCGCGCAGCCGTGAGGGAGGGGACGGAGCTGGGCGCCCAGGCCAAGGAGTACATGGACCGGGGCGACCTGGTGCCCGATGAGGTCATGGTCGGGCTGATCGCGGACCGCATCTCCCGGGCCGAAGCCGCGGACGGCTTCATCCTGGACGGCTTCCCGCGCACGACGAGGCAGGCCGAGGCGCTCGACGCCAAGATGGAGGAGCTCGGCCGCGGGCTGACCGCGGCGATCCTGATGGAGGTCTCCGACGACGAGGTGGTCCGTCGGCTCGGCGGCCGGCGCACCTGCATCAAGGAAGGGCATATCTTCCACGTCGAGTTCGATCCGCCGAAGAACGAAGGCGTCTGTGACATCTGCGGGGCTCCCCTCGAGATCCGAGACGACGACAAGCCCGAGGTTGTCCGCCGCCGCCTCGACCAGTACCACGAAAAGACCGAGCCGCTGATCTCCCACTACGAGGGCCGGGGGATCCTGCGGCGGGTCGACGGCTCGCTCGCACCGGATGAGGTCAACGGCCGGATCCGAGCGATGCTCGCGACCCTGAGGATGGAGGAAGAGCTCTAAGTGGGCTTGGGGCCAGGGACGAGATCCCGTTGATCGTCAAGAAGACCCCTGAGCAGATCGAGCGGATGGCTGCCGCCGGCGCGATCCAAGCACGCTGCCTGCGGATGCTGCGCGGCAAGTGCCGTCCGGGCGCCACCACGAAGGAGCTGGATGAGGCCGCCGAGCGGTTCATAGCCGCCCACGGGGCGGAGCCCTCGTTCAAGGGATACCGGGGCTTTCCGGGATCGATTTGCGCCTCGCCCAACTCGATGGTCGTGCACGGGATCCCCGGCTCCTACGAGTTGAAGCGCGGCGACGTGATCTCGCTGGACGTCGGCGTCACGAAGGACGGCTGGGTGGCCGATGGGGCGATCACGGTGCCGGTGGGGCCGGTCGACCCCGAGGCCCGGAGACTCCTGGAGACCACGGAGAGGGCGCTGCGCGCCGGCGCGGCCCAGGTTCGAGTTGGCAACCATCTCGGCGACGTCTCGGCGACGATCCAGCGCGAGGTCGAATCCAACGGCTTCTCGATCATCCGATCGCTGGTCGGCCACGGGATCGGCCGTGACATGCACGAGGACCCGCAGATCCCCAACTACGGCGAGCCCGGCAGGGGGCCGCCCCTCGAGCGGGGGATGGTGCTGGCGATCGAGCCGATGGTCAACGCCGGCGGCCCCGGGGTGCGCGTGGGCGAGGACCAGTGGGCCGTCTACTCGGCCGACGGCTCGCTTGCCGCCCACTTCGAGTTCACCGTCGCCGTCACCGATGACGGTCCCCAGGTCCTCACGCCCTGGGACGAGGAGTAGCCAGCGCCCGACACCGCGAGACCTGCCTTGAGGGATGCCGCCATGGCAGCTGCGGATGAAGGATTGTGGGGCATTCAGACCCCAAAATCCTTCGGATGAAGGATTGTGTGGCCTACAGATCCCAAAATCCCTCACTCGTCGCCCGCGGTGGCGGGAACCGCCACGCGATCGCCGTCGCGCCGGCCGGAAAGGGGCGCCCTGCTACCATCGTTCTTCGGCCATAGTGGCCGAGTTCGTGTGCCCGCGGGCCCGATTCATGGGGCTGGCGGGCCTTCTCCGAAGTTGATTGGATACGACCCGCGAGGATTGGGTGAAGGTTCGAGCGTCCGTGAAGCCGATGTGTGAGCGCTGCCGGGTGATCCGGCGGCGCGGCGTCGTGCTCGTGATCTGCTCGAACCCGCGCCACAAGCAGCGGCAGGGGTGACGAGGGTCGCGTGGCGCGCATCGCAGGCGTAAACGTCCCGGTCAACAAGCGCATCGAGGTGGGGCTCACCTACGTGCACGGGATCGGCCGATCGACGGCGAGGAAGATCGTCTCGCAGGTCGGCCTGGACCCTGACACCTACGTGAAGGACCTCACCGACGACGAAATCGTGAAGCTGCGCGAGGCTGTGGAGTCGAACGATGTTGAGGGCGAGCTGCGGCGGGAGCGCTCCCAGAACATCAAGCGGCTCTCGGAGATCGGCGCCTACCGTGGGCTTCGCCATCGCCGCGGCCTGCCCGCCAACGGCCAGCGGACCAAGACGAACGCTCGCACTCGCAAGGGGCCACGTCGCATGAGCGTCGCGGGAAAGCGCAAGCCCCCCACGCCGAAGTAGGGGGTCCGGTAGATGGCGCAGCAGAGAAAGGCGGCCCGTGGCAAGGCCCGTTCCCGGCGGCGGGCGAAGAAGAACATCGCCTACGGGATCGCTCACATCAAGACCAGCTTCAACAACACGATCGTGACCATCACCGACACCGACGGGAACGTCGTCTGCTGGGAGTCCGCCGGCTCGGCGGGCTTCAAGGGCTCACGAAAGTCCACCCCGTTCGCCGCCCAGGTGACGGCGGACTCGGCGGCCCGCAAGGGGATGGAGCACGGCCTCGAGCGCGTCGAGGTGCACGCCAAGGGCGCCGGCTCCGGCCGAGACACGGCGATCCGCTCGCTCCAGGCGGCGGGCCTTCAGGTCACGACCGTGAAGGACGTCACCCCGCAGGCCCACAACGGCACGCGCCCCAGAAAGCGCCGCCGCGTTTAGAAAATTAGTAGCTGGTTGCTAGTAGCTAGTTTGCTAGCAACTAGGAAACCAGGAACAGGAACCAATTTGGCCAGAGACACAGGTCCACAGTGCAAGCAGTGCCGCCGCGAGGGGCAAAAGCTCTTCCTAAAGGGGGAGCGCTGCCTGACCGAGAAGTGCGGCGTGGAGCGTCGCTCCTACCCTCCGGGCGAGCACGGGCGGGGCCGCATGCGCCAGTCCGAGTATCGCCAGCAGCTTCGCGAGAAGCAGAAGGCGCGCCGCTACTACCAGCTCCTCGAGCGCCAGTTCCGCGGCTACTACCAGAAGGCCTCGCGCCAGCAGGGCGTCACCGGCGAGAACCTCCTGCGGCTGCTCGAGCGCCGACTCGACAACGTGCTGGTGCGCCTGGGGTTCGCCGCTTCGCGCCGCCAGGCGCGGCAGCTCGTCGGCCATGGCCACTGGCTGGTCAACGGGCGCCGCGTGGACATCCCCTCCTACCAGGTGCGCCCTGACGACGTGATCTCGATCCGTCAAAACTCGAACGCCGCGGACGTCGTCCGCTCCGCGACCGAGCTGACCGCGGCGGTACCGCCCTGGCTGCAAGCCGACCACGACTCCCTGACCGCGAAGGTGCTTCGCCTGCCCGAGCGCGGCGAGATCACGACGCCGGTTCAGGAACAGCTGATCGTCGAGCTCTACTCGAAGTAGCGCTCGCCTACGAAGAGAACACCAGAGAAACCCAGAGGAAGCGATGACTACCGTGCCCGAGTTCCAGATCCCGAAGATCTCCTCAGAGAAGGTGTCCGATACCCGCGGCACCTTCACGATCGAGCCCCTCGACAAGGGCTTCGGTTACACGTTCGGCAACAGCCTCCGACGCGTGCTTTTGTCATCTCTCGGCGGCGCGGCGATCACGAGCGTGCGGATCGAGGGCGTTGCCCACGAGTTCTCGACCATTCCCGGCGTGAAGGAGGACGTGACGGACATCGTCCTCAACCTCAAGGACGTCGTGATCCACATGCATACCGACGCCGACGAGGTCGAGGCGCCGCTCGTGGCCTCCGGCCCCGGCGAGGTGAGCGCGAAGGACATCGATCTTCCCGCCGGCGTCGAGATCCTCAACCCCGACGCTCCGATCGCGACGCTAGAGAAGCGCACCAAGCTCGAGATGTACCTTACGATCGGCCGCGGGCGCGGCTACTCGCCCGCCGAGGACAACAAGGCCGAGGACCAGCCGCTGGGCGTGATCCCGATCGACTCGATCTTCTCGCCGATCCGGCGCGCCGCGTACTCGGTCGAGGCGGCTCGGGTCGGCCAGCGGACGGACTTCGACAAGCTGTCGCTGGAGATCGAAACGGACGGCTCGCTGGAGCCGGCAGCGGCGCTTCGCGAGGCCGCCGAGATCCTGATCAAGAGCCTCGCGATCTTCACGGACGCCGACCGGGTCGAGGAGCTGACGAGCCACGACGGGGCCGGCGCTGCCGAAGCCGCTCTCGCGCCGAGGACCACGGGCGAGGGCGACGACCGGCTGATCGAGGAGCTCGAGATCGGCGTCCGCGCCTACAACTGCCTCAAGCGGGCGGGCATCCAGACAGTCGGCGATCTCGTGCAACGCTCCGAGTCGGAGCTGAACGCGATCCCGAACTTCGGTAGGCGCTCAACTGATGAGGTGAAGGATGCGCTGGGCGCGCTGGGGCTTTCGTTGAGGGATGAGTAGTTCCTAGTTCCTGGTTCCTCGGCGCTCGTCTAGCCTCCCGAGGAACGAGCTTCAAGGAAACGAGCTACGAACCATGCGTCACCGCAAGACCCGCCACAAGCTCAGCCGCGACGCCGCCCACCGCCGGCTGCTCATGCGCAACCTGTCGCGGCAGCTCATCGAGCACGAGCGCATCAAGACCAGCCAGGCGAAGGCGAAGGCGGTTAAGCCGGAGGTCGAGAAGCTGATCACGCTCGCCAAGCGCGGCGATCACCATGCCCGGCGCCAGGCCCTCTCGGAGCTAGGCCAGGACAAGTTCGCGGTCCACAAGCTGTTCGAGGAGGTCGCGCCCCGCTACATCGAGCGCCCCGGCGGGTACACCCGGATCGTCAAGCTCGGACCTCGCCGCTCGGACTCCACCGAGATGGTCTTCCTCGAGCTGGTCTAGCGAGCGGAAAACCTACCCCGTTCGCCTGTAGGGCCGTGCTGCTGAAGCATTTTGCGGGCCAGGGCCCACCAAATGCTTCAGCCGCTTGGCCGAGGCGGGTCAAGGACTGCCCCGACGCCTACCGGCGACGAAAGGACCCCCGCCACGACGTCTACCGGCGACGACGATGAGCGTGGTGCGCATGACCATCGCCTACGACGGAACGCCGTTCGCGGGCTGGTCGAAGCAGCCTGGCCTGCGCACGGTGCAGGGCGAGCTGGAGAGCGCGCTGGAGGGGATCCTCCAGCAGCCCGCCTCCCTTACCGTGGCGGGGCGAACCGACGCCGGGGTCCATGCCTGGGGTCAGGTGGCGAGCTTCGAGCTCGACGGCGAGCCGCCTTCCGATCTCGTCCACCGGCTCAACTCCATGCTGTCGCGCGCGATCGCCGTGATCGAGGCCGAGCCCGCGCCGGCCGGCTTCGACGCCCGGCGGGACGCCCGCTCGCGGACGTACTGCTACTGGGTCCTCGCCTCGCCCGTTCGGGACCCGTTCCTGGAGGGCCGCGCGCTGTGGTGGCCGCACTCGCTCAACCGGGAGAAGCTCGAGCGCTGCGCCGCCTCGCTGGTGGGGAGCCATGACTTCACCGCATTCACGCCGACGCAGTCGGAGCACGCCCGGTTCGAGCGCGACATCCTCGGCGCGGAGTGGCGATCCCACGCGATGGCGCCGCCGTTCTCCGGCGATCTGCTCGAGCTCTGGATCGAGGCAGACGCCTTCATGCGCCACATGGTGCGGGTGCTGGTCGGAACGATGCTCGAAGTGGCCGGGGACAGGCGCACGATCGCGGAATTTCGGCAGCTCCTCCGCGGGGCGCCGCGCGAGCGCGCCGGCGAGACGGTGCCCCCGCACGGGCTCTACCTCGCCTCGGTTCGGTACTAGCGGAGCCAGATCATCATTAGGCAAACCTTATTAGGCCACCCTAAATACTGCTAAGCTGGGGCCCGGCATGGGGTCCTTCGTCATCGCGCTCCGCGAGGGATTCGAGGCGGCGCTGATCGTCTCGTTGATCCTCGCCTACCTCGCCAAGAGCGGGAACCTCCGGGAGCACGGCCGGACCGTCTGGCTGGGGGTCGCTCTCGCCATCGCCGCCAGCCTCGGCATCGGGATGATCCTGTTCGCGAGCGTCGGGGAGCTGGAGGGCAGCGTTGAGGCGGTGTACGAAGGCTCGGCGATGATCCTCGCGGCCTGCGTGGTCACCTGGATGGTCTTCTGGATGCGCCGTCAGGCCGCCACGATCGGTCGTCACCTGCGCGAGCAGGTGAGCGCGTCGCTTCGCGCAGGCGGCGGTTTCGCGCTCGCGACGGTGGCCTTCATCGGCGTTGCTCGCGAAGGGCTGGAGACCGCCCTCTTCCTGTTCGCCTCCACCGAGGACTCCGGGGCCGCGGTCACCGTCGTTGCGGCCGCCTTGGGCCTTGCCGCGGCGGTGACGCTGGGCGTGCTCTTCTATCGGGGGGCGATCCGCCTCGACCTCAAGCGCTTCTTCACCATCACCAGCTTCCTCGTGATCGCGCTTGCCGCCTACCTCTTGTTTGGTGGCCTGCACGAGTTCGGCGAGGCTGCAGAGAGCGAGGCGCTCGAGGTGGCAGCACCGCTCGCCGCGCTGCTATACGGCGCCGTGTTCGCGCTGCTTTACGTGCGGGACTCCCGGCGACCGACATCGTCCTCCGAGGAGGCCAGGCCGCGGGTGGAGACCGCCGCATAGCTCGCCGACCGGGGGAGCTACTCCGGCGCTACCCCAGCGTGGGCTCGTGCGCCTCAAGCCGGCCGTCCGGCCTGAGGTGGAGCACTCGCCAGCCGCGAGACTCGAGCGCGTCGGAGATCAGGCGGCGATGGCAGCGGCGCCACTCCTTCTCGGCGCACATGATCGCCGTCCGCCGCAGGGCCGCGAGGCCCTCGAGGCGCTCGATCCCGGCCGCGAACTCCTCCGTCTCCATATGCTCCGCATAGGCCTGGAAGGAGCGGGACCGCCAGGCGGCACCGGCCGTACCTGACCGAGCTCGCTGCCTGCGGCGCCCGCCGAGTGCCTCCCCGAGCCCCTCGTAGTCGATTCCCGCGTCGCGGAGCGCCGCCGCCAGCTCGTCCGCGTTGAACTGCGGGTTGCGGCGAGATCCGGGGTATCGCCTGACGTCGCAAAGGCCCTCGATGGCGTGCCCTCGAAGCAGGCCAAGGAAACGATCCCACGGGTGCGTGGAGTGGCCGATCGTAAACACCGCGGGGGCTCGGTCCATGGGGCGATTGTTGCGGGGATCCGCCGCTCCATGGGGCGATCGCTGCGGGGATCCGCCGCCCGGGAGCGCCCAGGGTCGTCCCTAAAATCGACGGAGATGCGTGTCCTCCTCACGAACGACGACGGGATCGGAGCCGAGGGGCTTCACGCGCTTCGTCGCGCGCTCGCCGAGCTCGGTGATGTCGAGACGCACGTCATCGTCCCCGACTCGAACCGCAGCGCGACCGCCCGCAGCATCACGACGCGGTCGCCCCTCACGGTCGAGGAGGTCGAGCTCGATGACGGGTCGATCGCCTACGCCACCGACGGCACGCCCGTCGACTGCGTGCGCTTCGGCGACCTCGGCTTGGTCGGGGAACGTCCGGACCTCATCGTCTCCGGCATCAATCACGGCTCCAACCTCGGCGACGACATCACCTACTCCGGCACCGTCGCGGCGGCCCTCGAGGGGATCGTCCTGGGCACTGCGGCGATCGCGATCTCACAGCAGTCGAGCGCCCGAGAGATGGGATTCCTGCCGGGCAGGCGCTTCGACTTCGCGGTGGCGGCGCGGCTCGGCGCCGAGCTGGTGAGGCTCCTCGCCTCGGACCCCCTGCCGGCCGGCACGCTGCTGAACGTGAACTGCCCGGCCGGCGAGCTGCATGGAATCGAGGTCACCCGGCTGGGCAAGCGCCTCTATAACGACGAGTTGAAGCTGGTCGACGAGGATGGCGACGGGCGTCGCCGCTACGAGATCTACGGCTTCGAGCCGTCCTTCGAGGACGAGCCTGGGACCGATCTCTCCGCGGTCGCGCGGGGGCGGGTGTCCGTGACTCCGGTGCACTTCGATCTCACGGACCGCGACGGCCTGGGGAGGTTGCGGGAGTGGGATCTCGAGCCGGTCTTCCGGTCCGCGCTGGCGGGCGTGCCCCAGCGCGCGTGAACCGGTCGCCGGCGGCGAAGCGCGCGGAGGAGCTCCGGCGCGAGATCGCCTACCACGATCACCGCTACTACGTACTCGACGACCCCGAGATCGGCGACGACGCCTACGACGCGCTGCTCGACGAGCTCCGCAAACTAGAGGCGGAGCATCCCGAGCTCAGGACCCCTGAGTCGCCGACGCAGCGGGTCGGCGGTCGCCCGCTCGAGAAGTTCGAGCAGGTGCGGCACGGGGAGCCGATGCTCTCGCTTGCGAACGCGAGGGGGCCGGAGGAGTTTCGCGCTTGGGAGGCGCGGCTGCACAATCGGTTGCGGCAGCTGGACATCGAGCCGGGTGAGCTGCGATTCGTCTCCGAGCCGAAGATCGACGGGCTCGCGATCTCGCTCACCTACAACAACGGCGTCTTTGTCCGCGGCGCCACCCGCGGCAACGGCGTCATCGGCGAGGACGTGACGCAGAACCTGAAGACGATCAAGTCGATCTCGCTGCGGGTTTACGACGCGCCGGAGCTGGTGGAGGTTCGCGGAGAGGTGTACCTGTCCCGCTCGACGTTCGCCGAGCTGAACGAGGCGCGCACGGCCGCCGGCGAGCCGGCGTTCGCGAACCCTCGCAACGCGGCGGCGGGCACGATCCGGCAGCTCGATCCGCGGATCGCCGCCTCGCGGCCGCTCTCGATTTGGTGCTACGGCATCGGAGCGCAGCGCGGCCTCGACCCGACAACGCACGCGGAGGAGCTCGACTGGCTCCGCACGCACGGGTTCAAGGTGAGCGACGAAACCGCCGTTCACGAGACCGCCGACGACGTGGCGGCGCGCTGCGAGTGGTGGGAGAGTCGGCGTGAGGAGCTCGACTACGAGATCGACGGTGTGGTGATCAAGGTCGACCAGAGGACGCTGTGGCGCGAGTTGGGGGTCGCCGGACGCGAGCCGCGCTGGGCGGTGGCCTGGAAGTTCCCCCCGATCACCGCGACCACCAAGCTGAACCGGATCGTGTGGAACGTCGGGCGGACCGGGCGGCTGCTTCCCTTCGCGATGCTCGAGCCCGTCCACGTCGGCGGCGTTACCGTCTCGACCGCCACCCTGCACAACGAGGAGGACCTGGCGCGCAAGGACGTCCGCGAGGGGGACGAGGTGGTGGTGACGCGCGCCGGCGACGTAATCCCGCAGGTGATCTCGCCGCTGATTCAACGGCGTCAGGGACGGCGGCTGCGGAAGCCGATGCCGCCGGCGAGGTGCCCCAGGTGCGGGACAGAGACCGTGAAGCCCGAGGACTCGGTGTGGACCATCTGTCCCAACCGGCGCGGCTGCCCGGGGCAGACCTTCCAGCAGCTCAAGCACTTTCGGGGAGCCATGGACATCGAGGGCCTGGGCGAGAAGAACGTGATCCGCTTCCTCGACGAGGGCCTGATCGGGGACCCGGCCGACATCTACGACCTGACGGTGGAGCGAATCTCCCAACTGGACGGTTTCGGCGAGGTCTCGGCGCAGAACCTGATGCGGGAGGTCGAGGAGTCCAAGGAGCGGCCCTTCGGACTCGTGCTCTACGCGCTCGGGCTGCCCGGGATCGGCTACGTGAACGCTCAGGCGCTCGCCGAGCACTTCGGCTCGATCGATGCCCTGCTCGACGCGGACGCGGAGGCGATCGAGCAGGTCGAGGGGATCGGGCCGGTGCTCGCCCGTCAGGTGCAGGAGGAGCTCTCCGACGAGGCGACGCTCAACCTGATCCACCGGCTGCGGCAGCGGGGCCTTCGCTTCGAGCTTTCCCCCGAGGAGCGCCGGGCCGAGGGGGGGCCGCTGCAGGGAAAGACGTTCGTGCTGACCGGCACGCTGACGAGCATGACTCGCGAGGAGGCGACCGCCGCGATCCGCCGCGCCGGGGGCAAGGTGACGAGCTCGGTCTCGAAGAAGACCGACTACGTCGTCGCCGGCGACAGCCCGGGATCGAAGCTCCAGAAGGCCGACGAGCTCGGCGTCGAGGTGATCGACGAGGAGCGCCTCCGCCGCCTACTCGACGAGGTCGCGTCGCGGGCTTAGTCGCCTAGTGCCTGTACTGTGCGATCAGCGATGCGATCTTGTCCTCGGCGCTCTGGGCGGTCGTGACGTCGACCGAGTTGAACAGGGTCGAGAACGCCACCAGGCCATGGCCCGCGCTGCAGTAGCCCGAGAGGGCGCTGACGCCGATCAGGGTGCCCGTCTTCGTCCGGCACCGGCCGTCGGCCGCGCTGCCGTTCATGCGGTGGGCGACGGTACCCTCGTGCCCCGCCAGGGGCAGCGATAGCTCGTAGGCTCGGTGGTCCGGGTGGCGGCTCATGGCCGCGAGTAGGCGGCCGACGTCACGCGGCGCGGCCCGATCGGCGCGCGACAGACCTGATCCGTTCTCCATCCGCACCTGTGTGCCCAGGCTGCCGGCGAACCTCTCGGCCTTGCGCGCCCCGTGCCGCGTCGTCCCCGTGACGTGCGGCCGCGCGGCGAGTCGCTTCAGGAGCATCTCCGCGAAGAAGTTGTTCGACGGCTTGTTGGTGGCCGCGAGCAAGTCCTCGACTGGAGGCGAGTCGACTACCGCCAGCGGCCCGCGTCGCAGCGCCGAATCCGGAAGATCCGTTCGCCCGATTCCTCCCTTGACCCGGACGTCGTTCGCTTCGAGCTTCCGCCTCAACGCGGCCGCCGCGACGAGCTCCGGGTCCCGCGCGTAGTGGCCGTGCTCGAGGCCCGAGTTGTATGACAGGCCGGAGAGCGGGCTGAGCTCGCCTGACGCGTCCACCCCCGAGGTCGGCACGCCTCGACGGCGATCGAAGATCGTGTCGTCGGCGCGGACGTCTCCCGTCACGCGCCTGATCCCCGCTCGTCGAACCTGGCGCGCCAGCTCGCCGAGTGGGGTCAGGGGAAGGCCATTGCGGCGCGCGAAGCCCGGGCTCCCGAGGGCCGGATCGCCAGCTCCGACGATGACGATGCTCCCGTTTAGCCGCTCGCCGTGGATGGCGTCGGCGCGACGGGCGTAGAGGCTCGTGTCGAGGCGGCTCTGTGCGCCGAAGCGGTCGAGCACCGCCGCCGTCGTGAACAGCTTCGTGTTGGAGGCCAGGACGCGGGGCGTGCCGGAGGCCCACCTGAAGAGCACCGGCCGGCGCGGGGCGCCGATGTCGATGACCCAGGCGCCGCTCCCGCCCCCGGCGCGACGCATCTGGTCGTCGAGCCCATGCCGGAGGCGGGATCGGGAGATGGATGCGTCCGCCGCAGGCGGTGTCGCAAGCATCGCGCAACAAAGCCCTGCCAGGACGATCGCACACAGCCTTCCCCGCACTGGCGGCTCAGACTACCTCCCCCGGGGGGCATAATGAGCTGGCATGGGCAAGGTCGTCGAGCTCGAGACGCCTCGCACCGAGTCGCGGGGCGCTCGCGCTAGGAGAGGCCGACGGCGGCGCTCGAAGACCGCCCTCGTGCTCGGTGGCGGCGGCTTCACGGGGGGTGTGTACGAGATCGGGGCCCTGCGGGCGCTCGACCTGCTGGCGGTGAACCGGACGATCAACGAGTTCGACGTCTACGTCGGGACGAGCGCCGGCGCGTTCATCGGAAGCATGGTGGCGAACGGGATCACTCCCGAGGAGATGATGCGGGTGATCAACCACGAGCTGCCATCGCCCCTCCGCGACATCTCGCTGCGCACGCTGCTCCGTCCCAACTACGGCGGATTCGTTCGCAAGTCGCTCACCTTCCCGATGCGAGCGGCGGGCCTGGCGCGCGAGATGGTCGGCCATCTGCGAGAGCTCTCGGCGGTGGACATCGCCGAAGGGCTGGCGAGCGGACTTCCCGTCGGGATCTACTCGGGTCGCGGGATCGAGCGCTACGTGGCAGAGGCGCTCGCCGACCCCGACCGCACCGACGACTTCCGCCTGCTCGAGCCGGAGCTCTACCTCATCGCGACCGATCTCGACACGACGGATCGCATCGTCTTCGGAGCGGACGGGTGGGACGACGTGCCGATCTCGCGCGCCGTGGCGGCCTCGGGAGCGCTGCCGATGATCTACGACCCGGTCGAGATCAACGGCCGCGAGTTCATCGACGGCGGCATCCGCTCAACGACGAACGTGGACATCGCCGTCGAGCACGGCGCCAAGTTCATCGTGGTGATCAACCCGCTCGTGCCGTTCATCAACGATTTCCACAAGCGCATTCCGACGATCACCGGGACCCGTGCTCGCCGGGTCTCGGACATGGGGTTCACGTCGGTGGGCTACCAGGCGTTCCGCGTCCTCTCGCACGAACGCCTGCACCTGGCGGTCCAGCACTGGGAGCAGCGCTATCCCGGGGTCGACATCATCCTGATCGAGCCCGAGATGGACGACGAGCTGATGTTCGGGACCTCGATCCTCGACTACAGCGCGCGCCTGGAGATCGCCAAGCACGGGTTCGAGTCGGTCACGCTGAGGCTGGCCCGCGACTACGACCGCTACAAGTCGATCGCCGAGCGGCACGGGATCCAGATCTCCGCCCGGCGAGTCCGCCACGTGCTCGAGCAGGTCGAGCGCGAGCGTGAGCCACAATCGGCTTGGCGCAGGGTGCTCGAGCAGACGACGGCGGCATTGCTTCGCAGCGACCGCCGGAATGCGGCCGAGGCCTCAGAGGAAGTAGGCGGTAGCACTAAGCAGTAGGCAGGCAGCGGTAAGCAGAAGGCAGAAGCGCGCAGCAGGCAGCAGGTAAGACAGAGGCTCCGATCAGCTAGCTGCCCTGCATGCCGCGAGCTGCCCGCTCGCGCCTCAGCTCGAATACAGGGTTTCGACCTCGCCCGCGTACTTCTCAGCGACGACGCTTCGCTTCACCTTCATCGTCGGGGTGAGCTCGCCGCCTTCCTGGGAGAAGTCGTGCGGGAGGATGGCGAACTTCTTCACCTGCTCGACGCGGGCGAGCTTGTCGTTGATCTGGTCGACGTGCTGCTGGATCGTCGCGCGCACCCGGTCGATCCTCGCAAGCTGCTCTGGATCCTCGGGCAGGCCGTGGCCCCTCGCGAAGGCCAACGCCTCCTCCGGGTCCAGCGTCACGAGCGTCACAGGGTAGGGCCGGCGGTCGCCAATCACCACGCACTGGGAGACGAGCGGGTGCTGCTTCACCTCCGCCTCGATGTTGGTCGGGGTGATGTTCTTGCCACCCGCGGTGATGATGATGTCCTTCTTGCGGCCGGTGATCTTGACATACCCCTCGTCGTCGATCTCGCCGATGTCGCCGGTGTGCAGCCAGCCGTCGACGAGCGTCTCCGCGGTTGCCTCCGGGTCCTTGTAGTAGCCCATGAACACGTTCGGGCCGCGTACCAGGATCTCGCGGTCCTCGGCGACCTTCACCTCGCAACCGGGGAACGGCTTGCCCACGGTGCCGAACTTGAAGTCCTCCGCGATCGCGATCGTCGCGGCGGTCGAGGTCTCCGTCATGCCCCAGCCCTCGACGACGAGTACCCCGGCGGCGTCGAAGAAGCGGAGGATCTCCGGGTTGATCGGCGCGGCCCCGCTGACCGCTAGCTTCAAGCGGCCGCCGAACAGATCGCGGATCGTCGAGAGCACCTGCCGATCGGCGATCTCGTAGGAGCGACGCAGAAGGAAGCCGGGATCCTTACCCTGGCGCTCGCCCTCGCGGACCCTCCCGCCGACCCGGATGGCCCAGTTAAAGACCGCCTTCTTCAGGCCCCCGGCGTTCTCGGCGTTCGCGGTCGCCGCCGTATAGATCTTCTCGAAGATCCGCGGCACCGATGGGAAGTAGGTGGGCCTCACCTCTGCGAGATTGGGGATGATCGTCAGGGGGTCACGCTCCCAGTACGCGAGGGTCGCTCCAAGAGCGACGGTGCCGAACTGGATGAGGAGCGCGAACGAGTGCGCCAGCGGCAGGTAGAGGTAGGTGAGCTCGTCGTCGCCGAGGGCACCGACCTCCAGCACCATGTCGAGCATTGCCCTGTAGTTCCCGTGGGAGATCACGCACCCCTTCGGCGGTCCCGTGGTGCCGGAGGTGTAGATAAGGGTGCAGATATCGTCCGGGGTCACCGAGCCCCACCGTTCCTCCCACTCGGTCGAGTCCCGACCTGAGCCCCGCTCGACGAGCTCATCCTGGGAGATCGCGTCGTCGCTCGAGCCCGTCATCCGGATCACTTCCTCTAGCGCGGGACAGCGGTCTCGAACCTGCCGGATCTTGGCGAGCTGCTCCTCGTCTTCCACGATCACGACCTTGGCGTCCGAGTGCTCAAGCACGTACTTGCACTCCTCGGGAGAGTTGGTCTGGTAGATCGGAACGACTGTCGCGCCTGCGGTGAGAGCGGCGAAGTCGAAGTAGGTCCACTCGGGACGGGTGTTGGAGAGGATCGCGACCTTGTCGCCCTTACCTGCGCCGAGCTCCATCAGCCCGAGCGAGAGGCGCTCAACGATTTCGCCCAGCTCGGCGTACGTCTTTGGGACCCATTCCCTCGATTCCTGGTCCTTGTAGAGGGTGGCCCTGCGAGGACCGTTCTCGCGGACGGCGAGCGGGAGCAGATCGGCGACCGTGCGAGAGGCAACCCCAGGAGTGGGTGCGGCCTCGACCGTGGCGGTCTCCATGAACTCCTCCTTCGCCCGTCTCGCCCGTACGACTGACCGCGCGGTTACGACCGCGCGGTCAGAAGGCTATCTCAGCGAAAACCGAGCCCGTCAGGCGGCTGCCTGGGGCTGCTTGGTCTGGTCGGCGAGGCGGCGCAACGAGGAAAGGAAGAGGGTCTTGTCGATACGGCCGTTGAAGATCGGGACGCCCATCTCCATGCACTTCGAGATCACCTCGCGCCGCTTCATGTTGACTTCCTCAGCGAGCTCGGTGGGCGTCAGGTGAATGGCCACTCATGCCTCCTCCCGTTGGTTTTGCGTTAGCGAGTTTTAACCGTTGGGACGGATGTGTCAACAGCGGCGAACGCAAAATGCGGGGAAACGGCATTTCGCGGGCACCGGGGCCCCTCGGGTCGGGTTTGGCACCTCGATGAACTCGTGCGCGGTGCCGAAGCGCGATGCCACGGGCTCTCCGAGTCGCCGGATACCGAGCGTCTCGGTCGCGTAGTGCCCCGCTGCAATGTAGTGGACCCCGCCCTCCCCGGCGTCGGCCATACGCGTCCCCGGGCACACGCTGCCGTGTGGCATCAGCCATCTACGATGTTCCCATGTCCGAGACGACTCCCTCGGCCACCGAGGCGGGCACCTTCCTCGAGTCGCTGATGGACACCGAGCTGTACTCGATCGGGGCTTTCTTCTGCGACGAGCACCCCGACCTCGTGGACGAGGTCGTCGCCCGAAGCGAGGAGATAGAGCGGCGCGGGCTCGCCGCCTACTCGGCAGAGAGCGGCGGCCCGGTCGAGGAGAGCTTCGAGACTCTGCTCACCGGCCTGGCGGTGCGCTACTACAAGGCGGTGGCGGGGTGAACGGCAAGGGCCGGGGCGGGTGAACGGCAAGGGCCGGGGTCGGTGAACGGCAAGGGCCGGGGCGGGCTGAACGGCATGGGCCACACGCCTGACTCACCTTCCGTATTACGGGTGTGACCATCAGGAGCCCCTGGGTGCCGCGCGTGCTGCTCGCCGCCGGCGTGATCGGTCTGCTCGCCGCGATCATCTCGATCGCGGTCGGCCAGGGCGGCCCGGAGAAGATCGAGATCACCGGCACCGAGCGGGTCCAGCAGCTCGTCGCCGGGATCGCCCAGGACGGCCCCTATCTGGGGCCGAGTGACGCCGAAGTAACGGTCACCGTGTTCAACGACCTGCAGTGTCCGAGCTGCGCCGACTACCAGCTCGGGACGGTGGATCCGCTGATCGAGGAGTACGCGCGCACCGGCCGAGCGCGCCTGGAGTTCCGAAACTTCTCGCTGGGACAGGCCGAGACCACCACGTCCGCCTATGCAGCGACCGCGGCCGGCGAGCAGGACCGGGAGTGGCAGTACATCGAGCTCCTCTTCCGAAACCAGGAGGCCGCGCCGCAGGGAACCGTCACGGACGAGTTCCTGCAGGACATCGGCAACGCGATCCCGGACTTCGACCTCGACGCCTGGAAACGCGCGCGGAGCTCCGCCGAGGTCAAGGGCCGGGTCGAGGCGGACGCGCAGCTTGCGATCGATCTCCGGCTCACGGCCCAACCGGCGATCGTCATCACGGGGCCGACGGGGGAGCCCAGGAAGCTCGAGGGCAAGCCGTCTGTGGCAGAGGTGGAGTCCGCGGTCGCGGCCGTCGCGGGTCCCTGAGGGCCGAAGGTGGAGACTCCGGGGGGTCGTCGGCCGCAACGGCCGTCGGCGGTTCCCCACCGGCCGTCGGCGGTGCCCCAACGGCGGTCGGCGAGCGCCAACGGCTGTCGGCGAGCGCCAACGGCTGTCGGCGGTTCCCCACGACCGTCGGCGGTCCCCGACTGCCGTCCGCGGGGGATCGTGCATCCATGCGATGCAAAATCGCCCGTTCGCACCGCAACTAGTGATCAGCGGGGGATCGTGCATCCATGCGATGCAAAATCGCCCGCTCGCGTCCCGACCTAGTGATCGGCGTGGGGCCATGTCTATGCGATGCAAAATCCACCGTTCGCGCCATGGACTTGGCCTCGGACGTCGCCTGGCCCCCCACGAGTGTTTGCCGATCAGTGCGCCGCTAGCATGAGAGCGGTCTCGGGGCGTGGCGCAGCCTGGTAGCGCGCACCGTTCGGGTCGGTGAGGTCGCCGGTTCAAATCCGGCCGCCCCGATTTCACTCCCGCAGGATCTCCCCTTGCGTAGGAGGGCAGGCGCCGCGCCGAGGGGGCGAATTCAGCCGTGTGAAGCCTTTTGTGGTCCATGGACCACGAAAGGCTTCAGCCATCGTTTGCCCGCGTCTGGAAGCTCGCCCAAAGGCAACACGGCGCTGTCACGCGAGCCCAGCTACTTGCGTTTGATCTGAGCTCCGACGCGATCAAGGACAGGATCGCCGGGGGACGCCTACATCCGATCGCGCGTGGCGTCTACGCGGTCGGCCGGCCCCAGCTCGACCGGCACGGACAGTGGATGGCAGCGATGCTGAGCTGCGGGCCACAGGCTGTGCTGAGCCACCTAAGCGCCGCAGCACTTTGGGAGATCAGTACGGAGCCTTCGCGGCAGATCGATGTGCCCGTGCCGGCCCGCGTGTGTCGGAGGCGGCCGGGCGTCGTCGTGCACCGTCGCGAGGGACTTGCCGCAAAGGACCTGACGACGCGACGTGGCATCCCCGTGATAACGCCAGTTTGCACGATCATTGATATTGCCCCGCGCCTGAGGCGCGCTCAGCTCGAGCGGGCGATCAACGAAGCCGACAAGCGTGGCCTCACGAATCCCGAGGCCCTCCGTGATGCGGTCGCCACGCTTGCTGGTCGGCCCGGACGCGAGCCTTGCGTGAAACCCTCGACCGCCGTACCTTCACGCTGACCGACTCGGAGCTCGAACGGCGCTTCCTGGCTATCGTGCGGCAGGCCGGTCTGTCGCTCCCTCAAACGGGACGACGCGTCACTGGGTTCAAGGTCGACTTCTACTGGCCCGATATCGGGCTCGTAGTCGAAACCGATGGCTTGCGCTACCACCGTACGCCCGCGCAACAGGCGGGAGACCGCGTCCGAGATCAAGTGCATGCCACCGCGGGCCTCACGCCGCTGCGGTTCGCACATGCCCAGGTGCGCTTCGAGTCCGGTTACGTCCCGGCCACGGTGGCTGCGGTCGCACGCCGACTTCGAGCCGCTGCGAGTCGTCACTGAAGCCTTTGGTGGCCTCTGGGGCCACAAAATGCTTCAACCGAAGCCTTCGGTCGCCCTTTGGTGGCCTCTGGGGCCACTAAATGCTTCAACCGCCCGCGGGAGAGGTCCGCCGTCGCTAGGGTTGCCAATGTGAAGGTCTTCGTCGCGGGCGCCACCGGGACGATCGGAAGACCGCTCGTCCGCCAGCTCGTCGAAGCGGGCCACGAGGTCGTCGGGATGACGAGCACCGAGGCCAACCTTCCTCAGCTCCAGGCC
>Ga0126312_10000745_pt1 | contig 20245 bp, 19 predicted proteins | sample Plot104A_FD_92537 | JGI IMG/M metagenome (GOLD analysis project Ga0126312, IMG submission 92537) | Serpentine soil microbial communities from UC McLaughlin Reserve, CA, USA - Plot104A | ecosystem: Environmental > Terrestrial > Soil > Grasslands | place: USA: UC McLaughlin Reserve, Lake County...
GAAAGTATGTGGTGCTGAGAAAGATGGTCAAGCAATTACATGGGGTTCTCCAATTGTAATAATCAAAGCAAATGATTTTAAATTTGATATATATGATGTAGAAATAAGGGAAATAATTCCTCCCTTATGACACCACAAATATTATGTTATTATATTGGCATTTGCCTAAATATTTTTAATATCCAAAAGATTATACTTCTTTATAATGTATGAAACATTTGAATGAAGAAAGTTTGTATATTGGGATCTGGATACGCCGGTCTATTCTGTGCTGCTAATTTGTTAGCAGATTCTGATAATAGTAGTAAATATGAAATAAGCATTTTTGACCAAAATTCTTATCATCAACTTGTTCAGCAAATACATTTAGTTTGTGCAAATATAAAAAAACCAAATGATATTTCATTTTCTATATCTGATCTAATGAAAAATGAAATAAAATTTTATAAGGATTTAGTAATAGGAGTAAATTTTGACAAACAGCATATTTTTACAACAAATAAAGAATATGGTTTTGACTATGTTATAATTGCATTGGGTTCTTCAAATGCTTTCTTTGGAATAAAAGGAGCAGAAGAATATTCTCACTCTTTTCGATCATTAGATGATGCAATAAAGTTACAAAAAAAAATACAAAATTTGAATGATTACAATATTATCATATGTGGAGGAGGAGCAACAGGAATTAGTTTAGCAGGTGCTCTTAGTGAAACATCAAAAGAAAATATAAAGATAACTATAGTTGAAGCTCAATCTGATATTCTTCCTGGATGGAATCCAAAGCTAGTTAAGGCAATAAAAAAATTTCTTAAAAACAATAAAATAAATCTAATTACAAATAATCCTATCAAAGTAGTTTATCCTTCCTCTGTTTTATTAGGTGATGGTACCATTATTGAAAATTCCTTGTCAATTTGGACTGCCGGAGTAAAAGGTAGTGATATACAAATAATACCCCAGATTAAGAAAACAAAATCAAATAGAATTATTGTAAATAAATTATCTCAAATTGAGGGACATAATAATGCATTTGCAATAGGTGATATCTGTGCATTTCCTCTTAATAATGAACAGATATCACCGCAATTAGCACAATTTGCTGTGAGACAAGCTATGAACGTTGCAAAGAACATAATAAGAAAAGAGAAAGGAGAAAAAATGATAGAATTTCATTATGAGCAACGTGGTAGCATCCTTTCACTAGGAAAGAGATGTATAGGGATCATAAATGGAGTTATTATAAGCGGTTCTCTATGTCAATATGTTGAAGATTTCCTTATAGATAATTATATCAAAACAATTAAAAACAGAGGAAGAGGTATCTCCTCATTAGCCTACGAACATGATAAATTATCACAAATTTCATCATCCCTTAATTTTATGATTATGACAGCAGCAAAAATATTCTCATCTAATTAATTTACATGTTTTTTGTTTTATTAGAAATAAACAAAATTGATTTTCTATTATAGTGTTATATGATAATAAATTGATTATTACTTAATGACCGGTAGTAGTATTAATCAAAGCAATATCTTATTGATAATACCTAGATTTTATTCTTATTGACTTTATTATTTCGTTTGTAATAGAATAAATATTCTAGTCCTGAAAAATCTAGAAAATGAAATATCATTGTAGGATAATACTTCTATTACAATGGTTAATAAAGATTAAATTAGAGAGAGATCATTATAACCTTAACCTATAAATTGTAGGAGATTAATAAAAAATAATGTTAGAGCCTAAATTAGAAAATAAAAAAACGAAATTTGATGAAATGGAAAAAAAAGAGGAATTTAAATCAAAAATAAATTATAATAATTATACTTTACAATACCTTTACAATACAAATAATACTTTTTTCAAGCTTTTTATGCATATTAAAGTTTATGATAAAATTACTAATGAAAATATAGAAAAACAAGGTATATTGTTAAGGAGTTGGAATCCAATTACTAAAAAAGGTGAGCAATATGTTTTCAATAAAGAAGATGGAGAAGGAGACCTAAATACCAAATCAGTTTATTTTCCAGACTCAAAAACTATTATCGAAATTTCAAACAATGATGAAAATGAAGACATCATTAAATTAGCAAAAGAAATTATTAATATATGTCCACATAAGGATATAGAAATAAACTATATTAGTTAATACTTTTTTCTTCAATCAAGCAACGACTTTGTTATATGTATAAAAGGAAATTAATCTTAAGTTCGTCAACTATAAAGTAATATGCAACTCAATTGTAAATTAAATCTTTCAAAAATCATTGTAAAGGGTTATTTGAATGTCCTATGACCTTATTCTCTTTCATAATTGTACAACATTTGCACTTTTCTTTGACACAAACTAAAGGGTTATCATGATTACAAATTTGACAAATACAATTTGTACCATATTTATGAGAAATCTCTAACTTTTTCTTTGTATACAATATATACCATGATAAAATAAGGATTGTACCTAAAATAATGAATACAATCGATAACAATACGCTAGATCTAAATACCAGCAATATGGTTCCAAAAGCAATTACTGCAATACCTGTTATCAAAGGCCATGAAGGAATTTCATTTTCTGGATTCATTTTTAATTGCCTTCCCTAATTTTTAACAATTAACTCAGATTCCGATTCTATTGTAATATTATTCTTCTTCTTTTTCTTTTTAATTTTATCTCTAACTTCTTCAAGAATTTCTTTTAATTGCTCTTCAGATAACTTACTGATCCGAGCGTCACACTCTATTCCTTTAGAATCAAGAACTTCTTCTGTTATTTGTATTACTTCTTCTTTCCTTTTTTTTTCTTCCTCAGTAAGCCAGTTGTAACTAATAAATCTAAAGAAGGCAAATTCGCTCATATAATTATTATATACAATCTTATAGTTAACTTTTTCTTTGGATTACATTTGTAAGTCAATAAAAGATTTAGTTATAGATATATATTTTGTTTTTAATTTTTCATAAAAACTAATAATCTTATTAAATTTTTTAACTACCGTTGAATGAATTATTACATAATATTATAATCGAGAATGGTATTTTTCAATTACTTTCTCTCCTTGTATAGTCATAATAACTTTTGTAGCTTTCTAGAAATCCTGTTATTTTTAGATGACATGAAATTTATTGTTACGCTTTAATTATAATTTTTATAATTTAATTTTTTAACTTAACACTAATTGTGAATTTCCCTCATTTTTTCTCCTTTCTTTAATTACTAATTACTTTTTTGTTAAATCTAATTGTAGTAAAATATAATTATCAAAAATTTTAATTCTTATTGAATTTTATCATTTGTAAAAAGATCAGCTTATATCGTTAATGAATTAATCTATGTGAAAAATAGTGGTATATTATATTAAAAAAATCATTTTCCATGATAAGGTATTTATTTTAATTTTTTTCCAAACGTATTTGTTAATCGTGTAAGTGCATTTGAACTATCCCATCTATCTAATCGTACTTCTATCAAGCTATAATCCTTTGGATTTTTATTAGCATTTGACAAAGCAGTTTCTAATTGTTTCTCTGTCTCTACAATATAGCTATTTCCTTTTCCTATTATCTCTGTTATTTTTGAATAATTCCAACAATACAAATTATTAAAAGGTCCGTCTAACATGGATCTTTCAGTACGATATCCATCATTATTTAATAATATAATAATTGGATTTAGATTTTCTTTGGCTATAGTACTTAATTCCATTCCTGTCATTTGAAAAGCACCATCTCCCACCAAAACTATAGGCCTAATGTTAGGATTTGATAACTGCGCTCCCAAAGAAGCAGGTATGGCAAATCCCATTGAAAGATAAAAAGCTGGAGAGATAAATTCAGTACCTTTATGAATAAATAAATCTAAACCTCCAAAAAGAGCGTCACCTACATCAGCAATAACCATATTTTCTTCGGTGATAAAGTGATTTAGTATTGTAAATAAACTATTAACAGTTATTTTTTCATTTAAAATTTTTTTATTAGATATTGCTATTTTCTGTTCTTTTCTTATCTTTTTATTAACCTGAAATTTTTTAATATTTATTTTACACAGATTTTTTAAATATTCTTTCAGTGATATATCATCAAAATTATGGTATTTTATATAAATTTTAGAACTCGTTGCATTTATTGTTTTTTCTTGATCTACGGGAGTTGGTGAATTTCCAAAATCAATATCGGTAATAAATGATCCTAATATTAGTACACAATCACTTTGTTCTACATATTGTCTCACATTTTGATATCCCATTGCTCCTTCATATACCCCTAAATACATTGGATGATTTTCACTCAAAACTGATTTACTCAAAGGTGTTGATACAACTGGAATGGATGTATTATTTAAAAATTCCAAAAGATAATTTTGAAGTCCAAATCTTTGTATTTCTACTCCAGCAACTACTACTGGCTTATTAGAATTATTTATCATATTCGCAGTTTCATCCAATGCCTCTTTCATTGCTTTAGGGTTTATTATAAAATCAGGAATATTGCATTCCTTTGGTCCTTTAACTACTTTATATGTTATATCTCGAGGAATCTCTATATATACGGGAAGTTTTTGTTGGATTGCAGCTGATAATACTCTCTCAATTTCTATGGGGATTGTATTGATATCATCTAAAACTGTAGAAGCCACTGTGACATTTTTAAAAATATTGTATTGCGTATCATATTCTTTTATCTTATGATGAAGAAGTGAAGATTTTTTCCTTTCACTTATTCCTGGAGATCCACTTATAATGACAACGGCTGATTTTTCTGCGTAGGCTTCAGCTGTAGTATTAAGTAATTTTAATCCACCGACACAATAGGTAACACAAACTGCTCCTATTCCATTTACTCTTGCATAAGCATCAGCAGCAAATCCAGCACCTTGCTCATCACATGTAGTTATTGTCTTTATTTTACTATTTGATAGTTGATCATAAAAGCCCAAAACATAGTCTCCAGGTATACCAAAAATGTGTTTTATATTCAGGGAATATAATTGATTAATCAGATATTCGCCAACTGTTGTTTCAATTTCCAAATAATAGCATATTTAATTTATTGTTAAAAAAGTTTTTTGTATTATTGTATTAAGTGTAAATTTTATTAGTTTTAACTTCTTTATATTCACTAGTTCAGATACTGATGTGTACTTGCTAGAATTTGGATCCATGTTCTATATGAATTTCTAATAAAAATAATATAAATTAAAGTTTAGAATTTTATATAAAATGTTGTACTAGAATGGTTCTACCTTCTTCATATAAATTAGAATTTATATGTATAGGTCTGTGACAAACACATTATCATTTACACATTTAGAAATTTCTGAAAATAGTAATAAGAATAGTCCAGAAGCCAAATATCAAGACTATAAACAACAATGGTATTTTCATCCAAGTTCTTGGTATAGAAGAAAAAATGGTGAAGGCAGTTATGATGGAAAAGGATGTAATCAATTTACAGGATGTATTCCAGAATGTAAATTTTATTCAGAAAAAGGAAGACTAGAAGAAAACGAAGGGTTTGATTAATTAATTTATTCTTAGTTTTCTATTAATATTATGTGATCATAAGAGAAAGTTTAAGTACAAATTTACTTTAAATATTATTTATATAGATATATATTTTTTATTTTTAGTACCTGTTATCAAAGGCCATGAAGGAATTTCATTTTCTGGATTCATTTTTAATTGTATTCCCTAATTTTATTTATAGTTAAGGAGGAAAAAATTTTTTCTAATCTATATTTGATTATTAATTAAATTTGTTATTTAGGCATTACAATATTATTGAAAAATTGCTTTATTTGGTAAATGATTTTCCTATTCTATTAGATGATGTTGGTTATGCCTCTATTATCAAATCTATGTTCTAGTATATAATGAGATAATATTTGTTTCAATAACATTAATAATAATTCTTACAATGATCAATTTCTACATTTATATGAAATTATAGTTCTTTGCTAAATTAAAATATTTGAATTAGTGGATATTTATTTATTTGATTTAATTTAATTAGTTATGAAAACGAAAAAATTTTACATTGTTATAGTTGATTTTCTATTACAATTTATTTTTATTAAATTGTGCGGCTAGATTATATTCTATTAATATTAAGAATAACACTATTTGAAATTTAATGATATTCTATTGAGTTATTTAACCTTAATTTATTAAATTAAGTTCGACGTAAATAACAAAAGAAATTAAAGGTAATATCTAATTTAATAATAAGATTATGATAAAAGATAAAGTTGTAGTAGTAACAGGTGCAAGTAGTGGTATTGGATATGAAACTGCTTTAGCATTAGCAAAAGCTGGAGCAAAGGTAGCTGCAGGAGCAAGAAGAATTGATAAACTGGAATATTTAAAAAAAGAAATTCAGGAAAGTAACAGAGAAATAATCATTGAAAAGCTTGACGTTACAAAAAAGGAAGATTGTAATTCATTTATAATTAACGTTCTAAAGAAATGGAATCATATTGATATTTTGATTAATAATGCTGGTATTATGCCACTTAGTTTTTTTAAAAATCTAAAAATAAACGAATGGGAGCAAATGATAGATGTAAATCTAAAGGGAGTATTATATTGTACTGCAGCAGCTATTCCAAATATGATTAACAATAAATCTGGTCACATTATTAATATTTCATCAGTAGCAGGAAGAATTGTTTTTCCAGCAGGAAGCGTTTATTGTGCTACTAAACATGCTATTACTGCATTTAGTGAAGGTCTAAGGCAGGAATTAAGTCAACGTTACAATATAAAAGTGACATGCATTGAACCAGGAGTAGTTGCTACTGACTTACCAAATACAATTACTGATAAATCCTTAGAAGGATTTATTGAATCAGTAAAAAAGATGGAAGCATTACAGGCAGCCGATATTGCTAATGCAATTGTTTATGCTGTCGATTCGCCTCGATATGTGAATGTTAATGAAATACTTTTGAGACCTATTTCTCAAGAAAAATAAAACCTTTTTCAACATTTATTTAATTATTAATATTTTAAAACATAAAAAGAAATTTACTTTAAATAATTTTTTGATTCTTAAACAATAAAACAATTATGTGGATCAATTAGTGCCTAATAGTATCCATTTATATTTTATCTATAATTATGTTACGATAAAATTCACAATATATACTTTTGCCAAAATATAACTCAATTTTTCTTATCTTATAACAATAAAAGCTTTTACTATTACTTTCAAAGTATATATTTCAAAGACTTATATAATTTAATTTTATTGATAGAATAATGAATAATGAACTTCTTACTTTCGATATGCCCTCTTATCAATAACTCAACAATATGAAGAAATATGAAAGAATCAATTTCTATAGACGTTTTTTTGCTCATAGCAGATATAATAGATTAATTATTCAACTTGTTATGATTAATTATGCTTCTCACGATAGTTTAAGTTCTGTTGTAGCAAATCTTCAGAATCAGAATCTTCTTGATTTTAATAAAACAATTAAATATATTAAAAATTCCCCATATTTTTTAGAATTTTTAGAGGCAATAAAAGAAGAAGAAGCTTTAAAAAAAATTATTGATGCATATAACAACAAAATCAACTCAAATTTTGCAAAGACAAAATAACAATGACTACTCTTTGGTTTATCCAAAATATTGACTTTACTATTTTATTTATAATTGTATTATATAATAAAATAAATGGAAATTTCACTTAAACATATTATATCTCTATACAAAATCTAAATTCATTATTTTTCTTTTTAATTCTAATAAATGAAAAAAGTATTATAAAATAAATTATGATATACTTTTAATTTAAAATTAAATAAATGATTAAATTTGTTATTTTTTATCATTTATACTAATATGAAACATGTATTAATTGAAAAAGCTTTTGATATTGCGATAGTTAAAATAAATAGACCCAAAGTATTAAATGCATTAAATTTTGAACTTGTTTCAGAATTAGTAGAGATATTTAATAACATAGTTAATGATGATAAAATTAATGCTGTTATATTAACTGGTGTGGGTAATAAAGCATTTTGTGCAGGAGGAGATTTAAATCAAGTCATAAAAATGGATCCTTTGCAAGCAGAAAAATATGCTTCTCATGTGCATAATCTATTAAATATTATTGAAAATTTAGAGAAACCTGTAATTGCTGCAATCAATGGATATGCACTTGGAGGAGGATGCCAACTAGCGTTAGCTTGCGATATAAGAATTGCTTCATCTAATGCAAAAATAGGGCAAACAGAGATAAAGATAGGAATTCCACCAGGTTGGGGTGGTACACAGAGATTAGCAAGGATAGTGGGTATTGCAAAAGCAAAGGAGCTTATATATACAGGTAAGATAATTTGTGCTAAAGATGCAAAAGAAATTAATTTGTTTAATATGATTATTTCTTTAGGTAATAACCATTCATTAGTATTTAATGATAAAGAAAATCTCAATAATGAAGAATTCAATATTCTATTAAATGCGAAATTAATTCAAGAATCTATTAAATTCACGAGAACCATTACTGTAAATGAGCGTTTTCCAATAAAAATATCTAAATCCTTATTAAATAAATCAAGAGATATAAATAGAGAAAGTGGACTTGCGTTGGAAAGATTCGGTTGTGCTCTTTGTTTTACAAAGAATGATAAAGATCAAATAAAATCCTTTTTCTATAAATAATTTTACTTAAATAGACTATACAATTTAAAAGTTATTAAAATAGATACATTAATGGATTCATTCAGAGTACGTATTCTAAGCGTTTTTTATTCTATAAATAACATCTATTATCTGTCTATTGTCCCTCGCCATTATCATCATCTTTATCCTTTTCTTTGTCTATACTATTGGATCATTTGTATCTTTAATATTTATCATTTGAGCTAAAATCGATAATATTGTCATTTTTCTCAAAATCAAAAGATCACGGTCCTCTCTTACTTTTAATTCGTCTTTACCTATCCTCCATCAATTTTAACATTCCCTCATTTCCTGATCTGTCATCCAAAAAATCATTGCCATTATTGCAAGATATTTTTTCATCACAATCTCTGCCTCTAAGTTGATCTGCAGAAGGTGTACCTTCAATTTTTAGATCGACTTTAGGATTTATATATTATTAGAAAAATTATTGGTTCTTTCATTATAATAAGAGATCTCTATTTAATTGAGAATATCCTTCATCTATTCAAATAAAGGAATAATTAGAAGAATATAAAGAATAACTAAAAAATCAATTTTATCCAAAAGTACAAATTACAAAGTATATTATAAATTAAGTTCTATTATGTCGAATATGTTTAAACAATGCTTAAACTATCTTATTCCTTTTTATTTACATGAAATGACAATTTTAACTTATAAAATGAGTTGTAAATGATTTTTTAATTATAATTTGATTTTTACAACATCAAGTAAAAATAAAAAACGATTCTAGTCGATAAAATCAAATAGTGGAAAAGATACTAATGTATATAGCTCGAGAAGCCCGGTCGAATCAGTTTTCCTTACGGTAACTGATGCCAAATCTAGCGGCTAAACTCCTTGGTAGGGCTAGGGATTTCAGGCTCTGGATCTCTGAAAAGAAACCTGGAGACAGCAGTTCGAATCTGCTCCGGGCTATAAATCTACTTTTTTAGGTCCTGCATCAATAATTTTCTGTGACACTTCTCCAAACTTTTGAAAATTTTGTATGAATAAGTTTGCTAACTTTGTTGCTGCTTGTAAATATTCTTTTTGGTTATTCCATGTCTGGGCTGGATCTAATAACTCATTAGGTACTCCTGGACATTCTAACGGTATTTCTAAATTAAATATTTGATGGAACTTAAAAGAACGTTTATCAAGTTCTCCGTTGATAACGGCAGTAACCATAGATCTCGTATATTTTAGATCTATTCTTTTTCCTATTCCATATGGCCCACCATACCAACCAGTATTTATAAGATATACTTTTGTATTATGTTGAGTAATTTTATTTCCTAACATTTCAGCATAATGTGAAGCGTGAAGAGGCATAAATGGAGCACCAAAACATTGTGAAAAAGTTTCTTTTGGTTGAGTTATTCCTCGTTCAGTTCCTGCTAATTTACTTGTATAGCCTGACATAAAATGATACATAGCACCTTCCTTACTAAGCTTAGCAATTGGTGGCATTACTCCGAAAGCATCAGCAGTTAGAAAAATAATCACTTTGGGATGGCCTGCTAAACTTGGAATAACGGCCCCAGGAATGAATTCTAATGGGTAAACTACACGAGTATTTTCGGTAAGAGAACCGTTAGAAAAGTCGGGAATTCTATTATCTTGCGAAACAATCACATTTTCCATTACAGATCCAAATCTTATTGCGTTCCAAATTTGTGGTTCAGTTTCTTTCTTTAAGTTGATACATTTTGCATAACATCCGCCTTCAAAATTAAAAATTCCCTTTGAGGACCATCCATGCTCATCATCACCTATTAAGAATCTATTAGAATCTGCTGATAATGTTGTTTTTCCTGTTCCTGATAAACCGAAAAATAATGCAGTATCATCATTTTTTCCAATATTTGCAGAACAATGCATAGGAAATATACCTTGATTTGGTAAATAATAATTCATTAATGAAAAAATCGACTTTTTAATTTCTCCAGCATATGATGTAGAACCTATTAAAATTATTCTTTTTTTTAAATTAATAGCTATGAATGTTTCAGAATTAGTACTATCTTTTTTTGGTATTGATTTAAAGTCATTTAATGAAATTAAAATCACCTTTGGTTTGTGTTTCTTTATCTCCTCTTTTGTTGGTTTTATAAATATTTGATTTGCAAAAATAGATTGCCAAGCCTTATCTGTTATTATACTTATAGGTAGCCTGGCTTCTTCATCAGCGCCAACAAAACCATTGAATAGGAAAAGTTCTTTATTCCTGACAAACTTTTTCATTCTTTCAAAAATACTATTAAAATTCTCTTCAGAGATTGGATGATTAACTTTACCCCAATTAACTGTTTTTTTTGTAATATTGTCTTGAACTATATATCTATCATCTGGTGATCTTCCTGTAAATTTACCAGTTTGAACTGATAACGATCCAGTATGAGATAAAATTGCTTCTTTTCTTTGAATAGAGAATTCTACTAAATCTGGAACTGATAAATTAGAATATAATTTTTTTGGATTGAGTCCATATTTATGGATCATTGCTAATCTTTTTAAATTACCTTTCTCTGAATCCTTGGCCATGAGGATACCTTTACGGATTATTATTAGCATTATTTAATTGATTTCCTTTAATAACAAAAAGCTCTAATCTCTTTAAATAATAGTTTTGCATTAGTAATAGATTGAAAGAATTTCCTATATATGATCAGTCTAGATAAAGAATTTTTCTATTTTTTTATGATCATTTCTTTTAAATCAATATTAAAAAATGTATTTAATATTCCAATATAGCTTTCAACAGGGGCTGGGATATCTTTTTCACAAGATACTCCATTATTCCATGCATTTATCCAAATTGTCATACTTAAAAGAATATTTATAAATCTTGAATATCTTGATGGTGTTTCTAGTTTTTTAATATAATGTTCAGATAGTAGCCATGAAGCAGTAAAATCCAGGCATGAATTACCATAAATAGATTGTATTTGTTGTTTTAAATCTGAAGCATAAATAAATGGTTTTATACACATGATGAATGGAAAATCCACTACAGATGGCAACATAAGACCAGGAGGTGATAATAAAGTGACTAATCGAGATCCTATTTTCATTTCTTTTTCAATTTTTAATCTTATTTTATCTATGAGCCCAACATCATTAAACCAAAAGAACAAAATAGTAGCTTCAGAGATATCTAATTCTTCTATTGGTTTTTTAACAATATCTATTCCTTGTATATTTTTAGTTTGATATTTAGCATTTTGAATGAATTTCTCATTTTGATCAATTCCAATCACCTTTTTAGCTCCAAATTCCTCTTTTGCAATTTTTAATGAATGAACATTTTTCCCAAATCCAATGTAATAGAAAATATCATCAAACGATAATTTCGAAAATTTAAAGATGTTTCTAAAAACAGTATCTGCTATTGTAATATTCTTGCCAGAAATTACATCTGAAGGTAACTCTGAAAGAAATTCATCTATTTTCAAATTTTTTAATATTCTTTACAAGAAGGAGATATATTATTTCTTTTATTATTTCGATAGTAAAAGCTATATTCAAGAGTAATTTTTTAAAAAGTTTTCTAATTTTCAAATATTTGTCATTCTTCATATTCTTATTGATTAAAAATAAAAAAAGAAGAATAACTTTATAAAGTGAAATCATCCTATTCAATATATGTTTGATCTAAAGGATTATTTCTCAAAGATTATAAATCAACTTCGAATGATCTCTAATAGGTCTGATCAATCATATGAAAGAATAGTTTGCCAAATTTGCAATAGAATTTGTTATAACAAAAAAGATTTAAAGATTCATCTTAAGAAAGAACATCCAGATTTAACTTCTCCACCTACAAGAACATAGCAGATTCTTTTAAATAATATTTGTTAATTAATACTTAATAAAAATAACATAAAAACAAAAAGATTAATTGTTAACTCAAATACTTTAAAATCACATTATTACTTTTTAATTATAATATGGTTGAAAATAAGTAATACATATGACTAAATAATTTTAAGGAAATTTATGGTGAATTGGATTAAGAGTAATAGAAAATTTAATCAAATTTCACCTGACACAGTAAATTTATTATTTAGTTTGCATTTGGAGAAATTTAGAATGGTAAGGAATTAATATTACATCATAGAATTAATTTCACTATCTTTCTTATTAACTTTAGGAAATAATGTATTTCAATTAAAGTCACATATTAATGAGGCTTATGTTGTATGGACAGGAGATGAACTTTTGGAGATTGTCATACAAATTTTATTATATCATAGTTTTCCTAATGCTGTAAATGGTTTACAGATTATAAAAGACGTATTTGAAGAAAGAGATAACAAAGGAATAAAAATTAATTATTATTAGATTCATTTATTTATTAATTAGGTCATCAATGTGAAACTAAAGTTATATTTTCACTTGTTTTTTTGGAATAACTATTGCTCTTTTCAATATAGATTGACTAGAACTTTACGGTACTATTGTATAAAATTCAAATTCAAAAAATTTTGTTTTACAAAGATTTATATGGATGTATTATTTATGATAATCTTCATTTTAAAATTTATAAATACAAGCGATTTATGTTACCGTATATATAAAATTAAATTAGAAAAATTAATTAATTTCGGCTTCAGAGATACTATGATAAGTATGACAATTAAAGGGAATTTAATTATGTATGTTGTAGTAGGCTCCATGATTTTTTTGAATTTGAGTTTATTTAATGCAAGTTTTGCAGAAAATTCAACTATTCAGCTTGGTTTATCTAATACTACTGAGAAAGCTTCAAATGCTATTAATAACCAATCTCTTGATAAAGAAAAAGCTTTATCAAATTTACCATTAGTTATAAATATTACCAAAAATTCCAATGTTACCGATACTGTGATTGATTTTATTATCGATCAAGTAAATAGTAGTATAATAGATACTTCTATATTGGAAGACCTTGCTCGGGACCGTATTCCTTTGTTAATTGATACATTAAAGAATACGAATGCTTCTAGTATTGCAGCAGAATATGTATTAAATGAAACAAAGGAAGGAATATTTACAAATATTACAAGAAATTAAATTTTTTATTTTATTCTTCATTTAGTATATGTCTTTCTCAGTATATCTGACATTGATGACATCTAGATCATGAGCTATATGGACATTTTCAAAGTTTATTTGTGCCTCATTTTTTATTAAATTGAGATCGTCGTATCTTGAACTAAAATGAGTTAATATTAATTTTTTTACATTTGCATTTTTTGCAAATAATGACGTCTCGAATGCAGTGGAATGAAACCTTTCAATTGCCTTGTTTTTTTCCTGCATTGTAAAAGTAGATTCAAAAACCAATACATCACAATCTATAAAAAATTGTTGCAGTTTTTTGGTAGGTCGAGTATCGCCTGATATTCCTATTTTGCGACCCGGACGAGAAGGACCAGTAAAATTTTTTGCAAGTAGTTTCCTTCCTTTGTATTCTATATCAAACCCATGTTGTAATAACCGATATAACTGACCTTCTGGTATTCCATATTTTCTAGCTTTTTCAACATCAAATATTCCTGGTCTATTATATTCTTCAATCAAGTAAGAAAAAGCAAGAATTGAATGATTAGCAAAACAAGTCTTTATACAATAATCTTTTTCTTCAACTAAAATCCCTTCATTTTGTATTTTATGCACGATAACCTGGTAGTTAATATTAAAATTCAATATTTTTTGATTTAATAAAATAAATTCTTCGATTCTGGGTTCACCGAAAATCTCTATGGGTTTAGTTCTCCCCATTAGCGAAAGAGTTTGTAATAGACCTAAAAGGCCTAAACAATGATCTCCATGGATATGTGTTATGAAGATTTTCATTTTTTTATTCATTCCTAATTTTGATCTGATAAACTTAATTTGCATCCCTTCGCCTGCATCAAAAATTAGTATTTCAGATCCTCTTACGATGGCAATAGAAGATAAACCTCTTTGATAAGTGGGAATAGCTGCAGCGGTACCCAAAAAAACTATTTTTAACTCTACCATTTTAATCAATCATCTTAACTATATTTGAGTAATTGTATTCACAATCCATTAATTGGTATTAACAACGACATTTGACAATATTGGGGCTAGATCTACTTTTGAGCAAATATTTGGAATTGAATTTGTAGAAATGATTTCTTGAACTTCTGTGTCCATTATTTTTTCCAAAGCATTATCTAAAAGAAGTGCATGAGTACACAAAACAATAATATTTCGAATTTTATGTTTTTTTAATACTCTACATGCTTTTATTATACTCCCTCCAGTGCTAATCATATCATCTATCAATATTGCATCCATTCCCTCAACTACCAACTCCAACTTTTCTTCAATAGAAACTAATCCTGTCTTTCTATCTCTGGTTTTTTTAAGACATAATATTTGTAATTTTAATAACTCCGCAATTTTTTGTGCTCTTTTTGTTCCTCCTTCGTCTGGAGAAACAATTATGGAGTTTTCAATAGTTTTATTCTTTTTTAAATACTCTGCAAGAATTGGAATAGCAGAAATATTTTTAATTGTTATTGAAAAATATGATAAAGAAAGTTCATTATGAATATCTACTGTTATTACTTCAGTAGTACCACAGTTTTGTATTAATTCTGCTAACAATGAAATACTAATAATTTCACCTTCTAGAAACATCTTATCTTGTCTTGCATATGCCATATAAGGAATTATTACTGTTATCTTTGAAGCATTATCTCTTTTACATTTATGAATAATCATCAATAATTGAATTATATGTCTATCTATGGGAGGATAAAGGGATTGAACGATTATACAATGTTTATGATCAACAGATGAAATACGTATTTTGCTTTCACCATCAGAAAATATTTTTAGTTCTGGTTCGATAAATTTAACATTTAAATTTTTTGAAATACTCTTAGCCAAGTCAACTGATGCAGGACCTGCTATTACCACTGTATCTTTAAGCAAATGATATTAACAAATTTGATACAATCATAAAAACCTTTTTTATAATTAAATTTAAACTATGAATAGATAAAAAAGGTTTTTTATTATGGTTTAAGAAAATAATATTGTTGAATGATAAATCATCTAATTGTATTCAGCAAGATCACAGTAATTGTAATGGTATAATCATTGATACTCAAATGGATAATGAGGCTTCTAGAATATGTAATTGTCCATGTCATAACAATATGTATCAACTAATTAAAAAAGCATCTACGGCATTAAGGATTAATGAGAACAATAATTATTTTGATGATACACTATAGTAAAATAATATAAAATGAGTACTTCTTTAATCAATTACATTAAATTTTTATTATAATAGTTATTTTATCTGTATTTATTTTATCTATCTCTTTTTTTATAGCTTCTATAAGATGCTGAGGTGAGCTTAAACTAGAAAAATCAACTATTTTCATATCATCTAAAATATGTACCTGAGGCGCAAGATCATCGTTTGATTTATTATTTAATTTCAAAATTAACGTATCTATTTCATTTTTTAAATTTTTATTACCTTTAATGATCTTTGCGTTATCTAACATTAGCCTTATTCGGCCAAATTTGTCTAATATGACAATTGGATATTTTCTTTTTTTTATAATGAATTGTTTTTTTATTGTCTCACATGTAAATCCATAATAATTTCTCATATCCAGTATTCTTTGAACATTATTATTTTCCAAAATAGAAGATGCAATCTCAGTCGCCTTCTTTTCATCAATTTCTTTTCTATTATTTTTTCCAATATCTAATTCAACATTCCCTGTGGCTATTGCTCTTAATAATGAACGTTCATTCACATATTCAGTTTGTATTGATATAGATTCAGGAACTGCTCCTCGATCAAGGGCTCTTTTCTTAATATCATCTATTATCTTAGAAACATCATTTGCATCCGGCTTATCAATTGTTTTTTCTATCTCTTCATAGATCATTGCAGCTGCTACACCAATAGAGGAAACTACTTCCGCATTTTTAGCTATTTGATGATGAAATTTCCTTTTTGTAGCCATATATGGAACCAAAACAGAAGCGGCCCCTCCTCCACCAATAAGAATAGTTTTGTTTTCAATTAATTGATATTCCTTTATCATAGGTTCCATAATTTGAAAGATCTTTTTAATAGCAAAATCCAGTACCATTTCTGCAGCTTCTCGATAACTTATTCCTAATTTTTCACCCAGTAAAGATAATGATCTAATTGCTGATACCCTATTTCCAAATGCATAATCTTCCTTCATTATTAAACCTAATGCATTTGCTGCACAGGTATTAGTTATTGCAATTTTTTTGTTATCGTGTGTTTGAATACAAATGTAATCAGCTGGATCATTTTCATTTGGTTTGAAGGTTATTATTCTAGCATTTTCTAATTCATTAGTTTCTACAAAACATGAATATTTTAGTCCTGCTATATGTGCAGACCGAGGGCCAACATCGAGTATCTTATTTTTTGCAAGTCTAATTAGAGAACCACCAGCGACTCCTGCCACTCTTACATCGACTGACCGTATACATGTAGGATGGTCCATGATCGTTACATATCTAATTTCAGGTTTACCATTTTTTATGATGGATATATTTGTGGATGTTCCTCCTATCTCGATAAAAACGCCATGCAAAATATGAGAATGTAATAAAGCTCCTGCAACACTAGCCGCTGGACCGGATAAAATTGTTAAGATGGGTTTATTCTTAAAAGTATCAATATCTGTTACTCCTCCATCTCCTTTCATAATCATTATTGGACAATGTATGTTCTCTTGTCTTACAACATTTTCAACATATTTTGCAGTGCTAATTGCTTTTGGCATTATTCCTGCATTAATAGCAGCAGTTACCGTTCTAATTTCTAATCCATAAATTCCTGTTAATTCATGACCTGCTGTAATAGGAATATCAGAATTAGTCATTACGTATTGTTCATTGCTGGGATCATCTACGCCATATGCTTCACTAACAACTAATACCTTTGCTCCTTCCCGTTTAAGTGCTGAAATTGCAGAAATTACTTCATTTTTCTCTAAATATTTTGATGTATCAAGGAATCGATAACATGTGTGAAGATGTTTATTTAGCGATAGTTCAATATCTTTTATGTTAGTTCTTTTAACTACATTGGATTTTTCTAATCCTACACCCATTCCTATAATTCCTACTTTTGCAGTATCTCCTTCAAGCAATGCATTAACTGCTTGAGTTGTACTATGCGAAATTAATTCAATTTCAGATCTTTGGATATTGTGATTCTTCATTAATTCTCTTAGTACAAGAATTATTCCCTCTGCTACTCCTCTTTCTGAATTATGGGTCGTGGGAACCGTAGTACTACCAATAAAAGAGCCTGAGGCAATATCTATCGCTATAGCTTTTGTAAAAGTTCCACCAACATCAATACCCAATCTGATCTTTCTATTCATTAATTAATACACGTTATGTATGTTGAATCTGTTCTTAATCTTTCGGTAAAATAATATATATTTATTCTTTTTCTTGTTTTTCTACATAGACCAAAACACTTCTTCTATTTTTTCTCTTCGACCAATTTGTCGTAGAATCTCCTGAAATTCTTTTTTCTTATCAGTAACTAAAATTCTCATTTTGCCATTTTTAGTTTTATTATTTAGACTATTATTTATTAGAAATTTTTTTACCTCTTTAGCAATTATTTGTGAAGGATCTATAAATTCTATATGTGGATAAAGCTGATTTAATTGATCAAGTATAAATGGTAAATGAGTACTAGATAATGTTACTACGTCAATATTATCCATATTTCCAAGTATTTGTCTTATTACCTGTGCAACCTTTTTTCTATTTCTTAAAAAAGTTCCATCTTCTATCATTGAAATTAAAGGAGATGTATTATATTTTGAAACAAAAATCTCTTGAGGAATTTCAGTCTTTATTTGTATATCTAATTCTTTGCTATTTATTGTTGATTCTGTTGCCATTATTCCAATATGTTTTTTTTTCGTCATCTTTATTGCCTTTTTAATAGGAAGTTGAACACCAATTAACGGAATATTTGTACGTGACTTCATTTCATCAATAATTTGTATAGATGGTGTAGTTGAAGCAATTATTATTAACTTCGGATTAAATCTTTCTAGGTATTTTATTGTATTCTGGACAATTTTAAAAAGATCATTATGTAACTTATTTCCATAAGGAAAGTTTGCTTTATCTGCAAAATAAATTAAATTTTCATTAGGTATTTCTTTTTTTAATTCTTTAATTATTGATATTGATCCTATACCAGAATCAAAAACAACTATAGGAGAATGATTCATCTCTAGTTATCTATACTTAGAATTAAATATAATTCTTAGAAATTAAAAAAAACCCAATCTCCTATTTTAGTAAATACCATAATTATCTTGCTACTTAAATTTTTAGCTTAAATAGAAGAAATAAAATAACACTTATCTGTTTAATCTTCTTTTACGTCGTTTGATATCTGATGTATAAATCATCTTTAAGTCTTTCTATTGTTATACGTTGATCAATTGCTTTATATGTTCTTCCAAGACATTTTGAAGTTCAATATTATAGTTTCGAAATGTAAATAATGAAAAATTATCCATTGATAACAAATTGTGTTTTAGAGTTGATAAAACAACTATGTGTGAATATTTGCTAAATCAATACTTTGAAAATCAACAGATATAATATGTCCGCTGTTTTTGTGTAAATTTGAAAAATATAATTAAAAATTAATTTGTATTGATATTGACATCATATCTCATACCAATATCATGCTTATAAAATCCAAATTTTTCATAAAAGCTAGCGTTATATTTAGAACAATTTAAAATTATTTTATAGCATTGTTCTTGAATTGCTAACTCTAATGCTTTTTCTACAAGAATAGAACCAATTCCTAAATTTTCAAATCCTTTTCGTGTTACTACGTCTTCTATGTGGCAAACCTTTCCACCATTATGAATAAATTTTTGTTCTATTATCGTTGTAATTGATCCAATTATTTCAGTATCACTTAAAGCTACAAAAACTTTAATGTTTTCTGTTTTTTTTATTTTCTCAAGAATGTTTTTAGAAAATTCTTTATTATATATGGCTTCACCTACTTCTGCTAAATTAGACAAAGTCTTAAAGAAGCTATTGTTAAGATCATCTTCTTTTAATTCTTTAATTTGTATTTTAGATTTGTTTTTAAACATATATCTTATGGCTTTATAAGTTATAATTATCATGCAATAAAATTCTTTTATCATTTCAAAAAAATTTTTATTACAATTCAATGATAAGAATATCGAATAAGGATAATTATTTCTCAATTCATTAAACTTGCTATTTCTTCACTATCACAATAAAAACTAAATATCTATTATAATTATTTCTTCTTTTTATAGTATCATAAATTTGTTAATATCCTATTTACTTAGTTTTATCTAATTTAAATTTTAAATTGAACAATTGACTTGGTTAGTTATTGGTAGTTTAACCAAATTTACCAGAGATATATCTTTCAGTCATTTCTTTTTTTGGCTTTTCAAATATTTGTTTTGTTTTTCCAAATTCTACTAATGCTCCAAGATACA
>Ga0126312_10000746_pt1 | contig 20245 bp, 19 predicted proteins | sample Plot104A_FD_92537 | JGI IMG/M metagenome (GOLD analysis project Ga0126312, IMG submission 92537) | Serpentine soil microbial communities from UC McLaughlin Reserve, CA, USA - Plot104A | ecosystem: Environmental > Terrestrial > Soil > Grasslands | place: USA: UC McLaughlin Reserve, Lake County...
GGTGAGCAGGGCCCACACCTTGCGGCCCTTCGGGGGTGCGACAGGTCTGCCGCCGCGGAGTACGGCAGGTTTGCCGAGCAAGTGGATCGCCAGGCCCACGTTCGAGAGCGTACATTCGGCCAGGGCCCCCCCCGGGGCTGCCACGGCGGGCGCCGCAGCACAGCGACGCCCGACATGTCAGATTGAGTTGAGTCCAGTTGGTTCACAACAAGTCCGCCCGATGCAGGGCGAGATCTTGACCGAACGCAGTTCAGGCGAGTCTGGACCGACTGGGGGCCAGATCAAGCCGTCAGAGTGGGGCCGGCTGGAGTTGACACGGCCATCCATGATGGGATCTCGCAGGTCCCGCGATCGCCGCACCTGTCCATGGACGACCGGCGGCAGGGCAGCCGCGGTGAGCAGTTCAGCAACCGGATCGGCGCCGGCGGGGCCAAAAGGAGCAGGTGGCCGCGCAGGGTCGGCCAGCCAGGTTCCCCGGTGAGTCCGTTGAGCAGCAGGTCGCCGCTCTGGTCGAGGCTGGCAACCAGCTGCGGGTCGGCGATGTGCTCGGCAGCGAAGTGGAGGGCGTCCAGGTAATGCGGCGGCGCGGAGCCGACGGCGGAATCCTGCTCGTCCCGCCGCAGGGTGGTGGCCGATTGCGGGGTGGCGTCGGGGGCCAACACCTGCTCGCGCAGCTCGGTAGCTGTCCCAGGACGAAGCGTATCGGACCAGATTGCTGCGTGCGGGTCTCCGTCCTCGACCAGTGAAGCCGATGTGGTTGGCCGTGCGGCCGCGGGTCAGTATGGTGTACTGCTGCTGCCCTGACGCCTGGCCGGTGACGACGCCATGCCTGGTGTCGGCGGTGACACCCTGCGAGATGTGCACCGTAGTGGCGTGGCCGAGTTCGGCCGCAGCTGGGGAATAGTGCTAGCTGATAGACCTCCAGCACGGCGGTCTGCACGGGTGATCATCAGCCACACCTGCTCGGTGAGGAAGTCCACACCGGGAATCGGCAGGGTCGAGACAGTCGGCGCCGCATCAGCACCGCTGCAACCTAGATCAGCAGGGAAGTGCTGCGACCGTTGGCCACGCGTGAAGATCAGCACGCGTGAAGATCAGCTAGAGAGAGATCTGCCTGAGAAGGTCAGCCGTCCACCGGAGAGTGCTGCTAAGCGGACCGGCTGACGCGCGGTCCGCGGCCGCAGGCGGGGCTGAACTGATTGCTTGGTGAAAATCAGTGGACGCCATCACAGAGCAGCTACGGTCGCTCCAAGTCTTGGTAGGGCGCTGCCACCAGTCCGCGGGCAGATCCCTGACGTTTGCGAATCTTGCCCGTTGTGTTCTTGTTAATCCGGAGGATCTCCTCGTAGAGAACGGCCGCAACTAGGGCGCCGACGGCGATGGGGAAGCAGGGGTTGGCGCGTGGCCACTCGGCAGATGCCCACCGGCGCACGCGTACGCGACAAGTTCCACCCATGCTCCAGCGGACGCGCCATAAACCAGCCCGAGCGCCCGGTCGTGCCACACGTTGAAGGTGCCAGGGAACTTCTCGCGCACCGGTCTATCACCGACCTCGCTCTCGCTCGGTTGCGGCAAAATCAAGCCAGGTCTCGATTGCGCGGAGACGGTGCGCTGCGGCGTCATGGATCTGGCTGTTCCGTAATCTCGTACATGATGACTGCCGAGGCTGTCCGTCCGCATCACCAGGCCGAAGACACCGATGGCTGGTCGACCGGAAGGATGGTCCTTCAGCAACCCCGACACCGACCGCTGTGATCGTGGGTACAGGGGCGAGCAACTTGAAGCGGACATCCACAAGCGTCTTCTGAACTTCGGCAGTGCGTTGATGGCTGGCGAGCCTGAGCGTCGGCTGGCGAACGTCGATCAGTTGCCGTAGATATACCGCCCAGTACCACAGCGGCATCGACCGCAGCGCTCCGACGATGCCGACTGCTGTGATGACGGCGAGTGCCTGTTCGGCGGCCCTGTTCGGCGGCCCCGGCGCGATTCGAACGCGCGACACCCGCTTTAGGAGAGCGGTGCTCTATCCCCTGAGCTACGGGGCCATCTGGTCGAGGGTACCGGGGGCTCATGAATACCGCCACGCTGGCCCACCGCGCCAGATATACCGCAAAATGATGCTCAGTCACGACCTACAACGCACACTGTTTCGGCTAGTCAAGGCCGGCCTCGAGTCTTTGACTAGGGCCCTGACAAAGATTTAGGAAACCCTTGCTCTATCCCCTGAGCTATGGGGGCCGGTGACAAAGGTTAGTCGGACGATAGCCTGAGAGCACGCGAACGTGGTGGGTTGTGATGGTAGAGCCTGGCACGGCATCGGTCCATTAGGGGGAAGCTCGTCGCGACCAGGATGCAAAACGCGGCCGGACCGTGGTGGATCCGGCCGCGCCGTCGATCTATGTCGTTAGAGCGGTGATTGCGAAGGGCAAAAGTTAAGGCGCCGTGAGCCCTCAGTGCTGGTGCTGGTGCTCGTGCTCGGCCTGGAGCTTGGCGACCTCGGCATGGACCTCTTCCATGTTCAGGCCCTTCACCGCCTCAATCACCTGCTTGAGCGCCGACCCAGGCAGGGCGCCGGCCTGGTTGAAGACAAGCACGCCTTCGCGGAACGCCATAAGGGTTGGAATACCCTCGATGTCGAGCGCCGCCGCGAGACCCTGGTTTGCGTCAGTGTCGAGCTTGGCGAATGTGACGTCGCCATACTCCTCCGAGGCTTTCTCGTAGATGGGCGCGAACCTCTTGCACGGCCCACACCACTCAGCCCAAAAGTCCACCAGGACGATGTCGTTCTTCGTGATGGTGTCCTCAAAGTCATCGGCGTTGATGCTGATCGTTGGCATTCTGTCGCGCTCCTCGTAGGCGGTGAGACTGTCACTGCGACGGATCGCAGTGCACAGAACAACTAGCGGAAACCACCGGGTATTCCGGCCCTCATTTGATGGCCACAATCCGCCGCATCGGGATGGCTACCTCGACTACCTCATGCTTGCCCAGCCGGTCCTCGAGAAACTCGATGGCACTCTGGACTCGCGACCAGCGGGTCTCCGGCAGGTAGAGCGCCGACATCATCAGCTCCGCGTCGGATCGGGTACGGATCGGGAAACGATAGCGTTCACGGGCGTCTTCCATGGCGGTCATGCCGTGGATCTCCAAGGTCTTCGCGAAGCCGGTCAACTCGACCGGCCCTGGGAATTGGGGCTTGGTACGCAGCCGCGTGTTGATCCGGGTCAGTACCTGGACATCGCGAGGAGCGAGCGGGCGAATCGCCGGTGCGATTCCGGCAAGTACGCCACCTGGCCGCAACACGCGCGCGACCTCCTCGACGACCCGAGACAGGGGCTGCATCACGACGAGCCCGATGCAACTTGTCACCACATCCAAGCTGGCGTCGCAAAATGGCAACCGGAGTCCGTCCGCTCTTATCCACGGGCCAGGCCCTCGTTCGGCGGCTAGGGCCAGTTCTGGCTCCGAGACGTCGAGGCCGATTACCATGCGTCCGGGCCGCTCCAACTCGCGGGACATAGCTCCCGAACCGCAGGCCAGATCAAGAACAGTGGTCGCCGTGTCGGAGACCGCCCGTGCGAGCCATCGGTAGGGCGAGTGATCGCCTGCCATTGCGCGGGACAGGACCGCCTCGATGATGCCCGTGCGTTCGGCATGGAATCTCGCCAGGTACGCCGGCCAGTCCACCTCCCCGCCGGAAACCCGATCGACGCGGTCCATCCGTGCGGCTCAGACCCGCGATACGAACAGGTGAGTCGACGCTTCGCGGTCGATCTCGCAGGCGGGAGATCCTTCGGCGGTCAGCCGCACGCCGAGGCCTCCAGCCTCTGCTCTGACCTCAGCACCGGGAAGGATGCCGGCCAGCTTGAGCGTGCCCATCATCTCCACATCCTTCTGGATCTCCTCGCTCATCCGCTCTATCACTACCCGGATCGGCTGCCCGGCTCCGCGCCGGAGAACCTCCTGTAGCTGTTCGTTGCCATTGCGGAACGATGCCTGGGTAGCGATCACCCCGAGCTCCGCAAGGCCCGGGATCGGGTTCCCGTACGGCGACTCCGTCGGGCTGTGCAGCAGCTCGACGAGCCGACGCTCGACGTCTTCGGAGATGACGTGCTCCCACCGGCACGCCTCGTCGTGAACCTTCGCCCAATCCAGCCCGATGACATCGATGAGTAGCCTCTCAGCGAGCCGGTGCTTGCGCATGACCCGCGTTGCCCGAGCGCGGCCTTCCGCTGTCAGCTCCAGATGCCGGTCACCTTGCACATGGACCAAGTTGTCCCGCTCCATCCGGGCGACTGTCTGCGACACTGTTGGCCCGCTCTGCTGCAGCCGTTCGGCGATCCGGGCGCGGAGCGGGGTGATGCCCTCCTCTTCGAGCTCATAGATCGTCCGGAGGTACATCTCGGTCGTATCGATCAAGTCGCTCACGATTGTCATTCTCCCCCACACCCGGCGAAGCATCCGTGGTCCAGTCAGTCGACCGGCACGACGGTCGACGATACGACGCCATCAAGCGACGCTGATCACAAGGAATTGCGTTGACCAGGAATCTGATGCCACATACCTTTGGATGCACACGGGAAGGAGGTGGTCCAAAGAATGAATGATTTTGGGACATGTGAGGTGACGGCCAGCTAGCCGCCAGACGGCACGTGTAACACCGAGCCGCATGCGGCCCGGCTAATCCACAGCCAGAACCCGAACCCGCGAGCGCCGGACTTGTCCTCCCGGCCGACATCTGTGAAGGATGCCGACAAGCTCGCGGGTTTGTCCATTTCTGGCCACCTACTCCGCCCAGCGCTCTCGAGACCCTGATTCCATGGGCCTAACCTGAAGAGAGCGGGGCACCGGCAGAGGAGGCGGAGCATGGGCGCGACATCGGACGACATCTCTAGGGTCCTGAAGGCGGTGCCAACGGACTTGCTGATTGGCGGCAAGTGGGTCGGCACTGAGCAGACACTCGACGTCGAGGATCCCTCGACAGGTGAAGTGCTCACCTCCATCGCCGACGCATCTGCCGAGGATGGCGCTGCCGCCCTGGACGCCGCCGTAGAGGCCGCAGACGACTGGGCCCAGACCGACCCACGGGACCGCGGGGAGATCTTGCGGCGGGCGTTCAGCCTCATCACAGAGCGGGCCGAGGACATCGCGCTGCTGATGACTCTGGAGATGGGCAAGCCGTTCGCCGAGTCCAGAGCCGAGGTCACCTACGGGGCCGAGTTCTTGCGTTGGTTCTCTGAGGAAGCGGTACGGGTCGCTGGCCGCTATGCAGTGGCGCCGTCGGGTGGCACCCGGCTCCTGACGCTCAAGCAACCGGTTGGACCCGTCTACGCGATCACGCCGTGGAACTTTCCGCTCGCCATGGGCACCCGTAAGCTCGGTCCCGCGATTGCGGCAGGCTGCACGGTAGTGATCAAGCCGGCCGCGCTGACTCCGTTAACCACCCTCGCTCTTGCCGCGGTGCTGATAGAGGCCGGCTTGCCGGATGGAGTCGTCAATGTCATCACGACCTCGCACTCTGGCGAGGTGTCGTCGCCGATCATCGCCGACCCTCGGTTGCGCAAGCTGACGTTCACCGGTTCCACCGAGGTGGGCCGCCGGCTGATCGAGCAATCCGCAGAGCAGGTACTTCGGATCTCCATGGAGCTGGGCGGAAACGCCCCGTTCCTGATCTTGGACGATGCCGACCTGGACAAGGCCGTCGACGGCGCCATGGTGGCCAAGATGCGCAATATCGGCGAGGCGTGCACAGCGGCCAACCGTTTCCTGGTCCATGAATCGCTGGCGAGGGACTTCGCGTCCCGATTGGCGGAGCGGATGGGCGCCCTCACCATCGGTCGCGGCGTCGACGACGATGTCGAGGTAGGCCCGCTGATCGACACCGCCGCCGTCGAGAAGGTGAGCGGTCTGGTAGCGGACGCCGTTGATGCCGGCGCAAAGGTCATGACCGGCGGCTCGGCAGTCGATGGTCCTGGCCACTTCTACCGGCCTACCGTGCTGAGTGAGGTACCCCCAACGGCTCGAGTCTTCCGCGAAGAGATCTTCGGACCGGTGGCGCCGGTGATCACCTTCAGCAGCGACGACGAGGGCATCAAACTGGCGAATGACACGGAGTTCGGGCTGGTCGCGTACGCCTACACCGAGAGCCTGACCAAGGCGATCACGGTCGCCGAACGGCTGGAGACGGGCATGGTGGGCATCAATCAGGGCATCGTGTCGAATCCTGCCGCACCGTTCGGAGGTGTGAAGGCCTCCGGGCTTGGGCGCGAGGGCGGCCACGAAGGCATCGAGGAGTACCTCGAAACCAAGTACGTAGGCATCCGCCTCTAGCCCACGTGCGTTTCTCCGCACAACACGAGCCGCTCAAGGTCTCTTCGCATAACACGAGCTGTTCAACGCCCCTCGCTCAATATGGGCGCTCCGCGTCCCTACGCACAAAGCCGCAGATTTCGCCGAAATTGGCAGTTTGCGCCACATCTGCAGCCCTGTGCGGAAAGACGCATCCGGAGGTCTCAGGGCGCCAGCCTGACGAGTTCCCAGGCATCGTCGGCACGCCGATACAGCAGCCGGTCATGCATTCGACTGGGCTGGCCTTGCCAGAATTCGATGCTCTCTGGCTTGACCCGGTAGCCGCCCCAATGCTCCGGACACGGCACGTCGATGCCTTCAAACCGCTCCTCTGCCTCTCGGTAGGCCGTCGCGAGCTCCTCCAGCGTCGCCTCTTGCGACTGAGCCGACGCCCAGGCGCCAAGCTGCGATCCGCGCGGACGGCTCGCGAAGTAGGTCTCGGACTCGGCTCGGGTGGTCTGCTCCGCGACGCCCTCGACGCGTACTTGGCGATGCAACGGATACCAACCGAAAAGCAGCGCAACATACCGCGATTCCGCCAGCTCGGCACCCTTGCGTGAGTCGTAGTTGGTGAAGAACACGAATCCCCGCGAGTCGACCTCCTTGAGCAGCACCGTACGAGCACTCGGCCGGCCCGAGACTGCAGTAGCGACGATCATCGCGGTTGGTTCTGGAAGGACTCCCCTTTCCTTCGCCGTGAACGCATCCGCCAACCACGAGGAGAACAGCTTGAGCGGATCGGTCGGAGCCGCTGACTCCAGCAGATGCTCGCTCAGATAATCGACCCGCTCGCCGAACAGATCGGGCAGCCCATGTACCAGACGATCGGGCTCGGACACTTCAGGCACGCGGACAAGTCTTTCAGCAACCGAATTGGTCAGCAGTGCGCGAGCGCATCGTGACAGAATCGGCGCCCGTGACTGCCCTGACAGAACCGGCACCTGTGACCGGCCTGACCATCCCAGCTGAGCTGCTCCCCTCCGACGGCCGGTTCGGCTGCGGGCCAGCTAAGGTCCGTCCGGCTTCGATCGCCGCACTTGCGGACGCAGGTGCTCGATTGATGGGCACGTCGCACCGTCAAAACCCGATCAAGGACCTGGTTGGCTCGGTCCGCGAAGGGCTGGCCGAACTCTTCCAGGCGCCCGACGGTTATGAAGTCGTCTTGGGAAATGGCGGCTCGACCCTGTTTTGGGATGTCGCTGTCTTTTCACTGATCGACAAGCGGAGCGCCCACGGCAGCTATGGAGAGTTCTCCGCTAAGTTCGCGGCCGAGGCCAAGGCTGCGCCGCACCTCGACGAGCCCGCGATTGTCCAGGCGCCCCCTGGATCGGTTGCTGTGCCCAACGCTGTCGACGGAGCCGACCTCTATGCGTGGGCCCATAACGAGACCTCGACTGGCGCGCTCGCACCAATCAATCGAGTGGCCGGCGCCGATCCCGACGCGCTGATCGCAATTGACGCCACCTCAGCAGCCGGGGGCGCGGCCGTCGACATCTCACAAACCGATGTCTACTACTTCGCCCCGCAAAAAAGCCTCGGCTCGGACGGGGGGCTCTGGCTGGCCCTCCTCTCCCCTGCCGCGCTCGAGCGAGCAGCCAAAATCGCGGCATCCGGACGCTGGATCCCTGAGATTCTCAGCCTTACCACGGCGATCGACAACTCCCGCAAGAACCAGACCCTGAACACTCCAGCGATCGCCACCCTCGTCCTTCTAGATGATCAGCTTCACTGGCTCAACAGCCAAGGCGGGTTGAGCTTCGCGGCGGCTCGTACGGCGGACTCCGCGAGCCGGATCTACCCGTGGGCTGACGCAAGCCCGCACGCCACGCCTTTTGTTTCCGATCCAGCGTTCCGCTCGCCGGTGGTAGCAACGATCGACTTCGAGGGCGTCGATGCCGCAGCCATCGCTCGCACCCTGCGCGCCAATGGGATCGTTGATACTGAGCCCTACCGCAAGCTTGGCCGCAACCAGCTGCGGATCGGCATGTTTCCTAGCGTTGAGCCGGACGACATCTCCCAGCTATGCCGCTGTGTCGATTGGGTCATCCAGCACGTCGACGACTGATCGGTCACCGGTCGCGGATCACGCCGACGACGACGCCGGCCACGATCGCCACGACGGCGGCAAGGCCGATCGCCAACAAGGTGCCTCGGCCACTGAGCGCGGTCTCATCCTCTTCCTCTTCCGGCTCGGGCGATGGAGTCGCTGTCGCCGTGACAGGCTCGGTCGGAATGGGGATGGAATAGACCTTGGCATTCCTGCCTGTGCTACCCAGCAGGAGCGATTCCCCGTCAAGGCCCACAGCGACGGCATTGCCGGGCGGTTGCGAGGGCAGTTCGACAGTAGCAAGGGTCCGATAGTTGGCAGCGTCCATGAGGTACACCGCCGTGTTGGTGCGAAGGACGAATTGCTCGCTGCCGGGAAGGAAGACGCCGTCTGTCACGTTCGCCGGTGCGGTGCCGACCCTCGTGAGTCGGTTCATCCCCAACGGAGACGATGAACGGGGGCCGGCGTAGATGGTGCCCTGGTCGTTGTCCTTGGTGACAAGCAGAATCCTGCCCGCCTCGCTAACGAGCAATGTCTCGGCATTGCGTGGACCGTCGGGAAATCGGAAGTCATAGGCACGGTAGGTCACTGTCAGGCCGGAGGCACGAGGGTTGTCAAACAGGTACACCGTGACGAAGTTCCGGCTCCCGTTGCGGTCCCCGATGTCCCCGACATACAGCGTGTCACCAACCATCGCGAGCCCCGCGACGTCGACCGGTCTGGCCCGGTAGTTGAAGGTACCGGTCACGGTGCCGCTGTTGGTAAGGCCGTAGATCAGGCTCTGGTCTCCTGTTCGGTTGGCCGTCCAGTAGAGCTCGGCGTTCGTGTCACCGGCCAGGCCGGCCGGGGAGACGATCCGTGGGTCCTTAATTGTGAACGCGATGGTGGCCTGCGCCACTGCTGTTGAGGGAAGTAGGCCGATCAGCAGGACCGCTGCCATGATCACCAGGAAACCGGACAACGCACGTCGAACCCGCGTCATCGTCCGTGAAGTCCCTTTCCGCCATTTTCGCCCAACGGAGCGTACCGATTTCGGGTCAGCTCGCGGCGACGGTCCGCACCATCGTGGCCAGGATCACGTGAACCATTGCCAGAGAGCAGTGATCAGCACAATCAGCAGCAGGGCGCCCAGGACCCCGGAGACGATCATTCGCCGCACCCTCGGGGTCATGGCCGCCAGCCTACGGACATAGCCTCGTCGACCTGATTTTTGCGGACGTTGTGCCGAGGCACACAAATGCCGATTCGGCTACTACGTTTTCATTCATGGGCGAGCTGAGGCTGTACGCCATCGGCATCGACGAGATGTGTGGCATCGTCGGGGCGGCCCCGCAGCAGGCCCAGCGTTTGCGCGAGCTAGCGCACCGTGCCTTCGCGCCGGCGGGCGGGCCCGCGCGGACCGGACTGCTGTCGAAGCTGGGACCGATCTTCCGGAGGGTTCCGGCAGCACCAATCATTCCGAAGACCCAGCCGGAGGCACGCGATGTCGAGATCCTGCTCGCCGGTGCGTACGTCCCGCCGGAGCGGATCGGCGCCGCCTGGCGGGTGCTCGAAACCCTGGTTCAGGCGGTCGCTTGGGGATCAACTCGGATGGGCTTGACCGCTAACGAGTTGGACGATCTGGACTTCGCGCTTGCACGTGGCCGTGTCTCGGCATCGGTCGGTCTGCGGCATCTGCTCAGCTGTACGACCGGGGTCAACCTCATTCCCGTATCTGGGCTGACGGTCGGCTGGCAACCGCACGAGAAGGCGCTGGCCATGGCGACGGCGTATCGAACCGCCCTACCTGAACTCAAGTCCGAGCAGCAGCGCGAAATGATTACCTCACTGGCCACATGGCTAGACGGCTTCATCCACTGCGCCAGTCTGGCCGGCACGCTCGGACGGCCGGTTCCTGATCTTGTCGGCTTCTGGGCGAACTGAACTCTTAGCCGGGGATTCAGCGAGCCAAGGCCTTCTCGATGCTGGTGAGCAGTGCGATGGGCGCTTCCCACATCGAGTAATGACCGCCGTCGGCGATCACATCGAGTGTTGAGTCGGTGTAGGTCTTCATCCAGGTGGATCGCACGTACTCTTCGCCGACTGCAGGATCATTCTTGCCGACGATGGCATGGACCGTCGGATGATCAGAATCAGGAATCTCGGAGAGGAAGTCCTCTTCGCCCCAGGTATGCAGATACGCCGCGAAGGCCCTGCGTGTGGAGCAGCTCGTGGAATAGTCCACCATCTTGCTGACCCAGGTGGGGCTGTTTCGGTTGCCGGTCGTGAAGTCGATGATCTTGTAGCGGTTCTCGTCGGATTCGGCCGCGTCCTCGAAAAGCTTCCATCCCTCCTCGTCGAAAGGAAAGGGCGAGGCGTGAATCGGTGAAATCCCGATCAGTGCGGTGACCCGTTGCGGCGCATCAGCGTAGACCCGCTGGATCGCCTTCCCGCCCAGCGAGTGGCCTACCAAAGCAAAGTCCTCCCACTCCAAGCGATCCGCAACTTCGAGCGCGTCGGCCGAGATCTGCGCGTTGCTGAACGGGCCGTCAACGTCCTGGCGATCGCCGTATCCGCGATAGTTCATGAAGGCCCATGACTGCTGTTCGGTGTTGATCAAGTCGTGGAAGATTCCCCAGCCCGCCGCGTCCACGAACCAGCCGGACAGCGCGATAACTCTGGTCGGACCCCGGCCGACAAGAATTGGCGAATTGGTCAAGGCAGCCTCCCCCATCGTTGGACGTGGATCAGCCTCAACGTATCGCTTGGGAGGCGGTAGGTGTGAGGTTTAGGGCGGTAGGCGTGAGGTGCAAGGCGGTGAGCTAGAGCGGCACCGATCGACCTGAACATGCCCGAACGGGCCCCCGCCTAGTCACAGATTGAACGGTGTTACCGTAATTTTGAATTGGAGCGCGAGGTCGCTCCCGATACGAGCACAAAAGGAGTTCTTATGGGTCTCGGCGACAAGATGGAAGAGATGGCCGACAAGGTCAAGTCCAAGATCAGCGGCGACGACGCGACGGACAACCCTGACCTTGAGGCCGAGGAACGCGCCCAGGAGGCGTCCTCCGATACGACGTCGTCCGGCGGCGACGTTGCGTCTGCGCTGCGGGACGCGAGCTCCGCCATGAAGACCGACAAGGTTCGTGGTGACGAGGACGACGACCAGCGCCACATGAGGTACTGAACGCAGCTAACCGTCCGACGCTCTAGTCAAGAGTCCGGTGCCCGAGTGCCTTGAGCGCACGGGCACCGTTCCTCCTTCTGCCGCGGCTGACATGAGTTAGGCAGTGACGCCAGCCCCCATACCTGCTCGACAGGTTCCTTGCCGGCAATGACTGAGCGCGCAACCATTTGATTATTAGTGCGCGAGGAGGTCGTTATGCCTAAGACCACGAAGTCAGGTAAGGCGAAGAAGAGTGAGCTGCCGAGCACGTTGCAGCGTTCAGACCAGAAGGCGCAGCAGACCTTCGCCAAGGCCCACGACTCGGCGTTGAAGAGCTATGAGGGCGACGAGCGTGCGGCGAATCAGGTCGGGTTCAGCGCGCTGAAGCACACCCATGAGAAGGTCGGTGATCATTGGGAGCCCAAGAAAAAGAAAGGGCCCTCCGACAAGCAGGCTGAGGGTGGGCGGAACACCAACCGACCGACCGCTGGCGGAGTCGATGCGAATGCCTCCAAGAAACACCTTTACGAGCAAGCCACCAGGTTAGACATTCCTGGCCGCTCGAAGATGAGCAAGGACGAACTGGTCAAGGCGCTGCAGAAGGCGAGCAATCGGGAGTCAGCGAAGGCGCGGCGCAAGTAGGGCCAGGGGGACGAGTAGCGCTCTGGGTGCTCACCGCTATCCGCGGGACTCGGCTTCCTCGCTGCGGCGCTTCAGGCCTACTGTTTCTAGGTCGACAAAGCGGCGTACGCATCTGCCGAACAGCCACCCGACAACGCCGCTGAGCGGACGGGTCTGCTCCAGACTCGCCTGTGAGATGACGCACATAGCTTGTTGGTGAAAGTTTCCGTCGGTGCATGGTATGGCTGGTGGTAAATGAGCCAGTGGACAGCTGCCCTCGGCAGCACGATCTTCTTCGTTGCCGCACCCGGTGTGGTAGCCGGCTTGGTGCCCTGGTTGCTCACCGGTTGGGAGAGGAACGATCTCTGGCCTGGATCAGCGCTGCTTGCCGTTCTTGGGGTCATGTTGATTCTGGCCGGGATCGCTGTGCTCGTGAACGCGTTTCTCAGATTTGTGAAGGACGGTCGCGGAACTCCAGCACCAGTAGCACCCACTGAGGAACTGGTGATCACCGGGCCTTATCGATGGGTACGCAATCCGATGTATCTCGCCGTGGTTGCTGTGATCATCGGGCAAGTGCTGCTCTTGCAGCAAGCGTCGCTACTGATCTATACGGCCGTCGTAACAGCCGCGTTCGTCGGCTTCGTCAAGTTATACGAGGAGCCGGTGCTTACTGAACGCTACGGCGACGCATATCGCCGTTACCAGGCGGCGGTTCCGGGATGGATCCCACGGCCGGGGCGGCGCTGGGAGTAAAAGGCACTCCTGCGGCCTAGGCCGGGCTGATCACCAAAACAAGGTCGCCGCCTTCGACTTGGGTGACTTCCCCTATCGCCAGCCGCTCCACCTTGCCGGCAATGGGCGCTGTGATCGCCGCCTCCATCTTCATGGCCTCGATGGTGGCCACGGTGCTGCCCTCTTTGACCTCGTCACCCTCGGCAACCGTCACTGTCACCGCGCCGGCGAACGGGGCGGCAACATGTCCCGCCCGGGTCGGGTCAGCCTTCTCGGCAACCTTGACATCGGCCTTGATCGAGTTGTCTCTCACCCGGACCGGCCGGAGCTGACCGTTGATGGTGCACATCACCGTGCGCATACCGCGTTCATCCGGCGCGCCGATCGCTTCCAGGCCCAAAATCAAACTAACCCCGCGGCCGATCTTGGCCACGTGCTCGTCACCGGGCCGCAGCCCGTACAAATAGTCCAGAGTGTCTAACCGGCCGACATCCCCGTATGTTTCGCGTGCAGCCTGGAACTCGTTTGTGGGCCCTGGGAACAGCAGTCGATTCAGCGCCTCCTGGCGCACCCGGCCCTTCTCATCCAGCGCGGCCGAGTCCGCCTCGGACAGGTCCACATGGCGGATCGGCTCGCTCCTGCCTTGCAACGCCCTGGTGCGGAAGGGCTCCGGCCACCCGCCCGGCGGATCACCGAGTTCGCCACCCAGGAAGCCGACCACGGAATCTGGGATGTCGTAATTCTGCGGATGCGCCTCAAAGTGATCCGGATCGGCACCAACGGCTACCAGATGTAGAGCAAGATCACCAACAACTTTCGAGGAAGGGGTGACCTTGGGCGGTCGGCCGAGGATTCGACTAGCCGCGGCATACATGGCCTCGATCTGCTCGAACTTCTCCCCTAGCCCCAATGCGATCGCCTGTTGCCGGAGGTTGGACAGTTGACCGCCTGGAATTTCATGATCGTAAACACGACCGGTCGGGCTGGGCAGGCCGGACTCGAAGGGGCGATAGACCTTGCGCATCGCCTCCCAGTACGGCTCCAGGTCCATCACCGCACGAAGATCAAGATTGGTCGGCCGGTCAGTATTCTCCAACGCGGCAACCAGCGCAGAGGCTGGCACCTGCGAGGTCGTTCCAGCCATCGGCGCACTCGCCACATCCAGCGCGTCCACACCCGCATTCACCGCAGCAAGTAGCGTGGCCAGCTGGCCACCGGCGGTGTCGTGGGTGTGCAGATGTACCGGAAGATCGAACTTCTGGCGCAGTGCCGAGACAAGTCTCGTTGCGGCCGGTGGCCGTAGCAGTCCTGCCATGTCCTTGATCGCCAGGACGTGCGCTCCGGTGGAGACGATCTTCTCCGCCATCCGCAGGTAGTAGTCAAGGGTGTAGAGATCTTCCTTGGGCGAATTGAGATCACCCGTGTAACACATGGCAACTTCGGCGATTGTCGAGTTCGTCTCCAGCACGGCCTCAATCGCCGGGCGCATCTGCTCCACATCATTCAGGGCGTCGAAGATCCGGAAAATGTCGATGCCTACCTCCGCCGCCTCAGCGACGAACGACGTCGTCACTTTCGTCGGGTACGGCGTGTAGCCAACGGTGTTGCGGCCTCGCAGCAGCATCTGCAGGCAGAGACCCGGCATGTTGTAGCGCAGCGCCCCCAACCGCTCCCACGGATCCTCGGAGAGGAACCGTAACGCCACGTCGTACGTCGCTCCGCCCCAGCACTCCACCGACAGCAGCTGGGGGGTCGTCCGCCCGACGAAGGGGGCGATCCGGATCAGGTCCTTGGTCCGAACCCGCGTGGCAAGCAGCGACTGGTGGGCATCCCGGAACGTCGTGTCGGTGACTTCGACATTGCTGCGTGCTCGCAGGTCTGCCGCGAAAGCCGTCGGGCCGAGATCAAGGAGGCGCTGCCGGGAGCCATGCGGCGACTGCTTGGTCAGATCGACGCCCGCAGGCCGCTTCTCCTTGGGGTCGAGCAGCGTGGGCGGCTCTCCGTACGGGCGATTGACCGTCACCTCGGCCAGCCAGCGCAGCAGCCGGGTGCCGCGGTCAGCGGGCGCATGGGCAGTCAGCAGCTGCGGGCGCTGCTCGATGAACGAGGTCGAGACGTCACCGGCGATGAAGTCCGGATCCTCCAGAACCGCTTGGAGGAAGGGAATGTTGGTGGCCACCCCGCGGATCCGGAACTCCGCCAACGCTCGCCGGGCCCGCGCCACGGCAGCCTCGAACGTCCTACCACGGCAGGTCAGCTTGACCAGCATCGAGTCGAAATGGGCGCTGATCTCCACGCCGGTGTCGACTGTGCCCCCGTCGAGCCGGACGCCTGCACCGCCGGCGGATCGATAGGCCGTGATTGTTCCGGTGTCCGGGCGGAAGCCGTTCCCCGGATCCTCCGTGGTGATCCGGCACTGCAGCGCGGCACCGTTGATCCGGATCCCGTCCTGCCGCAGGTCGAGATCAGCTAGGCCCTCCCCCGACGCGATTCGCATCTGCGCCTGGACAAGATCGACATCTGTGATCTCCTCGGTCACTGTGTGCTCCACCTGAATCCGCGGATTCATCTCGATGACAACGTGCTGCCCGGCACGGGGACCTTCGGTCTCGACCAGGAACTCCGCAGTGCCGGCGCCCGAATAGTTGATCGACTCTGCGAACCGCACCGCATCGCGGCACAACGCCTCGCGCAACGATGATGCGATCTTGGGGGCAGGGGCGATCTCGATCACCTTCTGGTGCCGGCGCTGAATCGAGCAGTCCCTTTCGAACAGATGCATGGTGTTGCCTCGGCTGTCGGCAAGGACCTGCACCTCGATGTGCCGCGGACGGGACACCGCCTGCTCGATGAACACCGTCGGATCACCGAAGGCGCCCTCGGCCTCGCGCATAGCCGCATTGAGTGCCTCCGGCAGCGACCCCTGGCCGTCCACCCGGCGCATGCCTCGGCCGCCACCTCCGGCCACGGCCTTGACGAACATCGGGAGCCCGATCTCCGCTGCCCCAGCGACCAGGGCATCAATGTCGGAGGAAGGCGGTGTTGATTTCAGCGTCGGCAGCCCCGCCTCCTTCGCTGCCGCCAGCGCTTGGACCTTGTTGCCGGCTAGCTGCAGGACCTCCGCAGGAGGGCCGATAAACGTGATGCCCGCCTCTGCGCAGGCCCGTGCGAGCTCCGGATTCTCGCTCAGAAACCCATAACCGGGATAGATGGCGTCGGCGCCCGAAACCTTTGCCACGCGGATCATCTCGTCCACATCCAGATAGGCGCGCACCGGATGGCCACGTTCGCCGATCTCGTACGCCTCGTCTGCCTTGATCCGGTGAATGGCGTTGCGATCCTCGTACGGAAAGACCGCCACCGTCTGCGCACCAAGCTCGTATGCAGCGCGAAAGGCGCGGACCGCAATCTCACCTCGGTTGGCAACGAGAACCTTGGCGAACATGGCCCGAATCTATCGACCGTTTGTTACCGGTCCGAGACAACCCTGAGATCCGGCGCGCTGATCATGAACCGTACGGTGACCTGGCCGGACACCGTCTGAGTTGCCGGCTCGAAGTCGAACATCGCCTCTTGGGCGATGTCCTTGGCCGTGCCGAATGCTCGCGTCTCGTCACAATCGGAGCGTTCATGATCAGAGCCTATGGATCATGATCGTCATGGGTTCCGGAACGGCCCGGCGTCCATCCACCAGGCCTTCATCTTTGGGAAAGTCATGTCGGGATCGTCGGCGAACGCCAGGATGTGCAGATCTTCGTGTGTCCAGGCGAACGTTGTGTCGTTCGTTCCCCGCCCCAGATAGCACTTCAGAACTCCGGCAGGCTGAGTCCTGCCACCATCCGTACTGACAGTTCTCATCATTTCCTGCTTTGAAGTGCAGTCGCCTGGCTTGTAACCGCCCGTCACGAAATCGGCGAAAGCCTTCTTGGTCGCGGCCTCACTTTCATAGAGGAAGTACCAGGCGTTAGCGGGTCCGGTCCCGGGAGGGAAGCAGCTGACGGCCGCGAGAACGCCCGACTTCAAGGTGCGATCAGCAACCTCGTAGTTCTGGCATGTCTGGCGAATGTCTGGGGGGATGTGGTTCAGCAGCTCGGCCATCTCTGCGGAGCTCGGCGTTGGCGTCGGTGTGGGGGTGGCTTCGGGGGAGCCCGCGGGGCTTGTGCTTGGCCCTCGCGTGGTCGTGGCGGCGTCACCCCGATTGATCAGCATCATCGCGGCCACGATGACCGCGATGAGCACGAGTGCTGCGGCCGCGATCATGATCAGCCGGAGGGCGCGCTTCTTCTGCTGCGCCTGAGGTGCGCCAACGACTGGCGCCGGCACCTCAGGTGCATCCCTGGTCTGCGACCCCGTGGCAGCCCCTCCTGGGCCAGACCCTGTTTGGCCCGGCACTGCTCCGCCTATGGCCGCCGTCTGCCCGGCTCCCAGAGTGTTGAGACGATGACGTGCAGCGCGTAGCCGGTTCGCAATGTCGGCATTTCGCGGATCCAGGGCGTTGATCTGCTGCCAGTGGTCCGCGGCCTCCAGCCAGCGGCCGGCTGCTTCGGCCTCCACAGCCTGGTCGAACAACGAGGCCAGATGTCGGCGCCGCGCCTCCGCAAGATGCTGCCGAGCCTTGGTGACTAGGCCATCCGGGTCGTCATGCGCCGGATCGAGGGCATTGAGCTCCGAACCGAGATTGAGAATCGTCTGCCAGTTGCCGGCGTTCGCCTCCGCTCGGATCTGTTGCTGCAGTTCTCCGATCCGACGATTGCGGAGCGCGACGGGCAGCTTGCGGGTGACGTCTCCGTACGAGGGGTTGGCGGCCTTGATCCTTTCCAGGAGCTCGGCGGTTTCCGCCCAGCGGCCTTCTTGGGCGGCCACGTTCGCCTGCGCTTCCCAGCCAGCAAGCTGCGCGGCAGGCGATTCCGGCTCCCGCCGAGTAGCCGGAATGCGCCGTTCGATGGCAGCGAGCAAGTGGGAGGAGTCTGACGTGAACGACTCATTCCGCAGGGTCACAGCCTGGCGGCTGGCCAGCCCAGCGAGCGCTTCTGGGAGCTCTGCACGGGTCGGCATTCGGGCGCCATCGACCAGCACTGGGATGACCGGCACACCGCGCTCCAGCGCATGGACGATCTCTGCGGCAACTCGGTCGTTGGGGTCGTCAAGCCGGCGCTGACCTGACTCGTCGACCAGCTTGGTCCATCGTGGTCCGATCACCGCGAGGACGACATCCGCCTGGCCGCCGGCGCCGCGTGTTTCGCTGGAGTCCATCCCCGGGCCGGCAGCGTCGATGTCCATCAGGACCTGGAAGCGCTCATTGAGACGATCGGCCAGCCGACCGGCAACGTTCCCGCTGTCCTCGGGTCGATAGCTGACGAGGACGCCCGTTGGCTCTGCCAATCCTCACCCCCTGCGCCGATGCCTATCCCGAGAGCGGAGCGCGATAGCGAAGTTTGCCGTCATTCTCCCATCGCGTTCCAGCGGAGCAGGAAGTCAATTTGGCCAACTTAGAATGCCCGCCACCGCCGGACGAGAATGACGGACAAGATCACGCCTAGCACCGTGAGTCCTCCGCCGCCGATGAGCGTCCAGCGCGCACCGAACACCTCACCGACCCAGCCCAGCAGTGGGGATCCGAAAGGGGTGCCGCCCCACAACACCATCATGTACAGCGCCATCACGCGGCCACGTATGTGCGGATCCACCCCCAGCTGGATCGACGTGTTGGCGGCGGTCAGGGTGAGCAGGGCAGCGAGGCCCATGATCGGCAACACCGCGGCATAGCTCCAGTAGGTCGGCATGATTCCGGCGATCACTTCAATAAGCCCGAAGGCAACTGCGACGATCACCAGGAAGCTGCGGCTGGGTGCTCCTCGCCGGCGGGCGGCCAGCAGCGCACCGCCGAGTGATCCGATCGCCATGAAGGTGCCCAGGATGCCGTACTGCTCGGCTCCTCGGTGAAACTCCTGCTGTGCCAGCAGCGCCGAGGTCATCTGGAAGTTCATGCCGAAGGTGCCGACGAAGAGCACGATCGATAGCACCAGTACCAGATCAGGTCTCTTGCGCACGTACCCAAGCGCGTTGCGGATCTGTCGTTTCGCCCGCGCCACGCGCGGTGCCGGCTTTAGCCGCCGAGTATCGATAAGCACCAGCCCGACGACGAAAGCTGCATACGTGACGCTGTTGCTCAAGATCGCCCAACCGCTGCCGGCACCAGCGATGACTAGACCGGCCAGCGCCGGTCCGAGAATCCTGGCGGCGTGGAAGGTGGCGGAGTTGAGGCCAATGGCATTGGGCAGGTGTTCGGCGCCGACCACCTCCGGCACGAATGATTGGCGCGTGGGGTTGTCGAACGCCGTGCCGATCCCGAACGCGAATGCCAGCAGGTAGACATGCCAGGTGACGGCTAGGCCGGTGATCGCCAGCAAACCAAGGGCTGCAGCGCACAGAGCAAGCCACAACTGAGTGATCTTGAGAACCTGCCGCTTGTCAAATCGATCGGCGATCAAACCGCCGAAGGGCGACAAGAGCAACATCGGCAGGAACTGGAGACCGGTCGTGATGCCGACCGCGGCCGCTGACCCGCCGGAGAGCTCGAGGACCAACCAGTCCTGGGCAACCCGCTGCATCCAGGTGCCGATGTTGGAGACGAATGACCCGCCGAGATAGATCCGATAGTTCGAATTGGCCAGCGCAGCGAACATGCCGCCGCGAGCCGCCCGATGCGCGCCACGAGAATCCCGCTCAAGGTCGGGGCGTTGGGCGCGCTCGGGGCCTTGCTGGCGCTCGGAGCGTTGGAGGCCCTTGGCGCGTTCGGCACGTTCCGCGCCCTGGGGGCGCTGGGTTTGGGTTTGGGTCTGCTCGTCCTGTTCTACTTCCACACTCACCCGTAGTTCACAATGTCCAAGATCACAACAGCCTGCCGCAGCACGTCACGCTCCGCCGGGCTCAGTTCGGCTATCCGTGCCGCCAACCACGCATCGCGGCGGCGCCGGTTGGCCAACAGCACTTCGCGACCGGCGGGAGTGAGGCTAACCAGGCACTGACGGCGATCGTTCGGATCTGGCCGCCGGGCGACATACCCACGCCTCTCAAGGCCGTTGACGATCCGCGTCATCGACGGCGGTTGCACCTTCTCGGCCGCAGCCAGTTCCCCCATCAGCTGGTCCCCCGAGTTGAGCAGCACCGCCATGGCGGAAAGCTGGTTCGAAGTGAGATCCAGTGAGTCATCTCGCAGCTGCCGAAGCCGCCGAGCCAACCGAAGCACCGACGGCCGCAGCCCGCTGGCCAGGCCAGCGATGGTGCGGAGGTCCCGGCCGCTGAGATCAGCACTGGAGCCCCTCAACTCTCGGACCGTCACATCGCTA
>Ga0126312_10000747_pt1 | contig 20245 bp, 19 predicted proteins | sample Plot104A_FD_92537 | JGI IMG/M metagenome (GOLD analysis project Ga0126312, IMG submission 92537) | Serpentine soil microbial communities from UC McLaughlin Reserve, CA, USA - Plot104A | ecosystem: Environmental > Terrestrial > Soil > Grasslands | place: USA: UC McLaughlin Reserve, Lake County...
ACGTGGGTTCCGCAGCGGAGGAGGAGTCGTGAGCACACCGGTCAAGGTCGCCGTCACCGGGGCAGCTGGACAAATCTGTTACAACCTGCTGTTTCGCATCGCCGGCGGCTCGATGTTAGGACCGGACCAGCCGGTAGAGCTGCGGCTGCTAGAGATCACGCCGGCGCTCAAGGCACTCGAGGGCGTGGTGATGGAACTCGAGGACTGTGCCTTCCCGCTGCTCGCCGGGGTGGAGATCGGAGACGATCCGAACACCATCTTTGAGGGAGCCAATCTGGCTTGTCTGGTCGGCGCACGCCCGCGCACCAAAGGAATGGAGCGTGGCGACCTGCTGGAGGCCAACGGTGGCATCTTCCAGCCGCAGGGAAAGGCTCTCAACGACCACGCCGCTGACAACGTTCTGGTCTTGGTCACCGGCAACCCGGCCAACACGAACGCGCTGATCGCAATGAGCAACGCCCCGGACATCCCTGGGGAACGTTTTCATGCCCTTACCCGCCTGGACCACAACCGGGCGAAGGCTCAGCTCGCGGCTAGAACAGGCACCACGGTCAATGACATCACCCATATGACAATCTGGGGAAACCACTCTGCGACCCAATACCCGGATCTCTTCAACGCCCTGGTCAACGGCGAGAACGCAGCCGAGCTGGTCAACGACCAGGACTGGCTGGAATCGACCTTTCTGCCGACCGTGCAGCAGCGTGGCGCCGCGATCATCGAAGCTCGGGGTGCCAGCTCTGCCGCCAGCGCAGCGAATGCCACCATCGACCATATGCGGGACTGGGTGCGGGGCACGCCTCCGGACGACTGGGTCTCCATGGCGGTCCCCTCCGATGGATCGTACGGTGTTCCCGAGGGACTCATCTCCTCATTTCCCTGCACCACATCAGATCGCACGTATCAGATCGTGCAAGGCCTGGAGATCAACGACTTTTCGCGTACCAAGATCGATGCCAGCGTTGCCGAGCTGGCCGACGAGCGCGACGCCGTCAAGTCCCTCGGATTGATCAACTGACAACTCCTTGATCATCGGCCCGCGGACCAGCCCAACGCTGCACCCACGAGCGCACGATCGCGCGAGCAAGTACAAAAGCGTGCACACTTGTCTGTATGTCGGCCGACCAACCGCCCAATCCGTTCAGCCGCGAAGGGGCGTCGCCGGACGATCAGCAGGGCGGCACCTCCAACACTCGCCCGAAGGCCTCGGACTCTGAACCGAAATCGAATCCGGATCCTGGCGAGCAACAATATGGCGAGCGCCCCTGGCCGACCTATCAGCCGCGACCTGAGCCGACGGTGCCGCTTGGTGACGACCCGTACAGTCCGCCAAGCAGACCGCCTACCGTCGGCTACGGCCCACCACCTTATCCGGGCATGCCGGCATATGACGCCGAGCAGCCGTACGGCAACAACTATGGCGACAGCCCGTACGAGATGAACCGCTACCAGCCGCAATTCGGCAGCGCGACGCCGTACCAGCCGGACTACGGCAGCTCGGCCTCCTATGGCCCCCCGGCTGTCCAACATCCGCAGGCGATCATCGCATTGGTCCTCGGCATCGTTAGCCTGGCCGTCTGCCCGCTGATCGGGATCGCGGCACTAGTCGTCGGCAACAAGGCGCGCAAGGAAATCGACGCCTCACCTGGTCAGTTCGCCGGTCGTGGAATGGCGACCGCCGGGTACGTCCTTGGCATCATTTCGGTGGTCCTCACCGTTTTGGTTATCTTGATCATTCTGCTCGGAGTGGCAAGTGCCTTAGGCAGTTGAGGCCCGCTCGAGGGCGTCCCAGGTTGGCATCCTCCTCAGTACGGGACAATGGCCGTTATGAGCAATCCATATGATCCGAACGCCAATCAGCCCGGCCAGGGCTCCGGGGGGTACAGCCCGGCTCCATATGGACGGGGGTATCCGCCGGCGGCTCCGGATCATCCGCAAGGCACCACCGTGCTGGTCTTGGGCATCGTCGGAATCTTCTTCACCATCTGCGCGCCGATCGCCTGGTACCTGGGCAGCAAGGCACTGAAGGAAATTCGAACATCCGGGATCCGCTACGCCAACGAGCAGAACATCGTCGTCGGCCGGGTGCTGGGCATCATCTTCACGATTTTGGCGATCGTCGCGCTGGTTCTCACGATCATCTTCGTGATCATCGCCATCGTCGCAAGCTCCAGCGGCGTCCGCTTTTGATCGCCTAGCGCGATTAGTCAGCGCCCGCCTGGCACCGCAATCGCCAGGGCAATGATCGCAAGGCTGGCCAGCCCTAGCGCCGCGACATCAAAGGCTCTACCTCGGACCTGTAGCAGTCCGGCCTCCGCAGGAGGCAGTGCAAGCCTGATCGCGGCTCCAATGGCCAGAAAGGCACCAATAATCAGGGAGCCCAATCGCCAGCTGTCTTCACCGACGATCGCGACGACCAGCCCGGCAGCAACTCCGATCAGGACGACGAGGAGCGGCCACAGGCGGTGGGACCGGGCCGTGCTCGGCTCCGAACTAGGCCGCCTCACGACGCCGCGAGCTGCTCGGCTCGCTCGACGACGTTGGTGAGAAGCATGGCGCGGGTCATCGGGCCGACACCGCCAGGCACCGGCGCCACCCGACTGGCGACCTCGTAAACGCTCCGATCAAGATCACCAACCAGCCCACTCTCGGTCCGTGTGATGCCGACATCGACGCACACCGTGCCGGTCTTGATCATGTCTGCGGTGATCAGGCCAGGCCGACCGGCGGCCGCGACGATGATGTCGGCGGCCCGGGTGTGACGGGCCAGATCAGACGTGCCGGTGTGGCAAAGCGTTACGGTGGCATTCTCGCTCTTCCGGGTAAGCAGCAACCCGAGCGGCCGCCCCACCGTGGTGCCGCGGCCGATGATGCAGATCTCTGCGCCGGCGATCACCACGCCATTGCGTCGAAGCAGCTCGACGATGCCTCGAGGCGTACACGGCAGCGGGCCGGGGGCACCGAGCACAAGACGCCCGAGATTGACCGGGTGCAGACCGTCGGCATCCTTGTCCGGGTCCACCAGGCTCAGCGCCCAGGTCTCGTCAAGGCTGCCGGGTAGCGGCAGTTGGATGAGATAACCGGTGCAGGCCGGATCGGTGTTGAGCTCGGAAATCTTCGACTCGAGCTCATCGGCGCTCACCGATGCCGGTAATTCCACTTCGATGGAGGAAATCCCGACCTGAGCCGAGTCACGATGCTTGCCGGCCACGTACGATCGGCTGCCCGGGTCCTCACCCACGAGGATCGTGCCAAGTCCTGGTCGAATGCCGCGCTCCACCAGTGTCAACACCCGATCCGTCAGTTCGGCCCTGATCGTCGCCGCCAATGCCTTGCCGTCCAGAAGCTGCGCGGTCATCTCACTCGCCTTGGTCATCTCGTTGATCAGTGGAAGAAGTGGCGGGCGTCGGTGAAGTACATGGTGGCACCCGCCCCCTTCGCCGCGGTGATGACGTCGCCGTCACGCATCGACCCGCCAGGTTGAACCACTGCCCGGATGCCGGCCTCGAACAAGATCATCGGTCCGTCGTCGAACGGGAAGAATGCATCCGAAGCCGCCACCGCGCCGGCGGCACGGTCTCCTGCCCGCTGCACGGCAAGCCTGCAGGAGTCGACCCGATTGACCTGGCCCATCCCGATACCGACCGTCGCTCCGGCCGAAGCCAGCAAAATCGCATTGGACTTCACGCCGCGCACCGCACGCCAGGCAAACTCAAGATCGGCAAGCATTTTCGGCTCTGCGGGCTCCCCGGCCACCAGTTGCCAGTTGGCCGCCTGATCATGATCACTGTCGACCGTGTCGGCCGCCTGCATGAGCAGACCGCCCTCGATCCGGCGCGTTTCTACCCCGCCGGCGAGGTAAGGCGGTGCCCGGAGGATGCGGAGATTCTTCTTGCTCGTCAGCACCTCGATCGCGCCGTCGTCATAGCCCGGGGCCGAGATGACCTCGGTGAATACATCAACCACCTGCCGCGCCATCTCCATGCTGACCGGCCGGTTGGCAGCGATCACGCCGCCGTACGCCGACACCGGGTCGCAGGCGTGCGCCTTCCGATGCGCCTCGGCGATGTCCGCACCGGTGGCGACTCCGCAAGGGTTGGCGTGCTTGATGATGGCCACCGCCGGTTGCTCGAAGTCGTAGGCCGCACGCCGGGCCGCGTCTGTGTCGGCATAGTTGTTATAGGACATCTCTTTGCCGTGCAGGCGCTCCGCGATCGCCAGGCCGTACGGTCGAAAGCCGTTGCGATACAGCGCGGCCGGTTGGTGCGGGTTCTCCCCGTAGCGAAGGCTCATGACCTTGTCCCAGGTGCCGCCGAGCCACCCGGGAAATCCGGTGCCGGCGCTCGTGTCGGTGAGCACATTGCCCATCCAACTGGCGACAGCGACGTCATAGCTGGCGGTGCGCACGAAGGCCGCTGCCGCCAGTGTTTGCCGCTCCTCAAGGGTGAATCCTCCGGCATCGAGGGCAGCTTGGAGCTGCGGATACTGGGCCGGTGAGGTGACGACCGCGACGCTGGCGTGATTCTTCGCTGCCCCCCGGACCATGGCGGGCCCACCTATATCGATCTGTTCGACGCACTCGTCCGGGGTCGCGCCGGATGCCACCGTCTCGGTGAACGGATAAAGATTGCTGATGAGCAGCTCAAACGGAGCAATCCCCAGGTCGGCGAGCTGACTGCGGTGCGCCTCCTCTCGGACGTCGGCGAGCAGTCCGGCGTGCACCTTCGGGTGCAGCGTCTTGACCCGTCCGTCCAGGCACTCCGGAAAGCCGGTCAACTGTGCCACCTCGGTGACGGGCAGGCCTGCCCTCCCGATCATTGCCGCGGTCGACCCGGTCGAAACCAGCTCGACGCCCGCTGCCACCAGTACCTGGCTGACCGGGATCAGATCAGTCTTGTCGTACACCGATACCAGCGCCCGGCGGATCGCGACGCGGTCAGCGGCGTTGATCTGGTTCATCAGCTATTCGCTCCATCGCAGTGTTCGGCCGGTCACCTGCCAGCTGCGGGTGGCGAGCCGGTGCACCGTCTTAACGAGGAGTTCCCGCTCGACAACCTTGATGCGCTCGTGCAGCTCTTCAACGGAATCCTCGTCCTCCACCGGCACCGGCACCTGGTCGATGATCACCCCGGTGTCCACCCCCTCATCCACCAGAAAAACCGTGGCACCCGAGACCTTCACCCCGTACGCGAGCGCGTCCCGCGGGGCATGGGTCCCCGGAAATGACGGCAACAACGCCGGGTGCGAGTTGATCAGCCGGCCACCGTAAGCCGCCAAGAACTCGGGCCCGACCAGCTTCATGAAGCCCGCCAGGACAACAAGTCCAGGGCTGAAGCCGCCCACCAACTGGGCCAGCTCCCGATCCCACTTAGCCCGGTCGGCACCGGGCTGAAGGGGATGTACGAAGGTCGCGACCCCGGCCTGCTCGGCTCGCTTGAGCGCCGTTATCCCCTCTCGATCCGAGCCCACCCCAACAACCCGAGCACCGTATCTGGGGTCCTCGCCCGCATCGAGTAGCGCCTGCAGCAGGGTGCCTGAACCCGAAACCAGTACTACCAGCCGAAGCTGGTCGCGCGGGAGCGGCACGGCGGAAGCCTATCCGCAACGCCGGACCGCACCTTGACCACTCAGCTGCTCCGCTGCCGCGCAAGTCCGACGACAAAGCCGACGACCATGCCGGCAAGCCCCATTGTTGCCGGCGCCATCACAAGCAGTGGCGTCAACCGCGGTCCCAGCCCAGTCAACCGAAGGCTGCCGATGTCACCGCCACTGGCCCAAGCGGCGCAGGCAAAGATCAGACCAGACAGTAATCCCGACAGGCCACCCACCAGGCTCGTCCCGTCGAACCGGGCGGGTGGACGACTTCGGACGAGAATCAAGGCCGCAACGGCCCCCGCCGCCGCGCCGCCAGCCAACCACCAGAATTGCGTTGGATCTGTTACTCCGCCCGCCGGCAGGGCGCCCAGCAATGGCAGGCCAGGCAGCATGCCGAGTTGGGTGCCGGCCGGAGCCACGACCGACGTCGCGCCGACTGAGAAACCCGGCCCGAGCGCATAGGACCCTGCCCAGATCACCGCGTTGGGGGCCAATGCGAGCTGCAAGACCAGCAGAGCTACTCCTCCGGCGATGCCAGCGTCCAGTCCACCGGTCAGCGCAGCCACACGGCCGAAATGGCTGATCAACCCAGTGGCCAATAACGCAGCTCCGGAAACCACCATGGTCAGCTGGGCACCGATCACCGCACGACAGACGCCGGCAGTACGCGCGCCCCAGCCGCTCACAGCGCCACGTCCCCTCGCTTTGCCGGCCCCCCAGGCGGCGGCCATGCAGATCATGACTGCGACAGTTGGGAATCGGGGCAGGGACGCCCACGGATTACCAAGAACGACGGCGGCAGCACCGACAGGTGCCAGATAAGCACCTGCCGTGACCGTCGCGATCGCTATGCGCCTGGATCGCACCGGGTTGTGAACTCGGCCCCGGGCGAGAACAGCGGAGCGATACACCAGGAAAGCAAAGACCGCCGTCGCCCCCCATGGGATCAAGGTCACCGTGGTGGATCCCAGCCGAGCGGCGACTCCATTGCCGAGCAACCACAACTGGGTGCCGACCTGCAGTGATTGGGCAAGGGTGCCGGGCTCCGCAGACAGCCAGCCGAGCACGACCGTCCCGGCAACCAGCACCCAGCCGGCTGCCGAGCTGACCAGCCCGCCTGCGAGGGCCACCGGGAGCCAACCGAGCTGTGCCGACTCACCCGCTGGCCGGCCCGCGCGATGGCTCGCTTCAGCGACCCTGGCCTCCAGCGCGATTGCCGGATCAGTCCGTCGAGGTGACAGCAGTGATGCCATAGCCGTTCCATGCTGACCCAGCGTTTTGGTCGCGACCGGCGGGACACGCCAGCGAGCGAGTATGGTTTTCGATGACCTTCGGCCCACATTGCGATCCGTGGGCCTGTCTGCAGGAGGGGGAGTCGCTCAGGCATGGTCGATCCGGAGCGTGCAAACTACCGCCCCCGGCGCGCCCTTATCGAGCCCGACAGCAGTCCGGAAGAGGTTGTCGTCGAGGAACCTGATTCCGGCTCCAACGGGGCAGGGACTAGGCACTTTGTTGACCAGGAACCTGATTCCGGCTCCAACGGCGCAGGGACTAGGCACAATGGCCGCGGGACCAATGGGCACCGGGACAGCACCTCCCTGCCTACGGCAACGACGCCGGCAGCCGGGGATGCGGGCTCTGACTGGGCAACCTCCCGGCGAAGGATATTCGCCGACCTAGAGGACGACATCGCACCACCGTTGTACCGCGATAACAGTCCGCCACCGAGCTTGGCCGCCAACACGAGCGATGCTCCAAATGAGCTTGAGGACACCGATCCTCGCCCCAGCTTGATTGACACTGGCCATGGAACTTGGGTGCGGTCAGCCCTCACCAGCGCGGCGCAGCAGCCGAGAACCCAGGACGAAGAAGCCACCACTATCCTTCCCCGGACATCATCGGGTTCCCGAAACACCAGCAGCTGGCAAGAGACGATCGACGACTTCTCCGACCTCGACGACGACCGGCCCCGGCTCAACCGATGGGTCAAGCTCGGCTTGATCATCGCTGCAGTTGCCGCTGTGGTCGGCCTCGGTCTGTGGCTTCTTATTACAGCTGTTCGCGGAGACCAGCAAACGGTTACTCCCAACCCAAATCCCAGCGGTGCGGCCGACAATCAGGCATCGGCGGCACCGACGAATCCGCCAGCGACGCTGTTGGACGACAACTCGCTGATCAAGCCGGCGGACGCGAAGCGAGTGGTCACAGATCGGACCTGGAAAGTCGCCGTTACCCAGAGCGGCACGCCTGACCAAGCGGCACAACCTGCCTGTTTCAGCGGGGCCCCGCTGGAAGGACAGCCGGCGGCTGCCCAAACCATGCTGCGGACACTCAGCGCGAGCGGCAAGCAGCCGCCCAGCATGCTGCACCAGGCCGAAGCCTTCGCCTCCCCAGCTGAGGCGACGGCGGCGTACAGGGTTGCCCTCAAGACATTGGGCAGTTGCAGCGAGCTTGGCAGCTACCTGCGGTCCGGATGGAGCGTGACCGGCCTAGGCGATGATGCGGCCGGTGTTGTCGTGTCGGTTAAGAAGGAAGGGGAAACTCAACATCACAGCGTCGTCCTGAGCCGCACCGGCACCGTGCTGAACATTGCCGACGTGGCTCAGCCCGATACTGCGGTCCAGATCGGCAAGGTGGCGAACGCATTAGCCGCGGTCACCAACATCCAATGCCGGGGTGCTGCCGGCGCCTGCCCCGGCACCGTGTCGGTCAAGGCCGCGCCTCCGCCGGTCGGTGGAGACCAGCCCGGATTCTTGGCCACCGGCGACCTGCCACCTCTGGGCAACGTCGAGTCACTATGGGTTGGCGACGCTCCCGATGTGCCGCAGGGTGAATTCGTCGGCGCACAATGCGAGAACGTCAACTGGGCGACGACGCCGGCGAACGTCCGTATTGCCCGTACTTACCTGCTGGAGCAGGGAGCCGACCCGGGCTTTGGGCTGGACGAAATCATCTTGACGATGAAGAACCAAAAGGCCGCCAGCGATTTCGTGAGTTCGGTCAGGAAGAACGTGGCTAACTGCCCGAAGCGCAAGCTCACGGCCAGTGTCTCCAGCACCACCTCGGTCAGCGGCATCGGAGCGAGCGGCATCAAGATCAACGGCTGGACAGCCACGGTGTCGCAGAAGGTAAGCAAGGGTTCATTGAAGTACCGGGTCGGAGCCGTCGCGGCTGGCTCGAAGGTGATCTACACCTTCCTCAGTCCCAAGGACAGGCTGGATCTGACGGATAGTCAGTGGAAGGACATCGCGGTACGAGCCGGCCAGCGCGCGACTCAGGTTAAGTAGCTCAGCGGCCGCTCATGATGTCGCGCATGAGCTGCGCGGTCTCGCTTGGCGTTCTGCCAACCTTGACGCCAGCGGTTTCCAGCGCCTCCTTCTTAGCCGTCGCGGTACCCGATGAGCCGGAGACGATTGCTCCGGCGTGGCCCATCGTCTTGCCCTCGGGAGCGGTGAATCCGGCGACATAGCCGACAACCGGCTTTTCCACGTTGGTCGAGATGAAGTCGGCTGCGCGCTCCTCGGCGTCACCGCCAATCTCTCCGATCATGACGATGGCATCGGTTTCCGGGTCATGCGAAAACGCCTGCAGGGCATCGATATGCGTCGTGCCGATAATCGGGTCGCCGCCGATACCGACCGCTGATGAGAAGCCGATGTCACGCAGCTCGTACATCATCTGGTAGGTGAGAGTGCCGGACTTGGAGACAAGCCCAATCCGACCCGCCTGGGTGATGTCGGCGGGAATGATGCCGGCATTGGATTGACCTGGCGAGATCACGCCAGGGCAGTTGGGCCCGATCAGCCGAGTCTTCGTGCCCTGGGACAGTGCGAAAAACTCGGCCGTGTCCTTGACCGGAATTCCTTCGGTGATCACCACGGCTAGGGCGATCTCGGCATCGATTGCCTCGACAACCGCGGCTTTGGCGAACTTTGCCGGGACGAAGATCACCGTCACATTCGCACCGGTTGACTTCACCGCCTCGCTGACCGAATTGAAGACGGGCACTCCACCTTGATCAAATTCGACGATCTGACTGCCCTTGCCAGGCGTCACACCGCCGACGATAGCGGTGCCCGAGCTGAGCATCCGCTGGGTGTGCTTGCGGCCCTCGGAGCCCGTCATGCCCTGGACGATGACCCGGGAATCGGAGTTGAGAAATATTGCCACCTCGTAGCTCCTTAGCCTGCCGCCAGCTCGGCAGCCCGACGGGCCGCATCGTCCATGGTGTCCACCTGCTCGAGTCCTGACAGCCCGGCATCGCTCAGGATCTTGCGTCCCAATTCTGCGTTGTTCCCGTCAAGCCGGACGACCAGCGGCACATCCACGTGCTCATCCCGGCTCGCCAGCAGATCGAACGCCTGGACAATGCCATTAGCCACGGCATCACAGGCGGTGATGCCACCAAAGACGTTGACGAAGACACTGCGCACCTGCTGGTCACCGATGATGATCTCCAGTCCGTTCGCCATTACCTCGGCGCTGGCTCCGCCGCCGATGTCCAGGAAGTTGGCTGGCTTCGGCGAACCGGGGAACTCCTCCCCGGCATACGCGACGACGTCAAGAGTGCTCATCACCAAGCCGGCACCGTTTCCGATGATCCCCACCGAACCGTCGAGTTTGACGTAATTGAGGTCCTTCTCCTTGGCCGCAGCTTCCAAAGGATCCTCGCTCGCCTTGTCAGCCAACGCCGCATGTTCGGGATGCCGGTACTCGGCGTTCTCGTCCAAGGAGACTTTGGCGTCCAGCGCGATGATCTTGCCATCCCCGGTCTTGACCAGTGGATTGACCTCGACGAGCGTGGCGTCTTCAGCTACATAGACCTTGCCGAGCAGTTGGAGCACTCGGGCGATCTCAGTCGCGTCCTCGCCGGTGAAGCCGGCTGCGGACACAATTTCTGCTGCTTTTGCCGCGTCAACGCCGACGTTCGGGTCAACTGGTAGTCGGGCCAGCGCGTCGGGCCGCTCCGCGGCGAGGGTCTCAATGTCCATGCCGCCTTCGCGAGAGCACATAGCCAGATAGCGGCGGTTGGCCCGATCCAGCAGGAGCGAAAAGTAGTACTCCTCGGCGATATCGGCACCCTCGGCGATCATCACGGTGTTGACCACATGGCCCCTGATGTCCAGCCCGAGGATCTCCTGGGCGCGCTGGGCCGCTTCTTCGGGGCTCCTGGCGATCTTGACGCCACCGGCCTTGCCGCGGCCGCCGGTTTTCACCTGCGCTTTTACGACAACGACAGGGGTGCCGATCTTGGCGGCCGCCGCCCTGGCCTCCTCCGGAGTCGTCGCAGTGATTCCCTGTAACACAGGCACACTGTGCGCCTCGAAGAGGTCCCGCGCCTGATACTCGTACAGATCCACCCTGACCTCCGTGTCACGCCAGTTCGGTCGACCGAGCCACTCAGTTGAGGCGACGGGAGCCGAGCCCGGCCGATGCCGAGCCTAGTGGTCGGCTTCAGAGTTAACCGAGGCGGTCACGAGGTCGCGATCTAGCGACGCTCGACGCCCACGTTTGAGCGAACCCAGTCGATGACCTCAACCATCGTGGATCCCGGAGTGAAAACCGCGGCCACACCCATGTCGGCAAGCAGCGCGCGATCGGCTTCGGGAATGATCCCGCCCCCGAAGACGACGATGTCCTCGGCGTGTTCTGCTTTCAACAGCTCCATAACACGGGCGAACAGCGTCAAATGGGCACCTGAAAGAATGGACAATCCGATGGCGTCCGCGTCCTCGGCTAAAGCTGTGCGCACGATCTGCTCTGGTGTCTGGTGCAGGCCGGTGTAGATCACTTCCATGCCGGCGTCCCGAAGCGCTCGGGCGACGATCTTGGCACCCCGGTCATGGCCGTCCAAACCGGGCTTGGCGACCACGATCCGCAGCGGCGCCGATCCTTCCACCGCATGGCCAGGCATATCCATCCCACCTCGGCCCAGCGTGTCCGACGCCACAGGCCCAGCGTAGTGGCGAAGTACTCTGACACCGTGCTCCACGATGCCGTCGGCGGCCTCGCGCGGCTGACCCGCGAGGTTCCGCGGCTGGCATCAGGAGTGACAATCCCGGAATGGCAGGATCGACCATCCCGACGTGCAGGCGCGCAACGTCGCCGTTCGGGGCGTCGGTCATCCCTCGATGCCCAACAACGGGAGGATCGCATTTTCAGATTGCCACGGCGCTGCGCGAACTCGACTCGACGAACGACGGGCTCGCCCTGACGGGGGCTTAGCCGTTGCCGGTCGGTGATAACAAATGCAAAAACAACTCTCAAATGTTGGTGAGTTGTTTGAGATTTGGTTACCGCTCCGTTATGTTCTCCTCAGCGTCTGAATCTCGGGGAATCGAAGCGGACGTCCACGTTGCACCATTTCAAAACTCGACGAGCTGCGAAATGGAACAGCTGGCCGACGGCGGCCGCTTCACAATGCTCCGCCGTGCGCGTACAGATTGTCGACGGTGAGGAGCTTGTCGGTGGCAGCACAGTCCAGGCGTCCTGCGCGCCGGGCCATCGCCATCGATCCTGAAGAGCGCCGCGGCTGGCTTTCGCATGGCCTAGCAGCACTTCTCGTCTCCGGGCTGGGGTTAGCCGTAGCCGGGTCGGTTGCCCTGACAGGGAACGCTGAAATCTCCAACGCCGCCGACGACCGGCCGTACTCCACCATCTCCATGGGCAACCGCCAGCCGTTGCAGCTCGGGACCAAAGACGACACCTCGAAGCCGAACAAAGTCGCCGATTCCGAGAGCCTGCGCGCATTCGATCATTCATTTGCCATTGAGCACAGCACCCGCAGCGCCGAACTCCGCAGCGCAATCGCCAACGAACGGGCTGCTCAGCGGGCCGAAGACCTGTTGAAGACTGCAGAGGACATCAGCCGGGCAGCTCGCGATGCCGGCAGCCAGGCTCGAGCCAAGAGCCTGGCTAAGGAGGATCAGGAGATTCGGGAGACTGCCGTCCAGCTGGCTCAAGAACGGCTTCGGCGTGCCATCGCCGCTCGGATCGCCGCCGAGAGCAGGCGGCGGCAGGCTGAATCTGAGCAGCCGGAGAACAGGCCTAGCACCTCCACGACGCAAGCCCAGAGCGTCAGCACCAGCAACTTCCCGACAAGCGGCGGAGCGGTGTCCCCGGTTCCCGGCGCAGTCATCGGCGCTTACTTCGGCCAATACGGGATGTGGGCGCGCTACCACACCGGTTTGGACTTTCGCGCCGCCTACGGCACCCCGATCCGGGCCGTCAAGTCCGGAGTCGTCCTATTTTCGGGCAATTCCGGCGACTGGGCAGGCAACCATGTCGCGATCAAGCACCCGGACGGAATGACCACCATGTCGTCGCACATGTCGTCGATCGCGGTCGGCTCCGGCCAGATCGTTCAGGCCGGCCAGATCATCGGCTATGTCGGCCAGTCAGGGCGGGCGTTCGGCGCGCACCTCCACTTCGAGCTGTACCCACTCGGTGTCAAGTACGGCGACGTCTACAGGGCGATAAACCCGCAGCCGTGGCTTGCAGCCGCCGGGGTTCAGACCAACTAGCGGTACCGCATCAGGTTCGAGACCTAGGCCTAGACCAGCTGGCGCAGTGGTCTTAAGCGATTTGGGCTTCTGTTACCCGTCCGTTATGGTTCTGCACGTTTGACCGCTGAACTCGGGGCCTCGGTCAGGCGGGAGCATCCCTCGACGACTTCTCGCCGGAGGCACGACCTGCACCCGTCGGACGAGGAGAGCTCGACTTGGCAAGAGCCAGGCAGCACGGTGCCGCGCGCCGCGCGACTTCCAGCAGCCTTACGGATCGGTTGAGCCGCCAGCTCGAAACATTCGTTCGTACCGACCGCAATAAAGCCCGCCGGGCCCTGATAGAAGATATTCGTGCCGAAAAGAAGAGCTGGACACAGCATGGGATCGCGGCGCTGGCTGTGTCGGTGCTCGGGCTCGGGGTTGCTGGCTCTGTTGCCATAACCGGATCGGCCCAGTCACAGCCGGGGCGAATCGCCCACCAGAAGGTCGAGGTGGTCGTCGAGCCGGGGGTCGCGAAGCCGGCCGCCTTCGACCGGGAGAATCCGGCCACGGCTCTGACCGCCCGCCTGGCGCTTGATCCGGCGCTGATCAGCAGCCGGGCCGATCAACGGACGGAGAGCTTGACGAAGGGTAGCGAGAAGATCGCTGAGGTGGCCCAGTCACGAGCGGTTAATGCACGGGAGAAGACGCTGGAGAAGGCATCCGAGGCCGCCCAGAGGGAGGCCAGATTGATCGCTTCCGGCCGAGCAACTAGAAGCACTCGAGGTAGCGGCTTACTTTCATTCACGATCACGCCGAGGGCAGGCGGCAGCTCCTGTCTTCCGGTCGGCAGCGGATACACGATCGCCGCCCGCTTCGGCCAGGTTGGTCCCTGGTCGCGCTACCACACCGGCATTGATTTTTCGTCCCGGATTGGCACACCAATTCGGGCGCCCGGCTCGGGAGTCGTGATCAATGCCGGAGGCGGACCAGCGAGCGGCTGGGCCGGCAATTACGTTGCGATCCGGTACCCCGACGGCACGCAATCCCTCATGGCTCACATGTCGTCAGTATCGGTCGGCGTCGGGCAGACCGTCTCCGCCTGCCAGGTGGTTGGAGCAATCGGCATGACTGGGCGGACTTTCGGTCCACACCTGCACTTCGAGATCTACCCGCCCGGCGTCACTCCAGGCGATGTTTACCGCGCCGTGAACCCCGAACCCTGGTTGCGTAGTCGCGGCCTGGCATTCTGATATCGCCTAGACCTTTTCCAGCGGCGCGTGTTTCAGCGAGAGCCGCTTGATCCCGGCTGAGCCGAAATCAACATCTGCCTTGGCGTTATCACCGGCACCGGACGTGGTAATCACCTTGCCCATGCCGAATGTTGTGTGCAGCACTCGATCACCCGAAGCCAAGTTTGGGATGCTACGCGGCTGCTGGCGGCCAGCACCGAATCCGATGGTGTTGCGCCAAGCCTGGTTGGCCTTGGACGTTGCCGACGTGTTGCGCCAGGTGCTGACCGCCCGCTCGGTGCGGCGCCAGTCCACAAGCCGGTCGGGGATCTCATTGAGAAAGCGACTGGGCGGGTTGTGCTGCGGCGCGCCCCACGCCGCACGGACCACTGCGCGAGACAGGTACAAATGCTTCCGGGCCCGGGTGATGCCCACGTACGCCAGCCGTCGCTCCTCCTCCAGCTCCTCAGGATTGGACAGCGCCCGCTGATGTGGAAACACACCGTCCTCACAGCCGGTCAGAAACACGTTGTCGAATTCCAGCCCCTTGGCGGTGTGCAGGGTCATCAGCGTGACGACTCCGAATTCTTCCGGATCAGGGGCGGTGGGGATCTGGTCTGAGTCGGCGACCAGCGCCACCCGCTCCAGGAAGGCACCCAAGGAGGTATCGGGCTCCGGGGCACCGGCGGCGAGATCCAGGTCTGAACTTGGGTGGTCATCGGCGGGAACTGCCGGTGCTGTGTCATCGACCGTGTCGGGCCCATCGGTAAGCCCGAATCCCGCGTAAACGTCCGGCTCCACTTCAGCCGCAGCGACGCCGGTGACGAACTCCTGAGCTACCGCAACCAGTTCGACGAGGTTTTCCAGGCGAGTCTGGTCCTGCGGATCGGCGGACGTTTTGAGCTCGTTGAGGTAGCCGGACTTTTCCAGCACGCTGGTCAGGATCTGGTCGGCCGGAACCCCGGCGGCCACCATTCCCTCGTGCTCGTCGAGGAGATCGACAAAGCCTTGGAGCTGGCGCAGTGACCGGGTCGCCAGAGCTGGGATTTCGTCCACCCGGCGCAATGCCTCGCCGAAGCTGATTCGCAACCGGGTGGCCAGCTCGGCAACGATCGCCTCTGCGCGGTCCCCGATGCCACGCTTGGGCACATTCAAGATCCTGCGCACCGAGACGTCATCCGTGCGGTTGGAAATGGCGCGCAGGTATGCGATGGCGTCTCGGACTTCCCGGCGCTCGTAAAAGCGAACTCCACCCACCACTTTGTAGGGCAGCCCCACTCTGATGAAGACTTCCTCGAACGCCCTGGACTGGGCATTGGTCCGGTAAAACACGGCAGCGTCCCGGTAGCGACCTTGGCAGGTGTCACTTAGCCGGTCGATTTCGCTGGCAACGAACTGTGCCTCGTCATGTTCCGAATCGGCGACGTAACCGACGATCCGCTCACCATCGCCCGCATCTGACCAAAGGTTCTTCGGCTTGCGGCCGGGGTTCTGCACGATCACTGCGTTGGCTGCACTCAGGATCGTCTGGGTGGACCGATAGTTCTGCTCGAGCATGATCACGCGGGCACCCGGAAAATCGGTGTCGAAATCGTTGATGTTGCGGATCGTCGCGCCCCGGAAGGCGTAGATCGACTGGTCCGAGTCACCGACCACCATCAGCTCGGGCGGCGACGCCAATGGCGCCTCGGGCAACCCCTCCACTTCGGCCGAGCAAAGTTCGCGAATCAGCGCGTACTGCGCGTGATTGGTGTCCTGGTACTCGTCCACCAGCACATGCCGGAACCGGCGGCGGTACTGCTCGCGCAGCTCGGGAAAGGCCTGCATCAGGTGCACAGTCGTGGTGATCAGATCGTCGAAGTCGAGGGCGTTGGCGGCGATCAGCCGACGCTGATACTCCCGATAGGCCTCGGCGTACGACTCCTCGTTGGCGGTACGCACCCGGGCCTGGGCCGACTCATGATCGACCAGATCGTTTTTGCACGCCGAGACCCAGTTGAGGATCGTCCGAACCGGAAAGCGCTTCGGGTCCAGATCCAGGTCATTGGCGACCAGCTGCATCAACCGCTTGGAATCAGCGTCGTCGTATATCGAGAAGGTTCGAGACATGCCGAAGCGGCTGATCTCAGAACGCAGGATTCGCACACAGGCCGAATGGAACGTCGAGACCCACATCAACTTGGCGCGGTTACCCACCAGATCCATCACTCGACCGCGCATTTCTGCGGCGGCCTTGTTAGTGAAGGTAATGGCGAGGATCGAGCCTGGATGGACCCGCCGCTCGCCGACCAGGTAGGCGATTCGCCGGGTCAACACCCGGGTCTTTCCCGAGCCGGCCCCAGCCACCACCAGAATCGGGGCACCCTCGTGCACGACGGCTTCACGCTGCGGTGGATTGAGGCCCTCCAGCAGCTTCTCCGCGCTGAGCCGAGACGACTTCGATCGGGGCCGGGACAGGCCTATCTCGGCCATCGAGGAGTCGGAATACAGCTCCGGAGCGGGAGCTGGCGCTGGCTCGACGTGCGGTGTAGTCATGACTGATCCACCCTAGACGCACCGGCCGACGTCGCCCGATCTGCCTCGCCGGCGCTGGCAATGGTCCGGTGGGTGGCGGACCAATAACGGCTACATTGGTCGCATGTTGGGCGTGCGGATCCCGCTGCGCAAGCTCATTAGGCGCATCCTGCTCGCCTTCATTGCCGTCCAGGGCGCGACACTCGCTGGCCTCGCGGTGGTGGACCACCGGCGCAAGCGGGATCGGGTACCGGCCAGGTTTCCAAAAGTCCCGCCCCGATCAGTCACAGCCGGCGGTTCGGAGGTGACCGTCTACACCTATGGCGAGGATCTCTACGCCGACATGCTGGACGCCATTCGCCAGGCGAAGTCGCGGGTCTTCTTCGAAACCTTCATCTGGAAAGCTGATGCGGTCGGTCAGGCCTTCAAGATCGCCCTGATCGAGGCTGCGGATCGAGGGGTCAAGGTCTACGTAGTTTACGACCAGTTCGCCAATCTCGTGGTGCCCAAGTCGTTCTTCAAGCTGCCCAAGAACATCGCTGTACGGCGTCACCCGCTGGTCGCCAGCCCATTGCGGTTCCCCCGCAACAGCGGGCGCGATCACCGCAAGTTGCTGGTCGTGGACGACTTGGTGGCCTTCATCGGCGGTTACAACATCGGTTCGCTTTATGCCACAGATTGGCGGGACACGCACGCTCGGCTCACCGGCGACGCCGTTTGGGAGGCGCAAAACGCGTTCATTGACTACTGGAACTTCTTCGCCGGCAGGCGTCGGGCCCCCCTGCCGGACTTCGGCACCCGAAGCTGGCAGCCGAATATCAAAATCCACCGCAACATCCCGTTCCACATGGTCTATCCGATTCGCGGCATGTACCTGGAGGCGTTTGACCGGGCGGCACACCACATCTACCTCACCCATGCATATCTAATCCCGGACGAGGACATGCTGACGGCGCTGACGCGGGCGGCGGCACGTGGGGTGGACGTGCGGATTATCGTGCCCGCAGAGTCGAACCACATCGTGGCGGACTGGCTGGCTCGGGGCTTGTATGGCCACATGCTGCGCAACGGCATCCGGCTGTTCCTCTACCAGGGGGCAATGGTGCACGCCAAGACCGCCACGATCGACGGCCAGTGGTCGACGATCGGCACGGCAAACATTGACCGGCTCAGCTTGCTGGGCAATTACGAGATCAACCTCGAGGTCTTCAACGCCGACGTGGCGCGCCAGATGGAGGAGATATTTCGGGTGGACTCAACCAACACGATCGAACTGACCCTGCCAACGTGGGAACGGCGGCACGCGATGGTCAAGTTCTCCGAGACGGTGCTCACCCCGCTGCGCCCACTGCTGTGATCAATCGGGGCTAGCTCCACGCGGCCGGGTTGGCAACCAAGGAGGCGACGAAATCCGGCATATCGGCCGAGGCGACGTGGTCTAGGGTGACCCCTTCGAGAATCGTCCGCTCGGAGGCGCGCAGTGCAATCCAGACCTGTTGCAGCGCGGAGGCGGCACCAGAGTAGGAAAGGTTCTCGGGACGGCTGCCGCGGACATTGGCGAGTTCACCGTCCAGGGACCGGATCACATCGGCAATGCTGATCTCATTGGCGGGGCGAGCAAGCCGGTAACCGCCTTCGGGTCCGCGCTGGCTGCGTAGTAAGCCGGCGCGGCGAAGCTCTCCGAGGATGCTCTCCAGATACTTGTTCGGTATCTGCTGCGCCGCCGACAGCTGCTCGACCGTACGAGGTCCATCCGCCGCAGCCAGCTCCGAAGCGGCCCGCAAGGCATAATCCACCCGCGCCGACAACCTCATTGGATCGAACCTATCCGCGCCAGCGGTTACACCAGCCGGCGGTCGGTTGCCCAGCGCGTCAGCTGATGGCGGTTCGACAGCTGCAGCTTGCGAAGCACGCTGCTGACGTGAGTCTCGACGGTCTTGATCGAAATGAAGAGCTCCTTGGCCACTTCCTTGTAGGCATAGCCGCGAGCGATCAGCCGGAGGACTTCGCGTTCCCGCTGGGACAACCGATCCAGGTCCTCGTCGACCGTAGCGAGGTCGATGCTGCCAGAGAAGGCGTCCAGGACAAACCCCGCCAAGCGGGGCGAGAACACCGCGTCACCGTCAGCAACCCGGCGAATAGCGTCGACTAGTTCTGCGCCACTGATCGACTTCGTGACATAGCCCCGGGCACCGGCCCGAATCACGCCGATCACGTCCTCTGCCGCATCCGATACCGATAGAGCAAGGAACTTTTGGTCCGGGTTGACCTCGTGCACCTTGCGCAGGACCTCGATGCCTCCGCCGCCCGGCAGATGCACGTCGAGCAGCACCACGTCCGGGCGGGTCCCCAAGATAACTTTGATTGCGCTTTCGGCGTCCGCGGCCTCACCAACCACGGCGACCGTGCGGCCGATCTCGGCTTTCACGCCACTTCGGAACATCGCGTGGTCGTCCACCACCACCACCCGATACGGTCCGGTCCGAGCCCGCTTCTCCGGCGACGTCAGGTCGCCAGCGGCTCCGGTTTCGGCGGGTGGTGTTACCGGTGTGCTCATCGCATGATCTCCAGTCGTACTTCGGTGCCCTCTCCGGGCCGGGAACGAATGTTCGCCTTGCCGCCGTGCCGCTGCATCCGATCCAGGATGCTGCCTTTCACGCCCATCCGGTCATCGCTCACCGTGTCGAGGTCGAACCCGGAACCCCGATCGCGGACAAAGACTTCGATGTGTTCGTCGTCGACTTCCGCGTAGACATCGATTTGTTCCGCCCCCGAATGCTTCGCCGCGTTCACCATGGCCTCTCGTGCCGCTTTGACCAGAGCTTGTACGGAATCGGAGGTGTCGCAGTCGCCGACCATGACGACTTCAATCGGTACACCCCGTTCATCCTCGACTTCGGCGGCAGCTCCGGTGAGCGCAGCCTTCAGGGTCGTCTCCGGCGACTCCTCGCCGTAGAGCCACGTCCGAAGCTCCCTCTCCTGACGCCGGGCCAGTTGCTGGACCGCTTTTGGATCGTCGGACTGGCGCTGGATCATCGCCAGCGTCTGCAGAACGGAGTCATGCAGATGGGCGGCCATGTCCGCCCGAGCGTCGGCCCGCACCTTGTCGGCTCGCGCCTGGTTCAATGCGGTCCGCGACCTGTGCAGCCACGGCGCCAGAACGACTGCTAATCCGGCCAAGGCCAGCGTCGTCATCGCCATCACTTCAGGGAGCTGGTCTATGTGCCCCTCTTGCGCCAGAACGATGCCGAACGCAGCGCCAACCAGGCCCAGCCCGACGATGACCCGAACCAGCGCCGGCCACCCACCACGCGCAACGAAAGGCGCCAGCCAGACCCGGCCGCCAGCTTCAGCTCGCCACTTCTTTTGCTGATCCGAGTCGGCCTGCCGCCACACCAAAGCAGCTCCTGCGCAGGCGAA
>Ga0126312_10000749_pt1 | contig 20216 bp, 24 predicted proteins | sample Plot104A_FD_92537 | JGI IMG/M metagenome (GOLD analysis project Ga0126312, IMG submission 92537) | Serpentine soil microbial communities from UC McLaughlin Reserve, CA, USA - Plot104A | ecosystem: Environmental > Terrestrial > Soil > Grasslands | place: USA: UC McLaughlin Reserve, Lake County...
CGGGATTTGCGTCAGAAAGGTAGGCGGAGAATCTGCGCGTTGAAGCAAGGCGAAAGAAAAACGCGCCTCCGCCAAGGAACGGCTCAAAATACCTTTCAAACTGCTCAGGGACGTGCGCGTCGAGCTCATGGAGTAGCTGCGTCTTGCCGCCGGCCCACTTGACAAAAGGCGCCGCGGCGGGAGTTCTTGACGACAAGGCTTGCCGCAGCCGCATCCAGTTTCCGTGGATGGCACAATTTTATTTAACTTTTGCCAGCACATATATATATAGCACCGTCGATCTTAAATAATTAATTCTAACAGAGCGTCAACGAAATGGCGCGTCCTTGTTGTCGACGACGAACAGGATATTACGACGACGATCTTCAAGGCAGGCCTTGAGCGCAGCGGCTTTAAGGTTGACACATACAATGACCCGCAAAAAGTGCTACGCGAATTTCCGCCGGGCAATTACGATCTTTTTTGCTGCTGGATGTTCGGATGCCAGGAATGACTGGCTTTGAGCTGACAAGGAAATACGGCAGATTGACGGAAATGCCAAGGTCTGCTTCCTGACTGCTGCATTTGAAACGCGTCGCAAGGAATTTGCTATCTTACTCCCGATGTTGAACGAAGTCAAGTGCTTTCTTAAAAAGCCGATCGCGATGGATGACTTAGTCAAGAGGCTGGGCGCTTTACTTGAGCCCAACTGATCTGTCAGACTGGCGGACGAGCCTCCGGTGGAGATAGCTGTCGATGTTTATTATCATCCGAGGATTGCCTTCAATCATGTACTCCAGCCTCTTGTCAGAGTAGGTCACCTCGACATAGCTTATATCGTCACTTGATGGGTAGTACTTGTACTCGATCATGACCCTTGCCATGGCACCGTCGGCAAGCCTGAATGCGAGCGTGGTCCGGCCGCGCGTAAACCCCACCGACGCCTTGCTGCCTCTGCGGGCAGGAAAATCTAACGATATCATTTTCGAGTGGTTGAACTCTGCCTTGTGGAACTCGACGTCAGAGTAGAATACAAAGTTCTGCCCGCATTCTCCGCACTGCCATATCGTCTTCAGATCCTCTGGATGCATCTGTCGTATCATATGCTGCCGGGCAATCCGCGAATTTAAAGGCTAGACAGAGATTTCATATTCGTTTTATTTGGAGTATGCCTCTGGTTGCGTTGACGGCTGCAGACATACAGCGGCCAGCTTGTGAAACTGTCGTCCTGTCGCCGTCGTCGTAAAAGTTTATCAACCAGCTATTGCTTTATCCGGACTGAGTAGGAAGGTTTTGGAAAGCGTCCCCTCCTGAGAGGAACAATAACAATAACAAAAAGCACAACCCACTATATGACGACGAAACAATCGAAAATATCGTGCGCTATTATGCCGTTCAGGAAAACAAACTCTGACTCGCTGCTCAAGTACATATCCAAAAACCGCGGGATAACGCAGGGCGACGTGCCACTGTAAAATAATCTTAATACCATTCTCTGCTGTAACAACTATATTCATATAGATGTCACGCTGGATACTTGTCGCCGGCATCGCTGCAGCCATTGCCATTGCAGGCTACTTTGCGTACCAGCAGGCTACCAGGCCACCATACGCGCTTGAAGTCGACGCAACAAGGGACACGACCGACATCTCTGGCATCCAATACCGCATAAGGGTAACAAATGTCGGCAGGCAACAACTGACGGGCATTATAGTCCAATTAGGGGCAAATGACGTGCAGCAATGGCATCTCTTGGATCCTGGCCAGTCGTACTACTTTTACCCCGAGCCAGAGACGGAGGTCTCGAGAGTCAAGGTCTGGACAAATGAGGGAATACAGATCGAAAGCGACTATAGGTCGCCGACCAAGGTGCTTGGCCTGCCGGGAGCAGGTAGATAATAATATAATATAAAAATCAGAAGCGCCGGCTGCACATTCACAACATTGAAGACGCTGGCATTCCCAGAGTCGGCAGAATCTACAAGCCTTGCAGACAGGTACGGCTATGATGGCTGGCTTGTCAGTAGGTTCATGGAATACATGCCTGACGTCCGGGAATTCTTGGACAAGATGGACAGGCCGCCGACGCGGTACATCCGTGTCAACACACTCAAGACGAGCAGGGTGGAACTTGCAGACCGGCTCGAGTCCAAGGGGTTCCTGCTCAAAGGCACCGCGATCCCGGAAGTGCTTGCGGTGGAAAAGGCGCCAATTGCAACGGGGGCCACGACCGAATACCTGCTTGGGCATTATTACATACAGGACCTCAGCTCGTGCATGGCAGTCGAGGCGCTAGACATCGCCGAGGGCCAAGCCGTTCTGGACATAGCCGCTGCGCCGGGCGGCAAGACCACGTTCATGGCCCAGCGCATGAAAAATGCCGGCTCAATAGTCGCCCTTGAGCCGAGCGAGCGGAGGGCCAGGTCGATGTCGTTCAATTTGGCGCGGTGTGGAGTTTACAATACGTGCATCTTCCGGATGAACGGAACGCAGGCGGAAAAGCTTGAAATGAAATTCGATAGGGTGCTTCTTGATGCCCCATGCAGCTGCGAAGGCGTAATAGCAAGGGATGCAACGAGGAAGACGAGCCACACGCCAGAAGATGTCGACTACTGCTCAAACAGGCAGGACAGCCTCATAGAAGCGGCGGCCAGGATGGTCAGGCCGGGAGGTATCCTCGTTTATTCAACATGCTCGTTTGCCCCTGAAGAAAACGAAATGGTGATAGACGGGATGCTGCACAGGCACGAAAACATCGCAGTCGAGCCCTTTGGGCACGGCATCAGCGGCCTGACAAGTTTCGGCGGCATTGAATTTGACGGGCAGCTGAAAAAAGCGAGGCGGTTCTACCCGCATCTGCACGACACGATGGGCTTTTTCATAGCCCGGCTGAGGATGGGATGATGACGACGACATATCGCAGGCCAACGAGGGAAGAAAGGACGCTAATAAACCGGGCGCTTGACAGGTGGGGAGCCTTCGACTTCTTTCAGGACAAGGTAATTCTTGTGGGAGACAGCAACAAGGGATCGAGGCAGGTCTGCCTTGTGCCGAAGGGGATTATTATTGAATCTGCCATAGTCCAGGCGCAGCCTTATTTTGCCGGTCTTGTCCTTGGCCAGCTGAGAAAGCAGTTCATGCCCTCGATGCAGGGAGCCGACCTCTTTGCAAGGGTCGGCAGGCGAAACGAGTACTATGTCACAGTGAATAAAAATGCCGAGCAACTAGTTCTGTACGGTAGGGATGTCATGGGCGATTCGATAGTGGAGGCGTCAGACAGGCTGGGGGAGAATGAGGTCGTCATCCTGCTCAACGCAAAGCAGGAGGCAATCGGGATCGGCCGGACTAGGTTTGGTGGTAAGTCGCTGCTGCAAAAGGGAAAGATAACCGTGACTACTCTTGCAGACGCGGGGTACTACCTGAGAGGGGAAGGCTAACTAACTAGCTTGTTTCCACCGGCATGTTATCGAGGACAGAGTTTATGTATTCGACTGTCGTGTTGAGGCGTTCCGAGATGTTCTGGATGGACACGCCCCTGTTGTACAACTCGAATATCTGCTCGTTAAGGTCGTATTTTGCCTCCTCTTCCGTCCTCATATTATTATTATTATTAGCTGGGCATGCCCAATTTTGGATAATAGGCATTGTGATTTAGATTGTATGCACCAGATTATGAAATAGAATTGAGTGGAGCCAGCGGGCAGCAGCTCCTGCCAGTAGTACTACTACTGCTATTATTACTATTGCTATTGATGACTGACTCTACTTTCTCGCCTTGAAGAGGATGAATATGGCTATTGCTCCCATCATGCCGCCGAGCACAAGAAGCACCTGAATCGGGAATCCCCCTGTTGAAGTCTGCACCCCTTCTGGAGCTTCGGCAGTGACTACGGCAAACTCTGTCCCTGCATTTTCCTGGTGGTTTGCGTAACCTGCAATGGTTATCTGTGCGCTTGGTGGCGGGTTCTGAGAGTGGATGTTCACATTGGCGCCATCGATGTTAGCAGTTGCGTCCTTCTCTGTCATTGCGTGTGTGCCTTCTCTGAGGCTGCTCTCGCCAAGCGAATATACGGATAATGCCTTGGCTCCTTCAGTCCCCTGCAGACCGACACCTGTGCCGTAGCTTCCGACTGGGTCAAACAGCCGGTGCCACGAGCTCATGGGGGTATTAAAGTCCTCAAAGTTCAGCATCGGGTCTGTCATTATTTCCCTTGCTTCTGAATTCAGTAACTTTTCTGCGAGATCAGGATGGAGCGCCTGGAAAAGTCCTATTGGCTGGTTGATAGCTATTTTGCCATTCTGCGGAGAACTGACGACGAGCGGGTCCGTGATGTCTATTCCCCTCCATTCCAAGTCGACGATCTGTCCGGATTGGCCGCCCTCTCCTCTCTGAAGGACGAACCTTTCAAGCGTCGGCTCAAGCTCGACCTTGTAGGAAACGGTCGCACTGGTCGGGCCGCCCCTCAGGACTCCGCTGTATGACATGCCGGCTTGGGAAACTTGGACCGGGCTCTTTGCTTCTATCAATGCCCTGTTTATTGAAGCAATGACTTCATTCATGCCGGTATTGTTTTCACCGCCTGCAGTTCCATTTAGCGTAAAGCTGAGGCGCTCATTCTTGCCATTCAATTCCTGAGCTATAGTGCTGCCCTCAGGATACCTAAGCGTAATGGTTCTAACGCCCATGTAGGATGCGTCGGATCTGTCGCGATCGGGAACAAGAAACGCCGCGAGGTCTGCTGCGAATGCCTGTGGAATAAAACTCGAAATCAAAAGCGCTGTAACAAGTATTCCAGAGAACGCTGCGTAATACTTCACGAGAGGAATTGCCTTTGTCTCGTTTATAATCTTTATCATCTCGGCCCAGCTGGCTGGCAGCGTCCGGCTCCGGCAAACATAATAAAACGACAGCATCTATCTACCATATTATTTGATCACAGTTCTTGCCGGCGGAACGGGCTCTGTCAAGCTGGTCAGGGGCCTTGCCGCGCTAACGCGGGACATAGCAGTTGTCTGCAATGTGGGCGACAACATATGGCTCCACGGCCTGTACGTCTGCCCAGACATCGACACCATAACGTACGGGCTAGCCGGCCTGCTTGACGAAAAACGCGGCTGGGGCGTCAAGGGCGATTCATTTGAATGTCTGTCGCTGCTGAAAAAGCTCGGCGCTCTGGATGATTGGTTTGGGTTGGGCGACAGGGACCTGGCGACGCATCTGGTGCGGACAAGGATGATGGTGCAGGAGGGTAGGAGCCTGTCAGAAGTAACCGAATGGCTGAGAAAGCGCCATTCGATAGCAGCACAAGTGATCCCGGCAACTGACGAGCAGGTCACTACAAAGATTGCGACTGGCACTGGAAAAGAGATGCACCTACAGGAGTTCTGGGTAAAGAGCAGGGGCAGCCCAAGGGTAACGGGCGTAAGGTACGAAGGCGCCACGCGCGCGCATGCAAGCCGCCGGGCCATCGATGCTATAAGGCGGTCAGACGCGGTGATAATTGCCCCTGCAAACCCGATCTCTAGCATAGGCCCAATAGTCGCTCTTGCTGGCTTGAGAAAGGAACTTCAGAAAAAAAGGAAAAATGTGATCGCAGTCTCGCCCTTGATCGGCGAGCAGGCAGTAAGCGGGCCGGCAGTAAAATACATGAAGGCACTTGGCCTAGAGAACTCGCCTGCTGGCGTCGCCCTTCACTATCGCGATTTTGCCGGCAATTTTGTCGTGTCTTCAAGTGATCATCGCATGGCGCCCAGGATACAAAGTTTGGGCATGCGTGTCTTTGAAACAAACGTAACAATGAAAAATAGGCGGGACGAGATCAGGCTTGGCCGGTACCTGCTAGAAAAAAGGGTTGGAAACAATTGATGATGATGAAGACGTTTGCAATAGTGCCTGTGAAAAAGTTTGAAAACGCCAAGACGCGGTTGTCGCCGGTGCTCAGACCAGATGAGCGTGTTCGCCTGTCCTCGCTCATGCTTGCACAGACACTGAAGGTGCTGGCAGCTGTGCCGTCTCTCCAGCAAATAGTCGTGGTTTCAAGCGACAGGCGCGCAGGCGAAATAGCGGCAAAGCACAGCGCAAAATTCCTGCGCGAAGAAAAGGAAAGCAACGTCAATTCTGCAGTCATGCTCGCGGACAGCTACAGCGCAAGGGAAAGCGCAGACGCGACAATAGTCATCCCGCAGGATCTGCCCCTTCTAGACGCAGCCGACATTTCGATGGCGTGCGAGCTGGCAGAGAAAGAGGACAGGTGCGTCGTTATAACGCCGTCGCTTCGCTACGACGGGACGAACCTTCTTCTCCGCAAGCCTCCCGAAGTCATGAAGACTTTATACGACAGCGACAGCTACGAGAGCCACGTCAGGACTGCAACCGAGCTCGGAATACCTGTCAAGCTGTTCCTTTCCAAAAGGGTGATGTGTGACGTCGACACGCCTGAAGACGCAAGGCAGCTTGCCAAGGAGACAGGCCCATCCGGCGGCGGAACGCTTGAATTTCTAAAGTCCCTGTTAAAATAATCATTTTATATTGCAACAGGCCGGCGGCGGGGGCGGCAAGGGCTACAACCTTTGCCCTGCTGCTGCTGCTGCTGCTGCTAAAAGAGGAAAAACCCACAATTCTACTTCCGAGTTAACATCGACAAGCTCGAAGTCGCTGTCTGAAACGGCATATACTTGACCACTACAGTCCCGCGCTCTATCCTGAAGACCCTGTCGTCGTTTTCAATGAGCACACACAGAGACGGTCTGTGTGTGGGGTACGACCTGTCGTCGCCCCTGTCAAGGATTGCGACTCCCCTTTCAAGCACCGTGTGCCCCTGACTATTGTGTGAAGGTCTGAGCCGCGACTGCAAGCGCTCCCGCGTCTATCATGACGAGCGCTACGCAGAAAACCACGGCAACGTCCTTCGAGTCCAGCAGCAGCAGCAGCAGCATTGCATGAAAAATCATCTGCAGGCTACCTTATTTTTACTTGCTGGGCTTAAATACCTGCAGGGGCTAAACAGCCGATGTGCACCGAGAGCTGCTTTGCAAGGCGTTGGCTGCCATCGAGCCGGCAACTACTGCTGTCGTCGACGAGTTCCAGGCCGCGTCGGGCATAGTGAGCAGGCCGGTCGCAAAGGGCGTCTTGGATTTTCTTGCTGAAAATGGCATAGGCACCTCTTCAAAAAAAGGCGCAATATCGTTCGCCGGCGGTGACCGGCTAAAGGGAGCAGTTCTTGCCCTCCGGATGGGATGCGAGATGGAGCAGGTGTCAAAGCACATTTCGTGGAAGGACTTTGAGGGGCTGGCTTCTGAAGTGCTGAGGTCATTTGGCTACGAGACAAGGACCAACGTCCGGCTTACAAGGCCGCGGATGGAGATAGATGTCGTTGGGGTTAGCGCGGGCTTTGCAATTGTGGTGGACTGCAAGCACTGGAAGCGGGGCAGCCTGTCGTCGATATTGAGCTATTCGCGCAGGCAGGCGGCTAGGGCGAAGTGTCTGATGAAGCATGACGGGACAATTGACCAGGCGGTGCCAGTAATCCTTACCTTGCATGCCGAATCGGTGAAATTTGTCAGCGGCGGCATACCTGTCGTGCCGATAGCCCAGTTCAGGTCCTTTGTCATGGACGTAAAGGGCTCTTTGCCTGAAATCTATGTATGCACGTATATGTAGAAGTTGCTAGCTAAAGATCAGCATCGCGATGTACGTCGCGACCGTGATTCCGAGGAAAACCTTGGTCACGTTCATGGACCTGTCAAGCGCGCTAGAGTAGTCTTCAAACTGCTGCTTGCCCATAACCTTGACGGTCGATTGCGCGTGTGCAAGCTCAAAAGTAGACCTGGCTGCGCGCCCGGCGGCGTTGCGGCACATTTCGTCGTATGCTGCGACGATGTCGCAGGGACTGCTGATGCTGCCAAGCGCAAAATATCCTTCTCTCGTCCTCTTGCCGGAAGTGGAATGGGTGTCAGACGTGCAGACCTCAAGCATGGTAGTAATAGCGCCGCCCACCTTGGAGACGATGTGGTCGTGCAGCCCATTTTCCATGTTGTTAGAGTCGGCCCACCCGATGGCATAGTCCTGGCCGCTGACGCTTATCACAATGACTGCAAGACCTGCCTGTCCAAGCTCGCCTGCGTGGGAGAGGAGCCGGCGCGACGCATCATCGTCAAGGCTGGCAAACCCGACCTTGAATTCCTGCTGCGGCTGCTTTTTCAACTGATCTAAGCACTGCTTTGCAGCCGATACAATGTCGCTTCTGTCAGAGTCGCTCAGGTTTCTGCCCATTGCGTTGTGGCAGTCGATCACGAGCACGCTTGAAAAGCCGATGCTCGAGCCGTGACACTCGAGCTCGGTCCGCACGCTTTGCGGAACGTCCTCCATCCCTGCCGGGGCAAGCGACAGCATGACTGTCGCAGTGTCTCCAAAAGCGATCCCTGTCGCTGTGGACCTGCCAACCCTGATCTGGCATGGCGCGGTGCACGTGCTGCCCTTTTCCACCAGCTTTGAATTAGCAAGGCCGCAGAGGTACCTGTCTAGTTCGCGCTTTGACGGGATGTTGAGCGAGTGATCCGAAACGCTGTGCATGACAAGGGCGCTCCTGCCAAATGCCTCGTACAAGACGTAGGGAAGGTTGCTCCCGCCGACCGTGCTAAAGGGCCCGGGGTGGACATCAGGCAGGACTATTGCCGCGCGGCCGCCGCCCTGATCATAGGTGAAGCGGAGGATTTTTGTAGCCACGACATCCTCGTGCGCCTTTGCCTCTGTGAACTCTTCCATCTTGTCGGTCTTGTTCTCGGTCCACGCAGCAACGAACGCCTGCAGCACAGCAAACGTGCTTGAGAGGCCCGGCCTGCCCGCTCTGTCTGCGACGACAGTCCAGACAATGCCAAGCGCGACAAATGCCGCGCCAAACGCCAAGCCTGCAGCGGCAGAGCTTGCCTCAGCGAGCATGCCGTAAGCGGAAACTGGCAGAAATGCAAAAAGAAAGATCGCCGGCTGCATGAACGACACTGCTATAGCCCGCCCGGTCCCGGCTCCAAACACCGACGTGAAAATCCCGATGCGCAGGCCCACTGCAAGCAGCATCCCTGCAACGATATAGTCAAGCCCGGGAGGAGCCTTGGCAAACACAAAGTCAGCGGCAGCTCCTAAAAGAACTGTCATAGCCCACAGCAGGTTGGCAAACGCGGAGACGTGGGCCACCTTGGAGAGTTTGTTGACAGGCGTGCCACGCAGCGCAAGGTAGTCAAGGTAGTGCGCACCGGTAAGCGCGCCAAGCCCAAGCAGCAAAAAGATAATGAGCCCTGCGGCGTCCTGCTGCTGGAGGTAGTAAAGGTGAGAAACGACTACGATTATGGTCGCGCACGCAAGCGAAATGGCATATGATGCCTTGGACGATGACGGGCCTAATCTGGTAAAAGACCAGCGCCTATGAATGTTCGATACATCGTCGTCGTCGTACTGCTCGGCTGCAAACATCCCCGGGCTCAACCGACGGGAAACAGGATTCTTATCAGGATTGACGCCGCAATCATCGCGCCGGTTATGCTCAGCACAATCTCGGGCTTGATCTTGACGCCCCTGGTCTCGTCTTCAAAGAACCTAAGCAGGCCAGCGCTTGAGGCCGGCAGTGGGGCATTCTTTTTCTTGCTGCTCATATTTACCAAGTGCAATTATTTCCAAGCGCATAAATACATTCCGCTGGTTAGCTGCTGGCAGCGAGGCTTTTCGTCTTTTCAAGAATCCTGAGGTAGCTCTCCAAAAGCTCGGCCTTTTGCTTCTGGAGCGAGATGTCGCTTTCAGACCTTACCTCTGCCGCCAGGAGAGCTATCTTTTCTTCTATTAGAGACGCCGCCGACGATAGGTTTGGCGACGATGGGGCCTGCGGCGCTGGAGCAGCCTTTTCCTCTGCCTTTGGCGGCTGGGCAATAGCAGCAGCAGCGGCGGCGGCGGCGCCTGCCTTTACCTCGTTGCCGCAGTTGATGCAGGTGGTCTTGTCTGCAAGCCTCACCTGTACCCCTCTGCATTTTGGGCACGGCTCATTCGTCAGGGTCCCGCCCTTGACAAGTAGCGAAGCAGCAGACCTTATCCTTGCCGCGCTGTCCTCGGACATATATGGAAGGTTATTGGCAGCAGTCGAATTTTTTCTTTGTGATCATATATGTATGAGAGAGACAACAAGGCTTAATAATAAGAATTACGAAAAATGTGTTACTCGATGGCGGTTATCTGCAAAAAATGCGGTCTCCCGGACGACCTCTGTGCCTGTGGAGAACTTGACAAAGAAGATGCACGAATTGTCGTCCGCCTTGAAACAAGAAGATTTTCAAAGACTACCACCCTCATTGAAGGCATCAACCCAAAGCAGAGCGACATGCAGCGCATCATCAAGGAACTGAAGAGCACTTTTGCTTGCGGCGGGACTGCAAAAGACGGCTTTATCATGCTGCAGGGCGACCACCGGGACAACGTCAAGGGCTACCTTGTCAAGATGGGATTCAACGAAGAAGCTATCGAAGTCCAGTAAAGTAAGTAATCGTTTTGCAGAATTATCTCGTAATTTATTTACTTTCATACGAAGGCATTTAAGGCGGCCGGACTAGATTTTGTTGGATGCACAAGGACAACAACAACTTTACCGGCAGGCATCAGAAGAAAGGAGGAAGAGGAAGAAGAGTGGAAAGCCGGCTCGGCGAAACCGTGAGGATCGCGTCGATTATCCAGAAGTGCATGAGCACCGGCAGATCAAGCTACGTCGAGATGCGCGCGCTTGACAGGCTGACAAAGCACAACATCAAGTCAAAGGTGGACGCGCTCAGGCCGCATGCCAAGCCAGAAAGCGATCTTGCGAAACTGTTGCCAATTATTACTCCTGCGATGTCAGGCGGCTATGTGGATGTCCTGACGCCAAACGGCATTGTGAGGGAGAATGAGCTTGACAGCCTGCTGTCGATAGACTCGGACATTGTCATGTGCATTGGAACAATCGAGTCAGAATTATTAAAGAAGTCGCACAAAAAAGAAATCGAAGCAATCCACACGCTGAAGGAACTAGTTGAAGAAAGAAAGAAGTTGATAGACTCGCTCAGAGCCTGAGGTGAGTCTTTAGTCCTTTGTAGCGGTTCCTGATCGTTACCTCGGTAACACCTGCCGCTTCTGCTACGTCCTTCTGGGTCTTGTTCTCGCCGTTCATCACGCATGCGACATAGAGCGCCGCTGCGGCCAGGCCCATCGGGTCCTTGCCAGCAGAGATCTTGCCTTCCTCTGCCTTTTTCAGTATCTCGAGCGCCTTGCGCTTTGTCTTTTCAGACAGGCCAGCCTTGCTTGCTATTCTTGCAACACATTTCACTGGGTCTACGACCGGCATTTTCAAATCCAGCTCGCGTATCAGCAGGCGATAGCATCTTGCCACGTCCTTTTTCTTGATGTTACTTGCGTTTGCGATGTCCTTGAGCGTCCTTGGTGTCTCGGTGTCCCGGCACGCCGCGTACAGCGCTGCCGCCACAAGGGCAGAAATCGAGCGCCCGCGCACAAGACCTTTTTCGAGCGCCTTTCTGTAAACGTACGCCGCCTTCTCAATTACCGCGTCGCCAACTGCCAGCTTGTCCTTGAGCCTGTCCAGCTCAGAGAATGCCTGGCGGAAGTTGCGGTCGACTGGCTCGTGCACCTGACTCCTGCTGTCCCATGTCCTAAGTCTTTCTATCGTGCTCTTCATGGAGGCAGAAAGCGGCTTGCCAGATGCGTCCTTGTCCACAGGGCCGATGATGGTTGCAAGTCCCATGTCGTGCATTGCAAGCGATGTCGGGATACCTGCCCTGCTCCTGTCCTCATGCTCTTCCTTTGAGAAGGCGCGCCATTCGGGCCCCAGCTCTTCGATCCTTTCGCTGACTACAAAACCGCAGTTACCGCAAAACATTTCCCCGCTCGAGTTGTCAGTCACCATAGACCCTCTGCCGCAACGTGGGCAGCGGTCACCAAACATTGAAATATCTTTGACCAATTTCTTCCACCAAAACTATTTTTGCTACCTTAGCAGCCCTATATTTATGTTTTTTTCTAGTATATAAAGATTTTGCTAGACTGGCTTTTTACACTAGTGAGCTTAATAGATTTTAGCTGGCCGGAGCTAGTTTCTTATGAGAGATTTCTCACTTGGTCTATAAGGATTGTAAATTTTAGAAGTGTTTGGGATACTGTTTGCTTTCTGGTTGTGGTTTTTGAGGATGTGCGGAACTAGCTGCGGTGTGACACTTTGTTAAAGTATTTTTTATCCTTATCTCACATACTTAGCAGACTAATGAACAGACTTGACTTAGCAGCTATAGCCTATGGAAGTAGGTTTTTAAATCCAGCTCAGCCTGCTGAGAATGTGGCTCAGCAGCTATTTGGCATCTTTGCAATACATAGCCCCGAAGCTTGCCCGTTAAACAATAAGCAAAGCAGGGAGACATTCATGCAAATCGATGAGAAATTAAAATCGATAACCGCAAAATATAACGTCAGCAAAATCATCGGATTTTACATGTCAGTGCTTGAGCATGAATGGATGATCATCGTACAAGCTGAAAGCGCACACGATATTGAAACCCTGTGCATCGAAGCTGGCATTTCGGCTTTTAATACAGTCAAAATAGTGCCGCTCAACAACTTTGACGTAGTGATGAAAAGGATCAAAGGCACATCTTAGGAGTATATTATTATTATTATTTCCGAGCTACTGCTTTCTTTAGCAATTCCTTCGTTCCATCCATCCAATCCAGCTGCGCTTGCTGGCTGATGTTTTTGTGTCCTTCCAATGCCATGAGTATTATTATTTGCTTATTAATTCGGGGCTGTTGTTGTCTTAGACGGCCAGATTATGCGCTCCCAGCGACGAACGAAAATGTGTACATGACTAATTCGCCTCATTTTGTAGCATATATAATATAATATTATTTTCCCTAGTTTGACTGCTTCTTGCTATGCAAGAAAATACCAGTTTAATTAAGCGAAATGTGTGCTATTGTCATTCTACTGGAAACGCGCATTCTATGCTATAGCGCCTGACACCTTTGAACGAATAGTACATATCAGTTAGCGCGTCATCTGACTTCGAGGGATTGTTGTCTGCTTCTTGCGAAAAGGTGATGTTGTCAGATTTGAGAATCTTGCACTGGTGTTCCGGAGTAGGACATAGACGAAGAGATCTCTCCCACCTGTGCTCATCGTTCATATGACCGCAAGAGTTGCACACCATGTGGCCGCTGGGAGGAAAGATTAGTTTCCTGCACAATTAAAGGTCTCAATAGTCGTTACAAAATGATCCATACAATATGCAAGATAAGAATAAGAATAATAATAATGATTTACCTCGGCTTGCGGCGCTTGCGCCTTTCGGCCTTAGCGTATTTCTTGCTCCCAGATCTCTGGGCGCTATAAGCATGAGTCTTTGTCACATCGCGCTTTCTTGGCATATGGCAGAATTAGCATGGGCCGGGTATATTATATCTTCTACCTATCTCGGCTCTTCCTTCATCAGCTTGGACAACCTTTTCTTTCAATCTCGCCCACTATCTGCCTCTAGTTAGAGTAGCGGCTGTTCCTGTACTGTTCTCGGTTCTTCTTGAGCATCTTGACGAGCTACTTCCTATCCTTGAACTGATAAAACACGTTCTCCAACTCCTGTGAGAAAGCGGTTATCACCTTGCCTATCACGCTGTGCTTTGCGACGGTATACACGCCGCCTCTGAAAGCGGGTCTTAGACGCCCATCGTCCCGTCGATTATATGCTGACCTTTGTGACCCTGACGTGTTCGACTGCTAGGTCCTTGACGTCTGTCAGCTGCGGCACCTGCAGATAGTCGCTCCTTTTTCAGCATGTCGAGTACGGTGTAGACGATTATGATGTCGCCGGGGTATACATCAGGTTCGGGATGTACACCTGTCGGAATCCACACATGGTGCGAGTCGGCTATCTCAGAAGGCCGTAGTCAGTCGTCCTGCAGGTATTTCTTGCACGTCCAGTAGACGCGCGGCTTGTCAGAAGCCGCGACACGCTTTAGCGCCTCTGCGAGCGTTGCTCCGATGTCCTTGCCATCAAGCGCTCTACTATTATCTCGTCCGCAACTGCAGCAGCTATTTTTTTGTCTTTTTTCGTTATAATCGGGGGAGAGACGTGGCTGCTTTCGTCGTTGCCTGCGAACCGTTGTTATCCGGTTGAGGAGGAGAAGAAGAAGACAAGCAAATTCTGCTAGAAGATTCTTCCGAATAACATTAACCAAATTGGAAAGCGGATAGCTTTTTTAAAAGACTGGAATATGCGGGTTCACTTCCTGCCAAAGCAGCGAGAGAGAGGTATAAAAGAACTATAATAATTATTATCTTTTGATGTTCCAGTGGATACGCACACACGAGCAAAACAATAAATTAACTGACAAGCAAAGCATACACCTGTAATGCAAGATAAGGAGGCTAGGATTCCTAGATGGCTTGTCGAGAGCGACCCCTCGTGGGAAAAATCCATTGACTCGGACCTTGGGATGATGAGGTGGACGAAGAAGGGAACCGGCATACAGGCCATATGCGCTCCCACAAGCATGTTCTGCGAAATCGTGGGCGACTCGCCTGGCTCTGCAGGGCTCTCTGACATTGCGGCCAATATGTCCCGAATCGGCAGCAAGCAGGCGAACCTTGCGGCAGGCGCAGGCGACATTGCCAAGTACCTCTCGAGCAGGTACCTGAACCCGGGGATCAGCGGCCCACGCTTTGACCTGAAGAAGATGCGCCAGGAATAGCTGGCCAGAACTTTTTTCTAACTTCGATAATTGTAGAATATTTTAGAGCAAGGCGCCGCAAGAACTTAAAGCTTAGCTCTCGCATCCACACTCTTGACTATCACGCACCTACCGAGCCCAACAGAATTGTTGCAGGCAGAACCCCTTCCTTCTTGCTCCCCGCGGCTGCAACAATTCTTTTATATAAACTCCTGCCGTTGCTAAGACACACATATCTGTTGTCGCTTCAAAACGCCATCCAAAAGCTTGCCAAAGACGCGGTCAAACTTGCCAAAGAAGCCCGGGTCGTGGGGCTCGGCAGCGGGAGCACTGCGGCGTTTATCGTGAGAGAGATCGGCAAGCTCTCCGGCAAGGACTCGATCGAGTTTGTGCCAACCTCGCTTCAGATCAAGATAGAAGCCGAAAAAAGCGGACTGCGCATGGCAGACGAGAACAGGATTCCCGACATCGACATCGTGTTTGACGGTGCGGACCAGATAGACAACAACTTCAACATGATAAAGGGCGGCGGAGGGGCGCTCTTGCGTGAAAAGATCCTAATATCCTCTGCCAAAAAGGTGGTCATAGCGGCCGATGAGGCCAAATTCGTGCAGTCGTTTGGTGGCAGATCGGTGCCGATTGAAGTTCACCCCATGGCGCGCTCTGCCGTAGCAAAAAAACTGGTAGAGATGGGCGGCAAGCCGGCGCTCAGAGCGCTTGACAAGGGCTACCCGTTCGTGACCGAAAATGGCAGCATAATTCTTGACACGACCTTTGCTTCAATACCTGACCCCAAAAAGAAAGAAATGGAACTGAAAAGCATCGCTGGCGTCCTTGAAGTGGGACTCTTTACTCGGAGGGCAGACGTCTATTACAAAGCCAAGAGAGATGGCTCATTTGAAACCATTACCTTTTAGCAGCTGTTATATTATAACAGAACATTTGAAACGGATCAAAATCGTCTATAATTATTAGCTTATTTTGTTTTTTATAGATAATTTCTCGTCATGACAAACTAGCATAGCCTTCCTCGTAAATCCTTTTAATTATCGAGCGTCTCTAATAGAGAGAGCATTACATAATATGAAGCAGGACGTTATCAAGCAGCTGGCTGCACTTATCACTGTGGCCTTTGGTCTTGTCGCGGCTCTTGCCTGGAATACCGCTATACAGGAAATATTCAGGCTGGCCTTTGGGGAGGCGAGCGGCGTGTGGGCAATGATATCTTACGCAATTGTCGTCACGATAATAGCAGTCTTTGCGACATTATGGATAGGGAGAGTCGCGGCAAAATCTGGAGTCAGGGACAAAGAGCCAAAGTCATGAAAAAATTATAGTAGTAGTAGTAGAGCTAGGAGATCATTGTGACGATGATGCCGGCCTTCGAACAAACTCGCCGTGCCCAAGCATGCTGCCGTCAACCTTGCCGTTCTCCATCACCACTCTGCCGCGAACTATTGTCATGACGGGCCAGCCCTGCATCTTCCACCCATCGTATATCGTATAGTCGGAGTATGACTGGAGCAGCTCTGGCGTGACTTTTTGCTCAAGGCCAAGGTCGACTATCGTGAGGTCGGCGTCCGAGCCTTCCTGGATGGTGCCCTTCTTTGGGTACATGCCAAATATCCTTGCAGTGTTGTAGCTAGTCGCTTCTGCAACGCGCTCGATACTTATCCTGTTCTGGTTCACGCCATAGCTCAGCAGCACCGGCAGCATCGTGGCGATGCCGGGAAAGCCTGCAAGCGCGGACCAGATGTCGTCGCCCTTGCCCTTCTTGATGTCGAGCCTGTTTGCGACGTGGTCTGTCCCTATCGTGTCGACTATACCATTCCGCAGCGCTGACCACATGCTCTGGAGGTCGCTTTTCGATCTGATAGGCGGCACGACCTTGCCTGTTATGCTGCCAAATTCAGTCGTGTGTGTAAGGTAGTGGGGGCACGTCTCGATGTAATAATTCGATCTGCCCTTCTCCTTTTCCTTCAAAATGGCATCGAGAGCTGCCGTCGAGCCGATGTGCACAAAGTACAGGTTGGCACCTCCAAACTTTCTTCCAAGATCAGACACCTTGGCGATGCTCTGGGCTTCTGACGCCGGCGGCCTGCAGTCAGACCATGCCTTTAATCCCGACAGCCCTTTCTCCTTGCCCGCGCGCATTTGCTCGGAGCACATCGCCGGGCTCTCCGCGTGGATCAGTATCGTGGAATGTGCCTTGGAGCCTTCCCTGACTATGGACGACAAGAGCTCGTCAGTCATGTCGACCTCTCTGTCTCTGATGCCGTGAGTGCCAGGCTCGAGATCCATGTAAATGTGGTTGAGGTCAGCCCCGAGGTTCATGTATATTTTTAGCGAGTTGACGCCCAGATCCTTGAGGTAGGGGATGTCCTTTACCTGATCCGGGCGGAGTATCGACGCGTGGATGGAATAGTCGATGTAGTGGCTGCCCATGCTTGCCTGTAGCTGCTTTGCTATGTTGTTATGGTAGCTGTTGTCGTAGAGCCTGAGCATCCTTATCATGGTAGTGATGCCGCCAACAGCAGCCGACCTTGATTCTGTTCTGGCGGCTTCATCAATAGGCGTGTAGACGCCATAGTGCACGTGCGGGTCTATTGCGCCGGGCAGGACATACTTGCCATTAGCGTTTATCTTCCTTGAAGCAGAAATGTTGCCTGCAGAATTCGTGAGCGCCTTTACTCTGCCGTCCTCTACCATGATGCTTGTTTCAATGACGCCCACCTTTGGGACGACAACAGAAGCATCGGTGATGAGCAGATCGCACGAGTTATTCATTCTGCATCGTCTCTCTCTCTTTTTGCTGCATTGCTGGGGACTCTTATGTTTTTATGCCTGTAAAAAATGATGAGCGAACCCCATTTAAGAAATGTAAATGCTATATTCTGCCGGACCAATGAGCCGGGCCTTGGCGGCTGCTGCTATCATGATGATGATGATGATACTCGCCGCGGCTCTTCTGCAGGCAAGTGTTTTGCAGCCGCAACAGGCGTTTGGGCTGCGCCGTGAGCTTTATGACAACTTTGAAGGGCCGCCGTACGTGCTTGCAGATGACGACGCGTCTCCTAATGGCAAGTGGCTTGGCATGTACAACGGGCAAGGCTCGTCAGGAACAACTGTCACGACAACGACGACGATGACAACAACAGTATCATCAGGCAACGAAGTCTTTTTTCAAAAGCCCAAGGCATCTGCATTCCCAACTGAAACACACGCGGCATTAACTCTGACTGCGCAGGAGTACGAAGATGTTGACATTTACCTGAAGGTGAGGACAGTCCAGCAGCTGAGGCAAAACTCGCCACCAAACCCTTGGGAAGTGGCCTGGGTCATGTGGCGCTACCAAGACGACTGGCACCACTATTACTTTATCTTCAAGCCAAACGGAATAGAGCTTGGCAAGAAGCAAAACGACGAGCGCGCAGACGGGCAGGTCTTCCTGTTCACCGCAAACGAGCCCCAGCTTGCGATGAACAGGTGGAATATCTGGAATATCAGGATGGTAGACAACCACATAGAGGTGTGGCTGAAGGTGGGGTTGAGCTGGAAGAAGGTGGTCGACTATTATGATAGGAATAATCCTATCGAAGGCCCGGGCAGGGTAGGACTGTATAACGAGGACGCGCATGTGCAATTCGACAACGTCTACCTGACTCGAATTCCCTAACACAACCTTCTGATGATATTTTTATATTGTGGGTTTTATTTGCACGAGTGTATTGCGAAGGGCTGTGGTAGTTCACAGCAGCGGCGGTAGTAGTAGCAATGCTAAAAAAAGCTATCAAGTGCAGGAACTCGCAAATGATGACCAGACTCTGTTGACAATTCAAAAAGTGTGTCCCCAATATTTGGTCAAACTGCATTTCCAGGGCTTCTTTCTTTGGCTAAAAATTTGCAACAACAACAATAATGTTAAAAGTCAGCCAACGATGATGATGATAATAAGAATAGCTTATATCGCAAGTCTTTTATCATAAGAGAATGACATGCATATTGGAAGTTAAAAATCCTTGTATAAGGCGAAAGCTTACTCCGCTGCAAGCGCGACATCGCCGCTTGCCGCCACGACGATCGCGCGGCGCGATCTAGGCGAACAGGACGTTCAGATCGAAATACTGTTCTGTGGTATCTGCCACTCCGACCTCCATCAGGTCCGTAACGAGTGGAGCAACATAATGCCCACTGTCTATCCCTGCGTCCCCGGCCATGAGATCGTCGGCCGTGTCACCGAGGTCGGCTCTGCAGTCACCAAGTTCAAGCCCGGCGAGCTTGCCGCGGTCGGTTGCATGGTTGACTGCGACGGCACCTGCCCCGAGTGCCAGGCTGGCCTTGAGCAATTCTGCCCGAACATGATCCTCACCTACAACTTTCCGGACGTGCACCTTCGAGGCATCACTTATGGTGGCTACTCTGAGAGCATAGTCGTCAAGGAACACTTTGTCTTACGCGTTCCATCCAACCTCGATCTTGCCGGAGCCGGGCCTCTCCTCTGCGCCGGAATCACAACATACTCGCCCATGCGCCACTGGTGCGTCACCAAGGGCAAGAAGGTTGGCGTGGTCGGTCTTGGCGGACTGGGCCACATGGCCGTGAAGTTTGCTCATGCGCTTGGAGCGCACGTCGTCGTCTTCACCACTTCCCCTAACAAAAAGGAAGATGCGCTCCGCCTTGGCGCGGATGAGGTCGTCATTTCCCGCAATGCCGACCAGATGAAGAAGCATGCCGGCAGCTTTGACTTCATACTCGACGCCGTGTCCGCGGATCACGACATCAACGCCTACATCCAACTCCTCCGCCGCGACGGCAACATTACACTAGTGGGCGCGTCGCCAAAGCCTCTTGCCGTCTCTCCCATGGCCCTTCTGTTCGGACGTCACAGCCTCTCTGGCTCTGTCATCGGCAGTATCGCCGAGACGCAGGAGATGCTCGACTTTTGCGGCAGACATAAGATCACTGCCGATGTCGAAATCATTCCCGTCCAGAAGGTCAACGAAGCTTACGAGAGACTACTCAAGTCCGATGTGAAGTACCGCTTCTCCATCGATATGGCTTCTCTCAAATCTATCTAAGAAGTATATAACCGTCATATGGATGGAGTATTATATCATCACACTGCTTCGTTCGTTCGTCAGAGCGGGACTTCAACAGCTACATCCGTTTTCGGATAATACTTTTTCACATCTCCTTCGCCATATTTGGACTTGAATTTGCTCACGATATCGCCAACTCTATTGCTGTCTGTTATTTGCTTGCCTCTGACACTTGTTTCTGTGCCGCCGTTTACAGAAATCTTCAATGTTTGATCAGCTAGGAAGTTCTTGTACCAGTTAGTGTCAGTGCCCCGAACTGGAAGCAAATACAGGGTGTTGCCTTCATGCACAAACCAGACTGGCCTAGGGATATCTCTACCCGATCTTCTGCCTTTAACACTGAGTGTTATCTCGGACGCTCTATTCAGCCTCTCGTAAAGGTCGGCTTTGGACATGACA
>Ga0126312_10000750_pt1 | contig 20183 bp, 24 predicted proteins | sample Plot104A_FD_92537 | JGI IMG/M metagenome (GOLD analysis project Ga0126312, IMG submission 92537) | Serpentine soil microbial communities from UC McLaughlin Reserve, CA, USA - Plot104A | ecosystem: Environmental > Terrestrial > Soil > Grasslands | place: USA: UC McLaughlin Reserve, Lake County...
GAGTCTGTTCAGCCTAGGCGGCCGCCGGCACTCGGGCCTCGCGGCGCGCGCGGAGCACAGCGCGGCTGCCCGCGCGCGGGCTCAGCGTGATGCTCCGGCGTCGCGCTCCCTCGTCCTCGGGCGCGGCCGGCGCCAGCTCGTTGCGGGCCAGCGCCGCGCGCAGGACGATCTTCATCTCGAGCATCGCGAAGCTCGCGCCCAGGCAGCGGCGGCGGCCGCCCCCGAACGGGATCCAGGTGTAGGTGCCGGGCTGCTCGTCCAGGAACCGCTCCGGGCGGAAGGCGTACGGGTCCGGATAGACGTCGGGGTCGTGGTGCAGCAGGTAGGTGTCGGCGATCAGGCACACGCCCGGCTCGTAGCGCCAGCCGCCGACCTCGACCGGCTCCATCACCAGCCGCGGCGCGGCGTTCGGCAGCACCGGGCGGCGCCGCAGCGTCTCGTGGACGGTCGCGGTGATGTAGGCGTCGTCGTCGCCCGAGTCGATCGCCTCGGTCAGGCGCGCGAGCACGGCCGGCGTGCGCGTGAGACGCTCGAACGCCCACGCGAGCTCGGACGCCGTCGTCTCGTGCCCCGCCACGAGCAGCGTCATCAGCTCGTCTCGCAGCTCCAGGGGCGACATCGGCGAGTCGTCCTCGTGGCGCGCTTCTAGGAGCATCGCGAGCACGTCGTCGCGGTCGTTCGCCAAGCCGGGGGCGGTGCCCCCGGCGCCGGCATGGGATTCACCGCCGCCGTTGGCGCGGCGCTCGTCGATCTGCTCGTAGATCATCGCGTTGGCCTCCGCGCGGCCGCGCACGAACTCGCGCCACCTCCGCCCGCGCTGGAGCACCGGCAGCGTCGAGGCCGGGCGCGCGCCGAACTCGAGGATGCCGGTGAGGCGGCTGCGCATCGCGTCGAGCCGGTCGCCCGAGTCGAGTCCGAAGACCGCCCGCAGGATGATCTCGAGGGTGAGCGCCTGCAGGCGCGGGTGAAGCTGGATCGGCCGGTCCCGCGGCCAGCCCGCGACCTCGCGCTCGGCGACCTCGCGCATCAGGCCCGACAGGCGCTGCATCCGCTCGCCGTGGAAGGCGGGGAGCATGAGCTTGCGCTGGCTGAGATGCGCGCGCTCGTCGAGCAGGATCACGGAGTTGGCGCCGACGACCGGCTCGAGCAGCTTCGCCCCCTCGCCGGGGTGGAGCACCTCGGGCGGCGCTGTGAAGATCTCGCGGAGGTGGTGCGGCTCCGAGTGGTGGACGAACGGCGGCGCCTGCAGCAGCCGCATGGTGAAGCGCTTGCCGTAGCGCTCGCGGCAGCGCTCGAGGAACGGGACCGTACGGTTCCACCAGGCGATCGTCTGGAGCAGCTGCGGAAGCCGCGGCCCCGGCGGCAGGTCTCCCCGCATGTGCGGAATCTACCCGCAAGTTTGCGGCCCAGTGTGCGTTCGAGCACATAATGGGCACGATCCGCAGAGCCCTGGCCGTCTCGGTCATCGCCGCCGCGCTCCTCGGCGCGGCCGCCGCTCCGTCGTCCGCGGTCGTCGGCGGGCACGACGCGAACCCGGGCGAGTTCCCCTCGGTCGCCGAGATCACCTTCGGGCCCTTCCTCTGCACCGGCACGCTGATCACGCCCGACTGGGTCCTCACCGCGGGTCACTGCAGCAACATCACGGCCGGCACGGTCGCCTCGCCGATCAGCTGGCCGCCGCTCCTCATCGACGTGCGCGTCGGCGGCGTCAGCCAGTCGGACGGCGAGCACCGCAGCGTGAGCCGGGTCGTGATGCACCCTGACTACCTGCTCACCTCGGGCTACGACATCTCGTTGCTCCAGCTTTCGCAGAGCTCGACAATGGCGGCGACGCAGGTCGCCGGCTCGGGCGAGCGCAGCATCTGGACCGCGGGCACGCTCGAGACGATCGTCGGCTGGGGCGTCACCTCGGAGGGCGGCGACCTGCCCGACCGGCTCCAGGCGGCGCGGGTGCCGATCACGACCGACCCGTACTGCGCCGGCGCCTACAGCGACTTCGACCCGCGCACGATGGTCTGCGCGGGCTTCCCCCAGGGTGGGGTGGACACCTGCCAGGGCGACTCCGGCGGGCCGATGTTCGGCAAGACCTCGGCCGGCGCCCTGAGGGTGGTGGGCACTACGAGCTTCGGCGAGGGCTGCGCGCGTCCCGGCAAGCCGGGTGTGTACGGCCGCGTCGCGGACGACACCCTGCGGCCGTGGATCGCCGAGAACACGGACACCGGCGTGAGCACCGGCACCAGCACGAAGAGCCGCCGTGCCAAGCGGCGCGCGGCAAGGCGCCGTGCGGCGGAACGCCGCGCCGCGCTGACGCACCGCGCGGCCGCCAGCCGCGGCGCACCCCGCTAGAACACGAAGGCGATCAGCAGGATGATCAGGATGATCAGGAGGATCGTTCCGACTCCGATGTACATGGGACTCCTTCCCAGTCGGGGACCGTCCCGGCTTATTTCCCCGTTTTGCGTGCGCTTAAGCTGCACAACCTGTGCGCGCCAGACTTCGTGAGCTCGGCCACTCGGTTGGCCGCTTCCCCACCGGTGAGCTGAATGCGCTCGTCGACGTGCCCGGCGTGCTGGTCGGGCACCGAACGATCGTGGAGGGCGACCGGCTCCGCACCGGCGTGACCGCGATCCTGCCGCACGGCGGGAACCTCTACGAGGAGAAGGTCCACGGAGCGTTCCACGCGGTGAACGCCTACGGCAAGGCCGCCGGCCTCACGCAGCTCGCCGAGCTGGGGACGATCGAGAGTCCGGTGCTGCTCACCAACACGCTGTCGGTCGGCGCGGTGTGGGAGGGCGGCCTGCGGCACGTGCTCGAGCAGAACCCCGGGGCCGCCCGCGACCGCGACACGGTCAACGTCATCGTCGGGGAGTGCTTCGACGGCTGGCTCTCGGACGCGCGCGCCCTGGCCGTGCGCCCCGAGCACGCGCTCGAGGCGATCGCCGCCGCCGGCCCGCGCGAGCTGGCAGAGGGCGCCGTGGGCGCCGGCACCGGGACGACCTGCTTCGGCTTCAAGGCGGGCGTGGGCACGGCGTCGCGAAGCGCCGGCGGCCACGTCCTCGGCTGCCTGGTGGTGTCGAACTACGGCGCGCGGCGCGACCTCCACCTGCTTGTCGGCCCCCAGCCGGAGATCCCCGGCGCGGGCGCGGAGCCGCCCGCGCAGGGCGGCTCGATCATGATCGTGATGGGAACCGACGCGCCGCTCTCGGAGCGTCAGCTTCGCCGGCTGGCCGCGCGCGGCACCTTCGGCCTGGGCCGCGCCGGGAGCTTCGCCTCGAACGCGAGCGGCGAGTACGTGATCGCGTTCTCGACCGCACACCGGGTCGCCCACCGCGTGGAGCGCGCGCGCGACGAGCTCAGCTTCCTGCGCGACGACTCGGCGGAGATGCGCGACCTGTTCGAGGCCGCGGGCGAGGTCGTGCACGAGTCGGTGCTGAACTCACTGTGCGCCGCGGACGCCGTCGAGGGCCGAGACGGCAACCGCGCGGCGGCCTTTCCCCACGAGCTCCTCGACGCGGTGCCGCTCCTTCGACGGGCTCCAGGCCCTGGGTAATGCGCGAACCTCGGCGCGCCGGATGCGTTCCAATGTTGAATGCAAGTGGGTACAACCTCTAGGCCGTGCCCGCCGCGACAGCCACCACTCGCGCGCCGATCCGACCACTCCGCTCCAAGCGGCTGCTCTCGCTCGCGGGCGACGAGCGCCTCGTGGAGCAGCTCCGACGCGGGAACGAGCTCGCCTTCGAGGTGCTCTTCGAGCGCCATGGCACCGGGATCCTTGCGTTCTGCCGCCACATGCTCGGATCGCGCGAGGAGGCGGAGGACGCGGTCCAGCACACCTTCGCCGCCGCCTTCCGGGACCTTCAGCGGCCCGGTGAGCGCGCCATCGCGCTCAAGGCCTGGCTCTACACGATCGCGCGCAACCGCTGCGTGTCGATCCTGCGCGCCCGCCGCGAGCAGGCGGCGGAGCTCGAGGAGCTGCCCACCGACGGGCTCAGCGAGCAGGTGGAGCGCCGCGCAGAGCTCCGCGAGCTGCTCGCCGACGTCGCCGAGCTGCCCGAGGAGCAGCGCGCCGCCCTGCTGCTCTCGGAGGCCGCCGGCCTCACCCACGCGGAGGTCGCCGAGGTGCTCGGCTGCGAGGTGGCGAGCGTGAAGGGCCTCGTGTTCCGAGCGCGCAGCGCCCTGATCGAGCGCCGGGCGGCGCGCGAGACGCCCTGCGACGAGATCCGCGAGCAGCTCGCGACCCTCCGTGGCGGAGCGCTCCGCCGCAACGAGCTGCGCCATCACCTGCGCGGGTGCCCTGGGTGCCGCGCCTATCGCCACGAGGTGCGGCGCCAGCGCCAGCTGCTCGCCACCGCCCTGCCCGTGGCGCCCAGCCTCGGCCTCAAGGCCAGCGTCATGGGGGCCGCGGGGCTGACCGGAAGCGCGGTCGGCGGCGCGTCCGCCGGGGGCGCCGCGCTCGGGTCGGCCGCGGTGGCCAAGGTCGCGATCGTGGGCGTGCTCGCCGGTGGGAGCGTCGTCGCGGGCGAGGTCGCCATCGACCAGGCGATGCAGTCCGACGCCGCGCAGGTAGCGCCCGCCGCCGGCGGGGCGCGCGAGGGCGCGGGGGCGACGGCGACGCCGCACCCGCCGGTCGCGACGAGCGGCGCGCGCGGCGAGGCGATCGGCAGCGAGCGCAACCACCGCCAGCGCAGAGACGAGCACCGAACGGCCCACTCGGGAGCGCGTGGCGACGCCGGCGCGGGGGACGGGACCAGGGACGAGCGGACGGGCGGCCGGGCGCTCGGCCAGGAGAAGCGCGGCGAGCGCGCGGTGGGCGGCACGCGCGGTCAGCGTCCGGACACGACAACGGAGCCGGGCACGGACGCTCGGGCCAGGCCCTCGACGGAGCCCAGGCCGGTTCCCCAGCCGAAATCGACGACGGCGCCCGCGTTGGAGGACAGCCCCACCATCACGGTGCCGGCGCCGGAGCCGGCGCCGGCGCCCGAGCTCGCGCCGGCGGAGGCGGCCAGGCAGTCGAGGTAGCCGGCCCGCGGGTAGCGTCCCGCGCGTGCCGAGCATCGACGAGCTCGAGATCGCCGACGAGCCCGGCCCCTGGAGCGCGGCCGGGTTTAACGTCGAGGACGGCATCTGCCGGGTGTCGCGCGTCAGGCTGAGGCTCGCCGGGAAGGGCCCGCGACGCGGCATCGTGGACTGGACGCTCGGCGACGGCGCGGCGGCTGAGGCCGCCGGGCCGCATCCGAACGGCGCCCTCCGGGTGGATCACGTCGTGATGCTCTCGCCGGACCTCGACCGGACGGTCGCGGAGCTCGAGTCGCAGGGCTTCGATCTGCGCCGCGTGCGCGAGGGCGCCACGCCGGGCGGGTCCACTCGCCAGGCGTTCTTTCGCGCCGGCGAGCCGATCCTGGAGGTGGTCCAGGCGCCCGAGGGCACGAGCGTGGCGCGCGACGGGGCCGGCCCCGCGCGCCTCTGGGGACTCGCGTTCGCCGTCGAGGACATGGACCGCACCGTGCGCGAGCTCGGCGAGCTGGTCGGGAGCCCGCGCGCGGCGGTCCAGCCCGGCCGCCAGATCGCAACTCTGCGGCCCGAGGCCGGCCTCGGACCCGCGATCGCGTTCATGACTCCCGGGCGCGGGGCCATATGAGAAGGTCGCCGCCATGGCGAACCTCGCTCACATACGGCTCTACCGCGTCGGCACTGCCACGGCCCTGATCGTCGCGCCGCTCCTCTTCCTCATCGACAACGTCCTTCACCCGAAGGAGGTCGCCCGCGGGAACGAGTTCGAGCAGCTCCGCCTGATCGCCGACGCCTACACGCGCTGGCAGGCCGCGCACGCAATCGGCTTCGTCGCGATCCTCGCGTTCGTGCCGGCGGTGCTGGGGCTCGCGTTCCTGGTGCGGCGGCGCAGGCCCGGATACGGGCTGCTTGCCGGCGCGCTCGCGCTGGCCGGCGTGATCGGCCTCGCGGCGGTCATAACGATCGACGGGTACGCGTGGGGCATCGCCGGCGAGCTGTCCACGAAGTCGCCGCTCGGGCCGGCCGGCGCCAGGGAGGTGCTCAGCGACCTCCAGGGGTCCGAGTGGTCGCTGATCTACTACCTCACGCCGCTCGGCTTCATCGTGGGGATGCTGATGCTCGCCGTGGGAGCGGCCCGCCAGGGGGCCGTGCCGGCATGGGCCGGAGGGTTGCTCGCGCTCGCGGTGCTGATGGTCGGCACCGAGACCGCGATCGTGTCGAACGCCTACTTCATCGCCGGAGCCGCGGTCTTCCTCGCCGCCGGCGTGGCGGTGGCGCTGCCGCTTCTGCGGATGACGGACGAGCAGTTCGCTCAGGGGAGCGGGTAGTCGCGTACGTCGTCGATCACGGAGCGACCGCCGATCTCCACGAAGCCGCCCGCGGCGGGGCGGGCCAGGATGCGCGACCCGCGTCCCTGCCGGATCTCGATCGCCCGGCACACGTGCACGCACAGCTTGGTGGCCGCCGATCCCGTCGCCTCGTCCTCGGCGATCCCGATCCGGACCGGGAAGGCGCGGGCGCGGATCGTCCCGGCGCCCTCGTCGATCCAGGCCCAGGCCGTGGTCAGGTCATGGCCGTCGGGCGGCCCCTCGAGCGCCTCGACCTCGCCGGGAGAGCCGAGCTGCGCGAGTTCCCAGGGGGGACCCCACTCCGGGCGGGCTGCCACGTAGACGTCGTCTCCGTCGCGCGTGATCGCGATCTCCCCGGCGGGCGCCCTCAGCGCGCCGGCGCCGTCGAGCAGCCATGCGGCGCCGACGGCCGGGTGGCCGGCGAAGTCGAGCTCGACCGCCGGGGTGAAGATGCGGACCTCGCCACGGACCGCGTCGTCCACGAACACGGTCTCGCTGAGGCCGAGGTCCGCGGCGACGGCCTGGCGCTTCTCGGGCGGCAGCTCGCCGCCTTCGAGGAACACTCCCAGCGGGTTGCCCCCGGAGCCGTCGGCGGCGCAGAAGACGCGCAGGAGATGAAGTCGCGGCATGACCCAACGCTACGCTCTGCGGCTTGCCACGTGCGCAGCAGCTGCTCAGCGTTGCCGCCCTCATCCCGCTGGCCCCGACCTTTCAGGCCGCCGGGCAGCTCGCCGAGCGCGCGAGCGAGCGCGCCGCGGCGCGCCCCATGGCGGTGTTCCCGGTGCGCGGGCGCGTGGACTGGGGCGAGCACGATGCGCGCTTCGGCGCCTATCGCGGCGGCCACATGCACGAGGGGCAGGACATGTTCGCCGCGGCCGGCACGCCGCTGGTGGCGATCCGCGACGGGCGCGTCGTCGAGACCGGCGACGACGGCGGGCGCGGAAACTACATCGCGATCTGGAGCCGCGAGGCGCGGCGCACCTACGTGTACCTGCACATGCTCCACCCGGCCCGCCTCGCCCCCGGCGACAGCGTCCGGATGGGCCAGCGGGTCGGCGCTGTCGGCTGCACCGGCTCGTGCTGGGGCGACCACCTTCACCTCGAGGTGCGGCGCGGGCGCGGCGCCACCGGCGTGCCGCACGACCCGCTCGGCATGCTGAAGCGGCTCGCCGCCCGTCAACGCGCGCGGGAGTAGCCTGCGCGCCCGTGGACCAGATGGAGCTCCGCAACCGCCTCGTGATGGCCACGCAGATGTGGAAGGAGGCGACCGCCGAGCCGCTCCCGCGCATGGCGCCCGGCGAGCCCTCGGAGCAGCTCGCGGCCTTCGAGCTGAAGCTGATCGACATGCTCTGCGCAAAGGCAACCCCGGAGACGGCCCGCGACGTGGCAGACAAGACCTGGGACCTGGTCCACGACCGGCCGGACGAGGACCCCGTCAAGCGGCGCGTCGTGGAGTGCCACGAGGCGCTCGCCCGGCTCTCGGCGAGAGGCGGCGGAGCCGGGTTCTAGGCTTGCCTCCGGTGAGGGAGCTCCCGGGGCTATTCGACGTCCGCGTCAAGGCGCGCTCAATCGCCTACCTCTTCGCGGCCGGGGCGACGCTCGGCCTCGTGACGCTCGCGTTCCCGCACGCCGACGAGGTGCGCGACGTCCCGCTGATCGTCCTCGCCGGGCTCGCGTACGTCCTCGGCGCGAGCGTCTGGCTCGGCGCAGACCGCCTGCGTGACCGGCACATCCACGCCGTGCTCGCCTCGGGCACGGTGATCATCAGCCTCGCGAACTACTACGCCGGGCCATCCACGCTCTACCCGCTGCTCTACATGTGGGCGGCGCTCTACGCGTTCTACTTCTTCCCGCTCGTCGAGGCGTTTGCCCAGATGACCTTCCTCGCGGTCGCGTACGCCGTGGTGCTGGCCGTCCAGGACGCCGACATGGTTGTCGTGCGCTGGCTGCTCGCCGTGGGCACGCCGCTCGTCGCCGGGCTCCTGATCTCGCGGCTGCTCGGCCTCCTCCAGGAGCACGCACGGGAGCTGGGCCAGTCCGAGGAGCGCACCCGCCTCGTGCTCGACACCGCTCCCGACGCCTTCATGACGCTCGATCGTACGGGCCGCATCACGAGCTGGAACACGGCCGCCGAGCGGCTCTTCGGCTGGACTGCGGAGGAGGCGACCGGCAGGACGATGCGCGAGCTGATCGTGCCTGCCGAGTTCCAGGAGCGCCACGACAGCCGCCGCCAGGCGCTGATCGACAGCGAGGCGCCGCTCGCGACAGAGCGCTTCGAGGTCGAGTTCGTCCGCCGCGACGGCCTGCGCTTCCCCGGCGAGGCGACCGTCTCGAAGGTGGAGGCGGGCGGCGAGGTGTTCGTCTTCGGCTTCATAACCGACGTGACGGAGCGGCTTCGCCGTCAGGCCGAGCGCGAGGCGCTGCTCCGCGAGCAGGTCGCGCGCGCCGAGGCCGAGCACGTGGCGGAGATGGTCGGCGGCATGCAGGCGCTCGTCGACGCCGCGCTGGCGCAGCGCAGCCTCGACGGGATCCTGCGCGACCTCGTGGCGCAGGTGCGCGGCGTGCTCGACGTGAGCGAGGCGACGATCTACCTCTCGGACGAGTTCCAGCGCCTCAGCGTCGGCGCGTCGACACCGGGCGAGCACGCAGGCGGCGAGGAGTTCGCGACGCGGGTGGCCGAGTCGCGCGAGGCCACGCTCGCCGAGGAGGACTCGCTGATCGGGGTGCCGCTGCTAGCGGAGGGCGAGGTGACCGGCGTGCTCGTGGCGGGCGCGGAGCCGCCGCGCGAGTTCAGCGCCGAGGACCTCACGCTGCTGCGGCTTGCGGCCGAGCGCGTGGGGCTCGCCATCGCCCACGCGCGCGTGTACGAGCGCGAGCACCGCATCGCCGAGACGCTCCAGCGCAGCCTGCTGCCCGACCGCCTCCCGAGCCTTCCCGGGCTCGAGGTGTCGGCGCGCTACCTCCCGGCGGCCTCCGAGGCGGAGGTGGGCGGCGACTGGTACGACGTGATCCCGATCGCGGGAGGCGCGGTCGGCCTCGTGATGGGCGACGTGGCCGGCAAGGGGCTCGCGGGCGCGTCGATGGTGGGGCGCCTCCGGAGCGCCCTGCGCGCCTATGCCCTCGAGGGCCACGACGGCGGGCACGTGGTGGAGCGCCTGAACCGGCTGCTCTGGACCGAGGCGGAGGAGAGCCAGATGGCGACAATGCTGTTCGTCGTCGTCGACCCGGCCGCCGGCACGGTCCGCTGGGTGAATGCCGGCCATCCGCCGCCGCTCGTGATCGCGCGCGGAGAGGTGCGCTTCCTCCAGGGCGACGCGTCGGTGCCGCTCGGCGTGCTGCCGTTCCCGACCTACGAGGAGGTGACGGCGCCGCTCGAGCCCGGCGACGCGCTCCTCCTCTACACCGACGGCCTGATCGAGCGGCCGGGGGAGCACATCGACGACGGCCTCGCCCAGTTGGCGGCCCGCGTGGGCGAGGCGCCCGGGGACGCGTCGGGGCTGCTCGACCACCTGCTCGAGACGCTGGTGCCCCCGGGCGGCGCCGCCGACGACGTGGCGCTGCTGGCGCTGCGGAACCTGCCCGTGCCGGAGCGCTTCACCGCCGAGTTCCCGTCAGAGCCGGAGTCGCTCGCGCCGCTTCGCAGCATGCTGCGTCGCTGGCTCAGCCACGCGGGCGCGGACGACCTCGAGATCGCGGAGATCACGACCGCCTGTAGCGAGGCCGCGACGAACGCGATCGAGCATGCGGGCACCGGAAACAGCGCCCGCTTCGAGGTGTCGGGACGGCGCGAGGGGTCCGAGGTCGTGGTGGCGATCCGCGACCACGGCAGCTGGCGGAGCGAGCGCGAGGACGACCACGGCCGCGGACTGGAGCTCATGAGGACGCTGATGGATACCGTTGCGGTCGAGCCGGGCGAGCAGGGAACGATCGTGAGCCTGCGGCGCCGGCTCGGGCAGCTGGGAGGTGACGCCTCATGAACGATTTGATCGGCGTGGAGATCGAGCAGCGCGACGACGTGGTCGTGGCCAGGCTCTTCGGCGAGCTCGACATCTCCGTCGCGGAGCGGGCCGGCCGCAAGATCGCCGACGCGGTGCCCAGCTCGGCGCTGGGAGTCGTGGTCGACATGTCGGCGCTCGAGTTCATGGACTCGAGCGGCGTGTCGATGCTGTTCAACCTCGCGCGCCAGGTGGGGAGCCACCGCCAGCAGCTGCGCGTCGTGGCGCCGGCCGGCCGCCCGGTCTCGCGCGTGCTCCAGATCGTCGAGTTCGACCGCGCCGCGCCGGTGGACGCGGACGTCGACTCCGCGGTGGCGGGGATCGCTACGCCGCGGGCGTAACGGCCGCCTCGCGGATGAACCCGAGCACCGTCGCGTTGAACTCCTCCGCGCGCTCGAGCGAGAGGCCGTGCGGCGCGCCCTCGACCACCGTCAGCTTGGAGCCCGGGATCAGCGACGCGATCTCTCTCTGCTTCCACACCGGGATGAGGAGGTCGTGTTCGCCGCCGATCACATGCGTGGGCATCGTGAGCGAGCCGAGCCGGTCGCGCATGTCGTGCCGGCCGCAGGCGGCGAGCTGGCGCCCGAACGCGTCGGGCGGCTGGGGATGGGGGTTGTTCAGCATCGCGGTGCGGATGAACTCGACCATGTCCGGGCTGTCGTAGAAGCCCTCCGAGTGGTTCAGGAGCATCAGCTCGTCGATGTGCTGCTCGCGGCTGATCTGCCGCACGCGCGCCGACCACACCTCCGCCACGCGGCGGCTGTAGGCGCTGCCGGCGGCGTATGTCACGGCGAGCGTGAGCGTGCGGACGCGCTCCGGGACCTGGGCCGCCAGCTCCTGGGCGATCATGCCGCCCATCGAGACGCCGAGCAGATGGAAGGAGTCGAGCTCGAGCTCGTCGGCCAGGGCGAGCGCGTCGCGCGCCATGTCGGCGATCTCGTAGTCGCCCTCGGCCATCGAGGACTGGCCCACGTCGCGGTTGTCGAAGATGACCGTCCTGTGAGCCGCGGCGAAGGCCTGGACCTGGGGGATCCAGGCGAGCGTGTCGCACGCGAGCCCGGGCACGCAGAGGAGCGGCTCGCCGTCCCCATGTGCCTCGTAGTAGAGCCGCTGCCCGTTCACCTCTGCGATGGCCATGGCGCACAGCGTACTGCCCTGGCTGGCCAGCCAACTTGGTAGGGTCGCCACGTGCCGGGCGTGGCTGTGGTGACGGGCGCTGGACGCGGCTTCGGGCGCGCGATCTGTGAGCGGCTGGCGGGCCGCGGCTACACCGTGCTCGCCACCGACGTCGACGCCGCGACGGCCGCCGACACGGCGGAGCGGGCGGGCGGCTTCTCGATAGAGCTGGACGTGCGCGACCCCGAGGCGCACCGCGCCGCCGCCCGGGCCGCCGCCGAGCGCGGGCCGCTCGAGGTCTGGGTGAACAACGCGGGCGTGATGCGGGCCGGGCCGGCGTGGAGCCACTCGGATGAAGAGATCCGGCTGACGTGCGACGTGAACGTGCTCGGCGTCGTCTGGGGCTCGCTGGCCGCCGTCGAGGCGATGCGGGCCGGCGCCGGGGAGAACCGGCACGTGATCAACCTGGCCTCGCTCTCGGCGCTCGCGCCGGTGCCGGGTCTGGCCATGTACGCGGCCACGAAGCACGCCGTGCTCGGGTTCACCGGGTCGCTCCAGGGCGACCTGATGGACGCCGGCATCCCGATCACGGTCCACGCGCTCTGCCCCGACGCGGCGGACACATCGCTGCTCCGCGAGCACGACCATGAGCCGGCCGCGGCGATCAACTGGTCGGGTCCGCGGCTGCTCACCGCCCAGGAGGTGGCGGAGGAGACCGTGGCGCTGCTCGACTCGAAGCGGCTCGTACGCTCGATGCCAGCCTGGCGTGGTTGGGGCGCCAGGGCGATGGCGCTGGCCGGCCGCCCTGCCCTGCGCGCCGCCCCGCTGCTCCGCCGGCAGGGCGACCGCCACCGGATAGCTTTTAGAGACAGGTGAACGAAGGAGACAGGTGACCGAGACGACGACCGTCCCCAGCACGTTCTCGAACGGAGCCGGCGACGCCGGCACGATCGAGGTGGAGAACCCGGCAAGCGGGCAAGTGATCGCGAGCGTTCCGGTGATCGCGCCGGAGCAGGTGGCCGAGCTCGTGGCGCGCGCGCGCCGCGCGCAGCCCGGCTGGGAGGCGCTCGGCTTCGACGGCCGCGCGGCCGTGATGAGGCGCTGCCAGAAGTGGGTCGTGGGCAACGCCGAGCGCGTGATCGAGACGATCGTCTCCGAGACCGGCAAGGCGTACGAGGAGGCGCTGGTCGCCGAGGTCGCCTACGCGGAGGCCGCCTTCAAGTTCTGGGCGAAGAACGCCGAGCGCTACCTCGCCGAGGAGCGGGTCCGGTCGGCGTCGCCGTTCGTCAAGGGCAGGAAGCTGATCGTGCGCTACGCGCCGCTCGGCGCCGTCGGCGTGATCGGCCCCTGGAACTACCCGCTCACGAACTCGTTCGGCGACTGCATCCCGGCGATGATGGCCGGCAACGCGGTGCTGCTGAAGCCCTCCGAGGTCACGCCGCTCACCTCGATGCTGATGGGCGAGATGCTCCGCGAGTGCGGGCTGCCGGAGGACGTCTACCAGGTAGTGCCGGGCTACGGGGAGACCGCTCAGGCGCTGATCGACGAGGTCGACTTCGTGATGTTCACCGGGTCGACCGCCACCGGTAAGAAGGTCATGGAGCGCGCGGCGCGAACGCTCACCCCGGTCTCGCTGGAGCTCGGCGGCAAGGACCCGATGATCGTCTGCGCCGACGCCCAGCTGGAGCGCGCCGCCAACGCGGCCGTCCACTACTCCATGCAGAACGCCGGCCAGACCTGCACGTCGACTGAGCGGGTCTACGTCGAGGAGCCCATCTACGACGACTTCGTCCGCATGGTCGCCGACGGGGTTCGCGAGCTGCGCCAGGGTGTCCCCGGCGGCCCCGGCTCGACCGATCTCGGCGCGGTGATCAATCCGCCGCAGTCGGACATCGTGGAGCGGCACGTGAAGGACGCGGTCGAGCGCGGGGCGCGGGTGCTGTCCGGCGGCGGCCGCCGCGACGAGAACGGCCACTACTTCGAGCCGACCGTGCTCGTGGACGTGGACCATTCGATGGCGTGCATGCGCGAGGAGACGTTCGGACCGACTGTGCCGATCATGAAGGTGCGCGACGCAGAGGAGGCGGTGCGCCTGGCGAACGACAGCCCCTACGGGCTCCAGGCGTCGGTCTGGACGAAGGACGCGGCCAAGGGCGAGCGGCTCGCGCGCCGCATCGAGGCCGGGTCCGTGACGGTTAACGACGCCCAGGTGAACTACGTGGCGCTCGAGCTGCCGATGGGCGGCTGGAAGGAGTCCGGCCTCGGCACCCGCCACGGCGCCGACGGGATCCGCAAGTACACGAAGAAGCAGAGCGTGCTCGTCACGAGCTTCGCGCCCATGAAGAAGGACCTCCACATGATGCCGTACACCCGGCGGCGGACCCGCTTCCTGGCGCGGCTCCTGAAGCTGGTCTACGGGCGCTGACCCTTCTGCCGATAGAGGGAGGGTGCGGCTCCGCCTCGCCCTCCTCACACTCGTCTGCGTAACCGCGGCGCTCCCGATCGCGTCCGCGTCCGCGTCCGGCCTGACCGGAAACCCGGCCGATAAGTTGGCCCAGCTCCCGATCGACGATTACGCGTACGACAAGGCGACGGATTGCCGCAAGCACCCCACCCCGGGCGCGCTTGCGCTGGTGGACTGGCTCGAGCGCAACGCGAAGGGGACTTTCTGGGGGATCATGCGCTGCGAGCGCTGGGGGAAGAACAGCGCCTCGCTCCACGCCGAGGGCCGCGCGGTCGACTGGCACCTTGACGCCGCCCGCCCGGCCGACCGCCGCGAGGCGCGCCGGCTGATCGAGCTCTGGCTGGCCACCGACAGCGCCGGCAACGAGCACGCCCTGGCGCGGCGGATGGGCATCCAGGAGATCATCTGGAACTGCCACTCCTGGTGGTCCGGTGCCGAGCGCATGGCGAACTACTCCGTGTGCTTCACCGACAGCGGAAAGCGCCGACGGCACGTGAACTACACGGAAGCCCACAAGGACCACATCCACATCGGCCTCTCATGGGCGGGCGCCCGCAAGCGGACGTCCTTCTGGGGGCGCTAGGGCCTCTGATGCCGCGGCCGCGGGTCCTGTCTCCGGCAGCGGCTGTCGGCGTTCAAGGCGCACAGCGCCTTGCCCCCAAAACCGCCGCCGTCACCACCCGCGGGAGTCACGTTGAGCTGGGAGTCCGATGCCCGCTGTGGTAAGCAAGCGGCGCGCCGTCATGCTCGATTCCTTCGGCACCGAGGGCTCGTCGCCTGAGTTGGGCACTACGATTGGCCTGTGGCGGGTCCCTATCGACATCAGGCTCTCATCGAGGCCCCGCTGGAGGAGGTCTGGGAGCTCGTCAGCGATCCGCGGACCCACCCGGACTGGTGGCCCGACGTGGTCGGGATCAAGGCGTCGCCCTCGGTTGAGGAGGGGGACAAGTACATCCACACGACGAACGTCCTGCCGTTCGTCGATGCGGTCGACTCGGTTTGGGTCGCGGAGCGGCTCGAGCACCTGAGAGAGGCGCGCTTCCGCTGCACGAGGACGGGCACCTTCGCCTCCTTCAAGCTGACGCCCGCCCAGAACGAGACGTTCGTCGAGGCAGAGACCGGCATCGATCCGGTCTCGCTCCCATGGCGCCTCATGAAGCCCGTGCTCGGACCGCAGTACAAGCGCTGGCTGATCTCTGTGCTCGATGCGCTGCCCGACGCAATCACGGCGCGGCTTGGCGCGACCGCCTCCACGACACCGGAGTAGCGCGGGACGGCGCTGGGCACCACCGCTGCATGGACGTCACGATCATCGGAACGGGAAACATGGCGCGCGGCGTCGGTCGGCGCGTCCTGGCGGGCGGTCACCAGCTCACCGTCGTCGGCAAGGATGAGGAGAGGGCCCGGGCCGTCGCGGACGACCTCAAGGACGCGGCTGGCGACGGCGAGATCCGCACAGCCACGTCGGGCGACCCGCTGGAGGGAGACGTCGTCGTGCTCGCCGTCTACTACCCGGACGCGCGCGGGGCCGTCGAGCGATACCGCGACCAGCTCGCCGGAAAGACGGTGGTCGACATCACCAACCCGGTGAACGACAGCGTTGACGCCCTGGTCGTCCCGCCGGACGGCTCGGCCTCGAGAGAGCTGTCACAACTCGCTCCCGACGCCCGGCTCGTCAAGGCCTTCAACACGACGTTCGCCAACACCCTGACCGCCGGAGAGGTGGCCGGGCAGCCGCTCGACGTCCTGATCGCGGGCGACGACTCTGAGGCGAAGGAGGCGGTCGCAACGCTCGCCCGCGACGGCGGGCTCAACCCGATCGACGCGGGATCGCTGGAGCGGGCCCGGGAGCTCGAGGCGCTCGGCCTCTTGCACATGACGTTGCAGGGAGCGCTGGGCACGGGCTACGCCAGCACAGTGAAGATCCTCGCCTGAACGTATTTTTGCCGCTATTTGCGGGTAAGTGACGCCCATCACGACGACGCACTGATTGGCCGATACTGTCGTATAGAGGCAGATGGAGCGGCAGCACATCGACATCACGCAGGACCTCGAGGGCGAGCCGGTCGTGCACGCGGTCTTCGACCTCCGCGAGGAAGAGATCGGGGCGTCGGCGCACGCGGTCGCCGCGAGCTCCGCGGAGCGCTTCCGCAACACGGAGCTGTCGGCGGACGACGTCGTCGAGTTCCGTGAGCTCACCGCCCTCGCCGACGAGCTGCGCGAGCTCGTGGGCGGCGCGGGCACGATCGTGATGCGCCCGGCGCGGCTCACCGCCTACCGCCACGCGCTCGGCCACTTCGTCGAGTCGCGCGACGAGGCCGACTGGCTCCGCGACGAGGATCGCGAGCCGCTGGCGATCGTGCGCAGCCTCCTGTGGCCGCTCGAGGAGCTGGCCGCCGAGGCGATGCAGGCGGCGCTGTCGCAGCCCGCGCAGCGCAACGCCTGAGCCCGGCGCGCCCGCGGGCCGCCTAGGGGTAGAGGTCGCCCTCCTCGCCGACCACGAAGATCGCGCTGACCGGGCAGTTGCCGGCGGCCGTGACGATGTCGTCGACCGATGCGCCGTCCGGGTCGACCACGACCGCCTTGTCCTCCTCGTCCAGCTGGAAGACGTCGGGCGCCGTGTCGACGCAGTCGCCCGAGCCGATGCAGAGCGACCGGTCGACGGTCACGCCGATCCGGTTCGCCGGCGAGAGCTCCGGCATCAGCGCCGGCGGCGAAGGACACGCAGCAGGACCAGCGCCGCCAGGGCGAGGGGCAGGAACGCGCGCACGCCGGGGCCGCGGCCGCTGTCGTCGTGAGGCTCGGCGCCGGCCGGCATCGCGAACTCCTCCGCGGCCAGCACGTCGTGCGGCTCGCGGAGCCCCGTGGGGTCGCCCGGGATTCGGTTCTCGCGCGTCGGGATGCCGAACTCCTCGGCCGCGAGGACGTCGTGGGGCTTGTCGATTCCGGCCGGGTCGGCGCGCCTCTGCTGCTGGTTGCGTTGGGAGTCGGTCATCGTCCCTATCGTTCCAGATCCATGGATGAGGCCACCCGGACCGAGCTGGAGGCCGCCGCCTTCCGGGAGCTCGTGCAGCATCTGCGCGAGCGGACCGATGTTCAGAACATCGACCTGATGGAGCTGGCGGGCTTCTGCCGCAACTGCCTCTCGCGCTGGTATCGCGAGGCGGCGGAGGCACGCGGCATCGAGCTCGAGGACGCGGAGGCGCGAGAGATCGTCTACGGGATGCCGTACGCGGAATGGAAATCCAGGTACCAGGCGCCGGATCCCGCGGCCTGAGGCGCGCAGCGGCAGTCGCCGCGGCGGTCGCGCTCTGCGGCGTGGCCCCCGCCTGCGGGCGCGACCCGGCGGGCGAGTCGGGCACGGACCGCGCGGCCGGGGACGAGGAGGTCGTGCTCACCCCCGAGGCGGCGCGCGAGGGACGGGCGAAGCAACGCGACGAGGAGCCGAAGCGCCGCTCGAAGGCGCTGGTCGTCCAGCTGCGCGGGGCCGGCTCGGACGGGTCGCTGCCCCCGGCGAGCCCCGCCGAGGACGCGCCCAGCCCCGGCGCCCCGACCGACGCCGAGGTGCGCGCGGAGCTGCGCCAGGCGCGCGCGGCGCTGGCGACCTTCAAGAAGCACCTCAACACCACGGCGTTCCTCCAGACCGGTCCACGCGCGCGTGTGCTGGCCGACGGCACAGCCGTCGCTCCCGATAACGCACCGGAGGTCGTCAAGCGCGTGATCCTGGCCGGGAACGAGATCGCGAAGTTCCCGTACAAGTGGGGCGGCGGCCACGGCGCCTGGCGCGACAACGGCTACGACTGCTCGGGCTCGGTCTCCTTTGCGCTCGCCGGCGCAGGGCTGCTCGGACGCCCGCTCACGTCAGGAGCATTCATGACCTACGGCGCCCCGGGCCGCGGCCGCTGGATCACCATCTACGCGAACTCCGGGCACATCTTCATGTTCGTCGCCGGCCTGCGCTTCGACACGAGCGGGCAGGGTCGCGCCGGCACGCGCTGGCAGGAGGAAACGCGCTCGACGGTTGGCTTCGCCGAACGTCACATCCCCGGGCTCTAGCCCAACCCTCAATCACCCTCAAGGGGTCTGACCCTTAACAAAGGGCAGCGCTTCGCCCCAGCCCCAGCGCGGCACTGGCGCCCGCGGCGGCGGCGAGGCATCGGGCTGCGAGTTGGCGACCGCGAGCCGCGTGCCCCATTCGATGTAGGCGACGAACGCGGAGCGGAACTCGGGGTCGGCCGGCAGCTCCGCCTCGTCCGCCGCGTCGCAGATCAGCGCGACCCAGCGGCGCCGCATCGGCTCGGTCAGCGCGAGGCCGCGGTGCTTGGCGAGCATGTGCGGGTAGCCGCCGCGCTCCTCCGTGTACCGCGGCGGGCCGCCGAAGACCTCGGCGAGCCAACTGGCCACGCGCTTGGGATGGTCGGGCGCCATCCCTCGGAAGACGGGCTCGAGCAGGTCGTCCTGGAGCACGCCCTCGTAGAACGCGCTCGTCAGGCGCTCGAAGGCCGGCATCCCGCCGGCCCACTCGTAGAGCGTCGGGGGCGCGTCGCTCATATCTGGAGCTCCGCGGGCTGGAGCTCGACCTCGGTGAGCCGGCCCGCGCGGAGCAGGCGAACGGTCACGGGCGTGCCGATCAGGTCGGCGACCATCAGCCGCTGGAGGTCCTCGACGCGCTCGATGCGAGCGCCGTTCACCGACAGGATCAGGTCCTCGGGCCGGATTCCGGCGCGGGCGGCCGGACCGCCCTCCACCACCTCGACGACCTCGACGCAGTTGGTGGACCCGGTTTCCGCGCGGGCCTGCGGCGGCACCGGGCGGGGCCCGCCCGCAATGCCGAGGTAGGCGCGCCGCACCCGGCCGTCGGACATCAGGCCGGCGATCACGCGCTGCGTGGCGTCGTTGATCGGAACGGCGAGCCCGAGGCCCACGCCGGCGACCGCGGTGTTGATCCCCACCACCCGGCCGCGGCTGTCTGCCAGCGCGCCGCCCGAGTTGCCGGGGTTGAGAGCCGCGTCCGTCTGGATGACGTTGTCGATTATCCGGCCGGCCCGGCGCGAGCGGGCCGGAAGCGAGCGGCCGAGCGCGGAGACGACGCCTGCCGTGACCGAGCCGCCCAGGCCGTGCGGGTTGCCGATTGCGACGACCAGCTGTCCCACGCGCAGCTGCTCGGCGTCGCCGAGCTCGGCCGGAACAAGGCCGTCGCCCTCCGAGCGAAGCAGCGCGAGGTCGGACAACGGGTCGCGGCCCATCACCTGGAAGCGCTCCTCGCGGCCGTCGCCGAAGGTGGCGCGGCCGCGCGTGTCGGAGCGGCCGACGACGTGGGCGTTCGTGAGCAGGAAGCCGTCGGGCGTCAGCACGACCGCGCTGCCCGCGCCCGCGGGCATCTGGCCGCCGCGCGTGCGCCGCATGACGCGCAGGCTGGCCACCGAGGGCGCGAGCCGGTCGGCAACCGCCATGACCGCGCGCGAGTAGGCGTCGAGCGCCTCGGTCTCCGCGGGTGTGGGCGGCTCGGCCACGCGGCTCACGCGCCGCGCCTCCGGGCGCGGGCGACGGTCGCCGCGTCGGTCACGCCGCCTGCTCCGCCGCGAACGTCGCGGTCACGCTGCGCTCGTCGGTGCCGCGCACGAGCGTCAGCTCGAGCTCGCCGCCCGCCGCCGGGACGGAGTCGAGCGCGGTGTAGAGGGACTCGACGCTGGCGGTGGGCGTGCCGGCGGCGGCGACGATCAGGTCGCCGGGCTCGATGCCGGCCCCGGCGCCGGGGCTGCCGTCCTCGACCGCGCGCACGAGCAGGCCGTCGCGCTCGGGCAGTCCGACCGCGCTCCGCAGCCGGCGCGCGACGCGCGGCGGAGCGATCGCCACGCCGAGCCGGTGCGGGGCCGCCGCCTCGCCACGCGCGAGCAGCAGGATCCGCTCCTTCACGGCCGCGCCGGCCGGGACGGCGAGGATCAGGCCGCCGTCCATGCGGAGGCTGTTGATGCCGAGCAGGTTCCCGTCCGGGTCGACGAGCGGGCCGCCCGAGGATCCGCGCGGGAGCGGGGCGGTGTGCTCGATGGCGCCGCGGATGCGCCGCCCGCGGGGGCCGCGGAAGCTGCGGCCGCCGGACGAGACGAAGCCGAACGTCGCACGCAGGCCGCGACCGCCGGGATTGGCGAGCGCCACGACCGGCGCGCCGATGCCGGGCGTCGCTGATGCGCCGGGCTCGGCGCCGGCGGCGGTGTCGCCGGATCCCGCGGCCTCGCCGGGCTCGGCGCC
>Ga0126312_10000751_pt1 | contig 20162 bp, 20 predicted proteins | sample Plot104A_FD_92537 | JGI IMG/M metagenome (GOLD analysis project Ga0126312, IMG submission 92537) | Serpentine soil microbial communities from UC McLaughlin Reserve, CA, USA - Plot104A | ecosystem: Environmental > Terrestrial > Soil > Grasslands | place: USA: UC McLaughlin Reserve, Lake County...
ACCGTCCGGCAGCCACGGCTCGTACCACTCGCAAACGCCCCGGACGAGCTCATTGGCCCGCTTGGGTCCCCAGGAGCGGCGCGCGTACGTGTCGACCGGCCCGGGGTTGTCCAGCAGTGGCTGGACGATCCGCCAGGTCTGCTCCACCGAGTCCTCACGTGCGAACAGCGAGCTGGCGCCGCGCATCGCATCGTCGAGCAGGCGCTCGTACGGCTCGGGCTCGGAACCCGGCACCTTCTCGAACAACACCTCGAGGTCTGCGGGCTCAAACGCCTCCTCGCCCGCCTTCTTGGTGAGGAACCGGATTCGCGCGCCCGGCTTGGGATCGATCCTGACCACGAGCTGGTTCGGCTGCGGGTGGGAGCCATCGCCAACCCCGAGCGGAGGCGGGCGATGGAAGATGACGTTGATCTCGGTCTCGCGGACAGGCAGGTACTTGCCGGCGCGGATGTAGAACGGGACGCCCCACCAGCGCCAGTCGTCGATCTCGAGCTCGAGCGCCGCGTACGTCTCGGTGGTCGAATCGGCGGCCACGCCGTCCACCTCGCGATAGCCCTCGTACTGTCCCCGCACGTAGTTCCCCGGGTCGGCCGGGCGCACGGCCTTGAAGAGCTCGAGCTTCTTGTCGCGGATCGGGTCCTCGGCGTTGCCTGCCGGCGGCTCCATCGCCACTAGGGCGAGCACCTGCAGGAGGTGGTTCTGGACCACATCGCGAAGCGCTCCCACCGGGTCGTAGAAGCGGCCCCTGTCCTCGACGCCGAAGTCCTCCGCCATCGTCATCTGCACGTGATGGACGTAGCGGCGGTTCCAGATCGGCTCGAGCAGGGTGTTCGCGAAGCGCAGGTAGGTGATGTCCATGACGGGCTCCTTGCCGAGGAAGTGATCGATGCGCAGGATCTGCGGCTCCTCCAGCACGTCGAGGAGCTCGGCGTTCAGGGATCGCGCGGAGGCTAGGTCGTGCCCGAATGGCTTTTCGATCACGACGCGCGCGCCGTTGGTGAGCTCCGCGGCACTCAGGCTCTTGACCACCGGCGCGAACAGCGAGGGCGGGATCTCGAGGTAGAAGACTGGATGGCGGGCGTCCCCGAGCGCCGTGGCAACCCGCGTGAAGGTCTCCGGATCCGAGTAGTCGCCGCGGACGTAGGAAAGCCGCTCGCAGAGGGCCCGGAGCACGCCATCCTCGATGTGTTCGACGGTGCCCGCGATCGCCTGGCGGGCATGGGCGCGCAGCTCCTCGTCGCCCCAGTCGCTGCGGGCGACGCCGATGAGCGGGCAGTGGAGGCGGTTGCGGAGCTCGAGGCGATAGAGCGCCCGGAAGGTCATCTTGCGGGCGAGGTCGCCGGTGATCCCGAAGATCACCAGGACATCGGCTGGCTCCGAGTACGGGGTTGTGGACGCGGGCTCGGAGGCCATCGCGCCGAGACTATCCCGCCGACCGGTGGATTGACCGATCGAGGAGATCGGCGGCGCTGCATCGGGATGTCCGGCCGACCCGCGAATTCACGGATCGAAGAGATCGGCGGCGCTGCATCGCGCTGAGCGGGGGACATTGCATCCACGCAATGAAGGATCCCCGCCCGGTGCAGTGAAGTCGATCAGCGCCCTGCCCCGTGCGGAGTGCCAGCCCTGCCAAGGCGGCGGAGGCTATCCCCTTGCGTAGGATGGCCCGCGGGAGCGACCGAAAGGAGCGGGCGTGGCAGAGAACTCCGAGCTAGGCATCGTCGGCCTCGGCAGAATGGGCGCGAACATCGCCCGCCGCCTGATGCGCGCAGGGCACCGCTGCGTCGTCTACGACGTGAACCCCGACGTGGTGCAGGAGCTGGCGGCGGAGCGGGCGGACGGCGCGGTGTCTCTCGACGAGCTGGCACGGAAGCTGTCTGCGCCGCGGGCTGTCTGGGTGATGGTCCCCGCCGGCGAGATCACGGAGAAGACGGTCCACGAGGTCGCTGAGCATCTCGACTCGGGCGACGCGGTGATCGACGGCGGCAACTCCTACTACCGCGAGGACATCCGCCGCTCCGCCGAGCTATCGGAGCGCGGGATCGACTACATCGACTGCGGCACGAGCGGCGGCGTCTTCGGCCTCGAGCGCGGCTACTGCCTGATGATCGGCGGACCTGACGAGGCCGTGCAGCGCCTCGACCCGATCTTCGCCACCCTTGCGCCCGGCGTCGACTCGGCTGTCCGAACCCCCGGGCGCGACGGCGACCCGAGCCCAGCGGAGAACGGTTACCTCCATTGCGGCCCGAGCGGCGCCGGCCACTTCGTGAAGATGGTCCACAACGGGATCGAGTACGGGCTGATGGCCGCCTACGCCGAGGGGCTCAACATCCTGCGGAGCGCGAACGCCGGCAAGGTGGAGCGGGAGGCGGACGCGGAGACGGCCCCGCTGGAGCATCCCGAGTACTACCGCTACGACATCGACGTCCGCGAGGTGGCGGAGGTGTGGCGACGGGGCAGCGTGATCGGCTCCTGGCTGCTCGACCTCACGGCGGCCGCGCTTCAGGAGTCACCCGATCTCGCCGACTACGCGGGCCGGGTCTCGGACTCCGGCGAGGGCAGGTGGACATCGATCGCCGCGGTCGAGGAGGGCGTTCCGGCCGGGGTGCTCACCACCGCGCTGTACGAGCGCTTCGCCTCCCGCGACCTCGACGACTTCGCCGACAGGGTCCTCTCGGCGATGCGCAAGCAGTTCGGCGGCCACGAGGAGAGGACCGCCTGAAGATCGAGGTTTTCGAGACCGAGGAGGAGGCGGCGGTCTTCGGCGCGAAGCTGATCGCCGAGGCGGCACGCTTCGGGGTCGCCGAAGGCGGCGCCTTCGCGGTCGCTGTCAGCGGCGGTCAGACGCCTTGGCTGATGTTCGAGCGGCTCAGCGACGAGGAGGTGCCGTGGGGGGCAATGGAGATCTTTCAGGTGGACGAGCGGATCGCTCCGGACGGCCATCCTGATCGGAACCTCACTCACCTGAAGAAGACTTTGCCGCGGCACGCCCTGGACCGCCTTCGCCCGATGCCGGTCGACGACGAGGACCTCGATGACGCCGCATCGAGATACGAGGCCGAGCTTCCCGAGCAGCTAGACATCGTCCACCTCGGCCTCGGCCCGGACGGCCACACGGCCTCACTCGTTCCGAACGATCCGGTCCTCGAGGTCACCGATCGTCGTGTTGCGCTCACAGCGCGCGAATACGAGGGTCGTCGCCGCATGACCCTGACCTACCCGGCCCTCGCTGCCGCGCGCCGGATCCTGTGGCTCGTCACGGGGGCTGACAAGCGCGACGCCCTCGGACGGCTGCTCAATGGGGACGGCTCAGTTCCGGCAGGCCGGGTGGATTTACGCGAAGTAATCGTGGTGGCTGATAGGTCCGCAGCTGGGTCGATCAGGCGATAACCGTCGATCGTCCGGACCATGGTTTCGGATGGAAGGGCTATGCTCAACTCGGTGGTGCCGACGTCAGGGAGGTGCTCTTGAAGCTAAGCGACGGGCGGGTCTGGCTCGAGGAGCGGGGCACTGGACGGCGTGCGGAGCTCCTCGAACATCACGGGAAAGTGGACCCGATCGCGCTTGGCCGCAGCGTCGAAACGTGGCTCGCCGGGAAGCGTTTCACGACCCAGGCCATCGCGGCGGAACAGACGTACGTCGTTAGGGCCGAGGCGGCGGAGACTGGCTGGAAGAGGACGATCGGCGCCAGTCCGTGCCTGGAGGTGGAGATCAACGCTGTGCCGAGCGGCACCAGCATCGATGTTCGTCCGGGCAGAGTTGGCGGCGCGGTGTGGGCCGCGCGCTATTTCACCTACTCCTGGGTTGCCTTCGGCGTCTCATTCGTCAACTTGAAGAAGGAGCTTCTGCAGTTCGTGCGACAGGAGCTGCACGCTCATAGGGGCGTGATCCAGGCCGAGCCAAAGATCGTCGGCGTCGTCGAGACCAGGCGCTTGGAGGAAAGCCTTGGGCGCGACGAGCGGACCATCGACAACGCCCACAGCGACACCACCGTCACGCGCTCCATCAGAGCGACCAAACGCTGGTTGCAAAGCTGCCAACTGGAGCTTGAGAGGTCTCGAGTCAGCGGTCAGAGCCTCGACCTGAACATCGCGGACTTGGCTTCGCTCCGAGGGAGCATGGAGGAAACGCTGCGAAGGCAGTACTCCGCCTCCACGGAGGTGGAGCAGATCTTTGAGGAGGAGGTGACGCTGACGGTACCGCCAAGGACCTCGCTGCGTCTCACCATGGATTGGAAGAGGATCGTCCAGGAGGGGCACGTCCTACTTCAGGACCTCGACGGACGAACGATCGAGGTCCCGTTCGAAGTCGCTGTCGGAGTGACGTTCGACCAGCGACAGCTGGGTGAGACGGCACCGCAGTGAGCTGAGCGTTCCGCGAGACGCGTTTCGCCACCATTGCGCTGGAGGGAGTCGAGCACGGAGCGGTCGGTGATCACCGGCTGACGGCGATCCGTTCGACGAAGCCGGGCCGCCCAAGCAGCACCTCGCCGACCAGCTCAGGCGCGAAGAGGCCGTGGTCGATTACGCCCGGAGTGAGGGCAAGGCGCGTCGCTAGCTCCAGTGGGTCGCCGACTTCGGCAAGGTAGTCGGCGATCACGCCGCGGTCGGGGCTGTTACGCGCGCCTTGGCGCACCTCAACCTGCCCGAGCTCGCCTCGCAGACGGCGCAGGGTCGCGGCCAGGCCGTAGGGGGCGAGCTCGAGCGGGATCGGTGCGGAGATTCGGTCGACGGGCTTGGTCGAGTCCGCGATGACGACGAAGCGATCAGCGGCCGCGGCGACGATCTTCTCGCGCGTGTGCGCGCCGCCGCCTCCCTTGACCAGCCAGCCGTCCGGCGCGATCTGGTCCGCGCCGTCGACAGCGATGTCGAGGTGGTCGAGCGCCTCGAATTCCTCCACCGAGAGGCCGAGCTCTCGCGCCGCGCGTCCGGTGGCGGGCGAGGTCGCGACGCAGCGAATCTCAAGCTCACGTCGTGCGAGCGCCGGGAGGAGGTGGGCGACCGTCGAGCCGGTGCCGAGCCCGACCGCCATTCCGTCCTCGACCAGCGCCGCCGCGGCCTCCGCGGCGAGTCGCTTCTCGGCTTCCGTGTCCGCGTGCACGCGGCGCGCACTCTAAAGCGGTCGCCGCGAGCACTCGAGGGCTAGGCTAAGAGCGAATGGCGGTGGCGATCGACAGGGCGATGGACCTGGACACCCTCTGCGTCAACACCATCCGCACGCTGTCCATCGACGCGATCCAGAAGGCGAACTCCGGGCATCCGGGGACGCCAATGGCGATGGCCCCTGTGGCCTACACGCTGTGGCAGCGCTTCCTGCGCTTCGACCCCAAGGACCCGATCTGGCCGAACCGCGACCGCTTCGTGCTCTCAGCCGGGCACGCCTCGATGCTGCTCTACTCGCTGCTCTACCTCACCGGCGTCAGGTCCGTCGATCCCGACTACGAGATCGTCGGTGAGCCGTCGGTGAGCCTGGACGACATTAAGCGCTTCCGCCAGCTCGACTCGAAGGCGCCCGGGCATCCCGAGTACCGCTGGACCTCGGGTGTCGAGGCCACCACGGGCCCGCTGGGGCAGGGCGCCGCGACATCCGTGGGGATGGCGATCGCCTCGCAGTGGCTTGCCGCCCGGTTCAACCGGCCCGGCTATGAGCTCTTCGATTTCGACGTCTACGCGATCTGCAGCGACGGCGACCTGATGGAGGGCGTCTCCGGCGAGGCGGCATCCATGGCGGGGCACCAGCGCCTGGCCAACCTCTGCTGGATCTACGACAACAACCACATCTCCATCGACGGCCGCACCGAGATCACCTATCAGGACGACGTCGCGGCCCGTTTCATGGGCTACCGCTGGAACGTCACCCGGGTCGGCGACGCTAACGATCTCGACCTGGTCGCCCGCGCCTTCGAGCAATTCCGGCAGGAGCGCGACCGCCCCACCTTGATCATCGTCGACAGCCACATCGGCTGGGGCGCGCCGCACAAGGTCGACACCCCGGAGGCGCACGGCGAGCCGCTGGGGGAGGAGGAGGTGCGGGAGACCAAGCGCGCTTACGGCTGGCCCGAGGACGCCGAGTTCCTGGTGCCCGACGGGGTCATGGAGTACTTCGCCGAGGGCGTCGGCGAGCGGGGGACCGAGCTTCGCAGAGCGTGGGAGGAGCTCTTCGACTCCTACGCCGAGGAGGAGCCGGGGCTCGCTACCGAGCTCGAGCAGATGCAGCGGCGCGAGCTGCCCGACGGGTGGGATGCCGACATCCCGGCCTTCGACGCCGACGAGAAGGGGGTGGCCACCCGCAGGGCCTCCAATCAGGTGGAGAATGCGGTCGCGCAGCGGGTCCCGTGGCTCGTCAGCGGCTCCGCCGACCTCACCGACTCAACCTCGGTGCGCCTCAGCGGCGACGGCTCCGGCGACTTTCAGCCCCACAACCGGAGCGGGCGCGAGCTCCATTACGGGATCCGCGAGCACGAGTCCGCGGCGATCTCGAACGGGCTCTCGCTCTCCAAGCTGCGTCCGCTGTGGTCCACGTACCTGACCTTCTCCGACTATGCGCGGCCCGCGATCCGGCTCTCGGCGCTCATGGAGCTGCCGGTGATCCACCTCTTCACCCACGACTCCATCGGTCTCGGCGAGGACGGCCCCACCCACCAACCCGTCGAGCAGCTCGCGTCGCTGCGGGCGATCCCCGGACTGGACGTGATCCGCCCCGCCGACGCCAACGAGGTCGCCGAGGCGTGGCGGGCGGCGATGGATCGCCACCACGGCCCCGTGGCGCTGGTCCTCACCCGCCAAAGCGTTCCGATCCTCGATCGTGCCCGCTACGCTGCCGCCGAGGGGCTGCGCAGGGGCGGCTACGTGCTTGCCGATCCGCCCGACGGCGAGGCCGAGGTGATCCTGATCGCCACCGGCAGCGACGTAGCGCTGGCGGTCGCGGCGCACGAGCAACTGATCTCAGAGGGGGTGCGCTCGCGGGTCGTCAGCCTGCCGTGCTGGGAGCTCTTCGATCGCCAGGACCGGACCTATCGCGATTCCGTGCTGCCGCCGTCGGTGAGCGCGCGGGTGGCGATCGAGGAGGCCTCGACCCTCGGCTGGGATCGGTGGATCGGACCGGATGGCGTAGTCATCGGAATGCATACCTTCGGCTCCTCCGCGCCGCTCAAGGACGTGCAGACGAAGTTCGGCTTCACCCCCGAGCGCATGGTGGAGACGGCGAAGGAGGTACTCGGATGAAGCCGACACTAGAGCTCCATGAGCTTGGCCAGAGCCTGTGGCTCGACAACATCAGGCGCGACATGCTCGACGACGGCACCCTCTCCCGATACATCGACGAGCTGTCGATCACCGGCCTGACCTCCAACCCGACGATCTTCGACAAGGCGATCACCTCCGGCGACGACTACGACGATCAGATCGCCGAGCTGAAAGAGCAGGGGCTCGATGACGAGCAGCTCTTCTTCGAGCTGGCGCTCACGGACCTGCGCCGCGCGGCGGAGCTGTTTGCACCGATTCACGAGCGCACCGACGGCGTAGACGGCTGGGTCTCGCTCGAGGTCTCACCGTTGCTCGCCGACGACGCCGACGCGACGATCGAGCAGGTGAAGGACCTCCACGCCCGCGCGGGGTGCCCGAACATCTTCATCAAGATCCCCGGCACCGCGGCCGGGCGAACCGCGATCCAGGAGTCGATCTTCGCGGGCACGGCGATCAACGTCACCCTGCTCTTCTCAGCAGCGCACTATCTCGGCGCCGCCGACGCGTACATGCGGGGCCTCGAGCGGCGCATCGAGGCAGGGCTCGACCCCTCCGTGCCCTCGGTCGCCTCGCTCTTCGTCAGCCGCTGGGACAAGGCTGTGCAGGACCGCGTGCCGGACGAGCTCCGCGACCAGCTCGGGATCGCGATCGCCAAGCAGTGCTACCGCGCCTACCGCGAGTTGCTGGATTCCGAGCGCTGGCAGCGACTGGCCAACGAGGGCGCCCGTCCCCAGCGGCTTCTGTGGGCCAGCACACAGACCAAGGACCCGGAGGCATCCGACGTCCTGTACGTGGAGTCGCTGGCCGCGCCGTTCACGATCAACACCATGCCCGACAAGACCCTGCTCGCCTTCGCCGAGCACGGCAGGGTCGGCGAGCTGCTGCCTCCCGACGGCGGCGACGCCGAGGACGTCCTGGCGCGCTTCAACGAGGCCGGTATCGACACGGACGAGCTGGCCGCCCAGCTCCAGCGCGAGGGCGCCGAGGCCTTCGACGCGTCCTGGAAGGAGCTCCTCGACTCGATCGCCTCCGAGGCCGAGCGGCTGACGACCAGCGCCGGCTAGGTCGCGTGGAGGTAGAGCACGCACCCCTTCGCGCGCGCGACGCCTGGCAAGCACTGGAGATGCATCACGAGGAGATCGCTGATCGCCACCTCCGCGAGCTGTTCGAATCCGACCCAGATCGCGGCGAGCGCCTGACCGCTGAGGGCCCCGGGCTCCTCCTTGACTACTCGAAGAACCGGGTCACGGACGAGACCCTTCGCCTGCTCGTGGAGCTAGCCGAGGAGTGCGGGATGCCGGAGCGGCGCGAAGCGATGTTCAGGGGCGAGCACATCAACGTCTCCGAGGACCGGGCCGTCCTGCACGTGGCGCTCCGGATGCCGCGCCACCGGTCGCTGGTAGTTGACGGCTCCGACGTCGTCAAGGAGGTCCACGGGGTGCTCGATCGGATGAGGGCGTTCAGCGCCCGGGTGCGTGGCGGCGAGTGGCGCGGCCACACGGGCAAGCCGATCCGAAACGTCATCAACATTGGCATCGGCGGGTCCGACCTGGGCCCGGAGATGGCCTACGAGGCGCTCCGCCACTACTCGAAGCGCGAGATCAACTTCCGCTTCGTCTCGAACGTCGATGGCACCGACTTCGTCGAGGCAACGCGAGACCTCGATCCGCAGGAGACGCTGTTCATCGTCTCCTCGAAGACGTTCACGACCCTCGAGACGATGACCAACGCGCGCACGGCGCGCGCGTGGATCCTCGGAGCCCTGGGTTCCGAGGGGGCGATCGCCCACCACTTCGTCGCCGTCTCCACGAACGCTGAAGCAGTCGCGGGGTTCGGGATCGACACCGACAACATGTTCGGCTTCTGGGATTGGGTGGGGGGCCGCTACTCGATGGCCTCGGCGATCGGTCTTTCGACGATGCTGGCGATCGGGCCCGAGGGCTTCCACGAGATGCTGGCCGGCTTTCACGCCATGGACGAGCACTTCCGCAGGGCACCCCTCGAGCGGAACCTGCCCGCGCTCATGGGCCTGCTGGCAGTCTGGTATGGGGACTTCTTCGACGCCCAGACCGGGGCTGTGCTGCCCTACGACCAGTACCTGCACCGCTTTCCGGCCTACCTGCAACAGCTCACGATGGAATCGAACGGCAAGCACGTGACGCTCGACGGCGCCCGGGTGGACTACGAGACGGGCGCCGTCTACTGGGGGGAGTCTGGGACGAACGGCCAGCACTCCTTCTACCAGCTCATCCACCAGGGCACGAAGCTGATCCCTTGCGACTTCATCGGCTTTCAGCGTTCGCTCAACCCGCTCGGGGAGCACCACGATCTCCTGATGGCGAACATCTTCGCTCAGACCGAGGCGCTTGCCTTCGGCAAGACGCGCGACGAGGTGCGCGAGGAGGGAACGCCGGAGGAGCTCATCCCGCACCGCGCCTTCGAGGGGAACCGACCCTCCAACACGATCCTCGCTGAGCGGCTTACGCCGGAGACGCTCGGCAGCCTCGCGGCGCTGTATGAGCACAGCGTCTTCACCCAGGGCGCGATCTGGGGCATCGACTCGTTCGACCAGTGGGGGGTCGAGCTAGGCAAGGCGCTGGCGAAGCGGATCGTGCCCGAGCTCCAGATCTCCGACGAGCCGGAGCTCGCCCACGACAGCTCCACCAACGGGCTGATCCGTCGCTACCGCGCGGCTCGGGAGCCGTCGGGCGATCCTGGAGCCTGAAGGTTGATCCTCGCGGGCGACGTCGGTGGAACCCACACACGCCTTGCCCTGTTCGTAGCGGGCGAGCGGGACCCGCACCGGCTCGAGATCTATCCGAGCGCCGGCCACGCGAGCCTCGAGGAGATCATCGACGTCTTCTCCGTCGCGCATCCGGTCGAGCTGGACGCCGCGACGTTCGGCGTGGCGGGGCCTGTGCGGGACGGTCGGACCCAGGCGGTCAACCTCGCCTGGCCGGTCGACGCCGCCCGCCTCACCGAGAATCTCCGGCTGGACGCCGCCCGCGTCTCGGTGATCAACGACCTGGAGGCAAACGCGTGGGGACTCGAGGTGCTCGAGGGCGACGATCTCGTCCCGCTGAACGACGCGGAGGCCGACCGAGGAGGAACGGTGGCGCTGATCTCGGCTGGGACGGGGCTCGGCGAGGCGTTCGTCACCTACGGCCCGCACGGGCCTGCGGCCCAGGCCAGCGAGGGCGGCCACGTCGACTTCGCGCCGCGCACGGCGCTCGAGACGAAGCTCCTGCGATGGCTCGCAGAGCGGTGCGAGCACGTGAGCTACGAGCGGGTCTGCTCCGGGGTCGGGCTGGCCAACGTCTACGGGTTTCTCCGCGACCGTTCGTCCCGGCCGGAACCTGGATGGCTTGCCAAGGAGCGCGCAACCGGCGACGAAGGCGCCGCAATCACGCGTGCCGGCCTGGAGCGCCGCGACCGGGTGGCGAGCGATGCACTCGACCTGATGCTCTCGATCTACGGTGCCCAGGCGGGGAACCTGGCGCTCACGGTGCTGGCGACCGGCGGCGTCTATCTCGGCGGCGGGATCGCGCCCAGGATCGTCGAGCGCCTGCGGGAGGGCGGCTTCATGGCGGCGTTCAGGGCCAAGGGCCGGATGTCGGACCTGCTCGAGCGGATCCCGGTGTGGGTGATCCTGAACGACCTCACGGCGCTCCTGGGCGCGGCACGTCACGCCGCAACGGCGGTCAAGCGCGGGTAAGGACGTCGCTGATCGAACGGCGACGCATATGACAACGGAACTCCGCCCGCGACGGGCAGTTAGCTGACGACCTGAACGACCACGGTGCGCTCGCGCGGGCGATCGTCGAAGTCGATCAGGACGAGCTGCTGCCAGGTGCCGAGGGCGAGGTGACCTTCCTCCACGGGCACGACCTGAGCGGGGCCGACGAGCGAGGCCCGCTGGTGAGCGTGGGAGTTCGTGTCGCGGTTGATGCGGTTGTGCTCGTAGTCGCCTTCGACCGGGACCAGGCGATCGAGCAGCGCCTGCAGATCGTGGATGCCGCCAGGCTCGTATTCCATGGTCGTGATCGCCGCGGTGGAGCCGCGGACGAACGCGGTGGCCTGGGCCTCGGTGGCGCCCGACTCGGCAACCGCGGCCTGGACACGGTAGGTGATGTCGACGACGTCCGAGTCGCCACGGGTGGAGAGACGAAACTCTCTCGTGTGGAGCGCCACGGACGTCAACGTAACAAGAGCGAGCCGGGCCCCCGGCTCGCTCCACCCGCGCCCTCGCCGTCCAACGAGGGATCGCTGCTTTCCTCCACGCGGCGCCGCTTTCGGAGGCCCTACCAGTCCCAGGCGGAGCCAGCGAGGCTCTCCTGGTCCAGATAGCGGCGGAACTCCTCCAACTCGCCCGAGTCGATCGCGTAGGTGTGCTCCGGCCCCGGGAAGCGGTGCTCCCGCACGTCCTCGGCATATGCCGTGAGGGCGCGAACCATCTCCTCGTGGAGCTGGGCGTAGCGCTTCACGAAGCGCGGCGCGTGGCCGGCGAAGATGCCGAGCAGGTCGTGGAAGACGAGCACCTGGCCATCGGTCGCCGGACCGGCGCCGATCCCGATCACCGGCACCTCGAGCTTTGGCATCAGCGCTTCGGTGACGCCCGCGGGGATCGCCTCGAAGACGATCGCGAAGCACCCCGCCGCCTGCAGAGCGAGCGCCTCCTCCGCGATCTCGGCAGCGCGCTCGGCCGTTCTCCCTTGTGCCTTGAAGCCGCCGAGCGCAGTCGCCGTCTGGGGAGTCAGCCCCACGTGGCCCATCACCGGGATGCCTGCTCGGATGATTGCGCGGGCACGGTCCACGGAAGGCCCGCCGCGCTCCAGCTTCACGGCATCGCAGCCAGCCTCCTTCACGAACCGCTGGGCGTTTGCGATCGCGAGCTCGCTCGATCCCTCATAAGAACCGAAAGGCATGTCCCCGATCAGGAGCGGGGCCTTCAGTCCGCGCCGCACAGCCGCAGCCATGATCAGCATCTCCTCCATGCCGACCGGAGTCGTCGCGTCGTAGCCCAGCACGACCATCGCCGCCGTGTCCCCGACCAGGACGACGTCAACGCCTGCCGCCTCGACCGCCCGTGCCGACGGGTGGTCGTAGGCGGTGACCATCACTATCAACTCGCCGTTTCGCTTCAACTCCGCGATCCGCGGCACGGTCACCGGCGGCCGCTCCTCGGGCGGAGTCGCGGGGACCCGTGGCCGGCTCATCTGGCGACCTCCCCGGCGTCGACTCCGGTCGACAAGCCACCGGCGCCTGGCGTGTATCCGGGATCGCAGCCGGCGACGCGTGCGCGGTGGAGCTTCGATTTGAGGAGATCTCGCTGCATGACCTCTGGCTAGCCCCCGATCACGAGATTGTCGATCAGGCGGGCCTTACCGACCCGCGCCGCGACGGCCACCAGGACGGGCCGTCCGTTCAAGCTCTCCGCCGGCGCGAGGGTCTCGGCGTCGCGCGCCTCGAGGTACTCTGGCTCGATTCCCGCGCGCTCCAGCTCGGCCCGAGCCGCGCCCAGCGCCGCATCGGCTCGCGCCTCACCCGACTCCGCGACCGCCTCGGCTGCGCGCAGGGCGCGGTGAAGCGCCGTGGCGCGCTGGCGCTCCTCGGGGTCCAGGTAGGCGTTGCGGGAGCTGAGCGCCAACCCGTCGGACTCGCGCACCGTCGGCAGGACCTGGATCTCCACGGGGAAGTCGAGGTCACGCGCCATGCGCCGGATGACAAGCGCCTGCTGGGCGTCCTTCTGCCCGAAGAAGGCGACGTCGGGGGCGACCGCGTTGAGGAGCTTTGCGACCACCGTGGCGACGCCCCGGAAGTGATCCGGCCCGCGGCGCTCCGGGGCGCCGCAGAGCACGTCGGTGAGCCCGCCGCCGACCTCGATCGAGGTTGCGAAGCCGTCCGGATAGATCTCCTCCGCGGCTGGCGCGTAGGTGATGTCCACGCCGGCCGCCTCGGCCAGCTCGGCGTCGCGAGCCTCGTCCCGCGGATAGCTCTCGAGGTCCTCGCCGGGACCGAACTGCGCTGGGTTGACGAATAGGCTCATCACCACCACGCCGCAGCGCTCGCGGGCGGCGCGCAGCAGCGACAGGTGGCCCTCGTGGAGGAATCCCATCGTCGGGACGAGCCCGATGGTGCGGCCGGCGAGGCGATGGGGTGCGAGCGCCTCGCACAGGTCCGCCTTGGTCCGGACGATCGTCATGCCTTCACCGCCTGGTTCGTCAGGCTCCTGGCCCGCTCGGCGAGCGCCTCGTAGAGCGGAATCAGCTCTGGGGCGGTCTCGCGCAGCGCCGTCCGGTGCCGGGCGACCGTCTCGGAATCGCCGCGAGCGATCGGGCCCGTGAGCGCCTCCCGCCCGCGCTCGGCCCAGTTCGCGGCGGTCCGTAGGACGAGCGGCGCCAGCAGCTCGCGTGAAGACGCGTAATCGTTCCCGCCCTTACCTCCGGTCGCGGCGGGAGCGCCCTCGCGCCACCGCTCGCCGTCCGTGGCTCGCTGAATGCCAGCCTTGTCCAGCAGCGCGGCGGCGGATTCCTCGAGCGCGACGAGGAGGTTGGAGGCGATCGAGGCGGCGGCGTGGTAGGCCGCGCGCGCCTCCTCGGGAACGCGGAAAGGCCGCATGCCGAGGCTCTCGGCGAGGCTCTCGGCGAGACGCTCCGCCTCGGCGCTCGAGCCCGAGACGGCGCAGGGCGCCCCCGCGAGGTCGGTTCCCGCGTCCGGGATCGTCTGCAGCGGGTGTAGGGAGAAGACCTCGGCGCCACGCTCCCGGGCCGGCGCCAGGGCGCCGAGCGAGGTGGCCCCGCTCAGGTGACCGAGAAAGCGAAGCGGCGGCACCGCCAACGCCAGCACCTCGCAGGCCCCGGCGATCGCGCCGTCGGGAACACACAGGAGCGCAACCTCGGCGCGCCGGCAGGCGGCGAGGGCCTCTGCACGTCCGGCAAGCTCGACGCGCAACCCAGCGCGCTTCCCGGTCGCGGCTATCGAGTTGCCGGCGCGGCCGGAGCCGACGATGGCGAGCGGCGGCACCGTGCCGCCTGCGGCGGACGCGGCGGTGTCGGGGGAGTCCCGTTCCAGTTCCCGCATGGGAGATACCAGACGGCTTTGAAGAAAGACTTGGTTGGTGCTTGCCGAGCGTCTCGGCGGGTCCACGCCTTCCGGTCGCGGCCACCGCGGAGTATAGGAAGCGGCCGGCGGGGTCCGCGCACCCGGCTACCATCGGCCGAGTGCGGATCTACGAGTTCGAATGCACGGAGTGCGGCCGGCCTTGAACCAGTCCCGTAAGGAGCGCCGCGAACGCCTGGTCGAGGTTTTTCGCGAAGCCTCCGTCTGTACGCGTTGCCCGCTCTCCGAAACCCGCACGAACGTGGTCTTCGGCGCCGGCAACTCGGACGCGGATCTGGTGTTCGTCGGCGAGGCTCCCGGCGCCGAGGAAGACCGCCAAGGCCGGCCGTTCGTGGGCCGCGCCGGCGCCCTGCTCACGGAGCTTCTGGCCGGAATCGGGATGGATCGCAAGGACGTCTGGATTACGAATGTCCTGAGGTGCAGGCCGCCCGGAAACCGCGATCCACAGCCCATCGAGGTCGAAAGCTGCCAGCCCTACACCTACCGCCAGGTCGAGCTGATCGAGCCGCGGGTCGTCGCCACGCTGGGCAACTTCGCCACCAAGCTCCTGACGGGCAGCCGGATGGGGATCACGCGGGTGCGCGGGACGCCGCAGATCCGCGAGCTTGGTGGGCGGACGCTGTTCCTTATGCCGCTCCTGCATCCGGCGGCAGCGCTGCGGACACCGTCGCTGGTGGAGACGCTGCGGAAGGACTTCGGCAAGCTTCCCGATCTGCTCGAGAGGCCGCTTCCGGAGATCGGGGGTGAGCCAGCCGGCGTAGCCGAGCTCGCCGGGGCCGCGACCCAGGTGGGCGCCCACCAGCTCGACCTGCTCGGTTAGTGCCGCGGATCGAGCGAACGGAGGGCCCCGCGGAGACGGAGGGGGTCGGAGCGCGGCTGGCTTCCATGCTCGCCCCGGGAGACGTGGTGCTGGTCAGCGGGGAGCTCGGGGCTGGGAAGACGACCCTGATTCGGGGCGCCCTCCGCGAGCTGGGGGTGAGGGAGCCCGTGACCTCCCCGACGTTCACCATCGGCCGCCGGTATCGCGGGCGGGTGGCCGTCTCGCACCTGGACCTGTTCCGGCTCGAGAGCTTGGGGAGCGAGGATCCCGGCCTGCTGGATGACTACCTGACCGCCGACGCGATCGGCTTCATCGAGTGGCCCGACGCCGCGGAGCCGCTGCTGGACAGCGAACGACGCGTTACCGCACGCGTAGACCTGGTGCACGCCGGCGGCGACGAGCGCGAGATCCGAATGGAGATCGACCGGGGCGGCCCAGGATGACGATGATTGTCGGCTTCGACACCGCAACCGACGATGTCGCGGTCGCCGCGACCCGTGACAGTCAGGCTTTGGAGGAGCGGCGGATCGCCGGGAAGCCGGGCGAGCGCCCTCGTCACGCAGCGGCGCTACTCCCCGAGATTGAATCGGTCGCGGCTCGAGTCGGCGGCTGGGAGCAGGTCGACTTGATCGCCGTCGGCATCGGACCCGGCTCGTTCACCGGTCTGCGAATCGGGATCGCCACCGCGCGGGCGATTGCGCAGGCGCTCGCAAAGCCCGTTTCGCCCGTGGGAACACTGGCGGCGCTGGCCCGGGGCATCGAGACACGCATCGGGGGTCGGGATGCGGGAGTTGACCGCTCGAGAGCCGGCCAGCCGCCGGCGCTCGCCGTCCTCGACGCGCGCCGCGGCGAGGCGTTCGCGGCACTGTACGGGACCGGCGGCGAGGAGCTCTGGCCGCCGCTCGTTGCAGCCCCGGACGAGCTCGCCAGCCGGCTTCAGACCGTGGATCCGGCCCCGGTGGCGGCCGGGTCGGGGGCGATACGATTTCGGGGTGAGCTGGAGGCTGCGGGCGCCGAGGTTCTGCCGGACTCCGATACGGTGCACCGGATCTCCGCCCGGCAGGTCTGTCTGCTCGCCGAGGGCGGGAGCCCGGGCCGGCCCGAGGCGATTGAGCCGATCTACCTGAGACCACCCGACGCGGAGGTTTGGCTTGAGCGAGATACGCATTAGACGCCTCGTGTACAGCGACCTGCCGGCGGTCCTTTCGATCGAACGCCGCTCCTTCCCGACGCCGTGGTCGCTGGCGATGTTCGTTCTCGAGCTCTCCAAGCCGTCGGGGATCTGCCTGGCCGCAGCAGGCGACGAGGGCCTGGTCGGATACTTGATCTGCTCGCGGTACGCCGACGTCTGGCACCTGATGAACGTCGCCGTCGCGCCCCGTCGGCGCCGCGAGGGGGTGGCCACGCGCCTCCTCGAGCGCCTTTTCGAGGAGGCGGGACCCGATGCCCGCTACACGCTCGAGGTCCGGACCTCAAACCATGCCGCGATCGCCATGTACGAGCGCTTCGGCTTCCACCGGGCCGGCCACCGTCGCCGCTATTACCACGACACCGGTGAGGACGCCCTGATCATGTGGTTGGAGTCGCCCGCGGCGGTCCGGGCCTAGGCACTAGCGCCGCGCCCGTGCTGATCCTCGCCGTCGAGACCTCTTGCGACGACACCTGTGCCGCGGTGGTCGAGGACGCGCGGATTCGCTCGAACGTGATCTCATCGCAGACCGCGCTGCACGAGCGCTACGGCGGCGTGGTCCCTGAGGTCGCCTCCCGGCATCACCTCGAGCTCGTCAACCTGGTGATCGACGCCTCGCTCGCCGAGGGCGGGGTGGGGCTCGGTGAGCTCGACTTGCTCGCGGTCACCCGCGGCCCGGGCCTGATCGGAGCGCTCCTCGTGGGTCTCGCCACCGCGAAGGCGCTCGCCGCCGCGACTCGCAAGCCGCTGGCGGGCATCGATCACCTTCACGGGCACGTAGCGGCCAACTTACTCGAGCCGGAGCCCCTGGACCCGCCCTTCCTCTGCCTGATCGCCAGCGGCGGCCATACGCTGCTTGCGGGGGTCCGGCAGCCTGGCGGGTTCGACGTCCTGGGCCAGACGCTCGACGACGCAGCCGGCGAGGCGCTGGACAAGGGGGCGCGCCTGCTCGGCCTCGGCTATCCGGGGGGCCCTGCGATCGAACGCCTGGCTCGCGGGGGCGATCCAGCGTCCTTCGCGTTTCCGGTGGCGATGGCCCATGAGCCCGGTCTGGACTTCAGCTTCAGCGGCCTGAAGACCGCACTGCTCTACGCGGTCCGGGAGCTGGATGCCGGCGAGCTGGAGCGGCGCCGCGCCGATCTCGCCGCGAGCTACCAGGCCGCGGTCGTCGGTCAGCTCACCGCGAAGCTCGAGCGGGCGCTGCGCGACGGCGAGTGGGACGCGCTCGCCCTTGGTGGCGGCGTGGCGGCGAACGGGCTGTTGCGGGAGCGCACGGCGAGCCTCTGCGGGGAGCGCCGGTTGCGCCTGAAGCTCGTTCCGGGCGAGCTGTGCACGGACAACGCCGCGATGATCGCCTCCGCTGCGCGGTTCGTGCCGGCGAGCCCTTATCCGGAGTACCTGGACTGGGACGCCAGGGCATGACCATCGTGACCCTCTACACCCGGCCGGGCTGTCACCTCTGCGACTTGGCGCGCGAGAGGATTCTTGCGCTCCGTGACGCTGCGCGATCGTTCGAGCTTCGTGAGGTGAACATCGACGAGGACGACGCGCTCCATGCCCGCTACCTCGAGCGGATTCCGGTGGTCGAGGTCGCGGGTGAGGTCGTCTCCGAGCTGCACCTCGACGGGGACCGGCTGCTCGCCAGGCTCGATACTGTCCGCAGCATGAGCAGGGCGCCATCCCGCGGGAGCTCATGAGCGACGAGGCGGCAGTGGCGGAGAAGGCGCCGGGGCTGTCCCTAGCCGACGGCGATCGACTCTCGCTGGGCGTGGCAGCGCGGCTCTCCCGCTACCTCCAGGTCCTGATCCAGGCGCGCAAGATGGGCAAGGAGACGATCTCCTCTCAGGAGCTCGCCGAGTACACGCACATCAACTCGACCCAGATCCGCCGTGACCTCTCGGGATTCGGGAAGTTCGGCAAGCGGGGCGTAGGGTACCGGGTGGACTCGCTGGTCGAGCAGATCCGCAGGATCCTGCGGAGCTCCGGCCAGCACAACATCGTGCTGTTCGGGGCGGGGAACCTGGGGCAGGCGATCGCCAGCTCCGATATCTTCGCCGACCACGGCTTCCAGATCGTCGCGATCTTCGACGTCGATCCGAAGCTGGTCGGCAAGCGCTACGGCGACGTGGAGGTCCACCACGTCGACGATCTCGAGCGCGTCGTCGAGGAGCGCGACGTGGTGGTCGGGGTCCTGGCCGTTCCGTCCTCGGCGGCGCAGGAGGTGGCCGATCGCCTGGTCGATGCCCGCGTGAGGATCATCTTCAACTACTCCGAGCAGCTCCTGCAGGTGCCGCCGGACGTGACCGTGCACACGTCTAGCCCCGCGGTGGACCTGCTGTACGCGCTCTACTTCTATTTGACTTGACGCTGGATCCGTCGCTCGACCTCGACCGGACCTGGGAGCTGTTCGAGTCCTCGACCGACTTCACGATCGGGCTCGAGGAGGAGTTCGCGATCGTCGGTCCGCGGACGCTCGATCTCGAGCATCGCTTCGAGGACCTCCATGCAGCCTGCCAGGGCGACGAGCTGCTCGCGGATTCGGCGGTGGGCGAGCTGATCGCCTCGGAGATCGAGATCCGTTCGGGGCGGGCGCTGAGCTTCGCCGAGGCGATGGAACGGCAGCGAGAGCGGCGGGCGCGCCTGTTCGCCCTAGCCGGGGAGATGGGGCTGACGCTCGCGGCGACCGGCACTCATCCGTGGGCGAACTACCTCGACCAGCGCATCATCGACACGCCCCACTACAGCCGGTTGCGCGAGGAGCTGCAGTGGGTGGCGCAGCGCAACAACACGTGGAGCCTCCACGTCCACATGGGGATCAGGGGCGCCGACCGCGCCGTTGCCGTTTGCGATCAGCTCCGCGGCGTGCTGCCCGCGCTGCTGGCTCTCTCCGCCAATTCGCCCTTCCTGGATGGGCGCGACACCGGGCTCCACTCCGTGCGCACAGAGATCTTCACCCGGGTCTTCCCACGGTGTGGCATTCACGAGCCCTTCGGGAGCTGGAACGCGTACGCGGGGTTCATCGAGTTGCTGGCGAGGACCAACTCGATCGTGGAGGCGACGCAGCTCTGGTGGAGCGTGCGTCCACACCACAGCTTCGGGACCGTGGAGCTTCGGATATGCGATGCCCAGACGCACGGCAGCGAGTCGTTCTCGCTCGCGGGGCTGATCGCCGCGTGCATCGGACAGACCGCCCTCGAGCACGACGCCGGGCTGCTGGGCCAACCGCCGCGCCAGCGCGAGGTCGAGGAGAACCTGTGGCGGGCGATCCGCTACGGAATGGACGGCAAGCTGATCGACTTCGATCGCGCCCAGGAGGTGCCCACCCGTGAGGTGGTCGAGCGCCTGCTCGAGTGGACGGCTCCGGCCCGCGAGACCCTCGGGATCGAGGTCGCGTTGCCGGAGGTGAACGGCGCCCAGCGTTCCCGCCGCGACCTAGAGGCCGGCGCCTCGATAGAGGAGATCTATCGTGAGGCGGTCGCGGAGACGAAGCGCACCTACGTCCCGGAAGAGGTTGCTAGTTGCTAGTAACTAGCTGCTAGGAAACTAGGAACGAGCAAGCGGCGAGTCATAGATGAACGAGGATCCAAAGCAACAGCAGGCCGGTGCTGAGGCCGGTGCCCAAGGGGAGGGTCAGCCTTCCGAGGATGAGCTCCGGCAGCGGCTCGACGAGCAGCTCCGCAGGGTCCGGGTCCAGGATCTTCTGCTGGAGAGCATCGTCAGCGTGCTGAACCTCTCGGCGCGGCGGATCGCGAAGGAGGACGAGCGCGACCTCGAGCAGGCACGGGTGGGA
>Ga0126312_10000752_pt1 | contig 20158 bp, 23 predicted proteins | sample Plot104A_FD_92537 | JGI IMG/M metagenome (GOLD analysis project Ga0126312, IMG submission 92537) | Serpentine soil microbial communities from UC McLaughlin Reserve, CA, USA - Plot104A | ecosystem: Environmental > Terrestrial > Soil > Grasslands | place: USA: UC McLaughlin Reserve, Lake County...
AGTAGAGGCTCGACGCGTGGTCCGGCATCGTGGCCGGCAGGTTCAGCGGTCCGGCGATGGTCACGTCCTCCTTCACGACGGTCTGGCCCGCCTCGGTGAGCTCGCAGTTCCCGCCGGTCTCGGCGGCGAGGTCCACGATCACCGATCCCGGGCTCATGTTCTTCACGGCCTGCTCGGTCACGAGCAGCGGCGCGCGGCGGCCCGGCACCGCGGCCGTCGAGATCACGGCGTCCATCTTGCCGATCTCCTCGGCGAGCAGCTCACGCTGGCGCTGCTGCTCCTCGTCGGTGAGCTGGCGCGCGTAGCCGCCGGCGGCCTCGGCGTCCTCGAGGCCCATGTCGAGCTCGAGGAAGCGGGCGCCCAGCGACTCGATCTGCTCCTTCACGGCGGAGCGCACGTCGAAGGCCTGCACGACCGCGCCGAGGCGCCTCGCCGTGGCGATGGCCTGGAGGCCGGCCACACCGGCGCCGAGCACGAGCACCTTGGCGGGGCGGACGGTGCCGGCGGCGGTGGTGAGCATCGGGAAGAAGCGGGGCAGCTCCTGCGCGGCGATCAGCGCGGCGCGGTAGCCGGAGACGGTGGCCTGCGACGAGAGCGCGTCCATCGACTGCGCGCGCGTGATGCGCGGGATCGCCTCCATGGCGAAGCTCGTGACGCCGCGGTCGGCGAGCGCGCGGACGGTCTCCGCCGCGGTCAGCGGCTGGAGGAAGCCGATCAGGACGGAGCCCGCCGCTAGCCGGCCGATCTCGTCCGCCGACGGCGGCGCGACCTTGACGATCACGTCGCCCGAGAAGCCGTCCCCGGTCTTCGCGCCGGCCTCCTCGTAGGCGGCGTCCGGGTGGTGCGCGCCCGCGCCCGCGCCGGACTCGACGGTCACCTCGACCCCATCCTGGACGAGGCGCCCGGCTACCTCCGGCACCAGCGCGACACGGCGCTCACCCGCGGCCGTTTCCTTGGGTACTGAGACGTTCATGAGTCAGGCCCGGGTCGGGGGCGCGGCACATTACCAGCCGCTTCGCGACCAACGGCATGGCTTGCCTCCAGGCCCGGCGCGGACTCAGGCGGCCAGGTCGAGCACGAGCTCGTCCACGCCGCCGCCGACGTGCTGCTGCTCCAGGTGATCCGTGAGCTTCGCCATCAGACGATGAGCCGGCCTGTTGTCCGAGGCCATCGTCGCCGTGAACCGGCGGATGCCGAGCCCGCGCGCCTCGTCGGCGATCAGCTCCCCCAGCAGGGAGCCGAGGCCGCGGTTCTGCCATTCGTCGGCGACCGTGAAGGCCACGTCGGCGGCCTCCGGGTCGTCCTGAAGCCTCACGAAGCGGGCGACCGCGATCAGGCGGCGCTCGGCGGCGCCGAAAGGCTCGACCACCAGTGCCACGTGGTCGCGACCGTCCACTTCGGTGAGATAGCTGAGCTCCGTCCGGCTGAAGCTGCGCTTGGGTGTGAGGAAGCGGCGCTGCGCGCTCTCGGGGGAGAGGCGCCGGAGCCCGTCGGCAAGCATTCCCTTGTCGTCGGGGCGGATGGGCCGGATCAGGACCGGGGCTCCGTCTGGCAGGCGTTCGATCACGCCTCACAGTATTAGTTCGATGAGTGCCGAACTGTGTGAATTGCGTCACGCTCGTAGTCGAGCTCGGTTCTGACGCCCAGCGCCCGCAGGAGCTCGTTGGCGTGATCGAGGTCGCGCGCGTCGCCGACCGCCGCGGCGAGCCGGGCCGCGGAGCTGACCGCCGCCGCGACGTCGAAGTAGAAGGTCAGCGCGCCGACCGGCGACAGCTCGACCGTGCGGCGTCCCTGGCGGATGGTGGCGTGCCCGGTCTCGCCGTGGAAGCAGCGGAGCGCTTGCGCGCTCGCCTCGGTCGGGATCGCCTCGACGGCCTCAGCGAGCCGCGCGGCGACCTGCGGCGTGAGCCCTCGCGCCCCCGCGAAGCCGCCCGCGCTCGCCACCTCAGCGAGCCGCTCGAGGACCTCGGCGACGGTGAGCTCGCCGTCGCAGCCGACCCCGAAGATCGCGCCGAGGACGGGCGGACCGCCGTCGCCGCCCCGCTCGGCCAGCCGAGCCGCCGCCGCCAGGAGCAGGGCGTCGCAGAGCGGGCTCGCGAGGCCGGGCTCGGTCCCGTGCGCCAGCGCGTCGCCGCCCACGTCCAGGAACACGATCAGGTCGGCGCCCAGCTCGCCGGCGGCCGCGGCGATTCCCTCGGCCAGCACGGCCGGGCCGAGTGTCGCGTCCACGAGAACGGTCTCCTCGCCCAGCAGCCCCGCCATCCGCGACTCCGCGAACAGCACCCCGCTGTCGCGCACGCGCGTCGCGCCCGTCGCCGCCAGCACCCCCGGCGCCAGCCGGCGCGCGCCCTCGATCTCTGCCTCGGCCCGCGGCCCCGGCGCCGGGTCGATCGGCCGTCGCTCCCACGTGACCCCGCCGACCAGCGGCGACGCGCCAGCCGCCCGGCAGGCCTCCGCCGTAGCGAGCGCGCCCACCACGTCCCCACCCCCGCCGATGCCGAGCACGAGCGGGCGCCGCGACGCCGACAGCAGCGCGTCCGCGTCGATCACGCGCCCGCGACCGCTCGGGCGATCGAATCCTCGAACGGCGGCTCGAGCACGCCCGCCTCGGTGACGATCGCCGTGACCAGCTCCGCGGGCGTGACGTCGAAAGCCGGGTTGAACGCCTCGCCGGCCGCGTCCAGCTCGGCCGGGTCGCGCTCCTCGATCGGGATCGCGCTACCATCGGGCGCCGCCGGGTCGATCGTGGACAGCGGCGCGGCCACGTAGAACGGCACGCCGTGCCTGTCGGCGAGCACCGCGAGTGGGTACGTGCCCACCTTGTTCGCCACGTCGCCGTTGGCGGCGATGCGGTCGGCGCCGACTACGACGCGGTCGACCAGCCCCTGCGCCATCAGCGACCCCGCTGCGGAGTCCGCGATGACCCGATGCGGGATGCCCGCCCGCCGCAGCTCCCACGCCGTGAGGCGCGCGCCCTGGAGGAGCGGGCGCGTCTCGTCCACCCACACCTCGGACAGCAGGCCACGCTCCCAGGCGGCGCGCAGCACTCCGCCCGCCGTGCCGAATCCGCCCGTCGCGAGCGCCCCGGCGTTGCAGTGCGTGAGCGCCCGCGTGCCGTTCGCGAACAGCTCGGCGCCCAGCTCGGCCAGGCGCCGGTCCGCTTCGTGCTGCTCGCGGTGCAGGCGGCGAGCCGTCTCGAGCGGGTCGGCCGCCGCGCGGCACCGCTTGATCGCCCACTCGAGGTTCACCGCGGTCGGGCGCGTGGAGCGGAGCAGCTCCGCCGCGGCGTCGCGGTCGTCCGCCAGCGCCATCGCGTACGCACCGGCGAGCCCGATGGCGGGCGCGCCCCGCACCGCCAGCGTGCGGATGCAGTCCGCAACCTGCGCGACCGTGTCGCAGCGTATCCAGCGCTCCTTCTCGGGAAGCGCCCGCTGGTCGAGAACGAGCAGCGCACCGTCCTCGAACCGAAGCGGCTCGACGGCCGTGCCTTCCGCCCTGACACTCATCCGGCCCGAAGCTACTACGCGCGCAGCTGGTCGAGGCACGCGTCCACCAGCTCGACCTGCCGTGCGGCACCGAGCGCGCGCGGCTCGAAGGTCGCCTGCACGGCGAGTCCGTCGACGAGGCCGACGAGCGCCGCCGCCTGCGCGCCGCAATCCGCGTCGGCGCGCAGCTGGCCTCGCTCCTGCGCCTCGCGCAGACGGTCCGCGATGCGGTCGCGCCAGGCCCGGTACGCCACCCGCTGCGCCCGTGCCAGCGCCGGCCGGGTGAGAGCGAGGCCGAGGAACGAGAACCAGACCCGCACCTCGTCCTGGCGCTCGTGATCGAGCGGCAGGCCTTCGAGCAGCTGCGCGCGAGCGCGCTCCAGCGGATCGTCCGTCCGCTCGTCCAGCTCGGCCAGGCGGCGCCCCACCCGGTCGGCGCCGGTGCGGAAGGCGAACAGGATCAGCTCCTCCTTGTCCGCGAAGTAGTGCACGAGCGCCCCCGTTGACCAGCCGGCCTCCTGCGCGACCCTGCGCACAGTGACCGCCTCGAGGCCTTCGCGGGACGCGAGCCGCCAGACGGCGGCCGCGAGCTCCGCCCGGCGCTCCTCGTGGTCGACGACCTTCGGCATGTCCTTGATCTTATACCGAACGTTTGATATAAAACAGCGATGGAACTGAAGTGGGCACTCGCGATCGGCTTCGAGGCGGCGTTCTGGCTGATGCTGGCCGGTTTCCTCGTTCTCAGGTACCGCTACCGCATCGAGGGCGTGACTCGCCTGTTCATCGTCGGGGTCGTGCTCGACACCGCCGGCATCCTGGCTCTGGGCGCTTGGGACTTCGCCGAGACCGGCGAGCTCAGCGTCTACACGGCGTTCATCGCGGGGCTGGTGGCGTACAGCCTCACCGCCGGCAAGGAGCACCTGCGCCGCCTCGACGCCTGGATGGCCGCCAACCTGCGGCCGAGCCGGCGCGTCCCCTGCTAGCTAGCCGGCGTCGTCCTCGAAGAGCAGCCGGCGCGCGGCCTCGATGTCCTCGTTCAGAGCTCGATCGCTCAGGTCGGTGTCCAGACGGTCCGCCGCGCGCGCGAAGAGCTCACCAGCCGGCGCGCCGGAGGGCTCGAGCCCACGCATCCGGAGCGCTCTCACGGCGACCACGAGCTCGGATGCGACCGCCACTTCCGCGGACTCCAGCGCATTCTCGGCCAGGCGCGCCGCGAGCGGAGCGAACGACGCGTGAGATTCGACCCCACCCCCGACCGTCGTCGTCTGCGTCGCCACCGGTGCCGCCATCACGCGGACGTCGGCAGCCGCGGCGTGCGCGGTGTACTCGACGATCATCGCCCCCGAGCTCGGGCCGGGCGCGGGGGCGAGCGCGGCCGGCAGGCGCATCAGCCCGGGGTCGAGCAGGGCTGTGACCCTGGCGGCGCCCAGCGAGCACGACTGCGCGAGCGCGGCGCGAAGGCCACCGAGCGCGAGCGCGAGCGACCCGGCATGGAAGTTCGCCGTCGGCAGCGCGGCCGGCTCCACGGGATCGATCAGGGCGTTCTCTGAGGCGGAGTTCAGCTCAACCGCCAGAACGGCGTCGAGCGCGCCCAGGGCATCCAGCGTGGCGCCGTCCACCTGGGGAAGTGCGCGGAAGGGATAGGGATCGTGGACGGGCGCCTCGGGGCCGGGGCTCGTCACCGCCGGGCCCAGCAGCTCGCGGACGCGCGCCGCGACCTCGACCTGGCCGGGATGGGGGCGCGCTGCGTGCACCCGCGCGTCCAGCACCGCCGGGTCGGCGACGGCGGCCATGAATGACAGGGCGGCCACCTGCAGCGATGCCTCGAGCAGGCGGCCGGCCTGAGCAGCCACGAGAGCTCCGTGTCCGATGGCCGCTGCATTGCTGCTCATGACGGCGATGCCGTCGCGCGGCCCGAGCGACGGTGCCGCCAGGCCGGCGTCCGCCAGCGCGCTCCCGGCGTCCACCGGCGTGTCGGCCCGCCACGCACGGCCCTCCCCGAGCACAGCCAGCGCGATCTCAGCCAGCACGGTGAGATCCCCGGTGCCGAGCGAGCCAAGCTCGTGGGCGACGGGCACGAACCGGGCGTTGAGTGCGTCCACCAGGGCGACGATCAGCTCGTCCGACACACCCGCGCCGCCGGCCCCGAGCTGGTTGGCGCGAACGACCATCGCGGCGCGCACCCGGTCCGGCGGGAGCAGGCGACCCGCGCCGCACGCGTGGCTTCGCAGCAGGCGCAGCTGTAGTCCGGCGCGCTCGTCAGGCGGGACCTCGCGCGCCCGGAACGCGCCGACCCCGGTCGTGACGCCGTAGATCGACTCGCCCCGCTCGAGGAGATCAGCGAGCGCCGTCGCCGCTGTCCGGTTGCGCGCCCTGGCCTCGTCGTCGAGCCGTACCGGTGCGTTCCCGCGGGCCACCGCGCCCACGGCCGCGGGCGTCAGGCCGCGCCCGTCGAGGATCACGCTGTCGCGGCTCGGTCCCGCCATCCGGGGGCGAGACTAATCCCACCGCACGCGGAGCGTGGGCGGCTTTCGGAACACGAGGCCGCGGGGGGCCGATGGGCTGGCGGGATCGAGCCGCAGCCCCGGCAGCCGATCGAGGATCCGCGCGACCGCGGTGTGAGCCTCCAGGCGGGCCAGGTGCATCCCGATGCAGACGTGCGGGCCGTGGGCGAACGCGATCTGGAGACGCGCGTTGTCGCGGCGGACGTCGAAGCGATCCGGGTGCGGGAAGACGGCCGGGTCGCGGTTCGCGCCGGCGATCGAGATGGTCACGAGCTCGCCGCCGCGGATGGAGGCGCCGCCGAAGTCCACGTCGCCCGTCGCGTAGCGGTCGATCACCGCGGCGGCGGGCTCCAGCCGCAGCGACTCCTCGATGGCGTTGGACAGCAACGCGCGATCTTCGTCGACGAGCGCGCGCTGCTCGGGATGGCTGAGCAGGTGCAGGATCGCGTTCGCGATCATCCCCTCGGTCGTCTCGATGCCGCCGAACATGAGCACGGCGACGTTCGACACGACCTCCTCGCGGGAGAGGCCGGTCGCCTCGCTCGCCGCGGCGGCAACAAGCGACGAGCTGGGGTCGAGGTCGAGCGCGGGCTCCACGCTCGAGCGCAGCGCGGCGAAGGCCTCCCTTCCGGCAGGTGTCACCGGGTTGCCGGCGGTCACCTCGGAGACAGCGGCGACGATGCCGTCGTACCAGCCGAGAACCGCGTCGGTGTCCGCGTCGTCGAGGCCGAGCGCGAACGTGACCACGGTGGCCGCCAGGGGGCCGGCCAGGCCGCGCCGAAGCTCGCCGCTGCCGGCCGGCTCGAGGGCGTCGAGCAGCCGCTCGGTCTCCGCCTCGACCAGAGTCGTGAACCGCTCCCGCACCGAGTCGAGCCGGAACGGCCGCGCGAACGGATCGCGGTGGCGGGCGTGCTCGGCGCCGTCGAGCGTGAGCATGCTGGCCCCCACGACCCTGCCGGTGGAGAAGCGCGGATCGTCGACGGTGAACGTCGCCGAGTCCCGCATCGCCTGGAGCGCAAGCTCGCGGCTCGTGACGAGCCAGCCGTCCAGCGCGGGCAGCCACGAGACCGGCTCGCGCTGCCGCAGCCGCGCGAGCAGCGGGTGGGGATCGCGCTCCAACTCCTCGAGGGTGGCGGCCGCGCCGATCGGGAACGAGCCCTCGCGCACACCGGCGTTGTAGCACTAGGCGCTACGCGGCTTCGGTGTCGGCGGGCCTCAGCTCCTCCGCGTACGAGATCGAGGCGCGCCGGAGGGTGCCGTCGGGCTCGATGGCGTAGGCGCCCATGCGCCACAGCGGCGGCGAATAGGCGTGGACCGAGATCGCCGGGCCGCCGCCCGCCTGGTGCATGCGGTGGACGTGGGAGGCGTCGAAGCCGAAGCTCGTGCCGGCGCGGTAGCTGCGCCGCCGGGGCGGGCCGCCGATAGCCAGCCGCTCCTCGACCAGCTCGCCCTCCACGATCGCCACCGCACCACTGGAGAGGTCGTGGTCGTGGAAGCCGGTGTCGTGGCCGTTCATCCAGGAGATGACCCAGACGTCCACGTGGTCGTCGCGCCAGAGCTGCGCGAAGTGGCGGTGCTCGGCGTCGAGGTTCACGAGCGGGCGCCACGTGTCCGGCTCGGCGGCGATCCGCGAGACGAGCCGGCCGAGCGCGGGCAGGTCGAGGGCGTGGTCGAACTTCGGGTGAAGGTTCACGCCGTCACCTCGGCGAGCGAAAGCAGGCGGGCGGGGTTGCGGACGCGGACTGCGAGTTCCACGGCCTCGCCCAGCGCCAGTTCCTGGGCGGGCGTGACGGGTCGATCCGAGCCGTATGCGAGCGCGTCGACGCCGAGCTCCCGGATCATCGCGTCCACGGCACGAGGCCCATAAGACGAGGTGTCGAGGAAGACGTCGGGGTCCGCGGCCGCGCGCCCGCCTCGCGCAAGCAGCCGCTCACGGTGCAACGGTCCGAGACCGGCGAGCATCGCGAAGCAGACCCGCAGCCGCGGGTGCGCGGGGCGGCCGAAGCGCGCGAACGCGTGCCAGGCCGCGTTCATCGCCGCCACGTAGCGGGTGACGGCGGGCCACCATGACGGAACGACCTCCGTCGCGGCGGCGATGGCCGGGACACGGAGCGTGTCGGGGCCGGGGCCCGGGTGAACGAGCAGCGGCGCGCCGCGGGCCTCGAGCAGCTCGAGCAGGCTGCCGCATCGGTCGAACCCGGTCGCGCTCGCGAGCGCCTCGGCGGGCAGGCATGCCCCGACGAAGCCGCGATCGAGCAACTCCCCCAGGTTGCGCGGGTCCGGCTCGCTCACAGACGGCGCCGCCCAGGCGCCGAGCTCGGCCGGCAGAGCCGCCGCGCCCTCGTGCCAGGCGTCGAGCAACGGCCGCGCGTCATCGGGCGGGAGCGCCTCGATGCCGAGCGGGCTTGAGAGCGCCAGATAGGCGCGATCGAGGCCGTCGGCCCTGAGCAGGTCCACCCGACGGTCGGGATCGTGGTCGGCCGGCTCGACCGCGGCGTCGGGCTCTCCGGGCACCTCGACGACCCAGCCCTCGCGCCGCCGCCGCAGGCGGGGCGTCTCGCGCCGTCGGGCCAACTCGCCGAGCAACGTCTCGGGCCAGAGGTGCTGGTGAACATCGATCTGCAACGCTTGTGAAAGGTTTCAGTGAATCGTTTAAGTAGAACGTCCATTATGCGTCCGCAGGCGGCGGAATGCAAGGCGTTGCGCGGGAAATCGCGCATGTTGCGGCCACAGCGCAGCGGTGGGGTACGCTGGCGCCCAGTGCCGGAGCGACAGAAGCGCCGCGCGACTATCCGGGAGCTGGCCGAGTACACCGGGCTGTCCACGGCCGCTGTCAGCTACGCCCTGCGCGGCATGCACGTCTCGGCTGAGACCGAGGAGCGCGTGCGCGCTGCGGCCGCGGAGCTCGGGTACGAGGCCGACCCGATCGCCCGCGCCCTGCGCGGCGGCGCCACGGCGGTCGTGGGACTGCTGGTCGGCAGCCTCGCCGACTTCTGGAACCAGGAGCTCGTGCGAGCGGTGGAGCGAGAGCTGCACGACGCCGAGCGCAGCACGCTGGTCGCGGACGCGGACGGCGAGCCGAACCGTGAGCTGGAGCTGGCCGGGCGGCTCGTCGATCACCGGGTGGACGGCCTGATCGTCCTGCCGGTCGGACCCTCGAGCGGCGGCTGGGAGTCGATCGCGCAGGAGGTGCCCACCGTGACGATCGGCGACGCCCTGCCCGGCGTCATGGCGGTCGGCGAGGTGGTGTTCGACAACGACCGCGGCGTGGAGGACACGCTGCGTCACCTCAGCTCGCTCGGCCACAGGCGGGTGGCGGTGCTGTCATGGGCGGTCGAGACGTCGCCCGGGCGCCCGGCGGAACGGGCCGTCGCGGAGGTGGCCGCCGCGCTGGAGCTCGACTGCCGCATCGTGCCTTGCGCCTATTCGCTGAACGGCTCGCGGCCCCTGGCCCTGGAGCTGCTGTCGGCCGACGACCGGCCTACCGCGATGTTCTGCATGTCCGACTCGATCGCCTACGGAGTCTGCGTCGCCTGCGCCGAGCTCGGCCTGTCCATTCCGGGGGACGTGTCGGTGGCCGGCTTCGGCGAGCACCCGATGTCGCGCCTGCTGGCGCCGCCGCTCACGTCGACGGCGTGGGATGTGGAGCGCGTAGCGGAGGTGGCGACCGGCTTCCTGCTGGACGCGCTCGAGGACGAGCGCCCCGACCAGCCGCGCCGCGAGCTGTTCCCTCCGCTGCTCGTCCCGCGCGCATCGACCGGGCCGCCGCCGGCCTGAGAGGCCGGACGGGCGGCGGGGCCGCAGCCCCGGCCGCCCGTCCGAGCGCCGATCAGAGCAAGCCGTTCGCCTGCAGGAACTTCTTGGCCACGTCTGCCTCGTCCTGCTTGTCGATCGCGACTGCCTTGTTCATGGAGATCATCGCGTCGTTCGTCAGCAGCTTGCTGACGGTGTCGATCGTCCCGAAGAACTCGGGGCCGACCGCGTCGTTCTTGTCCTTGTTCATGACCATCGCGACGTGCTGGTAGCCGAACACGCCCTTCGGGTCCTCGAGCACCGTGTACTTGCCGCTGGCCAGCTGGGCGTCCGTTGAGAACACGTTCGCGCTGTCAACGTCGCCCGAGTCGAGCGCCTGGTACTGGATGCCGAGCGCGAGCTGCTTGAACTTGGCGTTCGTCAGCCCGTACTCCGACCGCATGCCCTTCAGGCCCTGGAAGCGGTCCTTGAACTCGGGCCGGGCGCCGACCGTGAAGCTGTCGAGCTTCTTCAGGTCCGCGACGGTCTTGAGCCCGTTCTTCTGAGCGAAGTCCTTCAGCGTGGCGATCGCGTCGACGTCGAAGAACGGCGTCTGCTGGCTGATCACCTGGCCGCGGCCCTCGTAGAAGCTCTTGGCCAGGTCGTAGGTCTGGGTGTCGCTCTTCGGGACGATGTCCTTGCGCGCGACCACAGCGACCGAAACGCCGAGGTACTCCGGGTAGCCGTCGATCTTGTTGCTGGTCAGCGCCTTGTCGATGATCTCGGTCGAGCCGATGTTCTTCTTCAGGTTGACCTTGTAGCCCTTGGCCTCGAGCGCCTGCTTGTAGAGCTCGCCGAGTACGAACTCCTCCGTGAAGTCCTTCGTGCCCAGGGTGACCGCCGGCTTGCCCTTGCCCGGCTGGTCGGACGAGGACTGCTGCTCGTTCCCGCTCGTGCTGTCGTCGTCGTCGCCGCCGCAGGCGGCCAGCACGAAGACCGCAAGCACGGCGAACAGCAGGGCGATCAGTGCAGGGTGGAACTTGCGTCGTCTCATTGGACTCCTTGGTTGGACACCGGTTCGATTTCTCATGCAGCGGCCGTCCCGATGGTCGGCTCGAGCAGGGGCTCCTTGCCGCGCCCGCGCAGCCCGCGCGGCGTAACGGCGTACTGCAGGAGGGCGAAGATGCCCTCCGTGGCGAAGGCGAGCGCCGCGATCGCGATCGATCCCGCCACCACGCCCTCCTCCCCGTAGGTCGGCTGGTTCACGATGATGTCGCCGAGGCCGCCGCCGCCGGCCAGGGCCGCGAGCGGGGCGGTGGCCACCACGTAGACGGCGGCCGTGCGCATGCCGGCGAAGATGAGCGGCAGCGCGAGCGGAAGCTCGACGCGCAGGAGCGTCTGGAGCGGGCGCATGCCCATCGCTCGGGCCGCTCGCACAGCGTCCAGGTCGACCTGGTCGACCGCGACGTAGGCGTTGGTCAGCATGACGGGCGCGGCGAGGATAACGAGCGCCACCATCACGTTCAGGAAACCGACGCCGAGAATGCCGAGGCCGATCGAGATGACCGCGAGGCTCGGCAGCGCGCGGCCGATGTTGGACACGTTGATGGCCAGGAACGAGCCGCGGTGCAGATGGCCGAGCCAGACGCCGAGCGGGATCGCGATCACGACGGCAACTCCGATCGCGGCTCCCGACAGCCAGATGTGCTCAAGCGTCTTGTCCCCGATCAGCCCCGTGTTGTCGAAGAGGAACTCGATCGCCTCGCGGAACGTCTTCATCTCATGCCCTCCGCGCTCGCGTCCACGGGGCGAGCATGCGCTGAAGGAGGACGAGCAGGGCGTCCGCGACCAGCGCGAGCGCCACGGCCAGCAAGCCGGCGGCCACGAACTGCGTCTTGAACCCGCTCTGGATCGCGTTGAAGATCGGCTGGCCCAGGCCGCCCACGCCGATGAACGCGGCCACCGTGGCCAGGCTGATCGTGGTCACCGTGGCGATCCGGATTCCCGCCATGATCGCCGGCAGCGCCAGCGGCAGCTCCACCCGGCGCAGTATCTGTCCGTTCGTCAGGCCCATCGCTCGCGCCGCCATCCGGGCGTCCTCGGGCACCTCGCGCAGCCCCGTGAGCGTGTTGCGGAACAGGATCAGCAGCGTGTACGAGACCAGCGCGATCTCGGCGCTCGTGACCGTCAGCCCGGTGATGGGGACCATCAGCTGGAAGAACGCGAGGCTTGGGATCGTGTACAGGAACGCCGCGGAGACCGCGAACGGGGTCTCGAACCAGCCCTGGCTGTAGGCGAGGAGCGCGGCCGTGAACGCGATCACGAAGCCGATCCCCACCGCGATCCCGGTGAGCCAGATGTGCTCGACGAGGCGCGGGGCGAACACGTGGTCGAAGTTGTCCACGAACCAGCCGGCGCAGAACTGCTTGTTCTGGCGGATGCACTCGCTGGCCCGTTCGAACTCGGGGATCACCGGCCCCTGTGCAATCACGAACGTCACGCCTTCGCCGTCCGCTCCTCAGGACCGATCAGGCGTGTGATCGCATGCAGCGCGAGGGAGCCCTTCGGCCGGCCCTCCGCGTCCAGCACCGTGAGCCGCTCCTTCCCCTCGACCAGCATCAGCGACAGCGCGTCTCGCAGGCTCGTGTCCTCCGGTGCGGTGAGGCCGGCGGGCTCCTCGCCCTTCGCCGGCTCGAGCTCGAGGTCGCCGAGCCGCCACACGCGCAGCCGCTTGAGGCCGCGGTCGGCCCCGACGAAGTCCGCCACGAACTCGTTCGCCGGCTCGGCCAGGATGCGGTCCGGGGTGTCGTACTGCACGAGCTCGCCGTCACGCAGGATCGCGATGCGGTGGCCCATCTTGATCGCCTCGTCGATGTCGTGGGTCACGAAGACGACGGTCTTCGGCACCTCCTGGTGGAGACGCAGGAAGTCGTCCTGCAGCCTGTCGCGCGCGATCGGGTCGACCGCCCCGAACGGCTCGTCCATCAGCATCAGCGGCTGGTCGGCCGCCATCGCGCGCGCCACGCCTATGCGCTGGCGCTGGCCGCCGGAGAACTCGCCCGGGTAGCGGCGCAGGTCGTCGTCCGGGTCGAGGCCGACGAGCTCGAGCAGCTCCCTTGCCCGCGCGCGGATCCGCTCCTTCGACCAGCCGAGCAGGCGCGGCACCGTGCCGATGTTGTCCTCCGTCGTCATGTGCGGGAACAGGCCGATCTGCTGGAAGACGTAGCCGATTCCGCGCCGGAGCTCCGTCTCGTCGAGGTCCCCGATGCTGCGACCGTCGATCGACACGTCGCCCGAGGTCATCGGGATGAGCCGGTTGACCATCTGCATGGCGGTGGTCTTGCCGCTGCCGGACGGGCCGATCAGCACGCAGATCTCGCCGGCCGGGACCTCGAGCGTGAGATTCGAGACCGCCGGAGTCCTCCGTCCCGCGTAGACCTTCGTGGCCTCTTGAAAGGCCAGCACCGCGGCGGCAGGGCCTTCTCGGGCCGACCCGGGGCCGTTGCCCGTGCTCTGCGGACCTGCCTCACGGTCGCTGTCGGCGGCCGCCGACGGCCCCGGGGGATGGGCGGAGTCGGAGATATTCACGAAGACGGGACCCGGAAAGGGAGGCCTGATCCTACTTCTGACGGCTCGCGCGGGCCGGGCCGCTTCGCGAAGCCTTAATGTCGGCCGTCGCCAGGCGGGCCAGCTCGCGCCGCAGATCCTCGCGGAGCTGCTGGACGTCCTCCGCGGCGAGCTCGGGGTCCGACTCCGCGGTCTCGACGAGAGCGGCGGCCAGCGTCTCGGACGAGGCGCGCAGATCGGCCTCGGCCCGGTCGCGGTCGTCGTCGTGGGATCCGCGGAGCGAGAGCGCCTTCTCCTTCGTGTCCTCCGCGAAGGCGGCGATCCGCTCGCGGTCGGGCGCCGGCAGGAGCCGCCAGCGCCCGTACAGGGAGCGGGCGACCCGCACGCCGATGGCGCTCGCCGCGGCCCCGCCGATCACGAGCTTGGTGGAGGGCATCCAGGGCCATCGTGGCGTGAGCGGTGGACGGAACCCGGGCCAACCCCGCCGGCGCGGCTCCGGGTGCCAACCTTCGCTGCCGATGTCCGTGGACGCTCTACCCGCCTGGGCCCGCGACCTGCTCCAAGCCGAGCGCGTCGCGCGGTTCGCCTTCGTGGACAAGGACGACCGCCCGCGGGTGCTCCCGGTGACCTTCGCGGTCGCCGGCGAGCTCGTGTGGAGCGCGATCGACGAGAAGCCGAAGCGGACCGCGGAGCCCGCGCGCGTCCGCTACCTGCGGCGGAAACCGGAGGCGGCGCTGCTGGTCGACGTGTACGACGACGACTGGAGCCGGCTCGCGTGGGTGCAGCTGCTCGGAAGGATCGAGGTGGTGCCCGTGGACTCGGCCCCGGACGCTGTGGCCGCCCTGGCCGCGAAGTACGAGCAGTACTCGCGACGAACCCCACCGGGGCCCCTGCTCCGCCTGACCGTCGACCGAGCGCTCCGCTGGCGCGCCGCGGACTGACGCGCCCAACCCTCAACCACCCTCAAGGGGTCTGACCCTTAACAGTGGGCAGCCCGCGGCCGGACCACTCGCTCCACGAGCCCGGGTAGAGGCGCGTGGGGCCGATGCCGGCGACCTCGGCGGCGAGTACGACGACGCATGCGGTAACGCCGGAGCCGCAGTACGCAACGGCGTCCTCACCGGATTCGACCCCGGCCGCCTCGAAGCGGGCGCGCAGCTCCGCCGGCGGCAGGAAGCGACCGTCGGGAGCGAGCTCCGCGAAGGGAAGGCTGACCGCGCCCGGGATGTGTCCGGCGACCGGGTCGATCGGCTCGACCTCCCCGCGATAGCGCTCGGGCGCGCGGGCATCGAGGAGCACCGGGGGCTCGCGCGTGAGCTCCTCGATGCTCGCCGTCGTGCCGGCCGCCCGGCCTGCTCGGAAGTCGCCGGGGTCGATCTTCTCATCGCCGGCGCGCAGCTCGCCGCCCTGCTCGCGCCATGCGCGCAGGCCGCCGTCGAGAACGGTCACGTGCTCGTGGCCGAAATGTCGCAGCAGCCACCAGAGGCGTGCGGCGCCGCCCTCGCCGGCCTCGTCGTACGCGACGACGAGCGTGTCGGGGCCGATCCCCGCCCGCCGGGCGGCCGCCTCGAACGCCTCCGCGTCCGGCAGCGGGTGCCTGCCTCGCTCGCCCGGGGGCGACGCGAGGTCGCGGTCGAGGTCGACGAACGCGGACCCGGGGATGTGTCCCTCGCGCCAGAGCGGCTCGCCCGCGCCGGGCTCGCCGAGGCGGTAGCGGCAGTCGACGACGCGGAGCGCACGCCTGCTGGGCCCGTCGCCGGGCTCGGAGGGGTGCTCGCCAGGCTTCGCCTCCGCGACGCGCTCGCGCAGCCAGTCCGGCGACACCAGCGGGCCGGTCACTCGGCCAGCACGTTCAGGCAGAGGCCGGCGAGCCGGTAGCCGGGCGGTCGCGCGTGCGGCTCGAGGCGCTCCTCGGTCAGGCGGCGGACGGCCGCCTGCTCGCGCTCGGGCATCGTGCGGATAACCATCGCCAGGGCGCCCGCGAGGTCCATCACGTAGCGCCAGTGGTCGTCCGGGGTGTCGAATTCCCACTCCATCTCGACGTGCTCCATCCGCAGCGGCCGGAGTCCGGCCGCATCGAGGAGCTCGCGGGTCCGCTCCTCGCTCGCCATCGCGAAGATCCCGGGGGCGAGCGGATCCGGCGGCTTCGCCCCGGTGTGCTCGATCAGCGCGCGCGCCGGCACCGACGCCCAGGCGTTCGCGTCGGGGTTCCCCCACACCGAGAACGCCACGCGGCCGCCCGAGCGCACCACCCGCCGCGTCTCCGTGAGCGCCGCCACGGGGTCGGCCATCAGCATGTAGCCCCAACGGCACAGCACGCCGTCGACGCGGTCGTCCTCCAGGTCCATCCGCTCGGCGTCCATCGTCCTGAACTCCGCGTTCGAGACGCCGAGCTCGTCCGCGCGGCGCCGCGCCGCGTGGGTCATCGGCGCCGAGAAGTCGGTCGAGACGAGCCGGCCCGAGGGCCCCAGGCGGTCGGCCGCCGCGAAACCGGTGTCGCCGACCCCGGCTGCTAGCTCGAGCACGGTGTCCCCGGGCTTCGGGTCGAGCGCGTCCACGAGCCACTCGCCCACCACCCGCGATGCCTGCCAGACCGAGCGCCGCTCGTCCTCCCACCCGGCCGCCATCTGCTCCCAGATCCCGAGGCTTGCCTGCCGGTAGTCCTCCGCCATGCCGAGCGGAGCCTACGCCGCTGACTAGGGTGAGTCCATGCGCGCGATGGTGCTCGAAGAGCCTCGCGGAGCGCTCCGGCTCACCGACCTGCCCGGGCCCGAGCCGGGCCGCGGCCAGGTCGCCATCGAGGTGCGCGCCTGCGCCGTCTGCCGCACCGACCTCCACATCGTCGACGGCGAGCTGAGCGAGCCGAAGCTGCCGCTCGTGCCCGGCCACCAGATCGTGGGCCGGGTGATCGGGGACAGCGACCGGTTCGCGTCCGGGCAGCGCGTCGGCGTGCCCTGGCTCGGCTGGACCGACGGCGACTGCCGCTACTGCCGCTCGGGCCGCGAGAACCTCTGTGACCGCGCCCGCTTCACGGGCTACGACATCGACGGCGGCTACGCGGAGCGCACGGTCGCCGACGAGCGCTACTGCTTCCCTTTGCCTGACGGCTACGAGGACCTCCAGGCCGCGCCGCTCCTGTGCGCCGGCCTGATCGGCCACCGCACGCTGCGGCTGGCGGGCGACGGCGAGCGGCTCGGCATCTACGGCTTCGGCGCGGCGGCGCACATCGTCTGCCAGGTCGCGCTCCACGAGGGGCGGCGTGTGTTTGCGTTCACGCGCGCGGACGACGAGCCCGCCCAGGCGTTCGCGCTCGAGCTCGGCGCCGAGTACGCGGGCGACGCGCTCCGCCCGCCGCCCGAGGAGCTCGACGCCGCGCTCGTGTTCGCGCCGGTCGGCGAGCTCGTGCCCGCGGCGCTGCGGGCGGTGGCGAAGGGCGGCACCGTCGTCTGCGGCGGGATTCACATGAGCGACATCCCCGCGATGCCCTACGAGCTCCTCTGGGGCGAACGCGTGCTCCGCTCGGTGGCCAACCTGACGAGGGCGGACGCCGAGGAGTTCCTGGAGCTCGCGCCGCGGGTGCCCGTGCGGACCCAGGTCGAGACGTTCCCGCTGGAGGAGGCCAACGCGGCGCTCGACCGGGTCAGGGGAGGGAACCTGCGCGGCTCGGCCGTGCTCCTGCTGTGATGCGAGCGTGTCTCGCGCACGCCGCCTCCGCCTGACCGTCGCGATAGCGGCCGCCGTGCTCGCGAGCGGGCTGCCGGCCGCCGCGACCGCCGCGCTCCCGCCGGGCCGCTCCGGCTTCTACGGCGGCGGCGCGGTGAGGGACTACCTGCAGTTCGTCTCGCTTCGCGTCAAGCCAGGCGGCGGCCTGACCGCGCACGCCACGCTCGTCACGACGTGCGCGCCCCGCTTCGGCGACGAGCTGACCGAGACCGTCTCCGTGCGGAGCGCGCGGGTCGACGATGGCGGCCGCTACCGCGCCACCACCGCCTTCAGCCATGCGGTCGAGCCGGGCGTTCCCGGCATCGGCGGGCTGCGCGCGGACGGCACGATCGCCTTCTCGGTGCGCGTCCTCGCCGGCGGGCTGGCCCGCGGCGAGCTGCGCGTCAGGACCACCTACGTCGATACGGCGACCGGGGCAGACGTCTCACGCTGCGACACGGGAGCCATCCGCTGGCTGGCGCGGCGCCCGCCCGGCAGCGCCGGCGCGGGCGCGGCGGCGCTCCAGCCGGGCACACATCGCGGGACGACCGACCGCGACGAGCCCTTCCTCATGCGCGTGGCGCGCCGCGGAAGGCTCGTGCGCCGCGCCGGGCTCACCGTCCGCGTGGACTGCCCGAGCGCCGTCGGCCTACCGCTCGACGTCGTGGCCCACCGGGTGCGCGTCCGGCGCGGCCGCTTCGGGGCCGCGGGCAGGTTCAGGCGGCCGTTCACCCAGTCCGACGGCACGGAGGTCGTCGAGAGCTACTCCTGGGAGCTCCACGGCCGCTTCGGCATCAGGGGCGCCCGCGGACAGTTCGAGCTGCACGGAGTGGTGCGGCGGACGGGCGACAACGCGCGCGTCGGCTCGTGCGACAGCGGAACCGTCGCCTGGCGCGCCTCGCGCTAGCCGGGCCGGCCGCTCGTCGGCCGGCCACTAGGCGGCCCGCGGCAGCCTGTGCAGCTGCGCCCGCGAGGCGGGACGCCGCCGCGCGTCGGCCGCGCGGAAGCCCTCCAGCGCCGCGGCCACCGCCCGCCATGCGGCGGCCGAGACCGCCATCCCGCAGTGGGAGGCGCCGATCTCGACCAGCTCGTCGGCGTGCGGGTCGAGGCACGAGCGCCAGTCGACGACCCCGTCGCTCGTCGAGTAGATCGAGACGAGCCTGACGCCCCGCGGCGGCGGCTCCGCGAGGTCCTCCCAGAACGACGAGCAGCACTCGCCCGAGAGGCAGGAGCGCGTGAACAGGCCGGGCGCGCCGAGCGACCCGAGCCGGCTGACCGCCTCGACCTGGAGCCGCACGAGCGGGTGGACCGCCAGCGGGTCGAGCTGCGGGGAGCCGAGCGCCACGACCCCGGAGACGAGGTCCGGACGTCTGTGCGCCAGCACCTTGGCGAGCGTTCCGCCGCGGCTCTGGCCCACGACCGCGGCCCGCTGACCCTGCAGCGCCACGAGCCGCTCGAGGCGCTTCTCGAGGCGCGGCATCAGCACGCCCGAGCAGTTCACGTTGGAGACGATCCCGGCGCGGCTGGGCCGGTAGCCCGCCCGCTTCAGCCAGCCGGCCATCATCGACAGCGAGCCGTCGCCGGCCAGGAAGCCCGGGATCAGCAGGACGGGCCGGCCACGGCCGTCCGCCATGCCGTCACCGCGGAAGATCGGGTCGCGGAAGAGGGCCGCCGCCTCGAGGCCGATGCGGGCCTCGCGCCAGAGTGGCGGTCGCACGCCGAGGGAGCTGAGGGCTGGACCTCTCATTGCGACTCCATGACCCTAATGTCGGCAATGGACGGCTCCCTGTTACATCCGCTTGACAACGGCGGGTAGATTCTCCGCCGGTGCGGGCCATAACCATTCAGGACGGGGACCTGGTCGTGGAGGAGCGGCCGGACCCGGAGCCCGGCAAGGGAGAGCTGCTCGTCCGCGTGCGCGCGGCGGGCCTGAACGGCGCGGACATGCTCCAGCGCAGGGGCGCCTACCCGGCCCCGCCGGGCTCACCGCCCGACATCCCGGGTCTGGAGCTGGCCGGCGAGGTCGAGGCGCTCGGGCCGGGCGCCAGTCGCTTCGACCAGGGCGACCGGGTCATGGCGGTGGTCGGCGGCGGGGGCCAGGCGGAGCTTGCGATTGTCCACGAGCGGGCCGCGATGCCGGTTCCCGGACCGCTCGACTGGCCGGCGGCGGGCGGCCTCCCCGAGGTCTTCACAACCGCCCACGACGCGCTCTTCTCCCAGGCCGGTCTGCGCCCAGGCGAGCACCTGCTCGTGCACGGCGCGGCCGGCGGCGTCGGCACCGCAGCCGTGCAGCTCGGCCGGGCGGCTGGCGCGCGCGTTACCGCGACCGTCCGCCGCGAGGAGCTGCGGCCGGGGATGGAGGAGCTCGGCGCCCGCGCGATCGACCCGGAGGGCTTCGAGGACGAGGGCCCGTTCGACGTCGTGCTCGAGCTCGTGGGGGCGTCGAACCTCAGCGGCAACCTGAGCGCCCTCGCCACGGGCGGGCGCATCGCCGTGATCGGCGTCGGCGGCACCGGGCCGAAGGGGGAGATCAACCTCCACATGGTCATGCACAAACGCGCCCGCATCCACGGCTCGACACTCCGTGCGCGCCCGCTCGAGGAGAAGGCGGCGGCCATGCGGCTGGTCGAGAAGGAGGTGCTCCCGAACTTCGAGAACGGCACGCTGTCGGTTCCGGTCGCGGCCACCTTCGAGCTCGACCGGGCGGAGGAGGCCTACGACCGCTTCACGTCGGGCGGGAAGCTCGGAAAGGTCGTGCTTCTGCCATAGCTCAAGGCTTCTCCCGCAAATGCCGAGACAGCCCGTAGACCTTCCCGAAACGTTTAGAAGCGTGCGCCCCGAAGAGACAAGCCCAGTGAACGTCGTGATCGTGGACGATCACGTCGCGCTCAGGCGCGGCATGGAGCTGCTGCTGCGGCGCGCGGGCCATCACGTCGTGGGGACGGCGGACGACGCCGAGACCGCCGAGGCGCTGATCCTCCGCCGCAAGCCGGACGTGGCGCTCGTGGACCTGGCCCTCCCAGGCAAGAGCGGCGCCGAGCTCACGCGCAGCCTGCTCGGGGCGGAGCCGGAGCTACGCATCATTCTCTACACGGGCGCCGCCGACGAGCGCCAGCTCCTGGACGCCCTGGACGCCGGCGCCGCCGGCTTCGCGCTGAAGAGCGGCGA